>Ga0207975_100202_pt1 | contig 41162 bp, 38 predicted proteins | sample LakWasMe91_HOW11_2_FD_183913 | JGI IMG/M metagenome (GOLD analysis project Ga0207975, IMG submission 183913) | Freshwater sediment methanotrophic microbial communities from Lake Washington under simulated oxygen tension - Sediment Metagenome... | ecosystem: Environmental > Aquatic > Freshwater >...
GTTCACCGGCATGACCGACCGCTGCCAGTACTACAACTTCTTCGCGCCGTGCGTCTCGCGGGTGGACGTGGTGACGATGGACGCGGGCCAGGAGCACACCGAAGAGAACATGGACAAGGGCTTGCGCGCCTACAGCTACAAGTTCCTGACCCCGGAAACGGAAGGCAGCACGCACTTCTTCTGGATGCACGTGCGTAATTTCGGCCTGGGCGACGCGGAGCTGGAAGCGAACCAGATCAAGGGCATGAACCAGACCTTCGACGAGGACAACGCGATCGTGGGCGCCTTGCAGCGCGAGCAGGCCATCGTCGGCGTGCGCCAGTTCACCTGGCTGGCGATCGACGCCGGCCCGGCGCGGGTGCGCAAGATGCTCGAGGAAATGGCGCAGGCCGAGAGCGTCGCAACGGCGAACGTTTAACACAGGACGAGATTTTCATGAACGAGACACTGCTCACCGTCAAGGTGGCGAAGAAGACCCGGGAAGCGGACGCCACCGCCAGCTTCGAACTGATCGATGCGGCAAACGCATCCCTGCCGCCATTCGAGGCCGGCGCCCACATCGACGTGCATCTCGGCGACGGGCTGGTGCGCCAGTACTCCTTGTGCAACGATGCGCGCGAGACCAACCACTACCGCATCGCGGTACTGCGCGACGCCAACAGCCGCGGCGGCTCGGCGGCCATGCACGAGCAGGTGCACGAAGGCCGCGTGATCCAGATCAGCGCACCGAAAAACCATTTTGCGCTCGACCCTGCCGCGCCGCGCTCGCTGCTGCTGGCCGGCGGCATTGGCGTCACGCCAATCCTGGCGATGGCCAAGTCGCTGTCGCAGCAAGGCGCCGATTTCACGATGGCGTATTGTTCAAGGTCGCGTGCGCGCGCTGCCTTCTATGACGAGATCCGCGCGTCCGCCTTTGCGGAGCGGGTCGGCTTCTACTTCGATGAAGGCGAGGCGGCGCGCCGGCTCGACATCGGCGCCGCGCTCGAGCAGGCCGGCAGCGCCGCGCATCTGTATGTGTGCGGTCCGCAGGGATTCATCGACGTGGTGGTGCAGACAGCCAAGGAAAAAGGCTGGACCGACAAGCGCATTCATTTCGAATATTTCGGGGCGGCGCCGCTCGTGTCGGCCGACGATGGCAGCTTCGAGGTGCAGGTCGCCAGCACCGGCAAGGTATACACAGTCGGCAAGGACCAGACGGTGGTGGCGGCGCTGGCTGAACACGGCGTCGATATTCCGGTGTCGTGCGAGCAGGGCGTGTGCGGCACCTGTATCACGAAGGTCAAGAGCGGCACGCCCGACCACCGCGATTTTTACCTGACCGACGACGAGCGCGCCGCCAACGACCAGTTCACGCCGTGCTGCTCGCGCGCGAAAACGCCGTTGCTGGTGCTCGATCTCTGACATCACTTACCGAGCCAGACGAGGACAGCACTCATGAAAATAGAAAACGACGCGGGACAGGTTCCGGTCCCTTGCTTATTGATGCGCGGCGGCACTTCGCGCGGCCCATTCTTCCTCGAGTCGGACCTGCCGGCCGGGCTGGAGGCGCGTAACCGTGTGCTGCTGGCCGCGATGGGTTCGCCCGATGCGCGCCAGATCGACGGGCTAGGTGGGGCCAATCCCCTGACCAGCAAAGTGGGCATCGTGCGCAAGAGCAGCACGCCGGGCGTGGCGCTCGATTTCCTGTTCGCGCAACTGCAGCCGCACAACGACACGGTCGACACCACGCCCAACTGCGGCAACATGCTCGCGGCGGTGGTGCCGTTCGCGATCGAGCGCGGCCTGCTGGCCGTGCAAGGCGAGACCACCACCGCGCGCGTACTCACGCTTAACACCGACATGCAGTGCGACATCACGGTCAATACGCCAAACGGGCGCGTGGCCTACGAGGGCGAGGCGCGCATCGACGGCGTGCCCGGCAGCGCCGCGCCGATCACCATCAATTTCCTCGATACGGCCGGCTCGGTTTGCTCCGGCCTGCTGCCGACCGGGAAGGTGCGCGACTCCGTCACGGTGGAAGCGGCCGGCATCGCAGCGTTCACGCTCGACGTGACCTGCATCGACAACGGCATGCCGATGGTGCTGCTGCGCGCGGGCGACGTGGGACGCACCGGCTACGAGCCGGTGGCCGAGATGAACGCCGACACGGAACTGAAGGCCCGCCTCGAAGCGCTGCGCCTCCAGACCGGCCACCTGATGGGACTGGGCGACGTCACCAAGAAGAGCTATCCGAAGATGTGCCTGGTGGCCGCGCCCCGCGAGGGCGGCAATATCGCCACCCGCTGCTTCATTCCGCATGTCTGCCACGATGCGATCGGCGTGCTCGCCGCCGTGACGGTCGGTACCGCCTGCGTGCTGGACGGCTCGGTCACCGAGGGCATTGCGCGCATGGATGGCGGCCTGGTGCAAACGGTATCGGTCGAGCATCCGACCGGTGAATTCAGCGTCGAACTCGGCCTGGACCCGGCCGATCCGCAAAACGTATTGCGCGCAGCCCTGCTGCGCACCGCGCGCCTCATCATGCGCGGCGAAGTGATGATTCCACAATCTGCATGGGAAGGAAAATGACAATGAAAAATCCGCTGATCATCGACTGTCACGGTCACTACACAACGGCGCCGAAGGCGCTGGAAGACTGGCGCAACAAGCAAGTCGCCAACCTCAACACGCCCGAACTGGGCCCCAAGGTGGCGGACCTGAAGATCAGCGACGACGAGCTGCGCGAGTCGATCGAGGCCAACCAGCTCAAGCTGATGAAGCAGCGCGGTTCGGACCTGACCATCTTTTCGCCGCGCGCCAGCTTCATGGCGCACCACATCGGCGACTTCAACACCAGCGCCACCTGGGCCAGCATCTGTAACGAGCTGTGCTACCGGGTCTCGCAGCTGTTCCCCGACCAGTTCGTGGGCGCCGCCATGCTGCCGCAGTCGCCAGGCGCGGCGCCAGGCACCAGCATTGCCGAGCTTGAAAAATGCGTCAAGCAATACGGCATGGTCGGCATCAACCTGAATCCGGATCCGTCGGGCGGGCACTGGACCTCGCCGCCGCTGTCGGACCGCCAGTGGTATCCGATCTACGAAAAAATGGTGGAGTACGACATTCCGGCCATGATCCACGTGAGCACCAGCTGCAATGCCTGCTTCCATACCACCGGCGCGCACTACCTGAACGCCGACACCACCGCCTTCATGCAATGCCTGACGTCGGACCTGTTCGCCGATTTCCCGACCCTGAAATTCCTGATCCCGCATGGCGGCGGCGCGGTTCCCTACCACTGGGGGCGCTTCCGCGGCCTCGCGCAGGAGCTCAAGAAGCCCCTGCTCAAGGACCACCTGCTGGGCAACATCTTCTTCGATACCTGCGTCTACCACCAGCCCGGCATCGACCTGCTGACCAAGGTGATCCCGGTCGACAACATCTTGTTCGCGTCCGAGATGATCGGGGCGGTGCGCGGCATCGATCCCGAGACCGGCAACTACTACGACGACACCAAGCGCTACATCGAAGCATCGAGCCTGAGCCTGGAAGATCGCTACAAGGTCTACGAAGGCAATGCGCGCCGCGTGTTCCCGCGCCTCGATGCGCAACTCAAGGCCAAGGGCCAGTAAGGACACAATCATGTCGATGAATAACCTGGGTATCGTCAAGCGCAACATCGTGCGCACAGACAGGGCCGTTGTTGAAAAACTCTCGCGCTTCGGCGTGGCCACCATCCACGAGGCGATGGGGCGCCTCGGGCTGATGAAAACCTATATGCGCCCGATCTACGCCGGCGCGCACGTGTGCGGCACCGCCGTCACGGTGCTGCTGCATCCGGGCGACAACTGGATGATGCACGTCGTCGCTGAGCAGATCGAGCCGGGCGACGTGGTGGTGGCGGCCATCAGCGCCGACTGCACCGACGGCTACTTCGGCGACCTGCTGGCGACTTCGTTCCGTGCGCGCGGCGCCGAGGGCCTGATCATCGACGCCGGCGTGCGCGACGTGAAGGACCTGACGTCGATGCAGTTTCCCGTGTTTTCCAAGGCCATCAGCGCCAAGGGCACGATCAAGGCGACCATCGGCTCGGTCAACATTCCGGTGGTGTGCGCGGGCGCGCTGGTGCACCCGGGCGACGTGGTGATCGGCGACGACGACGGGGTGGTGGTGGTGCCGGCGGCGGTGGCCAGCCAGGTGGCCGACGCCGCCCAAGCGCGCGAAGCGAACGAACATGAGAAGCGCACCAAGCTTGCCGCCGGCGTGCTCGGGCTGGACATGTACAAGATGCGCGACGCGCTGGAACAGGCCGGCCTGCGTTATATCGACTGAGTGCCGCAGGCGCAAGCACTGTGCGCAGTTGCAGGCCGTGCTACGATTCTGCCGGAATCGGGCGCGGCCGTTTTATTGGAGGAAGTGATGAATCAGCAGGGACCGATGAATGTCGGCTTGATCGGCTATGGGGAAGTGGGCAGTATTTTCGGCGCCGGCCTGCGCGCCGCAGGCGCATCGGTGCGCGCCTACGACAGGAAATTCAACGACCCGGCCAGCGGCGCTCAGGCGCTGGCCGAATGCAACGCGGCCTCGGTGCGCGCGCTGCACACGATGCAGGAACTGCTGCCTGGGGTGGCGCTCGTGATCGCGGCGGTCACCGCCTCGTCCACGCTCGAGGTGGCGGAACTGGCGGCGCGCCACATCGCGCCCGGCACCTTTTACCTCGACGTCAATTCGGCCTCGCCCGAGACCAAGCGCCAGTGCGCGCAGCGGATCGAGGCTGCCGGCGCCCGCTACCTCGAAGCGGCCGTGATGACCTCGGTGCCGCCGTACGGCATCAAGGTGCCGATGCTGCTGGGCGGCCCCCATGCCGTGGACGGTTCCGAACTGCTGGCCGGGCTGGGCTTCCAGACCGAGATCGCCGCCGCCGACATCGGGACCGCCTCGGCCATCAAGATGTGCCGCAGCGTCATGATCAAGGGCATGGAGGCGATGGTCATCGAGAGCCTGGTATCGGCGCGCAAGTTCGGCGTGGAAGAGCACGTGCTGGCCTCGCTGGCCGAGACCTTCCCCGGGATCGACTGGCCGCAGCAGGCCAGCTATTTCTTCAGCCGCGTGGTCCAGCACGGCAAGCGGCGCGCCGAGGAGATGCGTGAATCGGCCCGCACCGTGAGCGAAGCCGGGCTCGAACCGTGGATGCCGCAGGCAACCGCGAACCGCCAGGACTGGGTGGCGCAACTGTCCGCGGCCGGCAGCTTTGCCGATTGCCCGAAAAACGCGAGCTGGCAGGTGTACGCCGATCGCATGCTGGCAGCGATCGCCGCCGGAAAGTAAGCATGTCCTCTTTTTCGAACGGTTTCAGCGTACTGCGCCACCGCGATTTCACGCTGTACGTGACGGCGCGCGTGCTCTCCACGATCGCGGTGCTGATGCAAAGCGTTGCGATCGGCTGGCAGGTGTACGCCAGCACCGGCGACGTGTTCGACCTGGGCCTGGTCGGCCTGGCGCAGTTTGCGCCGTTCCTGGCACTGATCCTGGTGGCCGGCCATGTGGCCGACCGCCATAACCGGCGCAACATCATCGCCACCTGCTTCGGCATGCAGCTCACCTGTGCGCTGCTGCTGTTGTGGTACACCCTGGGCGGCTTCAGCGGGATCGGCATGGTGCTCGGGGTGCTGGTCCTGTTCGGCGGCGCGCGTGCCTTCATGACGCCGGCCAGCCAGGCCATCGTGGTCAACATGGTGCCGCCCGAAAGCCTGGGCAAGGCGGTGGCGCTGAGCACGTCGGCGTTCCAGCTTGCGGTGATCGTCGGTCCGACCCTGGGCGGCCTGCTGTATCTGGCCGGCCCGGCCGTGGTGTATGGCGTGGTGGCCACTTTGCTGATGGGATCGATCTCGCTCATGCTGCTGACCCGTCCGATTCCGCAGGTGCGCAACGTCAAGCCGATTTCGTGGCACAGCCTGCTTGAAGGGATGCATTTCGTGCGCTCGCGCCCGGTGGTGTTGGGCGCCATTTCGCTCGACCTGTTCGCGGTCCTGTTCGGCGGCGCGACCGCCTTGCTGCCGGCCATCGCGCACGATATCCTGCACGTGGGCCCAAGCGGCCTGGGGCTGCTGCGCACCGCCATTGGCGTGGGCGCGGCGCTGACCGCGGTCGCGCTGGCGTTTCGTCCGATTACACGCAAGGTCGGACGCGCCATGTTCGCCGGCGTGGCCGTGTTCGCGTGCGGCACCATCGTGCTCGGCCTGTCCGGCAGCCTGGTGCTGTCGCTGGCGGCCTTGTTCCTGATGGGTGCAGGCGACATGATCAGCGTGTATGTCCGGCATATGCTGGTGCAGCTCGAAACGCCCGACGCGATCCGCGGCCGGGTCAGCGCGGTCAACGCGGTCTTCATCGGCGCCTCCAACGAACTGGGCGAATTCGAATCGGGCCTGACCGCCGGCTGGTTCGGGCTGGTGCCCGCGCTGGTGCTGGGCGGCGCCGCGACACTGGTCGTGACCGCTTTGTGGTGGGCCCGTTTCCCGGTGCTGCGCAAGATGGACCGTTTTCCCGAGCCAAACGACGCGAGCGCGCCCGCCAAGGAAGCTGCGAGCGTCGCGTAGCATCCGGCGCAGCGCCGGTACAAGGGCATTAATGTCTTGACGTTTGATCTTGCGCAAACAGTGCGCTCGTGGTCCGCTTTCCGCGAGATGAGGGGGAACAAGCGTACGTCAATGCGGGACTAATTTTCATGTTCATTGTGACGCGCATCCTGCCGCGCAGGCGGGCCGCGCCATTCTCTTTTCGGAGATGTCATGGAAAAATCGACCCAGCAGCCGTCGCGGCGCACCCGCGCGGGATATTGGCAATACCCCGACACCGCGCCCGAGATCCGGGAGCATGGGCGCCTCAAGCCCTACGGCGAGCTGACGCGCCCGAGCCCGCTGGCGGGCACGCGCGGCAACGTTCAGGTGGGAACAGCCCTGGCCTGGTTCAGCATCGGGGTCGGGATCGCGCACCTGCTGGCGCCGCGTGCGATAGCGCGCGCCAGCGGGCTGCCGAACTGGCCCTTGCTGCTGCGCGCCATCGGCGTGCGCGAGCTGGCCTGCGGCATCGGCCTGCTGTCCCGGCCCACCTCGGGTGCCTGGCGCTGGTCGCGCGTGGCCGGCGACGCCATGGACCTGACCTTGCTCGGGGTCGCCGCCTTTACGCCGGGCAGCCGGCCGCGCCGGCTGGCCGCGACCGCGACCGCGCTGGCTGGCGTGACCGCGCTGGACATGAGCGCCGGCACCCAGCGCCGGCGCACCCCTTCGCGCCAGATGCTGGCCGGTTGGCCCGGCGCGCAGCGCGTGAACAAGTCGATCACCATCAACCGTCCGGCCGACGAATGCTACCGTTTCTGGCGCCATGTCGAAAGCTTCCCGACCTTCATGGACAATATCGAATCGGTCAAGGCCATCGATGAGCGCCGCTCGCACTGGCGCGCCAAGGGGCCGGCCGGCAGCAAGCTCGAGTGGGACTCCGAGATCACCGAGGACATGCCGGGCCAGCTGCTCGAATGGCGTTCGGCTCCGGGCGGCGACGTCGACAACTCGGGCAGCGTGCGCTTCGTCGACGCGGCCGGCGGGCGCGGCACTGTCGTGCAGGTGCAGATGGATTACCGGCCGCCGGCGGGCAAGGCCGGCGCCCTGATTGCCAAGGTATTCGGCGAAGATCCCGCGCAACAGGTCGAGAAAGACCTGCGCCGCTTCAAGCAGCTCATGGAAACGGGCGAGATCGCGACCACCGAGGGCCAGTCGCACGGGCCGCGCAGCCTGAAAGCGCGCCTGTTCAACAAGGGAGTGGAAAAATGAAAGCGACCTGCTGGCATGGCGTGAACGATGTGCGGGTCGAGCAGGTTCCCGATCCCCGCATCCTCAACCCGGGTGACGCCATCGTCAAGATCAGCTCGACCGCGATCTGCGGCTCCGACCTGCACCTGTACGACGGCTATGTGCCGACCATGGAAGCGGGCGACATCCTCGGGCACGAATTCATGGGCGAGGTCGTCGAGATCGGTTCAAAGGTGAGCCGGCTCAAGGTCGGCGACCGGGTCGTGGTCCCGTTTCCGATCGCATGCGGTCACTGCTTCTTTTGCGAGCAGAAGCTGTTTTCGGTGTGTGAAAACTCCAACCCGAACGCGCACCTGGCCGAGAAAATGTGGGGCCATTCCCCGGCCGGCATCTTCGGCTACTCGCACCTGACCGGCGGCTACGCGGGCGGCCAGGCCGAATACGCGCGGGTGCCGTATGCAGACGTTGGCCCGCTGGTGGTGCCGCCCGACCTGGCCGACGACAAGGTGCTGTTCCTGTCCGATATCCTGCCGACCGGCTACATGGCGGCCGAGGCCTGCGACATCGTGCCCGGCGCGGTGGTGGCGGTGTGGGGCTGCGGGCCGGTCGGCCAGTTCGCCATGCAGAGCGCCTACCTGCTGGGAGCCGAGCGCGTGATCGGCATCGACCGCTTTCCCGAGCGGCTCGACATGGCGCGCGACAGGTCGCGCGCCGAGACCATCAACTATGAACTGGTCGACGTGCCCGATGCGCTCAGGCAGATGACGGGCGGGCGCGGACCTGACGCCTGCATCGACGCGGTCGGCATGGAAGCGCATGGGGTGGGCGTGGCCTACGCCTACGACCGCATCAAGCACGTCATGCGCATGGAGAGCGACCGCCCGACCGCGCTGCGCGAAGCGCTCATGACGTGCCGTAACGGCGGCGTGGTGTCGGTGCCGGGCGTGTATGGCGGCTTGAGCGACAAGATTCCTTTCGGGGCCGTGATGAACCGCTCGCTCACCATCCGCACCGGCCAGACCCATGTGCAGCGCTACATGCAGCCCCTGCTCGAGCGCGTGGTGCGCGGCGAGATCGACCCGACCTGCATCATCACGCACCACATGGCGCTCGACGAAGCGCCGCGCGGCTACGACATCTTCAAGAATAAGCAGGAGCAGTGCGTGAAAGTGGTGCTGCATCCGCAGCACTGAGCTGTGCGGCCTGCTCCTGCAGCCAGGCGAACAGGGCCATGATTTTCTGGTCCTGCAGGCTGTGGGGCGGGCAAACGATCCAGAACGCGAACGGGTTGGCCAGTTCGAGCGCCAGCGGCTTGACCAGCCTTCCGCTGGCCAGGTCGCGCTCGACCAGCGGCGCGGGCGCCAGCGCAACGCCGTGCCCGGCTTGCGCCGCCTCCAGCGCCATGTAGATGCTGTTGAAGCGGGGGCCGCGCCGGGCGTCGATCTTGCCCGCCTGCGCCGCTGCCAGCCAGTCGGCCCAGTCCGGCGGCCGGTCGCATCCGGCCATGCTCTCGGCGTGGATCAGCGTGTGGTGGCGCAGGTCGGCCGGCTCGCTGAGCGCGATGGTTTCAAGCAGTGCCGGGCTGCATACCGGGAACACGCTGGCGTCCATCCAATATTGCGCGTGCAGGCCAGGATACTTGCCGGCTCCGTAACGCAGCGCCACGTCCACCTTGCCCGAGCTGAAATCGACCAGCTCGTCCTGCGCGTCGAGCCGGATCTGCCATTGCGGATGGCGCGCCTCGAAGCCCGGCAGGCGCGGCGCGAGCCACTTGGCCGCGAGCGAAGGCATGGCGCTGATGTTGATGGTCGAGCGCGTGCGCCGGCTGTCCGGGTCGAGCGCCTGCTCGAGCCGCACGAAAATATCCTGCAAGGTGCGCGCGAGCGCCACGCCGTCGGCGGTCAGCTCGACCGCGCGGTTCAGGCGCACGAACAGCGCCTGCCCCAGATAGTCCTCGAGCCGCTTGACCTGGTGGCTGATCGCCGTCGGCGTCACGTTGAGCTCGGTGGCTGCCTTTTGAAAGCTCTTGTGGCGCGCGGCCGCCTCGAAACTGCGCGCGGCAATCAAGGGGGGATTGTGCCTTGCAACCATCTCGCAGCTCCTCTTGGGAAATATTTGTTCAATATTATCAGATAAGTTTCATTCACCTGAGCCGCAAAAGCTTTCGTTTGTCCGGGGGGCGCGGGCTGGCTAAGATGACTGCATACCAACCCACGGAGCACCCCATCATGGATACCAACACCATCGACACCCATTCCAGGCTGCGGCGCGGCGAGCGCGCCGACGGCGCCGCCACGCGCGGCTGCTGCACCCCGCAACCGGCACAGGAAAGCCGCAGCCAGTGCGGCTGCACTTTCCTGGGGACGTTGACGCGGATGCTCGGCCGCATGGGGCAGGCCGGGATGTAGCTGGCGCAGGGCGCGGTGCGCACGCGAGCCGGCCACCGGCCCTATTCGCGCTTGCGCAGCCGCCCCAGCAAGGCTTCGACGTTGTCGCTGACCGGCAAGTCATGCCGGCGCAGCAACTGAAGGTGCAGCACCAGGTTCTCGAGCACCAGCTTGGCCGAGACGGCCAGCAAGGTCATCAGCCTGTCTTCGGTGCTGAAGCTCTCCATCGCGGCCGCCATTTCGCACAGGTGGTTGGCGACCAGGTCGCGCAATTCGTCTTCGCCGAACGGCAGGTCGGCAAAATCGATCGGGTCTTCGATCTCCACCTCATGCATCAGCGCTGCGAGTTCGTCGGGTCTGATCGGCATGCTCGGCTCCGCTTGTTGACACACCTCCATTCTAGGCCAGAGTGCCGCATTGCGCGCTGTCTTGCCTCACATTCCATGGACGACATGGCAAGCGATTCGGACTAGAATTGCGGATCAGGACTTTCCCCTTCACCCCGATCGGCAACCCATGGCGCGACTCATCTTTACGCAGCAGCTGGCGCGCTTTACCCCGGTGCCCCAGGTAGAGACCGATGCCAGCCGGCTGCGTGCCGGGCTCGACAGCGCGTTCGAGGCGAATCCGGCCCTGCGCGGCTACGTGCTCGACGACCAGGGCCACCTGCGCGAGAACGTGGTCGTCTTCATCGACGGACGCCGCAGCCTGGACCGGGTGCGGCTGGACGATCCACTCAAACCCGACAGCACCGTTTACGTGCTGCAGGCACTTTCCGGAGGTTGACATGAGCGAGCACGCATTCCTTTCGACCCGCAAGGGCCTGTTCGAATTGACAAGCAATGGCAGCGCCTGGGAATGGGGCGCTGCCCACTTCCTCGGCGAGCCGGTGTCCATCACGCTGCCCGATGCGCGCGACGGCACCCTGTACGCCGCCCTCAACCTGGGCCATTTCGGGGTCAAGCTGCACCGCAAGGATGCCGGCAGCGACAGCTGGACGGAAATCGCCGCGCCAGCCTATCCGCTCAAGCCGGAACAGAGCGCCGATCCGGTCGAGTGGAAGAACAAGCTGATCTGGTCGCTCGAGGCGGGCGGCGCCGACCAGCCGGGGGTGTTGTGGGCCGGCACCTTGCCGGGCGGCCTGTTCAAGTCGAGCGACCGCGGCGACTCGTGGCAGCTGGTGCGTTCCCTGTGGGATGTGCCGCAGCGCAGCCAATGGTTCGGAGGCGGCTACGACGTGCCCGGCATCCACAGCATCTGCGTCGACCCGCGCGACAGCAAGCATGTGCTGGTGGCGGTGTCGTGTGGCGGCGTATGGCGCACCGAGGATGGCGGCGCCAGCTGGTCGATCAGTGCCACCGGCATGCGTGCCGACTACATGCCGCCCGAACTGAACGAGAACGAAGCGGTGCAGGACCCGCACCGCATGGTGCGCTCGGCCGGCAATCCGGACCTGCTCTGGTGCCAGCATCACAACGGTATCTGGCGTTCGGACGACAACGGCCGGCGCTGGCAGGAAGTGCGCGCAGTGCCGCTCTCGCATTTCGGGTTCGCGGTCGCGGTTCACCCGCGCGACGGCAATACCGCCTGGTTCGCGCCGGCCGAGGCCGACCAGCGCCGCATCCCGCTGGACGCCGCGCTGGCGGTCACCCGGACTACCGATGCCGGCAAGAGTTTCGCGGTGCTGCGTGCGGGATTGCCGCAACAGCATTGCTACGATCTGGTTTACCGCCACGCGCTGGAGGTGGCGCCCGACGGGCGGACCTTGCTGATGGCCTCGACCACGGGCTCGGTCTGGCTGTCGGGCAACGCCGGCGACACCTGGGAGACGGTCTCGACGAGCATGCCGCCGGTGTATGCGGTGCGCTTCGCCTGATGCGAGGCAAGCCCGGTCACGCTGGCCTGCTCTTTCAGCAAATGCCTGAACAGGGCCCATGGGCATGTTGCTATAATCGAAGGTTATGATCAGATCGTTACCCGAAATTCACCCATGAATCTCAAGAGTCTTGCCCGCGCCCTGGGTATTTCCAAGACAACAGTAAGCCGGGCACTGAATGGCTATCCGGAAGTCAATGTGCATACCCGCGCGCGGGTGCTGGCCGCCGCCAAGGAGGCCGGCTACGAAGCCAACCCGATGGCGCGCAGCCTTGCGGTGGGCCGCACCAACGTGGTCGGCATCATTTATCCGCTGCTGCCGAGCGACCTGGGCGACCCGATGTTCCTGAGCGTGGTGGGCGGCATGTCCGCCGCGCTCGAGAAAAGCAAGATGAACCTCATCATCGCACCGGTATCGGCCCAGAACGAACTGCCGTCGTACGAGCAGATGGTGCGCGGACGGCGGGTGGACGGCTTGGTGGTCGGGCGCACCCTGGTGCATGACGAGCGCGTTGCCTACCTGGTCAAGAAGGGATTCCCCTTCGTCGCGCACGGGCGCACCGAGCTGGCGCAGCCGTATGCCTGGTTCGACTACGACAACGAGGCCGGCATCGGCCTGGCCACCGCCTGCCTGCTGGCGCACGGACACCGGCGCATCGCCCTGATCAGCGCACCGCTGGAGCTCAATTTTGCCCGCCAGCGCAAGAACAGCTTCATTGCGTGCATGAGCGAGGCCGGCCTGGCGGTCGACCCGCAGCACCTGGTCGACAACACCCTGGACCGTCGCACCGGCTACCAGGCGATGCAGCAACTGCTCGCCTGCACGCTGCGGCCGAGCGCCGTCATCGTCGACAACCATCTGTCCGCGGTCGGCGCGGTGCGCGCCCTGCTCGATGCCGGCATCGAGATCGGCAAGGAGATCTCCGTGATCGTGTGGGGCAGCATCGAGGACAGCCTGGTCGGCTCGAACGTGACGACCATCGACCAGCCCGACGCAGGCGGGGCGGGGGCGAAGATGATCGAAATGCTGTCGGCGCTGCTGGCAGGCACCCCGCCGTCCGAACTGCAGGTGTTGTGGCAACCCGTCCTGGTGCCGGGCAGCACGGTCGGTTACTGCCGTGATTGAAGGACGGGCGTCACGCGGCCCCCGGCCGGCTGGCCGGCCAGGCCGTACCTGACGCCGGCGATCGCGATCGCCGCCACCACGGCGCCGGCCAGCATGTCGACCAAGTAATGCCCTCCCATGCTCGGCGTGGACAGCAGCATCAGGCTGTTGAGCGCCACGATCCACGGGAACAGGCGGCGCTGGCCGCGAAACACGTACATGAACAATATCGCCTGCGCCGTATGATAGGACGGCATGGTGACGATCCCCTGCAGGTCCTTGAACTCGGTCATGCCGCCATCGCGCAGCGCCAGCAAATGAGGCACATGGACCGCATGGACCATGTTTTCCTGGAAGTGGAAGAAGGTGCCCATGGCCGGATAGATCCCGGAAGCGAGCGCGGTGATGAGCATGGCGACCAGCGCGCTCCACCAGAATTCGAGGTTGCCCGCGCTTTGCCCGGTGCAGGTGAAATACACGACCGCGAACAGGATCTGGAAGGGACCGCTGACATAGGCCACGAACAGGATCCAGTACAGTACCGGAGTGTCGCGCACGAAGTGGTACCAGGCGCGCCAGTCGAACCCGAGCGCCGCGTCCATTTTCACCAACTCGCTGTCGTACAGCGGGCGCCCGAGGTGAGCCGCCAGGTAGCTGATGACGGTAATGATCACGATCATGGCGGCCCACAGCGCGCAAAAGTAAGCGCCTTCCGCCAGCGCCTTGCTGCGCCGAGAGATGTCGTAGAACGCGCCGATGCAGCTCAGCATGCCAATGCCGATGAATACCCCCACGAGCGAGCTGAAGTTGACTGAGGTCCTCGAGGCCCACCCGGCCGCAAGCAGCGCCAGCGCGGCCAGCGCGGCAATCGCACCGAGCGGTGCGTGTGCGAAGCGTTTCTGGTTCGGGCTTTCCACGTTCATCCGGCGCCTCCATTGATTCATTGCCAGGACAAGGATAAATATTTCCGCCGAGTCTTTATTGATGAAAGGCAATGGCGCCCCGCATAGCCCGTGCTGAAATGAAAACTTTCCATTCCAGCGAGGTCGGCATGTTCTCTTCCCTGATGAGCCGGATGACGCCCATGCCGGCCTGGATTTTTCTGCGCGAGTTCTTGCGCCACCCGGGCGCGGTAGGCGCACTATGCCCGAGTTCAGGACGGCTGGCCGAGCGCATCGCGCGCCAGGTCGATTTGAGTTGCGAAGGCTGGATCGTCGAACTCGGGGCCGGCACCGGCGCCGTCACCGCCGCGCTGCTGCGGCACGGCGTGCGTCCCGAGCGCCTGATCGTGATCGAGCGTTCGGGCTACATGGCACGCCACCTGCGCGAGCGCTTTCCGCAGGTGCGCGTGATCCAGGGCGATGCGGGGGAGGGCGAAGCGCTGATCCAGGATTACATGCCGGTGGCCGCAGTGGTGTCAGGCTTGCCGCTGCGTTCGCTGCCGTCGGACCAGGTTACGCGCCTGACGCTTGCATGGAGCCGCGGGCTCGGCCCGCAGGTGCGCGTGATCCAGTTCACCTACGCGCTGCGCGGCGGCTCGGCCTGGCTAGCGGCCGGCCTGACCTGGATGGCGCACGAGACGGTCTGGAGCAATCTGCCGCCGGCGCGGGTCGAGGTGTACACCCGCAGCGAAGCAGCCGCACCGCCGGCATGAGCGGCCACCCGAAAAAATCGGGGACAGACCCCGATTTCCCATAAGCGGGAAGTCGAGGCATAAAAAAATCGGGGTCTGTCCCCGATTTCTCAATATCGGGAAGTCGAAAGAATCGGGGTCTGTCCCCGATTCTTTTTTTGCCGGGCGCGTTACATGTTGCGGCGATACTGGCCGCCGACCTCGAACAGCGCGGTCGTGATCTGGCCCAGCGAGCATACGCGCACCGCTTCCATCAGCTTGTCGAACACGTTGGCGTTGTCGATCGCCGCTTGCTGCAGCGCTGCGAGCGCTTGCGGCGCCTGCGCCGCGTGGCGCTGCTGGAACTCGGCCAGGCGTGTGAGCTGCGACTGCTTCTCGTCCTCGGTGGAGCGCGCCAGCTCGATCTTTTGCGCAGTGTCGCTGGCCTTCGGGTTGCGGAAGGTGTTGACGCCGATGATCGGCAAGCTGCCGTCGTGCTTCTGGTGCTCGTACAGCATCGACTCTTCCTGGATCTTGCCGCGCTGGTAGCCGGTCTCCATGGCGCCCAGCACGCCGCCGCGCTCGGCGATGCGCTCGAACTCCTGCAGCACCGCTTCTTCGACCAGGTCGGTCAGTTCATCGATGATGAACGAGCCCTGGTTGGGGTTTTCGTTCTTGGCCAGACCCCATTCGCGGTTGATGATCAGCTGGATCGCGAGCGCCCTGCGCACCGATTCGTCGGTCGGGGTGGTGATCGCTTCGTCGTAGGCGTTGGTGTGCAGGCTGTTGCAGTTGTCGTAGATGGCGATCAGCGCCTGCAAGGTGGTGCGGATGTCGTTGAAGTCGATTTCCTGTGCGTGCAGCGAGCGGCCCGAGGTCTGGATGTGGTACTTGAGCTTCTGGCTGCGCTCGTTGGCGCCGTACTTGTCGCGCATCGCCACCGCCCACAGGCGGCGCGCCACGCGCCCCAGCACCGTGTATTCGGGGTCCATGCCGTTGCTGAAGAAGAACGACAGGTTGGGCGCGAAATCGTCGATGTGCATGCCGCGCGCAAGGTAGGCTTCGACGAAGGTGAAGCCGTTCGAGAGCGTGAACGCGAGCTGGGAAATCGGGTTGGCGCCGGCTTCGGCGATGTGGTACCCGGAGATCGAGACGGAGTAGAAATTGCGCACCTGGTGGTGCACGAAATACTCCTGGATGTCGCCCATGACCTTGAGCGAAAACTCGGTCGAGAAGATGCAGGTGTTCTGGCCCTGGTCTTCCTTCAGGATGTCGGCCTGCACCGTGCCGCGCACGTTCTGCAGCACCCAGGCGCGGATCTTGGCGCTTTCGTCGTCGGTCGGCTGGCGCTTGTTCTCGAGCGCGAACTTGTCGATCTGCTGGTCGATCGCGGTGTTCATGAACATCGCGAGGATGGTCGGGGCCGGGCCGTTGATCGTCATCGACACCGAGGTGCTGGGGCTGCACAGGTTGAAACCGTCGTACAGCACTTTCATGTCGTCGAGCGTGGCGATCGATACGCCCGAGTTGCCGACCTTGCCGTAGATGTCGGGGCGCACGGCCGGGTCGGCGCCGTACAGGGTGACGGAGTCGAACGCGGTCGACAGGCGCTTTGCGTCCATGCCTTCGGACACGAGCTTGAAGCGGCGGTTGGTGCGGAACGGATCGCCTTCGCCGGCGAACATGCGGGTCGGGTCTTCCCCTTCGCGCTTGAACGCGAACACGCCGGCGGTGTAGGGGAACGAGCCGGGCACGTTTTCGAGCATCAGGAAGCGCAGCACTTCGCCGTGGTCTTCGAATCTGGGCAGGGCCACCTTGCGGATCCTGGTACCCGACAGGGTGTGGGCCACCAGGCGCGTGCGGATTTCCTTGTCGCGGATCTTGACGACGTAATCGTCGCCCGCATACGCGGCCTGCATGTCGGGCCACATCGCCAGCAGTTTGCTGGCGTTGGCGTCGAGCGCCTGCTCGCGTTCGGCGATGAGTTCGTCGAAATCGGCCGTCTTGCCGGCCGCGGCCAGCATGCGTTTCGCTTCGGACAGCTGCTGGCGCTCGCGTGCCAGCCTGACCTGCTTGTGCGTGTTCTTGTGATAGGCGCGCACGCTGTCGGCGATCTCGGCGAGGTAGCGCGCCCGGCTTGGGGGCACGATCACGTTCTTGCCGCTCGAGTGGCGCGCTTCGACCGGCGCCAGCTTGCCTGGCTTGAGATGCAGACCGAACTGGCTGAGCTTGGGCAGCAGGCCCTGGTACAGGGCGGTCACGCCGTCGTCGTTGAAGCGCGAGGCCTGGGTTCCGTAGACCGGCATCTCGCCGGGCCGCTGGTTCCACAGTTCGCGGTTGCGCTGGTACTGCTTGGCGACGTCGCGCAGCGCGTCCTGCGCGCCCTTGCGGTCGAATTTATTGATGGCGATGAAGTCGGCGAAATCGAGCATGTCGATCTTTTCGAGCTGCGAGGCGGCTCCGAATTCGGGTGTCATCACGTACATCGTCAGGTCCACGTGCGGCACGATGGCGGCGTCGCCCTGGCCGATGCCGGAGGTCTCGACGATCACCAGGTCGAAGCCGGCGACCTTGCACGCGTTGATCACGTCGGGCAGCGCGTGCGAGATTTCGGAACCGGCTTCGCGCGTGGCGAGCGAGCGCATGAACACGCGCGCCTGCCCGCTCCACGGGTTGATCGCGTTCATGCGGATGCGGTCGCCCAGGAGTGCGCCTCCGGACTTGCGGCGCGACGGGTCGATCGAGATGACGGCGATATTGAGCGCGTCGCCCTGGTCGAGCCGGATGCGGCGGATCAGTTCATCGGTCAGCGAGGACTTGCCGGCGCCGCCGGTGCCGGTGATGCCGAGAGTCGGCACCGCCATGCCCTTGGCCGCGTCGACGATCGCCTGGCGCAGTGCGGGCGCGGCCTTGCCGTTTTCGAGCGCGGTGATCAGTTGCGCGAGCGGGCGATGACGCGCGGCGACGTCGCCGCCTTGCAGCGCTTCGAGCGTAGTCGGGGCGTAGCTTGAGAGGTCGATGTCGCAGGCCTGCACCATCGATTCGATCATGCCCACCAGGCCCATGCGCTGCCCGTCCTCCGGGCTGAAGATGCGGGTCACGCCGTAGGCATGCAGCTCCGCGATTTCGTCGGGCACGATCACGCCGCCGCCGCCGCCGAACACCTTGATGTGCGCCCCGCCGCGCTGGCGCAGCAGGTCGATCATGTACTTGAAGTATTCGACGTGCCCGCCCTGGTAGCTCGAGATCGCGATGCCCTGCACGTCCTCGGCCAGCGCCGCCGTCACCACCTCGTCGACCGAGCGGTTGTGCCCGAGGTGGACCACCTCGACCCCGTTCGACTGCAGGATGCGGCGCATGATGTTGATCGAGGCGTCATGGCCGTCGAACAGCGAGGCGGCCGTAACGAAGCGCACCTTGTTGGCCAGCTTCGGCTGTTCCGGTGCGTTGAGCTTGGAGGCGGTGGTGAGGTCGTTCATTGTTGGTGTTCCTTGTGTCGTGCGGGGGGAGTGCCGACTCTGTACGGTATATTACGTTAACGTAAACGTCAAGCAAAGTGGACATGCTTGCATGCCCACCCCGGCTCGATCAGGCGGCACTGCGTCGGGTTCCGCCGTTTTCGCCCAGCAGCCGTGCTTTCTCCGCACGGAAATGCGCCACGGCCTTTTCCTTGACGTGGCCGAAACCGCGCACCTGCTCGGGCAGGCTGGCCAGTTCGAGCGCGCCGGCCAGGTTGTCGGGCGTTAGCGTGGCCAGCAGGGATTCGATCATGCTACGGTATTCCACGATCAGCGCGCGCTCCATCTTGCGCTCGGCGGTGTAGCCGAAGGGGTCGAAGCGGCTGCCGCGCAGGCCCTTGAGCCTTGCCAGCAGGGTGAACGCGTGCCACATCCACGAGCCGAATTCGGCCTTCACGAGGTGGCCGCTGGCGTCCTTTTTCGCAAACAGCGGCGGGGCCAGGTTGAACTTGAGCGTGAACTTGCCTTCGAACTGGGCGCCCAGCTGTTCGGCGAAGCGCCCGTCCGTGTACAGGCGCGCGACCTCGTATTCGTCCTTGTACGCCATCAGCTTGAAGTAGTATTTCGCGACCGCGTGCGAGAGCTTGTTGCCCAGCCCTTGGGCGTGTTCGGCGGCGCGCACCTGCGCCACCAGTTTTTCGTAGCCGGCGGCGTAAGCGCGGTCCTGGTAGGCGCTCAGGACCGCAACGCGCTTGTTGATGATGGTTTCCAGGCTTTGCGGCATCTGCACCACGATCGCCTGGGTCGGCGTGGCGATCTTTTCCACGCGCTTCATGTCCACCGCTGCGCGCCGGCCCCACAGGAAGCTCTTCTTGTTGGAGGCCACCGCCACCGCGTTCAATTCGATCGCGCGCAGCAGCGCCGCCTCGGACAGGGGAATGCGGCCTTTCTGCCAGGCGTAGCCGAGCATGAACAGGTTGGCGGCGATCGAGTCGCCCATCAGCGCGGTGGCCAGCCTGGTGGCGTCGATGAAGTCGGCGCTGTTGGCGCCTGGCGCGCCCACCGATTCCATGATCAGGGCGCGCACTTCGGCCACCGGGTACTGCCAGTCGGCGTTCTGGGCGAAGGTGCCGGGCGGCTGCTCGTGCAGGTTGATGACGGCCATGGTGCGGCCCGGGCGCATCTTCGAGATCGCGTCCTGGGCGCCGGCGGTGAGCATGTCGCAGCCGAGGATCAGGTCCGCTTCACCGGTGGCGATGCGCTGGGCGCGCAGGTGCGCGGGCGACTGCGCCACCTTCACGTGCGAGGTGACCGAGCCGTTTTTCTGGGACATGCCGGTCATGTCGAGCACCGAGGCGCCCTTGCCTTCGAGGTGGGCGGCCATGCCCATCAGCGCGCCGACCGTGATCACGCCGGTGCCGCCGATGCCGTTGATCAGGATGTTGTAGGGCGCGGCGAGCGGCGGCAGCACCGGCTCGGGCAGTGCGCCGAAGCCGTCGTCCGCATTGTCCTTGCTGACGCCGGTCCGGGTTTTTTTCAGGGTGCCGCCTTCGACCGTCACGAAGCTCGGGCAGAAGCCCTTGACGCACGAATAATCCTTGTTGCAGGAAGACTGGTCGATGCTGCGCTTGCGTCCGAACTCGGTTTCCTTGGGTAGGATCGAGGTGCAGTTCGATTCGATGCCGCAGTCGCCGCAGCCTTCGCACACCGCTTCATTGATGACCATGCGCTTGGCCGGGTCGGGATATTCGCCCTTCTTGCGGCGCCGCCGCTTCTCGGCCGCGCAGGTCTGGTCGTAGATCAGGACCGATACGCCTTCGACCGTGCGCAGCTCGCGCTGGACCGCGTCCATCTCCTTGCGGTCGTGCAGGGTGACGCTCGCGGGCAGCTGCGAGCGATCCGCGTAGCGCGCCAGGTCTTCGGTCACCAGCGCGATGCGCAGGATGCCTTCGGCCGCCATCTGTTGGGCGATCATCGGCACCGAGGTGATGCCGTCCACCGGCTGGCCGCCGGTCATGGCCACCGCGTCGTTGTACAGGATCTTGTAGGTCATGTTGACCTTGGCCGCGACCGCCGCGCGGATGGCCAGGTAACCGGAATGGAAGTAGGTGCCGTCGCCCAGGTTCTGGAACACGTGCGGCACCTTGGAGAACGCGGCCTGGCCGATCCAGGGCGCGCCTTCGCCGCCCATGTGGGTGGTCAGCTTGTTCATGTCGGGGTAGATCGAGGTGGCCATCACGTGGCAGCCGATGCCGGCCAGCGCGAAGCTGCCTTCGGGGACCTTGGTCGAGGTGTTGTGCGGGCAGCCGGAGCAGTAGAACGCGGGGCGGTAGGGAGTGCCGATGGCCTTCTGCAGCACGGCGTCCTTGGCGTCGAGGAAAGCCAGGCGCGCGCGGATCAGGTCGCACGTGGCCTGGTCGGTGACCAGCCGCGCGACGCGGCTGGCGATCACGCGCGCCACTTGCGAGACCGAGAAATCGGCCTTGGAGGTCAGCAGCCATTCGCCGCGCGGGGCCACCCATTCGCCTTTTTCGTCGAACTTGCCGATCACGCGCGGGCGCACGTCGTCGCGCCAGTTGTAGAGCTGTTCCTTGAGCTGGTATTCGACGATCTGGCGCTTTTCCTCGACCACCAGGATCTCGTCGAGCCCCTGCGCGAATTCGCGCACGCTGTCCGGTTCCAGCGGCCATGGCATGGCCACCTTGAACAGGCGCAGGCCGACTTCGGCCGCCATCGCCTCGTCGATGCCCAGGTCGGCCAGCGCCTCGAGCACGTCGAGGTAGGACTTGCCGGAAGCGATGATGCCCAGCTTCGCGTGCGGGCTGTCGATGGTGACGTGGTTAAGCTTGTTCTCGCGCGCGTAGGCCAGCGCCGCGTAGATCTTGTAGTCCTGCATCAGCGCTTCCTGCTTGCGCGCCTGCAGCCCGAGCGGGTCGTTCGACAGGCGCGTGTTCAGGCCGCCCTCGGGCATCACGAAGTCAGGCGGGAGCTTCACCTGCACCCGGTGCGGGTCGGCATCGACCGACGCGCTCGACTCGACCGTGTCGGCCAGCGCCTTGAACGCGATGGTGCAGCCGGAAAAGCGCGACATGGCCCAGCCGTGCACGCCAAGGTCCAGGTATTCCTGCACATTGCACGGATACAGCACCGGGATCATCGAGGCCGAGAACAGGTGGTCCGACTGGTGCGGCAGGGTCGAGGAGTAGGCGCCGTGGTCGTCGCCGGCCACCAGCAGCACGCCGCCGTGGCGTGCGGTGCCGGCATGGTTCATGTGCTTGAAGACGTCGCCGCAGCGGTCCACGCCGGGCCCCTTGCCGTACCACATGGCGAACACGCCGTCGTACCTGGCCGGTCCGATCAGGTCCACTGTTTGCGAGCCCCATACCGCGGTCGCGGCCAGCTCTTCGTTCACGCCGGGCACGAACCGGACATGGTGCGCTTCCAGGTGGGCCTTGGCCTTCCACAGGGTCTCATCGAGCCCGCCCAGAGGCGATCCGCGGTAGCCGGAGATGAAGCCGGCGGTATCGAGGCCGGCGGCCAGGTCGCGCGCGCGCTGCATCATCGGCAGGCGCACCAGCGCCTGTATTCCGGACAGGAAGATGTTGCCCGACGTGGAAGTGTACTTGTCGTCGAGGCTGACCGTAGTCAGGCGGGAAGGGATGTCCTGCGCGCTCGCAGGCGCGCTCGCCGTGGTGTCTGGCATGCTGAAGCTCCAAATGGTAATTCGGGATGTCTCCCGTCACGACGGCGCCGGATCAGCGCCTGGGTGGCGGGTAAGGGTGTCGCGGTGTGCGAACATTTTACAGGCAATCGGAGATGAGGCCGGCTGCCGCGTGGAGTGTATGGGCTTCCTCGCCGCGGCGGAAATAGCGAATCCGGATGGGGCCATAAGAAAAAATGATGGGTGCCTGCGAGGCCGCCGGCATGGCCCGGCAAGGCTGCGCTGTTCGCGCCCTAGCGGGCCTGCAGCGGCTGCTGCGGCAGCAGGCGCGCGCCGAGCCAGTAGCCGCTGTTGCACAGCTGCGCGCTGAGCTCCTGCACCAGGCGCTCGACCGCCGCCGCGGCATTGGTAAGCGGAATATTCCTGGACGCGCACAAGGTCACGGTGCGCGACATCGCCGGACTGTGGATGGGGCGCGCCAGCATGGCCCCGCCCTCGATCTCGGCCAGCAGCGGCGCGAGCGCCAGGATGGTGGCGCCCATGTCGGCCAGGAGGGCCGACTTGAGGATGGCGAGCGAGTTGATTTCGATGACCTGGCCGAACGCCAGACCGGCCTCGCGCACGGCCTTCTCGATGCGCGGGCGTACCCCTTGCTGCCCGGCCGGCAGGATCAGGGTGGTGCCGAGCGCGGCGGCCAGGCTGACCGTATCGCCTTCCAGCGCCATGGCCGAGCCGGCGCGGCAGATGAACATCAGCTCTTCCTCGACCAGAGCGCAGCTGGTGAAGGGCGCGAGCTGGCCGTCGTCGAACAGCACGGCCAGGTTGATGCGGCCCGACCTGAGCTGGTCGGCCAGGCTGCCCGACAGTTCTTCGGTCAGTTGCAGCGTGATCTCGGGGTAGCGCGTGCGCACCGCCGTCAGCAGGGGCAGCGCGAGCGCGCCCGAAATGCTGTGCGGCAGACCGAGCGTGACGCTGCCCGATGGCCGCGTGGCCGACTGCACCACCGCCGCCTTGGCGTCCGACACCTGCTTGAGAATGGCCTGCGCGTGTTCGTAGAACACCTTCCCGGCGTCCGTGCTGAGCACGCCCTGCGCCGAGCGGTGCAGCAGCTGCGCGCCCAGCTCGTCTTCGAGCTGGCGCAGTTGCTGGGTCAGCGCCGGCTGGGCCACGTGCAGCACCAGCGCGGCGCGCGAGAGCGAGCCCTGGTCGACGATGGCGACGAAGTAGCGAAGCTGGCGTAATTCCATGAGCGGAAAAGAGCGTCTAGAAAAACTCGGCGGTGTCGTTCGAGGCGATCGTGTGCAGCTGGCCGCCCGAGACCAGCTGGTCGTAATGGCAGGCCTGGTTGCGCCCGTGGCTCTTGGCGTAATACAGGGCCTGGTCGGCGTGCCCGAGGATGATCACCGGCGACTCGTAGGCGCTGATGCTCACGAAGCCGACGCTCACGGTCACCCTGCCCACTTGCGGGAACTCGTGCGTTTCGACGTTCTTGCGGAAGCGGTCGATGATCTTGTGCGCGTTTTCCAGCGTCGTCGAGCGCAGCAGCACCACGAATTCCTCGCCGCCGAAGCGGAACACGCGGTCCTGCGCGCGAAACGACGATTGCAGCAGGTTGGCGATCAGGATCAGCACTTCGTCGCCGTACAGGTGCCCGAACTTGTCGTTGACCAGCTTGAAGTGGTCGACGTCGACCACCGCCAGCCACTGCTTTTCGGTGTCGGATGGGTGGCGCCGTTCCGGCTCGCCCGGCAGCGCCACCTGCTGCTCGCCGGACGCCTGCAGCATCTTGGCCAGCTGGTCGTCGAAGGTCTTGCGGTTGAGCAGGCCGGTGAGCGAATCGCGCTCGCTGTAATCGAGCAGGTTCTGGAAATTGCGGTACACGCTGACGATGCCGCCGATGACATGGATGGTGTCGAGCGTATACGGGGTGGGATGGACGATTTCGAGGCAGGTGTCGGCCTTCTCGCCGAGCCAGATCGGCAGCCACAAGGTGCGCCTGCCGTCGGCCGCCAGCGCTTCCGCACTGGCGCCGTGCTGCTCGATGCAGCGCGCGAGTTCGGGAAACGAGGCGAGCGGCTCGCCCAGCACGTTGGCGTCCGGATGCTCGACCAGATGCGCGGCGCTGCCGGCGCACACCATGGCGCGCACCCGCACGAACTTCTGGCCGCGCACGGTGGCGATGGTGAGCACGCGCGCCTGCGAGGCGCCCGCCAATTCCTGGACTGCCGCGATCACCGATACGTCCAGCATCGTGTGATCGCGGTGGCCAGTCATGTCCACCATGTGTTTCAGAAGGGAATCCATGTCGTTCTCGGGGATGTAATCAAGCCACCATCGCGTAGCCTATCAATGTTCTTCGCTTATCAACATTTATCAGGAATACTTCGTTGGGCACGCGGTGCACATGCAGTCGTGCGCCGGCATTTCCCGAGACCAGCTGCGCAGGATAATGGTTTTTTGTAAAATTGGCAACTAACCGAGTGCGAATTAACACATTGCGGGACCGATTCTACAGTTGAGCGCCGCGTTGTGCCTGGCTGCCCGAAAACTTTCGTGCGCAACGCCAACATCTTGCTTTTCCAACAGCCTAGGCCTGTGCGCGCCGCGCGCAGTCCGGTTTGCTCAACTCTACTCCAACAAAAATAATGCTGGGGGGAAAACTTGTGTCGCATCAACTTGCTGACAGGTATCAAACTCTATAGTCCATCCAATGGCGCAAAAATTGGGGAACGCGGTTGTTCTTCAAGGAAACGCGAAGCACCGCGCTCCAGGCGCGCCAGGGATATGTTTTTTTTTCCAACTAAGGGAGTTTGTGATGGACACCTTCACTTCAGCAGTAAAAACCTTCGTCCATGACGAGAACGGCATCACGGCGATCGAGTATGGCCTCATCGCTGCGCTGATTGCCGCCGGCCTCGTCGTTAGTGTCGGCTTTGTGTCGGGCGCCCTGACCAGTGCCTTCAATTACATCAAGGACCAGGTCACCGCTGCGATCACTTAACCACCGCACGAGCTTTTCCGGACAGGGCCCTGTCCGGAAAGCTCTTTTCAGGAGCTTGCCATGTCCACAACGAGGTATCTCGACCTGTTCCTGATCGCGCTGGTCGTGCTTGCCGCGGTAAGGGACCTGATAGAGCGCCGCATTTCGAACCGGCTGATATCGACCGGCCTGCTGGCTGCGCTGCTGCTGCGCCTTGCCGCCGACACACCCCTTGGCGCGCTGCTCGACGGCCTGGCCGGAGCCGGCCTCGGCTTGCTGCTCTTCCTTCCCCTTTATCTGGTGCGCGGCATGGCCGCGGGCGACGTCAAGCTGATGGCCATGGTGGGCGCCTTCACCGGACCCGGGCTGGCCTTCGATATCGCGCTGGCCACCTGTTGCATCGGCGGCGTGATGGCGCTGGCCGTGGTGCTCGCCCGCGGCCGCCTGCGCGAGACCCTGCACAACATGCGCATCCTGCTGCGCCCATTGCTCATGCGCATGATCGGGGTGCCGCTGGTGCCCGAGCCGCTGGCCGGCAAGAGTGTCGGCGGGCTGCCGTACGGGTTCGCGATCGCGCTTGGCACAATGTTGATGCTATGGATACGCCACGGCTGAGCCTGGCGCTCGGCCTTCTTGCTCTAAGTCAAAAGACACAACGCACCGCTCGCTAGAATCAATTGGTGACTTTTGGAAATGGCGAAACGCTCACGATGAGGAGGACCGACATGATGAATGCCGAATCGACACATGCGGCGGCGGCGCTGACACCGCGCGCTCAGGCCGCCGGACCGGAAGGGGCGCTGGGCAGCGTTCCGCCGCAGCCGAAAAGCGTGCGCGACACCGGGCTGGAACAGCAGTTCATCGCGGCCCTGATCGCCAAGTCGATCTATGTCGCCGGGAAAATCCGCTTGCCCGTCCTCACCGGTAAATTGCGCCTGTCCATCAACGTGCTGCGTGAAGTGCTCGATTTCATGCTCGCCGAGCAGCTGGTCGAAGTGGCCTGGCGCGGCGAATCGGACCTCGACGTGCAATACCAGCTGACCCCGAACGGCAAGCTGCGCGCGGCCGACTACATGGCTGCCTGCCGCTACGTGGGGCCGGCCCCGGTCACCCTGGCAGCCTACTGCGAGATCGCACTGCGCCAGTCGGGCCGGCAGGCCGGCGCGGCGCGGGTGAGCGCGCCGGACATGACCGCCGCCTTCGGCGACGACACGCTCGAGCCGGCGGTGCGCGAGCTGATCGGCGCGGCGATGCACTCGAGCCGCTCGTTGCTGCTGTATGGTCCCTCGGGCAGCGGCAAGACCACGCTGGCGCGCAAGCTCGGCCGCCTGCAGCCCGGCCTGGTGGCGGTGCCGTACGCGATCCTGATCGACCAGGACATCGTGCAGTTCTACGATCCGCTGGTCCACCCCGCGCCTACTCCCTTGCAGGCACGCCAGAGCGAGGACAGGCGCAGCGTCGATACCCGCTGGGTCTTGTGCCAGCGCCCGCTGGTGCAGGTCGGCTCCGAGCTCAGCGACGACATGCTCGACCTGCGCGAGCACGAAGCCGGCGGCCTGTACCACGCGCCGCCCCATTTCCTGGCCAACAACGGGATCCTGATCGTCGACGACCTCGGGCGCCAGCGCGTGCCGACCGGCGACTTGCTCAACCGCTGGAGCGGGCCGCTCGACGCCGGCGTCGACCAGCTGACCCTGCACGGCGGGCACAAGGTCAACGTGCCGTTCGACGTGACCATGGTGTTTGCCACCAACCTGGCGCCACAGGTGCTGCTGGACGACTCCTTCATGCGCCGGATCGGCTACAAGGTTCACATCGGCCCGATCAGCGAGGCCAACTACCGCAAGCTGTTCCGCCACCAGTGCCTGGTGTCGCGCGTGGTGTACGACGAGGCGGTCATCGAGCACCTGCTGCAGCGCCTGCACGCGGGCGCGAAACGGCCCTTGCTGGCGAGCTACCCGCGCGAACTGCTGGGCCGCATCGCGGACTTCGCCGGCTTCGCCGGAGTCGCCCCGCGCCTGACCGTGCCCGCCCTCGAGCTGGCCTGGCAAAGCATGTTTGCCGGCTGCGCCCACGGCACGGCCGCGCCGGCGCTGCCGCCGGCGTCCTTCAATGCCGCCAGCGGCGACTCCCTCTTCGAAAGAATCTGATGAAAAACAAGCGCGCAATACTCATGATGGCGGTGGCGGTCCTGCTCGGGATCGCCGCGGTGGCGCTGGCCTCGCGCTGGCTGCTGAACCAGTCGGCGGGCAACGTGGTGCGCATCGTGGTGGCCGCCGACGACGTCAACCTCGGGCAGCGCCTGGTGCCGCAGATGCTCAAGCTGACCGAGTGGCCGGCCGACAAGGTGCCGCCGGGCGCCTTTTCCGACCTGGCCAAGCTGACCGACCGCGTGCTCAAGACCAGCGTGCTGCGCGGCGAGCCGCTGGCCGAGGGCAAGCTGGCGCCGGCCGGCACCATGGGCGGACTGTCGGCCCTGATCACCGAGGGCAAGCGCGCCATTACGGTGCGCGTCAACGACGTGATCGGCGTGGCCGGCTTTGCCTTGCCCGGCAACTATGTCGACATCATCGTGCATGCCCAGAAGGAGCCGGACCCGAAACAGACCAACCTCGAGGCCGACCGGCACATTTCGAAGATCGTGCTCGAGCGCATCCTGGTGCTGGCCGTGGCGCAGGAAGTGAGCCGCGACGATACCAAGCCGCGCGTGGTCAACGCCGTCACGCTCGAGGTGACGCCGGCCCAGGCCGAAAGCCTGGACCTGGCGCGCAGCGTGGGCACCTTGTCGCTGGCGCTGCGCAACCAGGTCGACGCGCAGTCGCCCGCCACCATCGGCGCGACCAAGGGCGGCCTGTTCGGGGTGGCGGAAGCGGCCCCGCCCGCGCCCAAGCCCAAGCCGGTCGCTGTGGCAGTGCCGGTGGCCAGGCAGCCGGCCGTGCACAAGGTGGCGCAGGTCAGGCGCGAGTGCGTCAGCGTTATCAGCGGTCTGCACACCGTGCAGGAGTGCTTCTGATTTTTCACGAACTTCTTCGGGATGAACGACATGAAAAGATGCCACAGGCACGATCGGTTGGTGCGCGCAAGCCGCTATTGCGCGCTCGGATGTGTGCTGGCCCTGGCCCAGGGGTTCGCGGTGGCCGCGCCCAAGCCGGCAAAGGCGGCGCCCAAGCCGGTCAGCGCGGTCGCGCCAGCCGAGCGCGCCGAGCGCGCCGAGACCGGCCCGCGCTGCAGCGGCGAAGCGGCGGCACCCGGCAAGCTGACTTTACAGATGGGAAAATCGACCCTGATGCGGTTGCCCGAAACGGTGCGTCACCGCAGCGTTGGCGACCCGGCCGTGGTGCGCACCGCGCTGGTCGCCCCCGATACCATGTATATCGTGGGCGTCGATGTCGGCACCACCAACATGATCATCCAGGGCAAGAGCGGCCTGTGCAGCATGGTCGACATCGTGGTGGCGATGGATTCGTCCGGGCTGCAGGCGATGCTCGCCTCGGTGATGCCGGACGAGAAAGACATCCGCGTGAGCGCCGCGGCCGATTCGCTGGTGCTGACAGGCACCGTGGCCGATGCCACTGCCGTGGCGCAAGCCTTTGACCTGGCGAGCGCCTTCGTGCAACGGCCGCTGCGCTCGCTTGCGAGCGAGGCCGGCATGAAGGCCGATCCGGCAGGCAGCGCTGCCGAGGCCAATGTGACGCTGGCGGTCGGATCGCGGGCGGTGGCCGCGGGCGCGGGCGCCGCACGCGCCGGCGGGCGCGTGGTCAACCTGTTGACGGTCAGCGCGCCGCAGCAGGTGATGCTCGAAGTGAAGATCGCCGAGGTGTCGAAGACCCTGCTCGAGCAGCTCGAGGTGGGCGCCACCTTCCGCTTCACCTCGGGCAGCTGGGCTACCACGCTGCTGTCCAATTTCCTCAGCGGCAGCGCGCGCGGCATGCTCGATGCGCGCAAGAGCAACGGCAACCAGATCACCGCCGCGGCCGAGAAGCGCGACGGGCTGGTGCGCATCCTGGCCGAACCGACCGTGATGGCGATCAGCGGCCAGGAGGGCAGCTTCCTGGCGGGCGGGCGCATCTTCATTCCCGTGGCCCAGGACAACAACCGGATCACGCTCGAAGAGAAGGAATTCGGGGTCGGCCTGCGCTTCACGCCGACCGTGCTGGCCGGCGGGCGCATCAACCTGCGGGTGGCGCCGGAGGTGTCGGAAGTATCGCGCGAAGGCATCGGCATCGCGGCCGCCGGCCTGACCGGCGGCTCGATCCTGCCGCTGATCACCACGCGCCGCGCCAGCACCACGGTGCAGCTGTATGACGGCCAAAGCTTCGCGATCGGCGGGCTGATCAAGAACAACCTGGTGACCAACCTGAAAGGGCTGCCGCTGCTGGGCGAGGTGCCGATCCTGGGCGCGCTGTTCCGCAGCACCGACTACCAGCAGGACCGCACCGAACTGGTGTTCGTGGTGACCCCGCACCTGGTCAAGCCGCTGCCTTCCGATTACTCGCTGCCGACCGACCGCGTGCTGCCGCCCAGCCGCGCCGAGCTGCTTTTGGGCGGTCGCCTGGAAGGACGAGCGCAGCCAGCCGCAGTCGCCGCACCGGCACCCGCCGCCGCGCCCGAGCGCGCGCCCGGCTTCGAACTCAAATAGGGAGACACCATGAAAACGCGAACCCAGGTTTTGGCCGAACGCGCCGCCATGCTGGCGCTGGCGGCCTTGCTCGGCGCCTGCGTGCAGACCACGCCGCAGTACGACAGCCGTTTCGGCGATTCGCTGCGCGTGTCGCTGGCCTCGCAGGTGGCCAAACCGGAAGCGGTGCGCAACGCCGATCCGGTGGCCGGCATCGACGGGCGCGCCGCGCGCGCCGCGCAGGAGCGCTATGAGAGCTCGTTCAAGGCCCCGCCGCCGCCGCAGCCAGTCATGTTGCTCAGCACCGGTGGCGTCAGATGAAACGCTTGCGCATCATGCGTCGGCAGCGCCGCGGCGAGGCGGGCTCGTACGCGGTCGCATTTGCGATGCTGCTGATCCCGCTCATCGGCTTCATCGGCATGGCGCTCGACCTGTCGCTGGCGTACACCCGCAGCACCGAATTGCAAAGCGTGGCCGATGGGGCCGCCATTGCGGCGGCGCGCGAATTGAACGGCACGATGGCCGGCCTGACCACCGCCAAGGCAAGGGCGCAGGCTGCAGCCCAGGCCAACAAATACCAGTTCGCGTCGAGCATCGTGTGGTCGTCTACCGCGCTCGAAGTTAGCGGCACACCCGATGGGCCGTGGGTGCCGGTCGACTCGGTCAGCTCCGCTGACGTGCCCGCAATGCGTTATGCGAAAGTCGATACCGGCGAGCTGGGCGGTTCACCCGGAGTGGTCAAGACGCTCTTCATGCGCGTGCTGGCCGACGTGCCTGCTGATTTTTCGGTCGGCGCGCGCGCGGTTGCAGGGCGCAGCGCGACCCAGATCACGCCGCTCGCAATATGTGCGCTCAACAATAGTCCCACCGCGCCGCGCTCCAACAGCCTCGGTGCCGGTAACGAAGAATTGCTCGAATTCGGTTTTCGGCGCGGGTTCAGTTATAACCTGCTCAAGCTCAATCCCTACGGTTCCACTGTCAAGAATTACCTTGTCAATCCGGTCGATTTTCCCGCTGGTGCCGATAATTCCGAGCATCACTCCTTGAACACGGTCGAGCCGTTCGTATGCAACGGCACCGTGGCGGCGCCGCGTCTGAATCGTGGTTCAACGATCTACGTAAGCGAACCGTTTCCGTCCGAACTGACCAGGGAACTCAATTCCCGTTTCGATGACTATTCCGGCGGATCGACCTGTGTCACGACCATGGCGCCCCCCGACCTGAATGTAAAGCAATTCGTCGGTGGCTACACAGGGTGGTGGATGAACACGACGCCGGCGATGGCCACGATATCGGGCAGCGCACAGACTTTCGTGACGGGTGACGACAAAATGCTTACCATCGGTGAGGCCGATCCTGGGGTCGAACCCATTACCGTCAACAGCTACGGCCCGCTCTGGTCTTTCTCCAAACCAATCAGGTACACCGGCGGCGTTGCCTTTTTGAAAAACACTTGGTCGGCGCTATACCCGGCCAGCGGCGGTGCCATACTGACGAGTGCATATTCCGACACCCTGACAAGCCCCTACAACCGCGGTGCGTCGCCCCACGTCCAGCTGCCGACCAACCCAGGGATAAGAACCAGGAGGATATTGAATATCCCGCTCATCAGCTGTCCGTTGGCGAGCTCAACGGCTACGGTCCTGGCGATCGGTCGATTCCTCATGACGGCGCCTGCGTCCGCCACCGTGCCGGCGATCCACGCCGAATTCGGGGGGCTGGTCGAGGACGATGCGCTCGTTGTTTCTGTGGCCTTGTACAAATGAAACCGATGTCCGCTCCCGTCAATGGCGCACCACAACGACAGCGCGGCGTGGCCGCGGTCGAACTGGCGATCATCATGTGCCTGACCGCTTTCCTCTTGCCGGCAATTTTTCTCTTCGGCCGCGTGTTCTTACAGTACAACGTTCTTAAGCAAGCGACCTACGACGCAGCAAATTCCATTGCGTCGATTCCCTTGGGTGAACTACGTGACTCGTCCAAGGTCGATCTGGCGGGGGCAAGGGCCGAAACGATAGTGAGGACGGCCGTAACCGAAGCCGGTATAGCACTCTCCCAACTCGGACACATTCGTTGGTCTTGCGACGGCGGCATGGATTGCGGACCAAACCGACCGCTTTCAATTACCGTCACCGCGCGCCTTACCATCAATGGCTTTGATTTCAATGCTGCCACATTGCAGTGGTTGAACGGGTCTTATGAGTGGGAGCTTCCCGCCAGCTCAACCGTTTCATATGCAAATTGACAAGGTGACACCCTGATGACCACTTCGGCTTCTTGTCCCCGGCTTTCCAGCCAGCGCGGCACCACAGCAGTGGAGTTCGCAATGACAGCAATGGTCTTCGTGATCTTCATCTTCGGTCTGATCGAACTGTCGCGTGTACTGTATCTGTGGAACACCATGGCCGAGGTAACGCGGCGCGCCGCGCGAGGGGCAGCGATCACCAATTTCAGCGATAGCGCGGCGATGGACCTGGTACGCCGCAAGGCGCTGTTTCGCAGCAGCGCCGGCGGCTTGCCGATGGGTGGCGAGATCACAGATGCCTACGTGACCATCAGTTACCTGAGGAGCAACCTGAGCCCGGCCACTATGCCGGCCTGTCCCGCGCAAAACATCATCAACTGCGCCGCCGACCCGGACGGCGCCAGCTGCATCCGCTTCGTGCAAGTGCGCCTGTGCGTGCCGGGAGGCGCCGAATGCACCCGCGTGCCCTACACCTCCATGCTCGCGCTCGACTCCGTGTTCTCCGGCGCCTTCCATTTCCCGACCTTCGCCACCGTCACGCCGGCCGGCTCGCTCGGCTACCGGCCGGGTGCCACCAACGTCTGCCCATAACCGTCCCGTTCCGCATCCACCCACGAGGATTTTCGATGAAAGCGCTAATCATTACCCGCGACGAACAGCTGCTTGCGGAGATCTCGTCCCAAGGCGCTGCGCGGGTGCCCCCGGTCACCCTGGCCGCCAGCCGCGCCAGCATGCGCGACGCGCTCGACCGGCTCATGTTCGACAGCCCGACCCTCGTGATCATCGACGCGACCGAACAGGACAGCAGCGAGGCCGACCTGCTCGAGCGCCTCTCCAAGCACTATCCGGGCGCCTGCCTGATGCTGCTCACCCGCGAGAACCAGCACGAACTGCTGATTCGCGCCATGCGCGCCGGCGTGCGCGAAGTGCTGCAGTTGCCGCTGGTGCACCGCGCCTTCCATGAAGCGATCGACCGCATCGCCACCACCGTCGGCGCGGCTGCCATGCGCGACGGCAAGGTACTCGCCTTCATTTCCTGCAAGGGCGGCAGCGGCGCGACCTTCATCGCCACCAATTTCGGCTACGCGCTGGCGACCCTGGCCGACAAAAAAGTGCTGCTGATGGACCTGCACGGGCAGTTCGGCGACGCCACCTTGTATGTGTCCGACCAGAAGCCGGCCATGACGCTGTCGGACGTGTGCAGCCAGATCGCGCGCATCGACGGCCCGTTCCTCGAATCGTGCCTGGTGCACGTGACGCCCGGCTTCGGCGTGCTGGCCGCGGCCGACGACCCGACCCACGCGATCGACCTCAAGCCCGAGCAGATGGACGTCATCCTGCGCGTGGCGCGCCAGCATTACGACTACATCGTGCTCGACGTGGGGCGCCAGATCGACGCCATTTCGCTGCGCGCGCTCGACAACGCGGATGCAATCTATCCGGTGCTGCAGCTGGCGCTGCCCGACATCCGCGACGCTCGCCGCCTGCTCGACATCTTCCGCTCGCTCGGCTACCCGGCCGAGAACACCCGGCTGGTGGTAAACCGCTACGAAAAGGGCGGCAAGCTGCGCCTGCAGGACCTGCAAACCGCGCTTGGGGCCGAAGTCATCCACACCGTACCGAACGACTACGTGGCCGTCACCGACTCGGTCAACCAGGGCGTGCCGGTGCTGCACCTGTCGCGCAGCAGCGCGGTGGCGCGCAGCCTGGCCGAGCTGGTCGAGATCGTGACCGCGCGCCGTGTGCCCGAGAGCAAGGGCCTGTTCGACCGCATTTTCGGCCGCGGCGCCGACACCGACCATTAACCCACAGCGGAGCTGCATATGACCTTACGCGAACGCCTTTCAGTGCTCGATGATGCGCGAAGCGCCAGCCGGGCGATACCCGAGCCGGCCAACAACGCCTACCAGGACCTGAAAAAGAACATGCACCAGATGATCCTCGACCGGATCGACCTGGAGCGTCTCAAGCGCCTGACCACCGAACAGTTCAAGCACGAGCTGGCGCTGCTGATCCAGCGCACCATCGAAGAGGAACGTATTGTCCTGAACCAGAACGAACGGCACAACCTGGTGCTCGACATCCAGCACGAGATGCTTGGCTTCGGGCCGCTCGAGCCGCTGCTGAGCGACCCGAGCGTGTCGGACATCCTGGTCAACACCCATTCCAAGGTCTACGTGGAGCGCCACGGGCGGCTGGAACTGACCGACGTCACCTTCCATGACAACGCCCATCTGATGAAGATCATCGAGAAAATCGTCTCGCGGGTGGGGCGCCGGGTCGACGAATCGAGCCCCATGGTGGACGCACGCCTGTCGGACGGCTCGCGCGTGAACGCGATCATCCCGCCGCTCGCGGTCGATGGCCCGATCCTGTCGATCAGGCGCTTTGCGGCCAATCCGCTGACGGTGGAAAACCTGCTCGAGTTCAAGAGCCTGACACCGCCCATGATGCTGGTGCTGCAGGCGCTCGGGCAGGCCAAGATCAACATCCTGATTTCGGGCGGCACCGGCAGCGGCAAGACCACCTTGCTCAACCTGATCTCCGGCTTCATTCCAGCCAACGAACGCATCGTGACGATCGAAGACGCGGCCGAACTGCAGATGCGCCAGCCACACGTGGTGCGGCTCGAAACGCGCCCGCCCAACATCGAAGGCAAGGGTGAAGTCACCCAGCACGCGCTGATGCGCAACGCGCTGCGCATGCGGCCCGACCGCATCATTCTGGGCGAGGTGCGCGGCGCCGAGGCGCTCGACATGCTGCAGGCGATGAATACCGGGCACGAAGGGTCGCTTGCCACGATCCACTCGAATACCCCGCGCGACGCGCTTTCGCGGCTCGAAAACATGGTCGGCATGTCGGGCGTGAACCTGACCCCGCGCGCCATGCGCCAGCAGATCTGCTCGGCCGTGACGGTGGTGCTGCAGGTCACGCGCCTGACCGACGGCGCGCGCAAGCTGGTGAGCATGCAGGAGATCACCGGCATGGAGGGCGAGGTGCTGGCCATGCAGGAGATCTTCCGCTTCGAGCAGACCGGGGTCGATTGCGACGGCAAGGTGCTCGGCCATTTCTGCGCGACCGGGGTGCGCCCGCGCTTTGCCGAGCGGCTGCGCATGTTCGGCGCCGCGGTGCCCGACTCCACGTTCGATCCCGTGCGTGTGTACGAATAGAGAACCTGGAAGAGGGCGCGATGGATACATTCTTTTATACCTTTGCAGTGCTGCTGTTCGCAGCCATCATCCTGCTGATCGAAGGCGCCTACCTGTGGTGGTCGACCAACCACGGCAAGGCCGCGCAGCGCGTTGCGCGGCGCCTGCGGCTGATGTCGGGCGCCGGGGCGGACGGATCCGAACGGGTCTCGATCCTGAAGCAGCGCCACTTCAGCAAGGGCGAATGGATGGACGACCTGCTGCACCGCCTGCGGCTGGCGCACACGATCGACCGGATGCTGGTGCAGGCAGGGGTGAAATGGACGGTGGCGCAGTTCTTCGCGCTGTCCGCCGCCCTGCTGGGCGCGGCGCTGGTGTTGGTCCAGCTATGGTCGATGCCGCTGCCGGCCAAGATCGTGCTGGCGCTGATGGCGACAGGCGCGCCGTATGGCTTGCTGGTGCGTGCGCGTGCCAAGCGCCTGCAAAAGATCGAGCAACAGCTGCCCGAAGCGGCCGACTTCCTGGCGCGCGCGATGCGCTCAGGGCACTCGTTCACCAATGTGCTGCAGATGGTGGGCACCGAGTTGCCCGAGCCGCTGAGCGGGGAATTTCGCACCGCGCACGAGGAGATCAATTACGGCGTGCCAATGAACGAGGCGCTGCACAACCTTGCCACGCGCCTTCCGCTGACCGACCTGCGCTACCTGATCATCGCCGTGCTGATCCAGCGCGAGTCGGGCGGCAACCTGGCTGAGATCCTGAACAATATCAGCCACATCATCCGCGAGCGCCTCAGCCTGATCGCAAAGGTGCGCGTGCTGTCGGCCGAAGGGCGGATGTCGGCCTGGATCCTGGGCCTGCTGCCGTTTGCCATGATCGGCGTCATGTCGATCGGGAACCTGGCCTACATCAGCCAGCTGTGGACCGAGCCGGCCGGCATCAAGCTGCTCTGGTACGGTGCCGGCATGATCCTGTTCGGCGTCCTGTGGCTGCGCAGCGTGATTCACATTCGGGTATAGGAGCCGCCATGGACGCCGCACAACTGCTGTTCCTGCTGATCGTATTTGCCATTGTCGGTGGCCTGGCGCTGCTGGCGATGGTGATTTTCTCGCCGGGGCCGATGCGCGACCGGCTCTCCAGTTTCATGGGAAAGACCGAGGTCGGCGCGCTCGAGACGGGCGGCGGCTGGATCGAACGCGTGGCCAAGGTTGCGCAGCCATTCACCAAGCTCTCGCTGCCCGAAGAAGGCTGGGAAAAGTCTTCCCTGCGCACGCGTTTCATGAACGCCGGCTGGCGCAACCCGGCTGCCGCAACCTTGTATTTCGCCTCCAAGACCTTGCTGGCGCTGGTCACGCCGGCCATCGTCGGCACGCTGGCCGCCGGCACCACCATGCCAGGCCAGCGCTTCCTGTTCCTGCTGCTCGCCTGTGCCGCCTTCGGCTACTACCTGCCCAACATCGTGCTTGCGCGGATCGCGGCGCGGCGCCAGCGCGACATCTTCGAAACGATCCCCGATGCGCTCGACCTGCTCACCGTGTGCGTGGAAGCGGGCCTGAGCCTGGAACGCTCGCTGATCAAGGTGGCCAGCGAAGTGCACATCAAGAGCGTGGTGCTGGCGCAGGAACTGCAACTGGTGCTGATGGAAATGCGGGCCGGCTTCACCAAGGAAAAGGCGCTGCGCAATTTTGCCCTGCGCAGCGGAGTCGAAGATGTCGATGCGCTGGTCGCGATGCTGATCCAGTCCGAGCGCTTCGGCACCAGCATGGGGGACTCGCTGAGGGTGCATTCGGATAATTTGCGCAACAAGCGGCGCCTGCTGGCCGAGGAAGCGGCCGCCAAGATCGGACTCAAGTTGCTGTTCCCCCTTATTTTTTGCATCTTCCCGACGCTGCTGATGGTCCTGCTGGGACCAGCGATGATCCAGCTCGGCCGAATTCTGCCCGGGATAACCGGTGCACACTGAACCACCCAGGAGAACGTCATGCGAACCACCTTGAAACGCCTGTCCGCCCTGTGCGCCGGCACGCTGCTGATCGCGTGCGCCGATTTCGGCCAGCGCACCGTGCCGCCCCAGTCCTATGCGCGGGCCGACGCCAACGACGCCTATGTGCTGGGACGCGCGCAACACATGGCGCGCCGCTTCGAAGCGGCCGGCGAGTTATACCGCGCCGCGCTCAAGGCCGACCCGGCGCACCTGAACGCGCGCAACGGCCTTGCCACCCTGTACGCCGAGCAGGGCCATTTCGCCAAGGCAATCGTGCTCTGGCAGGAACTGATCAAGGACGCCGGGGCCGCGAGCGGGCCCGACAGTGCCTTCCTGTTCAGCAACCTCGGCTACGCCTACATCCTCGACGGGCGCTACGAAGCGGCGCGCGAGGCGCTCGAGAAAGCCTGCCTGCTCGACCCGCTCAACTACCGCGCCTGGCAACATTTGGGCAGCGCGCTCGACAAGCTGGGCCAGCACGAACGCGCCGAGCTCATGCAGCGCCAGGCCGCCGCCTTGCAGGAGCACGACTTCAGGGCCGACTACGCCGTGGCGCAGCGGGCCGGGGTGGCGGCGATCGACAAGGCCGTCGCGGCGCCGGCGCAGCCAGCCCAGCAATGGGCCACGACCGAGCTGCGCCAAAGCGCCGACGGCATCATCGACCTGGTGCGGACCGGGGCGCCGGCCGCGCCCGTGCCGTCCGAACCGGACGCGCCGCTGGCGCAAGGCCTGCCGCCGGCAGCGCTGCCGCAACGGCGCACCGGCGCCGACAAGGCACTGCTTGAAATTAGCAACGGCAACGGCGTGGCCGGGATGGCGGCGCGCCTGGCGCGCAAGATGGGCGACCCGGCCCTGCGCGTGGTGCGGCTGTCGAACCAGAAACGATTCAACGTGCGCCAAACCCGGGTCGAGTACCAGAGCGAGTTCCGCGCTGCGGCGCTGCGGCTGGCCGAACGCTTCGGCACGCTCACCGTGGTCGAGGTGGCCGATTGCAAGCTGGTCAACATGCGGCTGGTGATCGGGCGCGACCTGGTGCGCACCAATTTTGCGCTGCGCCCTTTGGTGAAGCCAGCGCAGATGGCCAAGGCGGGGGACGGCCAGACGAGCTGAGCAACAGGAGAGCTGGTTCGTTTGGCCGACATCAAATTAAACCGATGGGCTCACGCGACAATGAGGCTGATCAACCTCATATATCGGGAGCAAAGCCATGAGATTCGCACACCGTTTCACCACCGTCCTGTCCGCCGCCCTGATCGCCACACTGGTCGCCTGCGCGCCAACCGCGACGCGCGAAGGCACGGGCGAATACATCGATGACAGCCTGATTACCGCAAAGGTCAAGACCGCGCTGGCGGCCGATCCCGATGTCAAGGCAACCGAAATCAACGTCGAGACCTTCAAGGGCAATGTGCAGCTGAGCGGCTTTGTCAACTCCAGCGAAAACGTGCAAAAGGCGGTCGAGCTCGCGCGCAATGTCAAGGGCGTCAAGTCGGTCAAGAACGACATGCGCGTGAAGTAGCTGCTCCGGCCCGCGGCGCACACCGTTCTTCCAGCGCCGGTGCGGCGCGATGTGCGGCCCGGGCCGATTACTGGTTCTGACCCGCTTTCGCGGGTCCGCAGCGGCGCGCACCTACTGCGCCCTCACTCCCAGCTGACGCTACCGAGTCCGCGCGCACTCGAACTGCGCTTGGCCGGCTTGCCATACACGGTGGCCGAGCCCAGCCCGTTCAGTTTCAGGCTGGCCGATTCCCTGGCGAACACCTTAGCGCCGCCCAGCCCGCTCATTTCGAGCTCGACCGCATCGGCCTGCAGTGCTTGTGCATCGAGACCGCCCACGCCGCCCAGCTTCGCGTGCAGCAGCTTGCTCTGCCCATCGAGCGTGACATGTCCCGCCCCGTTCAGGCGCAGGTCGACGCGTTCGTTGACGCCCGTATTCAGATTCATGCTGCCGACCCCGCCGAGCTGGGCATCGACGTTCTTGTAGTTTGCCGTTACCTTGAGTGCGCCCGCACCATCGAGCACGAGTTTCAGCTCCTCGCCCGAAAAGCCATTCACGTCCGTCGAACCGACGCCACGCGACACCAGTTCGCTCAGCTTAGGCAGCGTCAGGTCGGCACGCAATTGATGGTTGGTACGGCCAAAATGGATGTGCGGGCTTTCGGTATCGATCCGCAAGGTGTCGCCAGTCTGCCGGGTGGTGACCTTCGACACGTGGTCCTTGTCGCCATACAGCACGAGGGAAGGGATATCGCCTTGCGTGATGCGCAGGCTGATCACGCCGCCGAGCTTGACCTTGAGCACGCGCGCATCGACGGTGCGGCTCTCACTGACCATCTCGTCGGCGCTGGCTGCGCCAGTTGCGAGCGACAGCGTCGCCGCCATGAATGCAGCGCCAAGAATTCTGTTCATGCCATCTTCTCCTGCTGACGCGGTTTAGTTGGAAATGGATCAGTCGACCAGCGCCATTTTTTCAGCGGCGGTGAGGCGCTTGGCGGTGATCGTGACGACCTGCATGCCTGCTGCGGGCGCGGCCTGGACGGACTGCGCGGCGAACGGTGGCGCGATGCGCGCGGCCGGCGCGGCTGCTGTTGCGAGGGTGGTCACGGAGACCAGGCCGAGTGCGACGAGAAAGATGGCTTCCATGTTTTTAGCGATGTTCATGATGTTCTCCTGAGGGGTTAAATTGCTTGGTTGAGTGAACTATAGCCAAGCCCCCGCCTGTCAACTATGCGAATGCGACGAACTGCGATTTTGGCGTGCTGAAGTGTAAAAAACGACGGCAAACGTGCGCCACGACGGCCGCTGTGGGCAGGAAAAAATCAAAACAGGCGCAGCCGCCCTTGAACCAGGCGCTGTGTGAGGGAACCGATGGCGGCAAAGTGCTCTGTCGCGATCGCGCGGGCCTGCCGGCTTGCCGCTTCGCTGAGCGCCGCGTTGTCCAGCACCATCCTGATGTCGACCAGTTCAGGCCGATCGATGGCGTGACCGATGCAGGACAAGACCTGCACCTCGGCCTCGCTGATGCCGGGGACCTGCGCGACCAGGGCCCTCGCCAGTTCGGTGGCCAGCACGTTATAGATCTTGCCGACATGGCTGACCGGGTTCTTGCCGGCTGCCGCTTCGAGCGACATCGCGCGCGATGGCGTGATGAGACGGCTGACGCGGTTGGCACGGCCGACCTGGCCATCATCCCCGTGTTCCGCGCTCAAGCCGGTGACGGTCAGGTAAATGCCGCTCTCGTCGGCCGCCGCAAGGTCGTCGAGGGCATTCAGGCGAAACTCGCAGGCGGGGCGGACGCGCCCGGCAAGCCAGCTGACGATCCGCGCCTTCAGGCCGAAGTAGTGGGCAATGCTCCCGACCTCGCGGTCGATGAACGCAAGCGCCAGGGTCAGCACGAGGCGCTCGCCGATGCGCGCTCCCATGACTTTGAAATCGTCGCCTGCAACCGGGAATGCGGCCCTGAAATCGGTCGACGCAAGCAGCACGGCAACATCGAGCACCGTTTGTTCGAGCAGCGAGTAAGGCGCGAAGCCCGTGCCGAACGAGGTGTCGTTGGCCAGGGGGAGGGCGGCAGCGCCCGGCATCACGCGCCGCAGGTTGGGACTGCCGGCGCGCACCGCCGATTCGACCTCGAACAGGTCCGCCGGACAGCGCAGGTGCGCGGCGATATAGTTACGCGCGGCGCCGCAGACGATGCTTGCGACGTCAGGAGAACCGGGCAAGGCGTCGGCCCGTCCCGCCACGATCAGGCGGATCGGGCTGACGACGCGCCCGCCGCCAAGCCGGGCTTCGCTTTGGCCGCCGATCAATAAAGCCTTGTCGACGTTGTGATGGCGAACTTCGCCGTAGGCCTGCAAGTAGGCGGCGCACAAGGCCAGCGACACCGCCTCGGCAACCCCGTCGCAGATGCTGTCCGGATGGCCGATGCCCTTGTGCTCGCAGACTTCGGAGCGCAGGCGAACATGGGAAAATTCGGACCAGCTCAGCTCGATGTTCAAGGGCGTCGGCATCGCGTCTCCAAGTCGCGCAAGGGCGCCGGTGTATCATGAGTGCTGCCATGACCGGCCACGGATCGAGTGTAACGGATCAACGCAAGGGCCGGAGCGCATCCGCCGACAGACATTGATTGGGTGAAAAAATGGGACACCGCGGAGAGATGTGGGTAGCGGCCCAGGCGGTACTCCTGTTGTTGTTTGCCTTTGCGCCGCGCATCGGTCCGCCCTGGTCCAGTCCGGACATCGTGCAATTTGCCGGCTGGGCACTGGCCGCGCTCGGCACCGTGCTGCTTGCATCGAGCGCGCTCAAGC
>Ga0207975_100206_pt1 | contig 40730 bp, 30 predicted proteins | sample LakWasMe91_HOW11_2_FD_183913 | JGI IMG/M metagenome (GOLD analysis project Ga0207975, IMG submission 183913) | Freshwater sediment methanotrophic microbial communities from Lake Washington under simulated oxygen tension - Sediment Metagenome... | ecosystem: Environmental > Aquatic > Freshwater >...
AACGCGCTAAACGTGCTGCGTATCTGGTCAACTAAGTTCAAGTCCATTTGTTTTGTGCTGATGAGGCTTTGTTCTGGAGCGTTGATAAAATCTTTATTCTAGCAGGGTTTTAAATTGGGAATTGCTGCTTCCTCAAACGATACCCCATGTTTCTTTTCATTCAAGTTAGCCTTATTGGCATTCCATTCGAATTTTAATGCCACAAGCCCTCCATCTCAGTTTGTGTGATATTACCCATATTACAAAATATAACAAGATAAACGCTGAAGAAAAATCCGTGTAAATCCGCCCCAATCCGTGACATCCGTCGACTGCATGGATGCAGAAGGTAGAGCAAAAACTAGAATCTCAAGCGTGGCTTTTTTTGCTTCGAATCTTGGTCAGCTTGAGCCAGCGGTGAGTTACACTTGTAAGTAATATAAATTTTACGTACAATTGTTCCTTTGATTAATTATTTTTAAACCCTAGCTTTTGATAAAAAATATTGCAGGGGTTTAAAAATTAACCATAGAGCATTACTTAAAATGTCAATATACTTGGATCTCTTAAAGAGTAAGATAGGATATACAGAGCGTCAATATCACGTCTCGGATAGCATTCCTTTATCTATTAATCCTGCCCAAATGTCTATAGATATCACCACATCAATAGCTACTGATCATAGAAGCTTGGGGCAAGTTGTTGCATTAGAAGGAAATAATAATGCTCCCAGTGATAAATTTAGTAGTGTGGAACTTCACGAAAAAAGCAAAGAAGCGCTCAGCGATTTAAAACGTTTTTTTGAAACTGGTCACTAATGCCTGAAAATATAGACTTAGAGTTTACATCGGAAACTTTAATAAAATTTGTTGAAAATAACGCATTAAAAGAAATTGCCAGCATTAATATATCTTCGGATGAAGAAGATCGAATTGATTTTGACCATGTTCGTATATGGTACTTCGAAACAGAAAAGTTAATCCGTATCCTCGCCAATATAATTCCTTCCACAATGGCTCAGCCCATTAATCAATTGCGCTATGCTGGGCATCATATTTTAAAAGCAACACGCATAGAGGCTCAAGAAGATAAAGATAAGGGCGACCCAAATCTTATTGAAGCCTATAAACATTGCAAGCGTGCATATTATGACTCATTGGATTTGTATGTTTTTCACATGTCTGATGTTTTTAGAAGCAAAGCAAGTTTACTTTTGATTCGAGACAAGATGCTAGAAGAGAAAATAAGCAATCATCTTGATGGGTTTACAAAATTACGATTAGAAAGTGATGACAGAATAAAGTATTACTCTAAAGTATCTCAAACACTCCTCGTTGGCTTGTCTCTAATATCAGATATAAACAGAAAACTCAAAGAAGCTGGAATTACAGATGAGCTTCTAAGTGATAAATCGATTCTTATTAAAAATTTAAATACGCTTAATGAAGAAAATCGTAAGTTAAAACAAGATTATAATAAGTTAGACTTAGATGTTAAGGCTTCACTGCAAGCTGCTGATGCAAGGCAAAGTAGACGTTTTGCCTATCTTTCTGTTTTTCTTATGGTTGTCACCGCTGTAAGCATTTTATTTCAAGGTTATTTTACTGCGGATCTTCTTACCCCTAAGAGCGAAAGTCTGTTAACAGTAAAAAATTTACTCGATCCGAGTCTAATAAAAAATGCTGGTGCCTTAACAACTACACCACCAGAGAACAAGGACGTAAAAGAGGCAAACTTACCCGTCACAAAAAATAACCTTTCAGAATCGGCTAATTGAAAATTTCAGGAATAATTGGGATCATTTGTTTCTAGTTCACCATTCCACCCATGAAATCCAGCCCAGTAGACCGAAATAAAGCCAGTTCGAGCGATAGCCCAGTAGGCCGGAATAAGCCGGTTCGAGCGATAGCGAAAACCGGCGTTTCCGGCAAACACCTCCCAAACTCGCCGGAAACGCCACCTCGCGCTACGCGCTTGGATGGCCTTATTCCGGCCTACCCCCCTTCCTCCTTATCATCCTCATCCCCAGCCATATCCGAAATCTCCTTCAACCTTGAGATGGCCTTAAAATTAATACTCTCTTCCGGATACAAGCCTTCGCTATCTAACACGCCAGCGGATTCCCCAGTCAATAACGCCAGCGTTTCATCAACACTGGAAACCGCATAAACCGCAAACAGCCCCTTGGCCACCGCATCGATCACTTCCTGTTTCAGCATCAGGTTGCGCTTGTTGGCGGCGGGGATAATCGCGGCGTGTTGCCCATTGAGGCCGCGCGCCTGACACAGCCTGAAGAAGCCTTCTATTTTCTCGTTAACGCCGCCGACCGCCTGCACTTCGCCGTACTGGTTGATCGAGCCGGTCACCGCGAAGGTCTGCTTGATCGGCGTCCGGGTCAGCGCCGAAATAAGGCAGCACAGCTCGGCCAGCGAGGCGCTGTCGCCGTCGATATAGCCGTAGGATTGTTCGATCGCGATGCTGCCCGATATGGCAAAAGGAAATTGCTGGGCATAGGTGTGGCCCAGGTAGCCGGTCAGGATCATCACGCCTTTGGAGTGGATGGCCTGACCCAGTTCCACCTCGCGCTCGACATCGACGATGCCTCGGGAACCGGGGTAAACGCTGGCGGTAATGCGCACCGGCGCGCCGAAGCTGCTGCCGCCGACTTCCAGCACGGTCAAGCCGTTGACCTTGCCTACCGCCTCGCCGTCGGTATCGATCAGGATGGTGCCGACCAGCATTTCTTCGAGGATGTTCTCGGGCATTCTGCCGTTGCGATGCTCTCTTGCGGCCAGCGCCTGTTCGATATGCGCCCTATCGCAAACCTCCTGGTTATCGCGCCTGCAAAACAGGTTGGCTTCGGCGATGATTTCCAGCGAGTCTTTAATCCGCGCGGAAAAATGATGCTGGTTTTCGGCCATCCGGCAGCTGTACTCGATCAGGCATTCGATGGCCGTCCGCGTCAGCGGCTTGGCGCCGGAATCGGCAGCCTGCCTGATCATCAGCAGGATGAAACGCTGCATCGATTCGTCGTTGCGCGGGATGTAGCTATCGAAATCGGCAAGGATTTTAAACATCTCGTTAAATTCATCATCCAATTCTTCCAGCAGGTAATAAATATCCCTGGAGCCGACCAGTATCACTTTAACGTTTAACGGAATGACTTCGGGCTTAAGGGTGATGGTGTTAATGCCCAAATCCGAATAAGGCGATTCGATTTCAATGCGGCCGGATTGCAAGGCGCGTTTAAGGCCTTCCCAGACGAACGGATAATTCAGCAGTTTTTCGGCATCGAGGACCAGATAACCGCCATTAGCCTTGTGCAACGACCCGGCGCAAATCCGGCGGTAATTGGTGACCAGCGTCCCCTGATCGCTGGCGTATTCGATGCGCCCGAACAGGTTTTGATAAATCGGGTGCGGCTCGTAAATCACCGGCGCGCCGCTTTCCTGCTTGTTGTCGACCAGGATATTGGGCGCGTACAACTCGGTCAGCAACTGCCGTTTGGCGGTGTTGTCTTGCGGCTCCGGCGTCCGGCTCGGCATCAGGTAATCGGCAATGGTGTTGCAGAGGTTCTTTTTGATTTCCGCCAAATAAGTGATGACGTCATCGATATTTTGGTAGTTGTCGTTCAGTTCCGCAAACAACGGCTCTATCGCCAGACTGATAGTGTCATTATCCAGTTGCTTGATTTTTTCGACCATCTCTCTGCGCCACTGCGGCAATTCCAACAAGACGTCGCTCAAGTATTCTTCCAGCTCCTCGACATGCTTATGAAAGACTTCCCGTTCCGGCAGCGGCAATTGGGTGAACTGATCTTCGTTCAGCGCCTTGTTGTCCCGGATAGGCGCGAAGGAAATCGTTTCATTCTCCCGGAATAACGCAATGTCCAAAGACAAGGCCTTCTTATCGACCAAGTCAATGGCGTTGTTGTAATACTGATTGTAATGGCGCTCGATAGCGCTCTTTTTTTGTTGGTAAGTGGGGCTTTCAAATGCGGCCGGGAAGGTCGCCAACAGGTTGTCGATCAGCTTTTCGATGTCCTTGCTGAGCGTTTGCCCATACTCGGCAGGCAGCTCAACAGCTACCGGTTCTCTCGGATTATCGAAATTATCGACATATGCATAAGAGGGCGGCGCGGGCAACGTCCTGGCCTGGGCATCCAGATGATTGGTAATCATCGACAACCGGCCCAAGCCCGGCTCGCCCATCACGAAAATATTGTAACCCGGGTTGCTCATCGCAACGCCGAACTCCAACGCCGACTGGGCTCTGGATTGGCCCAAAATGGTATCGGGCAACTTAGGTGCGGTGGGGAACTCAAAGCCCGCCAAATCGACATGCAGTTTCAGTGATTCAAGGGGAAGCTTTAAGGTATTAGGCATCGTTAAGAGAAGTTCTCGGATTACAAAAAACCGCGATTCTACCATTTTTTAGCGCATTGTCCGCTATCAACCGAACAGCCCGGCGGCTCGCTCACGATGCTTAAAAAGCAGGATTGCCTTTAACTTTAGAATTGCTGACGCTGCAACACCATAGAAACCGCAGCGGCGCGGGTGGCCACGCCCAATTTTTCAAAGATATGTTCGAGATGCTTATTGATGGTACGCGGGCTGCTGCCCAGAATAAGCCCCACGTCCTTGTTGGTTTTACCCCTGGAAATCCACATCAGTATTTCCGCTTCACGCACAGTAAGCCCCAGAGAACTTCTTACCCAATCCAGATCCCACTCGCCTGAATGCTTTTCCAAAACCAGCAAAGATTCGCCGGCGCTTTGGCACGGCATTATTTTTGCCAGAAAACCGGCTCCGGCCCGATAACTTTCAAAGGATTCGGATTTATCAATCAATTCTAAGCGCCGGTTAATCCAGTCCAGCAGCGGTTTGGGCAGCGGCGAGCCGACGTCATGCTGACCCGTTAATCCGTGTTTTTGCAGAAACTCATCCAGCCAGCGGATGCCGCCGGGCGTTAACCAGGTGATATTGCCAACTGAATCGATTGCCAACGCGGAAAAGGGGCTGTTGTTTAACGCATTTTCAACGCGGCGCAGATTTCGGGACTGAGTCAGCTGCACTTCCACTCTGGCCAGCACTTCCGGGGGGCGAATCGGTTTGACAATATAATCGACCGCGCCTTCATCGAAACCGCGTAACAAGTTGTCCAGTTCGCTTAACGCGGTCATGAATAACACCGGAATATCGGCCGTTTCCGGCGAGGATTTAAGCCGGTTACAGGTTTCAAAGCCGTCAATGCCCGGCATCATAATATCCAGCAAAATAATATCCGGCTTCAGGTAAGCGATTTGTTCCAGCGCCGATAAACCATCGGTGGCGACCAGCACCCGGTAACCGGCTTCCGAGAGCGTGTCCGATAACAAGGCCAGATTGCCGGGCGTATCGTCGACAATCATGGCAATTCCGCTAATAGGAGAAGACTTACCGGTCATTACCGCTTAACTCCTCGCCGGCAATATGCAAGAGTTTCTTGATTTCAAGCAGGTCGAATTCGCCGGCCAGCGTCATGAGCCTCTGCGCAAAATAACTGTATTCAGGCTGGTGCTGAATGAGTTGGGTCAAATATTGATTAAGCCCCTGTAAATCGCCGATTCGCACATAGCCGGTTAATTCCTGAATAATATCCAGTGAAGGCGGCTGGTCGGAGCTTTGCGGCTCGGCTTCGTCTTCCTGATAGACCCAGCTTAACGTCAAATGCAGTTTAAGCTTGTAGAGTAATTCGCTGACTTGTATCGGCTTGACCAAAAAATCGTTGCAACCGGCATTAATGGCATTGAGCCGATCGGACGGATAAGCGTTGGCGCTTAACACGACAATCGGCGTTGCATTGCCGTGTTGGCGCAGCAGATGCGCGGTTGCGGCGCCATCGAGTCCGGGCATCGACAAATCCAGCAGAACAAGATCCGGCGCATCTTTTTCGACTTTATCCAGGCATTCTTCGCCGCATTCCGCCTCGATCAAAACGAAACCTAAGGGCTCTAAAATAGACAGTATCAGCTGCCGATGATCCGGCTGATCATCGACAATGAGGATTTTTTGGCGCTTGCCCCGGTAACCGATGATGTCTTCTTCCTGAATGTATTGCTGTTCGCCGCCCAGATTGGGCAGCAGCAGCCTGACGGTAAAAGTGGAACCTTTGCCCTGGTCGCTGAGCACAACCAGTTCGCCGCCCATGATCTCGCATAGAATCTTACTGATGGTTAAGCCCAAACCGCTGCCGGCGTCTAAATGCTCATTCGGTAATTGGGTAAAAGGCTGAAAAATATTTTGCAGTTGATCTTTATGGATGCCGGGGCCGGTATCGACGACCTGGAACGTCGTTACGCCGCAGCTGTAACCGATACGAAAGATAACCTCGCCGGTCGCGGTGAATTTGACCGCATTGCCGAGCAGGTTGATCAATATTTGTCCGACCCGCTTTTCATCGCCGCGCACCCGCTGCGGCAGCGTGTTGATAATCTGGCAGTAAAAAGACAAGCCTTTCTGTTCGGCTTGCGGCTTAAACACACTGACCAGATGCTCAATAAATCCCGGAAAATCGATAGGCTCCTGGCGCAGCTCGAACTTGCGCGCTTCGATACGGGCAATATCCAGAATGTCCTCGATCAGCGCTGATAAATGTTCGCCGTTACGCTTTAAAATATCCACCGCCTTCCGTCTGTGCGCCGGAATGGTCGGGTCTTTCTGCAAAATATACGCGTAACCGACAATACTGTTTAACGGCGTGCGTATTTCGTGACTCATGCTGCTCAGGAAACGGCTTTTCGCGCTGTTGGCGCGATCCGCCATTTTGGTGGCTTGCTGTAACTTGGCGTCGGTCTTCTCGTGCTCGGCAATTTCCATCAACAACAACTGAGTCTGCTTGGCAATTTCTTCATTGGCAACGCGTCGGCTCTCGTCGTTCAAAACCAGCCACCAGGTGCATAAACCGATGAACACCAGTAACGAAGCGTACACCTTGACAAAATTTGCCAGTAACAGATTGAACGAAGGCAGGTAGTGTTCGGCCAGCAATAAATCCTGATAGTAAATAATGCCGACAAATACGCTGGTTAAAACCGCCAGAAACAAAAACAACAGGCTAAAGCGTATCAAGCGCAGCCTGACGCTCAGATTCACCCAACCCGGCAGACAGCATTCGGCAAAGCTTTGCAGATAATCGTCCAAGCGCACGCCCGGTTTACAGGCATCCATACAACGCGAGTCCAGCGTGCAGCAAAGCGAGCAAATACTGCCCTCATAGACCGGGCAATACGCCACATCTTCGCGTTCGAAATGATTTTCGCAAATAGTGCAGCGACTGACCGGAGCCTGATTATTAAGGTGGATGTCGCGCGCAAGATAGCGTTGGCTGCCGTAGAGCAGCGCGATGCACGGGACCAGCAGAAATGCCAGACTCAAGGCGATAAACGCTGAAAAGGCCTGCGCGAACGCGCCGAAAAAGCCCAAATAAGCCAATATCGACACGATCGAAGCGCATAAGGTTGACAGCGTGCCGACCGGGTTGAGATCCGGCAGGTAAGCGCGTTTGAACTCAACGGCTTTAGTGCTCAAGCCCAGAGGCTTGTTGATCAGTAATTCCGCCGCAACCGCGCTGATCCAGGCTATCGACATATTGGAGAATAGCCCCAATACCTTTTCCAAAGCGCCGAATACTCCGAATTCCATCAGCAAAAGGGCGACGGAAACATTAAACACCAGCCATACCACCCGGCCGGGATGGCTGTGAGTCAGCCGCGAAAAAAAATTCGACCAGGCCAGCGAGCCTGCATAAGCATTGGTGACATTGATTTTGATCTGGGAAATCACCACAAACAAGGTCGTGACCGCTAACGCTAATTCGGTATTGCCGAACAAGTCGCCGTAAGCCACCAGATACATTTGCGTCGGTTCATGCGCATGGATCGGCGCTATGCCGTGGCGAACGGCAAGATGAGCCAGCAACGCTCCGCCCAGTTGCCTGACCATGCCGAACAAAATCCATCCCGGCCCCGCGGTAATGGTCGCCAGCCACCAGCGCAGCCGGTTTTTTTCAGTCAGCTCAGGCATAAAACGCAGGAAATCGACTTGCTCGCCGATTTGCGCCACCATTGAAAAGGCGATGGTGGTCGCGCTGCCGAACATCAGCCAGTTAAAGCCCTGGCCGCTGCCCGCAATCCAAAAGTAGGCTTGCACCGTCAGCAACGAGTCCGGTTCGCGCATGAACACGGCAATATAGGGTGCAATCAATAGAGCCAGCCACAGCGGCTGCGTCCAGATCTGCAAGCGGCTGATCGTGGTGATCCCGAAAGTCACCAGAGGAATGACAGTAACGGCGCTGATAATATGCGCGATGGCGATAGGGATATGGAAATACAACTCGATAGCCAAGGACATGATCGACGCTTCGAGCGCAAACAACGTGAACGTAAACGAGGCGTAAATCAACGAGGTTATCGTCGAGCCGATATAACCGAAACCGGCGCTACGGGTCATCAGGTCAATATCAATGTTATAGCGGGCGGCGTAATAGCTGATTGGGAAACTGGTGATGAAAATAATCAAGCCAACCGCCAGAATGGCCCAAAACGCATTGGTAAAACCGTAATTGACGGTTAGAAAGCCGCCTATCGCTTCCAGAACCAGGAATGACGTAGATCCGAACGCGGTATTGGCTACCTGGAATTCCGACCATTTGCGAAAGGTGCGCGGGGCGAATCTAAGCGCATAGTCTTCCAGCGTTTCGTTGGCAACCCAGGCGTTATAGTCGCGACGAATTTTTGAGACACTTTGTCGGATACCGGTTTCCTCAATGGGTGTTATATGCGTTCTGTGCTGTAGGAGCTTAGGCGCGTCCTACTGCGCTTAATCACCATTCCATGAAGCAATAACTGCACCAGAGCCCCTTAGCAATGGCCGATACTCTAAACAACACGCAGCAACAAAATCATCGATCCAATTTGGTGCAACCAGCCGTAATCATGCCCGATAACGACCGCTTGGCTCATAGCCGTTCGTGGCCGAATTTTAAAATCACCGGCGTCCCCTGATTATGAATTCCTCGTTCCTACGCGCTGCGTGGGAATGTGGTCAAGGCGCGCTGCGCCGCGAGTCGCAACCAACGTCTGCGTACGGGACGCAGCGCGTCCTGCACTGCATTCCCACGCGGCGCGTGGGAATGAGAGAGTCACGCCCGATAACGACCGCTTGACTCATAGCCGCTCATGGCCGAATTTTAAAATCACCGGCGTCCCCTGATTATGAATAATGATTTGTTTGCGACCTTCATCCGCCTTAACCGGAGCATCGGCTTTTTCCGCTTCGGCCGGACGGGTTACGGTTTCGATACGCACTTCCGGCATCCAGCTTGGCTTAAGGCTTGAAGCCGGCTCGCTTTGCGTTTTATCCGGCCAGTTAAGCTCGTTCAACAGATTAAAACAAACGGTGCTGATGTGATCGACCAACTGCGCTTCGCCGACCGCATTGCCGGCAACAAAGTCCATATGCAGATAGCTCGTCCGGGTCGGCTGTGCGATAGAGGCCAGCTCGCAACCGATCGGCAGCACCCTGGCTTTTTGAAAATCGATGGCCCTCGGATCGGAATTCCCGGAAGAAAATGAAAATCCGGGCGGCGTTCCGCTGTGCTCAATCAAGCCGACTTCGGCGGTTAACGTATGGCTGAAAATCAGCTTGTCTTTAGCGCCGACCGGATAACCCCAACCGGCCAGATTGTTGCCGATCCGGACCGCCACGTCCTGCCGAGCCGATGTCGATTTCAACGAAGGTTGCTTGACCGCACCGATCTTGAATTCAATCCGCTCGATCGATGCGGTGTCGAGCTGCATCGGCTTTTTTTCCAAGACCGGCGAGCAGGCGCTTAATAACCAGGCCATTGCGACAGATTTGAACAACAGGCTCCCGACAGAACTTTGTATCAGCTTATTCATGCGACTCCGGATGGTGTGAGACAGGTTCCGCAACTGTAGGCGAGTTGCCGGTTGATGGCTATACGTCATTTGACTGATGAGTCAGATGACGCATTGTGCAAATTCCCCCCGGGCAAAATAATGAATCCCAGCCAACTTCCTGGCTGCATCCGGATAGCCCGGATGCAATATCAAATCACCTTTTAAATTCTGGGGAACCCGACATGAGTGATTCTACAAAAACAATGGCCGGAATACGAAGCAAGCCGCTTCTTTCGGCATTAAGCCTGTTAACGCTGGCGGTCGGCTATGCCCCGACTTCGCAAGCCGGCGCAACGTTCAAAATTGACGATACCAAATGGGTCAGCGTCGGCGCGGGCTTACGCAGCAGCTTTCAAGCTGCCGAGAGCGGGGCGGGCGCCAGCGGCAACAAATGGAGCAACGATTTTAATTTGGACAACATCCGTTTGTACGTCAATGGACAAATTCACAAATATTTGAAAGTGGAATTCAACACCGATTGCCAAACCTGTAGCAACGGCGGCGAAGTGCGGGTACTGGATGCGATCGGCAAGTTTGAGTACACCCCGATGGTTAACCTTTGGGTAGGCCGCATGCTGGTTCCGGCCGAACGCCGGGAAATGAACGGTCCGTTTTACAGCGCGATCTACAATATTTTCAGCTCAGGCACCCCGTTCGAGCCGGCCGATTACAATTTGACCATTAAGTCGGACGGCACTTCGGCCGGTTCTTTCGGCCGCGACGACGGCGCGACTTTCTGGGGCGCGGCGTTTAACGGCCGCCTGCAATATGCAGTCGGTTTCTTTCGCGGCTTAAGGGGCGGCGCTAATGTCGACGACAATATTCTGTACGGCCAACGTTTCGCCTACAACTTCTGGGAAGTCGAAAAGAATCCCGGCTATTACACCTCCGGCACTTATTACGGCAAAGGCGGCGATATTCTGACCGTCGGCGTGTCCAACCAGTATCAGGAAGACGGCGCGGGCACCGCAGCGGATCACGGCGACTTCCGCGGCACCGCAGTCGACGTGCTGATGGAAAAAGTGCTGCCCAACAGCGGCGTGATTACGGTAAACGGCGAATATAAAAACTACGGCATTTCCAACGGTTACAGCCAAGCCTCGCGCAATGCGGGCGGCGGTTTTTCTATGTTCGAAGGCAACGCCTACGACGTCAGCGGCATGTACCTGTTCCCGCAAAAAATCGGCATCGGCCAAGTCCAGCCGTATCTGCGTTACGTGAATGTGATGCCCGGCGGCAGCTCCAACCGTAATTCCTACGAAGGCGGCGTGAACTACGTGATCGACGGCCATAACGCCCGAGTGTCCTTGAGTTGGGAATACGGCGATCTTATGACCAAAGGCCTGAATTACTCCTCGACAGCGGCAGGCGAAAACACCAACGCCGTTAAAGTCGGCTTTCAGTGGCAAATATAAACCCTCATTAAACTATTCAGGATGACCCATATGAACAGATTATCTTCAAAACTACGCTTACTCGGCATCGCCGGCGCGATAGCGACGATGACCTTTACGACCGGCGCAGCAAACGCCGAAGACACCATCAAAGTCGGCGTGCTGCACTCATTGTCCGGCACCATGGCGATCAGCGAAACCACGCTGAAAGACACCATGCTGATGCTGATCGACGAACAGAACAAGAAAGGCGGTTTGCTCGGCAAAAAGCTCGAAGCGGTGGTTGTCGATCCGGCCTCCAACTGGCCGTTGTTCGCGGAAAAAGCCCGCGAACTGTTGACCAAGGATAAGGTATCCGCAATTTTCGGCTGCTGGACTTCGGTATCGCGCAAATCGGTGTTGCCGGTCATAGAAGAACTTAACGGCGTGCTTTTTTACCCGGTGCAATATGAGGGCGAAGAGTCGTCCAAAAATGTCTTTTATACCGGCGCTGCGCCGAACCAACAGGCGATTCCGGCAGTCGATTATTTGATGAACGATTTAAAGGCAAAACGTTGGGTACTGGCGGGCACAGACTACGTTTATCCGCGCACCACCAACAAAATCCTTGAAGCGTACCTGCTCTCCAAAGGCGTCGCTAAAAAGGACATTATGGTTAACTACACGCCTTTCGGCCATTCGGATTGGCAAGGCATCGTTGCCGACATCAAGAAATTCGGCTCGACCGGCAAGAAAACCGCGGTTGTTTCGACCATTAACGGCGACGCCAATATCCCGTTCTACAAGGAATTGGGCAACCAGGGCATTTCAGCGGAACAGATTCCGGTTATCGCCTTTTCGGTCGGCGAAGAAGAATTGTCGGGCATGGATACCAAACCCCTGGTCGGTCATCTGGCCGCATGGAACTATTTCATGAGCATCGATACCACCAAAAATGCCGCGTTTATCAGCCAATGGCATGACTTTATCAAAAACCCGAAACGGGTCACCAACGACCCGATGGAAGCGCACTACATCGGCTTCAACATGTGGGTCAAAGCGGTCGAGAAAGCCGGCACCACCGATCCTGACGCGGTGCAAAAAGCGATTATCGGCGTCGAGTTTCCGAACCTGACCGGCGGCACCTCGAAAATGCTGCCGAATCATCACATCAGCAAACCGGTATTGATCGGCGAAATCCAGGACGACGGCCAATTGCAGACGGTTTGGCAAACCAACAAACTGGTCGACGGCGACGCCTGGTCCGACTTCCTGCCGGAAAGCAAACCGATTATCGCCGACTGGACAGCGCCGATCAGTTGCGGCAATTACAACACCAAAACCAAGAAGTGCTCCGGGCAGAATTTTTGACCGGTAATGATTAGAAAATAGAACATAGTTGTTAACTAACACTGGAGTGCAGGCTTCGCCTGCAAGCGCAAGCGAAGCTTGCACTCCGGCACGTTGTTCCACAGTCAAAACAGGCCGTAGGGCGCGCCGTGCGCGCCCTACGGCCTGTTCCATACGATATGCCGGGTTATTCCGCGCCTTTCGTGGACGAAATGATTTTTCCAGGTTTATTTTAAAGTATGGAGATGTTATGAAACCGAATTCTTTCAGATGGTGTTGCCGGGTAATGCTGGGATGTATCCTGATGTCGCCAACCTTGAGTATCGGTCAGGAAAATGCCGCCGAGGATGCCTTCTCAGCCGCTTTATCGAATCTTAAAGCCGGGTCCATGCAGGAGCGTGGGCAGGCTATCGAACAACTGGCCGCCGTGGAAAAACCGCAGGCCGTTGCCGTATTGCAAGCGCTGCTCGACGGGCGCTTATTCAATCTTAAGGCCGATGGGAAATTGGTCATCGGCGAAGAAGTCGAAACGGGCTACAAACTTACCGACGCCGAAAGCGGAGAAAGTCTGGGCATGGTGGAACGCTCCGCTACGCAAAAAATCACCGTTAATAACAGCCTGCGAACTTCATTGAGGAAAATAATCGGCCGCTTGCAGCTGAATGACGACAATGCCGCGGTAAGACTTGCCGCCGTCAGCGCAATGGGTCAAGCCATTGATGACCAGAGTTTGGCGTTGTTGCGCGGCCAACTTATGATGGAACAGGACGAAAGCGTACAAAATGCGATCAAGCTTATTTTAGGCCTGGAACAATTAAACAGCCCCGACAAAAGGGTGCGCTTGGCAGCAATAGACTTATTAAAAGATCAGGCCAACCAAAATGTGGTTAACCGGCTAAACGGACTGGTCGAAAAAGATAGCGACGGCCATTATCTGGAGGCGGACAGCGATGTGCGCAATCAGGCCGAAGCCGCGTTGTCAAAAATCAATTCACAACTGCAAGCCTATGCCGCTATCGAAACCCTGTTTTTCGGCTTAAGCCTCGGCGCGGTGCTGGTTTTGGCCGCGATCGGCCTGGCCATTACTTTCGGCGTGATGGGCGTGATCAACATGGCGCATGGCGAGCTGATGATGCTCGGCGCTTATACGACTTATGTCACCCAACAACTGATGCCCAACCATTTGGGGCTGTCGCTGGCGATTGCGGTTCCGGCGGCGTTCATTATTTCGGCGCTGGCCGGGATTATTATCGAACGCGGCATTATCCGCTTTTTATATGGCCGTCCGCTGGAAACGCTGTTGGCGACTTTCGGCGTCAGCCTGGTTCTGCAACAGGCCGTGCGCTCGATATTTTCGCCGTTAAACCGCAGTGTCGCGACGCCGGAATGGATGAGCGGCACCTTGCAAATCAACGACTTTTTGTCGCTGACCTGGAACCGCTTGTACATATTGATTTTCTGCCTGCTGGTGTTTGTGTTGTTGCTGCAAATCCTCAAACGCACCCGCTTGGGCCTTGAAGTGCGCGCCGTTGCGCAGAACCGTAAGATGGCCTTGGCCATGGGCATTCCGACCGGCCGGGTCGATGCCTTGACCTTCGGCTTGGGTTCCGGCATAGCCGGAGTGGCCGGGGTTGCGTTAAGCCAAATCACCAATGTCGGCCCTAATTTGGGACAGGCGTATATCGTCGATTCGTTTATGGTCGTGGTGTTCGGCGGCGTCGGCAATTTATGGGGAACGCTGGTGGCGGGATTCTCTTTGGGCATTGCGAATAAATTGCTTGAACCTTATGCAGGCGCGGTATTGGCGAAAATACTGGTGTTGGTGTTCATCATTTTATTCATTCAAAAACGTCCGCGCGGCTTGTTTCCGCAACAGGGCCGAGCGGTGGAGGGCTAAGCGATGCTGTTAAAAAACGATAAAGCCGCGCTCTCGGTGCTGGCCGTATTGGCCGCAATCAGCCTGATTGTTCCGGTATGCAATCTGGTATTTGCACCGGGTTCCCCGCTGTATTTCTCCGCTTACACGGTATCGCTGTTGGGAAAATATTTGACCTTTGCGTTGCTGGGCATGTCGCTGGATCTGGTTTGGGGTTATTGCGGCATTCTGGCTTTGGGTCATGGCGCTTTCTTTGCGTTGGGCGGCTACGCGATGGGCATGTATTTAATGCGCCAAATCGGTAGCCGCGGCGTTTACGGCGATCCGTTGCTGCCCGATTTTATGGTATTTCTTAACTGGAAAGAACTACCTTGGTACTGGCACGGTTTCGAGCAGTTCTGGTTTGCCGCGCTCATGATTTTTCTGGTTCCCGGCGTGCTGGCCTTTTTGTTCGGCTGGCTGGCATTCCGTTCGCGGGTGACCGGCGTTTATCTGTCGATTATTACCCAGGCTTTAACTTACGCGCTGTTGCTGGCCTTTTTTAGAAATGAGATGGGTTTTGGCGGCAACAACGGCTTGACCGATTTCAAGGAAATTCTCGGTTTTAACAGCCAGTCCGATTCAGTACGCGCCTGCTTGTTGATGGCTTCAGGCCTGATCCTGATGCTGGCCTTCCTGGTCAGCCGTTGGATCGTCAACAGCAAACTGGGCCGGGTGGTAACGGCGATTCGCGACCAGGAAATGCGGGTGCGTTTTCTCGGTTATCGCGTGGAAATGTTCAAATTATGGATTTTCGTGTTTGCCGCGATGCTGGCCGGAATTGCCGGGGCTTTGTATGTGCCGCAAGTGGGCATCATCAATCCCAGCGAATTTTCGCCGTTGAACTCGCTGGAAATCGTCATCTGGGTCGCTATCGGCGGCCGCGGCACGCTGTACGGCGCAATCGTCGGCGCGGTGCTGGTCAATTACACCAAGACCTTGCTAACCGGATGGATGCCGGAAATCTGGCTGTTTTTCCTCGGCGCGACTTTTATTCTGGTGACCGTGTTATTGCCCGACGGCTTGGTCGGATTCTGGCAACGACGTTTGCAGGAGCAAAAACAATGAACGGCTTAGCGCTTAAGCCGGGCCAATTAGATGTCAGTCACGGCCCGATTCTTTATCTTGAAGATGTCAGCGTCAGTTTCGACGGCTTCAAAGCCTTGAATAACTTGTCGCTGTATATCGACGCCGGGGAATTGCGCTGTTTGATCGGCCCGAACGGCGCCGGTAAAACCACGTTGATGGATGTGATTACCGGCAAAACCCGGCCCGATACCGGCTCGGTGTTTTTCGGGCAAACCATCGACCTGCTGCAAATGGACGAACCGGCCATCGCCCAAGCGGGTATTTGCCGCAAATTCCAAAAGCCCAGCGTGTTCGACATGCTCAGCGTATTCGAAAACCTGGAACTGGCTTTAGCGACCGATAAGGGCGCATGGGCGACTTTATTCGCCAAGTTGAACGGAACCCAGCGCGACCGCATCGAGCAAGTGCTGGAGACGATAGGGCTGGTCGAACTGAGGTTGCAACCGGCGGGCATCCTGTCGCACGGGCAGAAACAATGGCTGGAAATCGGCATGTTGCTGATGCAGGAACCCAAAGTCATGCTGGTCGATGAGCCGATAGCGGGCATGACCCATCAAGAAGTGGAGCGTACCGCGGAACTGCTGCTGTCGTTGCAGGGCGAACGCTCGATTGTTGTGGTCGAGCACGATATGGAATTCGTCCGCTCGATTGCCAAACATGTGACGGTGCTGCATGAAGGCTCAGTGTTGACGGAAGGCACGATGGACGAGGTACAAAACGATCCACGCGTGATACAGGTTTATTTGGGGGACTGATGCTGAAAATTAGCGGATTGAATCAATATTACGGCGGCAGCCATACGTTGTGGGATGTAAATCTCGATATAAAGGCCGGTTCGTGCCTGTGTTTAATGGGCCGCAACGGCGTCGGCAAGACTACTTTGCTGAAATGCATCATGGGCCTGATCGCCGTCCGCGACGGCGCTATCGACTATAACGGCGAGGCCTTAACCCTTGCCAAGCCGGAACACCGCGCCGAACTGGGCATCGGTTTTGTGCCGCAGGGCCGGGAGATTTTTCCGTTGCTGACGGTCGAGGAAAACCTGAAAATCGGCCTGCGCGCGGTGCGCAAACAAGGCATTAAAAAAGTCCCGGAACATATCTATGAGCTTTTTCCGGTGCTGAAACAAATGCTCAAACGGCGCGGCGGCGATTTATCCGGCGGCCAGCAGCAGCAACTGGCGATTGGCCGGGCCTTGGTGCTGAATCCCAAACTGCTGATTCTGGACGAGCCGACCGAAGGCATACAGCCGAATATCGTCAGCGAAATCGGCGATGTGATTATTCGTTTGAACCGCGCCAAAGGCATCACGACGCCGTTGCTTAAACAAGGCGACGAAGCGAAAGATGAAGTGCGCGAAGGCATTATCAAAATCAAAAACGAATTGGGCGTGACCGTGTTGCTGGTAGAGCAAAAACTGCCGTTTGCGCGGAAGGTCGCGGACCGGTTTTATATAATGGACAGAGGCCGGGGCGTGGCTGCCGGGGCGATGGATGAATTGAGCGATGAGATGGTTAAGCGGTATTTGACGGTTTGATAGTTATCGAATGTAAAGGCATGATAGGATGAATTGAGGGAAATTATTCATCGATTGATGACTTTCCTTTTTCCTCGTTCCCACGTGCTACGTGGGAATGCGGTCAAGGCGCGCTGCGCCGCGGATCATGATCAACATTTTGCGTATACGGGACGCAGCGCGTCCGGCACTGCATTCCCACGCGGCGCGTGGGAACGAGAAACAGGAGATTAAAGATGCTTGGCACAGACATTTCCCCGGTTGAGGTTTCCGGCGTTACCAAACACGGTTTCTGGATACTGCTTGATGAAAAGGAGGAACTATTCGTTTCATTTTTGGAGTTTCCGTGGTTTCGTAAAGCGCCGGTAGCGGAACTTTTCCATGTTGACCGTCCCCAACCACACCATCTTTATTGGCCGGAATTGGATATTGATTTGCATGTCGATTCAATTCGTCACCCGGAGACTTTTCCGTTAGTTTCACAGCCTACAGCGTAGGGTACGCTGTGCGTACCTTTTTGCTAATGCCATACCAATAGAAAACTACTGTGACCGCAAATGCATCAATAAAAGGCTGGCAAGCAAAACTGGAACTCGGTTTTGAACAAAAACACGGCAAAACGCTACTGGCGCACCGTCGTCATCAAGGCCCGCTAACCGTACAACGGCCTTTTTACCCGGAAGGCGGCGTCTGCCATGTCTATATCCTGCATCCGCCGGGCGGTATTGTCGGCGGCGACCGGTTGAGCATTTGCATCAATACCGAACAACACAGCCACGCGTTGATCACCACGCCGGCGGCCGGAAAGTTTTATCGCAGCAACGGCGAGCTGGCCGTCCAGAACGTTTCGATCAAGGTGGAGGATGGCGCGGCGCTGGAATGGCTGCCGCAGGAGACTATTATTTATCAAGGCGCGCAGTTAAGATCGGCTGTTAACGTCGAATTGGCCCAAGGTGCTCGCTTTATCGGCTGGGAAATTCTGTCTTTAGGAAGGCCTGCCTGCGGCGAGAGTTTCGATGTCGGTTTAGCGGATATGAGCTGGCAGGTTTATTGTCGGGGACAGCCTTTGTTTTTGGAACGCCTGCATCTGGACGCCAAGGCTTTTGCGGCCCGTTGGGGATTGCAGGGCTTTTCCGCTTGCGGAACCCTGTTTGCCTGTCCCGCCAGCACTGACAGTTTGGCCGCAGTCCAGCAATTAATCGGCGATAGCAAAGGCCGGGGAGTGACGTTTATCGATGACCTGCTGGTCTGTAGAGCTATTGATGACAGAAGCGACCGGCTGCGCGGTTTTTTCGAGCAGGTTTGGGCGATTGCGCGACCAGACGCAGTACAGCGCAAAGCCTGTGCTCCGCGAATTTGGGCGACTTGAGTTTTATTCACCACGAAGGCACGAAGGCACGAAGGACACGAAGAAAAATTTAATATGCTGGTTCCCAAGCTCAAGCTTGGGAACCCATATAGCGAAGCTCTAGCTTCGCGAGACAGAAAGCTAGAGCTTACTGAATTTCCAAGCTTGAGCTTGGGAACTAGCAAAAACTTCGTGTTCTTCGTGCCTTCGTGGTGAATAAATCGGATACAGGAAAACATCTGAATAAAATTGGACTAAAACAATGCAATTAACACCACGCGAAAAAGACAAACTGCTGATATTTACCGCAGGCCTGCTGGCCGAACGCCGCAAAGCCAGAGGCCTGAAACTTAATTACCCGGAAGCCGTAGCTTTTATCAGCGCCGCGATCATGGAAGGCGCGCGCGACGGCCGCACGGTCGCCGAGTTGATGGAATTCGGCCGCACCCTGCTCTACCGCGACGATGTAATGGACGGCGTCGCGGAAATGCTGCCCGACGTGCAGGTTGAAGCGACCTTTCCGGACGGCACCAAGCTGGTCACGGTCCATAACCCGATCGAATAGCAAAGTAGGAGCACAGTCATGATACCCGGAGAAATCATCCCCGCCGATGGCGACATCGAACTGAACGCAGGCCGCGCAACGATTAGCGTGGTGGTTGCGAACAGCGGCGACCGGCCGATTCAAGTCGGCTCGCATTATCATTTTTTTGAAACCAATCCGGCTCTGCAATTTGATCGGGCAGCAACGCGCGGATTCAGGCCGGATATTCCGGCCGGTACCGCGGTGCGTTTCGAGCCCGGCCAGCAACGCGAAATACAGTTGGTGGCCTTTGCCGGATTGCGCAGGATTTACGGCTTTCGTCAGGACGTGATGGGCGCATTGGAGGACAATTTATGAGCAGGATCAGCAGGCAAGCCTATGCCGATATGTTCGGGCCGACCACCGGCGACCGGGTGCGTTTGGGCGACAGCGGCTTGTTTTTAAAAGTCGAAGCCGACCGCACGGTGTATGGCGACGAGGTCAAATTCGGCGGCGGCAAGGTCATCCGCGACGGCATGGGCCAAAGCCAGGTGGATTCTACGGTGGCAATGGACTTGGTGATCACCAACGCGCTGATTGTCGACCACTGGGGCATTATCAAAGCCGATGTCGGCATCAAGAATGGCCGCATTGCCGCCATCGGCAAAGCCGGAAATCCCGATACGCAACAGGGCGTCGATATCGTCATCGGCCCCGGCACCGAAATTATCGCCGGGGAAGGACAAATCCTGACCGCCGGCGGCATTGATGCGCATATCCATTTCATCTGTCCGCAGCAAATCGATGAAGCGCTGATGTCCGGCGTGACCACGATGATCGGCGGCGGCACCGGCCCCGCGACCGGCACCAATGCGACGACCTGCACGCCGGGTCCGTGGAATATTCACAGCATGCTGCAATCGCTGGACGGGTTTCCGATGAATTTCGGCTTGCTCGGCAAGGGCAACGCCAGTTTGCCGATTGCGTTGGAAGAACAGGTTCGCGCCGGAGCGATGGGCTTGAAGCTGCACGAAGACTGGGGCACCACGCCAGCGGCTATCGATTGCTGTCTTTCGGTGGCCGACCGCTTCGATGTGCAGGTCGCGATTCATACCGATACCTTGAACGAATCCGGTTTTGTCGAAGACACCTTTGCCGCGTTCAAGGGCCGCACGATTCACACTTACCATACCGAAGGCGCAGGCGGCGGCCATGCGCCGGATATTATCAGGGCTTGCGGCGAGGCAAACGTGCTGCCGTCGTCCACCAATCCGACCCGGCCTTATACGATCAATACCGTGGACGAACATCTGGACATGCTGATGGTCTGCCATCACCTTGACCCAAGCATTGCCGAAGATGTGGCGTTTGCCGAATCGCGGATTCGCCGCGAAACCATCGCGGCCGAGGATATTCTGCATGACCTGGGTGCGTTTTCGATGATTTCTTCGGACTCGCAGGCGATGGGCCGGGTTGGCGAAGTTATTATCCGCACCTGGCAGACCGCGCATAAAATGAAAACGCAGCGGGGTAGTCTGGCGGAAGATTCACCGCGCAACGACAATTTCCGCATCAAGCGTTATATCGCCAAGTACACGATTAATCCGGCCATCAGCCACGGCATCGCGCATGAAGTCGGATCGGTCGAAGTCGGCAAACTGGCCGATTTGGTGTTGTGGAACCCGGCTTTTTTCGCGGTCAAACCCAGCCTGATTCTTAAAGGCGGCTTTATCGCCGCCGCGCCGATGGGCGACCCGAATGCCTCGATTCCAACGCCGCAACCGGTGCATTATCGGCCGATGTTCGGTGCGTTCGGGAGAACCGCGTCGGCGACTTCAATGTTCTTTTTACCTAAAGTTGCGGTCGAGTCCGATGTTGCAAGGACTTTAGGGCTTCACAAAAGGATCGGCGTGGTGTCAGGGACGCGCACCATCGGCAAGAAGGATTTGATCCATAACCACTACCAACCGCATATCGAAGTCGATCCGCAAACCTATTCGGTCCGCGCCGACGGCCTGCTGCTGACTTGCGAACCGGCCGATGTGCTGCCTTTCGCCCAACGTTATTTTTTGTTCTGACTATGCTGAAACTCACTGAACTGGCTCCGTTGGAGACCGCTACTGACGATGTGGTCACGTTGCCGTATGAATCGCGGCAAAAAAGCCGCCTGCTGCTTAAAACCGACGGAGGCACCAAGATCGGGCTGTTTTTGCCGCGCGGCCAGGTGTTGCGCAAAGGCTCGGTGCTGACCGGCCCCGACCGTTACCGGGTGCTGGTCGATGCGGCGCCGGAGTCGTTATCGGTGGTGCGCACCGACGACGCGCTGCATTTTGCCAAGGCTTGTTATCATCTGGGCAACCGACATATCGCCTTGCAAATTTTGCCGGGCGAGCTTCGCTTCCTGACCGATCATGTGTTGGATCATATGCTGGAAGGACTGGGCCTGACGGTCAGCCATGAAGTGTTGCCTTTCGAGCCGGAGCAAGGCGCGTATCACGGCCATGGTCACTGATCTGGCCTTATTGCGTTTGCTGCAACTGGTCAGTCCCGGTTTGCCGATAGGCATGTACTGTTATTCGCAAGGCTTGGAACGGGCAGTCGACGACGGCTGGATAAGCAATGCAAGCGATGCCGATGAATGGCTTAACGGCTTGATGGCCATTTGTTTGACCCGTATCGATTTGCCGATTCTGGCGCGGCTTTACGACGCTTGGGAATGCGGCAATGTCGAAAGCGTTGAATATTGGAGCGGAACGCTGATTGCCTGCCGGGAAACCTCAGAGTTAAGGGCCGAAGATCGACACACCGGGCAAGCGTTGGCAAGGTTGCTGGATTCATTGGAAATAGCCGGTATGCAGCCCTGGATACGCAAGCCTGAAACCACGCTGGCTACGATATTCGCTTTTGCCGCTGTCAACTGGGGCGTTCCGAAACGCGAAACCGCCATCGGCTATTTGTGGAGCTGGCTGGAAAACCAGGTGTTATGCGCGGTCAAGCTGGTGCCGTTAGGCCAAGTGGCCGGGCAGCGATTATTGAGCGATTTGGCCGGAAAAATACCGGCTTTAGTCAACGAAGCTCTCGCTATTGCCGATCATGACATCGGCGGCAGCGCGTTCGGCCTGGCTTTAGCCAGCAGCCGACATGAAATGCAGTATTCCCGATTATTTCGTTCTTGAGAGAGTGTATGAGCGCTAAACAAATATTAAGAGTAGGCATCGGCGGTCCGGTCGGTTCCGGCAAAACGGCTTTGGTCGACGCGTTGTGCAAGCAAATGCGCGACAATTTTGAAATCGGCGTGGTGACCAACGACATTTATACCAAAGAAGATCAACAGTTTTTGATTCGCAGCCAGGCGTTGCCGGAGGAACGCATCTTGGGCGTCGAAACCGGCGGTTGTCCGCATACCGCGATTAGGGAAGATGCGTCGATGAATCTGGCGGCGGTGGATGAGTTAAGCATGAAGTTTGAAAATCTCGACTTCATCATGGTCGAAAGCGGCGGCGACAATCTCAGCGCCACATTCAGCCCGGAACTGGCCGACCTGACGATTTACGTGATCGACGTTTCGGCCGGCGACAAGATACCGCGCAAAGGCGGGCCGGGCATTACCCGCTCGGACTTGCTGGTCATCAACAAGATCGATTTGGCCCCTTATGTCGGTGCGTCGCTGGAGGTCATGGATCGCGATGCGCGCAAGATGCGCGGGGAGCGGCCGTTTGTGTTTACCAATTTGAAGACCAAGGAAGGTCTTAACGCGGTTGAGAATTTCATTATTCAAGCGGGAATGCTGGACTAGGCGTTCAATTCTTAAGCATTGGGTCGGCAATAACGACCCAAAACCTGAACTTATCGTTCCATCGCGAAGCGCCCGTCGTTAAATAATAAGTATCTGCGGACTGTCACATGACGATATGCAGACCTTCCAGGTTTTTAAAACCTGGAAGGTCTAACTTGCAACGTTTCGAACGGAACAACATGCCCCGTCCGGCTTGGTTCGAAAGGCGTTGAAGCTTTAATGTCACACTCTTGTCACCTACCTGTCATATAACTTTAATTGTGGTGTTGCATAATCGGTTGGAATTTAACAATACAAAAAGGTATTTTGATGATTATCAATTGGCTAGTATCCAAGGTGCAGCAGTTTTTGGCGGCATCGGATACCGAATTCGACGAGCTTAACTTCAGCTTTGACTTTGCATTAAGCCCTGAAATTATGAGTTTGTTGTATGCGCAAAACGACGAGTGCATGGATGCGGGAGATGAAGCAATGCAGGAAGCAGATCAAAAGGCTGAAGACGCTAGCCTGACCGTTACAACGCAATTTGCATTAGATGAGCATGAGCTGGCGTTAGCCTGATGTCAGTCCTATTACGACTGTAGGAAAAATAAGTTACCGCATTAGGCGCTTTGAGCGACGCAGCAACCTTTACCGATCATATGCCGCGAGTGCTCCGACGCACTGTCAGCCCTCTACTACAGGCCATCCCGGCCTTCACCACATCCGTGTGGATTGCACCGCCGCGGTTACTTGACAATTAAGCTGTTATTAACCGTCTTGACGCCTTTAACCGTTCTTGCCAACTCCACCGCTCTGGCTGCGGCACTGGCGGAATCGACAAACCCGCTTAGCTGTACGACGCCCTTAAAAGTTTCAACGTTGATTTGTAACAGTTTAAGCCTGGAATCCCCCAATATCGAAGTCTTGACCTTGGTCGTCAGGACAGAATCATCCAGGTATTCTCCAGTGCTTTCATAGGTAGAGCTTCCGGCACAACCGGCAATCAACATTGTCAATAAAAAACCTATTATCAACTTGAATTTACTCATGATGCTTAATCCTTATAGTTTAATTAGGCGTAAGTTTAAAAAACGATTATTCCGACATTCAATTTCGATATTCGACGCGTCCATACAGTCTTTAAGCGCAGTGCTTAGCTTCCCTGTCTACACATGCTGAAGATAAATAATACAATAATATCGGGTAGATGTATTCCACACGCTTAATGCTGGCGGCGGTGAGGCTTTGACGGCGCGAAAAGCAATTGAAAGGCCGACCGGTTTTCTTGCTGTTTAAAGTCTTCAAATTTTGACGCGAAGTCTTGGCGGGCAAGACATCTATGAGCATCAAGGTCCTGCACCAATACGCCCATGGCTAAAAAGGTATTGGCATGGGTGTTAAGCGCCATCATTTCTTCGCTGAACAGTTTTAGATTATGCTCTTGAACGGCATAGTCCTGAAAGTCGCCCAATACTTCCTGAAGTCCTTTCAGGTTTTTAATCAGGCATTTTATTTGCTGCTCAGGATAAAGGCTTTGGAAAAACTCCATCAAATAACGCAGTTTTTTACATGACTTTCTTAAGTCATGTAATGCCTCGCTCGGCGATAAGTCGGTAATGGCATTACCCTCTTCCAACACGCGGTTAAAAGTTTTCCATATTCGCCGGTCTGCCAATTCTTTAATGGTCAGTTTGGCATTTTGTTCCAGCGGTTTTTGGTATGAGGGTTCTTTGAGATATTGTTCCCATTCAGCCAGTGTAGTCAGATACTTGGGGGATTGCAGTTTTTTTGCCAGTTCCTTCTGGGCTTTTTGCTGTTTGACGAGTAAAAAATCATATAAGGGATTGAGGTCTTCCCGAATCGAATCGGGCAGGCTGCTTTTATAACGTTCAAAATTCAGCAGATAAACGTCCAAGTCCCGCGTTGGCCCGGTGATCTGCCCCAGCCAGGAAAAAAAGTCGGCATAGTATGCGCCGATGTTAGCGGGCAGGATGCCTTTAATCTGGCTGAGTCCCGCGCGGGTTCTTCTGACCGCGACTCTAAAGTCATGCAAAAATTCGCTATCGGTATCGGCAATCGTACCCTGCTCGTTGGCTTTAACGGCTTTTAGCAGGTGGCTGTAGATGTATTTGCCGGCAATATCGGCGCGCATGTCAGGGTCCAGGTTGATATTCAGCTTTGATGAGTAATCTTTAGGCTTGCGTCCCTGAACCTGCAACGCCGAGAGCAGAACCGGTTTATCGGCGGCTGTTAAGCCCAATGTTGCGGTTAATATTTCAACAATCTGCTCGGCAGCCTTATCGTAGCCTCTGATCGGTTGCAGCAAAACACGGTTATTGAATTCGCCGTACTCTTCGAGCAGCAGCCGCGCTATGGTTTTTTCATCTTTATTAATGATGTTGATATGGTAAGTCTGATAATTCACTACACAAACGGGTAATAATGCGCGCATTTCCAACAACGGCGCCAGGATGTCGCGCGTTATGCCCGGATCGAATTCTTTGCTGAATACAGGAACTTTCTTAAGCGCTGCGTCGGCAATAGCCGCACCGCTTTTAATCGATCTTAATGTTAAGGATGACGAGGGCTTGGTTTGGTTGAACTCGCAACTGATGTCGTTCGAGTACAAACGCCAATCAAAGCTGTCGTAATAGGTTGTACAGGAAGAATGCCTTGAAGCCGGCTGGGTGTCCAGCTCATGGCCTAATTTGACGATAAAATTTTCAGCCGTTAAATTAACGGGACATTCAAATTGTAAGGACATAGTCATTTAAAGAGTGTGAGTGCGGAATTAATTTGATTAATAAACCCTCAAGCATAACAGCTTAGTATTAACATTTAATGACACGTATCTATGAACCGACCGACAAAATAACGGCTTGTCCGCCGCTATTTTGCGCTGGAGCCTAAGCATAGCAAAAAAAACGACACTGTAATATTCTTGTCACATTCTATTTTCATAATAGCCCCACTTTAAATTATTTTGAGAGTTTACGATGAAATTATCTTTTAAAACTAAATCGTTAGTGACCGCGATGGGTTTTGGTATCGCGGCATTAACCAGCGGTGTTGCAGGTGCCGTGCAAACTGTTGACGCAGGTGTTCCCGAGTATCAAAAAGCCAGCGGCATTTCCGGCAACCTGTCCAGCGTCGGTTCCGATACTTTGGCCAACCTGATGACATTATGGGCTGAAGAATTCAACCGCGCTTATCCTAACGTAAACATTCAAATTCAGGCTGCGGGTTCTTCTACTGCGCCTCCTGCGCTGACTGAAGGCACATCAAACCTGGGTCCTATGAGTCGCGAAATGAAGGATGACGAACTTGAAGCCTTCGAAGATAAATACGGCTACAAGCCAACCGCTATTCCGGTAGCTGTCGATGCGTTGGCGGTTCTTGTTAATAAGGACAACCCAGTCAAGGGCTTAACCATGGAACAAGTTGATGCGATTTTCTCGTCAACCAATAAATGCGGCGGCGAAAAGAGCATCGAAACATGGGGTGACGCAGGCGTTGCCGCTTGGGGAGCAAAAAGCATTCAGTTATACGGACGTAACTCGGTTTCCGGTACTTACGGTTATTTTAAAGAACACGCTTTATGCAAGGGCGACTTCAAAAACAACGTAAACGAGCAACCCGGTTCGGCTTCCGTAGTTCAATCAGTTACTTCATCGGTTAACGGTATCGGTTATTCCGGCATGGGTTATACGACATCGGGCGTTAAGATGGTGCCTTTGGCAAAGAAAGGCAGCACAACTTTTGTTGAAGCAACGCCTGAAAATGCAGTTGCAGGCACTTATCCTTTGACACGCTACTTGTATATTTATGTCAACAAGAAGCCAAACCAACCGATGGCGCCGTTAGACAATGAATTTATCAAAATGGTCTTATCCAAAACCGGTCAGCAAGTAGTTATAAAAGACGGCTATATCCCTCTGCCTGCGAAAGTTGTCGATAAGGTACTGGCTACATTGAAATAAAAGGATTTAGTATTGCGCAGGGACGCACAAACAGGGATGTTGGGTTTAATGTGTTGTTATCTTCCCCCTCAGGACATAAAGGCGCATCGGACAAGAAAACGGCTAAGATTTGCTTCGTGAATCTTGGCCGTTTTTTTTGTTTTTTTGTTATATCATAGCTACATTTAATTTCTAGTATCTTCAGCATGTCAGAAATAAATACATCCATCAAACAACCCCCTTCCATAAGAATCAGTTCCGGTGAATACCATCAGCGCTGGCGGCTGATTAAAGATGCATTGGCACGCTATGGCGTAGTGGCCGGCGGCCTGGGCGTGATCGTCGCCATCGTGCTGATTTTCTTTTATTTGCTGTATGTGGTTTATCCCCTGTTTATATCGGCTACTGCGGAATCGGTCAGTGACTATGCCGTGCCGGAACAGGCGTTAGGCAATACCTTGCTGCTGGAGATAGAAGAACAAAACGAACTGGCCGCCCGGTTTACCGACAGCGGACAAGTGGTATTTTTTGAGGCGGCTTCCGGCAAGACCGTATTGTCGCAGCCCGTAGCAATACCTGAAGGCGCGCATATCGCCAGCTTTGCTCAGGGCAGCCCTATCAACGAAGGCGCAGTCATTTACGGTTTATCCGATGGCCGGGCTATCATTGCTAAATATCAATACAAAGTCACTTATCCAAACAATGTGCGGGTTATTACACCATCGCTTAAATATCCATTAGGCGAACAACCTTTGGTGCTGGACGACTCCGGCGCAGCGTTGGAGAAAATCGCGGTTAAAGTCGGCGAGGACGGCACAACGATAGTCGTAAAAACGGCGGATACCGCACAGGGTCCGGGCAAAGTCCGCTTAATCAACTTTCAAAAAGAACAATCGCTGTTTGCCGACGAGGCCGCCCTAACGCGTACCGATTCAGTTCTGGAACAGTCGGCAGCAGGTATTGCGGATATTCTAATCGACAAAGACGAGGCCAATCTGTACCTGATCAGCAATGACGGACAGTTGGGCTTTTTCGACATTAGCGACAAGAGCAGTCCGGCTATCAGGCAGCAACAGAATGTGGTCGATGCCGGACAAAAAATCACCAGCGTGACTTTTTTAAACGGCGACCTTTCGCTGATGATAGGCGACTCCAGCGGCCTGGTTTCACAGTGGAGCATGGTTAAAGACAAGTTAAACCGTCCCGCCATGCAAAAAACCCGGTCGTTTAAAGTATCCGATAAAGCGGTCGTTGCGATCAATGCCGAGCAGCGCCGCAAAGGCTTTATGACCACCGATGCCGACGGGATCGTAGGCATTTATCACTCAACCGCTGAACGGGAAATGATTAAAGAGCGCGTAAGCGACGCCTTGCCAACGGCAGCGGTTTTGTCGCCGAGAGCGAATGCCTTGCTGGTGCAGTCGGCGGACGGCAAAATGCATTTCTGGCATATCGATAATGAGCATCCCGAGGTTTCCATCAAATCGCTTTGGCAGAAAGTCTGGTATGAGAGCTATCCAAAGCCCGATTATATTTGGCAGTCTTCTTCGGCAAATAATGATTTTGAGCCTAAATACAGTTTGACGCCGTTGGTTTTCGGCACCCTGAAGGCAGCGTTTTACGCCATGCTGGTGGCCATGCCGCTGGCGCTGATGGGCGCGATTTACACCGCTTATTTTATGGCTCCGCGCATGCGCCAATACGTGAAGCCCTCCATTGAAATCATGGGCGCGTTGCCGACGGTGATTTTGGGGTTTCTTGCCGGTCTTTGGCTGGCGCCGTTTATGGAAGAGCATCTGGCCGGACTGTTTGCGATGCTGATGATTGTTCCTATCGGCGTCATGCTGTTTGCCTTTGCCTGGCAATTCGTACCCAAGGCCATTGCTCATAATCTTTCGGAAGGCTGGGACGCCGCTATATTGATCCCGGTCATTTTACTGAGCGGCTGGTTTGCCTTTAAGGTGAGCGTGCCTTTAGAAGCGTTTTTGTTTCACGGCACCTTGCGCGACTGGTTTAAGGCTGAATTGGGCATAGGCTACGACCAACGCAATGCCCTGGTGGTCGGCGTGGCGATGGGCTTTGCGGTTATCCCGACCATTTTTTCAATTGCCGAGGATGCCATTTTCAGCGTACCTAAACATTTGACCGTGGGTTCTCTGGCGCTGGGAGCGACGCCCTGGCAAACCATGGTCAGGGTTGTGCTGTTAACCGCAAGTCCGGGCATCTTTTCCGCTGTGATGATCGGTTTCGGCCGGGCGGTCGGGGAAACCATGATTGTGTTAATGGCAACGGGCAATACCCCGGTGATGGATTTAAGCGTTTTTCAGGGTTTGCGTACCCTGGCTGCCAATATCGCTGTGGAAATGCCTGAATCGGAAGTAGACAGTACGCATTACCGGGTGTTGTTTTTAGCGGCTCTGGTGTTGTTTATGTTTACCTTTGTTTTTAATACGCTGGCCGAAGTCATTCGTCAGCGCCTACGTGAAAAATATAGCTCATTATGATCAGATTATGGTTTAAAAGCGGTACTCCCTGGGTATGGCTCAACGCGGCGGCGGTCAGCGCCTGCCTTATTATGGTGGTTGGCGTGTTGGGCTTGATTTTAGTACGAGGAGCCGGCCACTTCTGGCCGTCCGAAGTTGTACAGTTCAGCTATCAGGAACCGAACGGTGAAGTTCAGACACTTATCGGTGAACATGTCGATACCAGCATCACCCCGGCCACGATGGCTAAATCGACCGGCTATGCCATGGCCGACGATGAAGATACGTTGGTGCAATACCTGATTAAAGCCGGCAACCGGGATATTACCGGCACCGATTTTCGCTGGATATTGGAACGCAATATCAAACAGTACCAGTCTCCTGCCGAGCTGATGGTGGTGGAACGCCGGGAATGGGGTAATTTTTACGGTCGACTGGTTGCGGTCAAAGAAAACGGCAAGGTTATCGCCGAAGGCAGCCAAGCTTGGCCTGCCGTTCAGACCAGACTGGACAAGGCCTTAAGCCTTTTTAAGGAAATAGCCCGTCTGGAAAAAAAGGAAGTCGGCGCTATCAACTACAGCTTGGAACAATTAAGGCTTGAGCAAAAAAAGCTGCAACTGGAAAATCTCTGGGATACGACCGAAGAACAACGGTTAGCCGCTGAAAAAGCCGAGCTGGAAGTTGAGTATAAAAAGTATCAAGCGCAATTAAATGAGCTGTATCAACAAATAAGGCGTGATAGCTTGGTTGCGCAAACCGAAAGCGGCAGCGAAGTCGAAATTCCCTTGAATAAAGTAGTTAAGGTTTTCCAACCGAACACCATGAACGTGTTCGATAAAATCGTGCATTATGGCGTTAAAGTGGTTGAGTTTTTAACCGATGAGCCGCGTGAAGCCAATACTGAAGGCGGGATTTTTCCGGCTATTTTCGGTACGGTCATGATGGTGCTGATGATGTCGATTATCGTGACTCCGTTTGGCGTGATTGCGGCGGTGTATTTGCGGGAATATGCAAAACAGGGCTTTATCACCCGCTTAATCAGGATTTCAGTTAATAACTTGGCCGGTGTCCCCTCCATTGTTTACGGCGTATTCGGCTTGGGCTTTTTTGTCTATATACTGGGCGGCAACATCGATCAGCTGTTTTTTCCTGAAGCCGCGCCTGCACCGGTCTACGGCACGCCGGGACTGTTGTGGGCTTCAATCACGCTGGCTTTGTTGACCTTGCCGGTGGTCATTGTTTCAACCGAAGAAGGCTTGGCGCGAATCCCCAGATCTATACGCGAAGGCAGTCTGGCGTTGGGTGCAACTAAGCTGGAAACCTTGTGGTTGACGGTATTGCCGATGGCCAGCCCTGCGATGATGACCGGATTGATTCTGGCTGTGGCGCGGGCGGCGGGCGAAGTAGCTCCGTTAATGCTGGTGGGCGTGGTTAAACTGGCACCCACCTTGCCGCTGGACGGCAACTATCCATTTTTGCATTTAGACAGAAAATTTATGCATTTAGGATTTCATATCTATGATGTCGGCTTTCAAAGCCCCAATGTTGAGGCGGCGAGACCCTTAGTTTATGCAACATCATTATTGTTGGTACTGGTCATTGTTGGGTTGAATTTATCAGCCATTTTAATCAGGAATCATCTGCGAGAAAAATACCGGGCACTGGAAGGTTAAAGAAATGACAGCACAACACACACGTACACATGCCATTGATGTAAGTTCAATTTTACGCAGTCAGAAAGGCACGGGCGAACAAAATGAAACCTGTATCAAAGTAGAAAATTTAAATCTTTTCTACGGAGAGAAACAGGCTTTACATGGCGTTAATATGGAAATGGCCAAGAAAAAGGTAACCGCTTATATCGGCCCCAGCGGCTGCGGCAAATCGACACTGCTGCGCTGCATTAACCGGATGAACGACCTGGTTGATAACGTGACTATCGAAGGCAAGATACTGCTGGATAATGACAATATTTACGATAAGACCGTCAATGTCGCCGCTTTACGCAGACGCGTCGGCATGGTGTTTCAAAAACCTAATCCTTTCCCCAAGTCTATCTTCGAGAACGTCACTTACGGTCTTAGAATTCAAGGCATCAACGACAAACGGATCCTGGAGGAAACGGTTGAAAACTCATTACGCGGCGCAGCACTGTGGGATGAAGTGAAAGACCGCCTGAATGATAACGCCTTAGGCTTGTCGGGCGGGCAGCAGCAGCGTTTGGTCATTGCCAGGGCGATTGCGATAGAGCCTGAAGTGTTGTTGCTTGATGAACCGGCTTCCGCACTGGATCCTATTTCAACCTTAAAAATTGAAGAACTGATCAATGAGCTGAAAGAAAAATATACCATCGTTATAGTAACGCACAACATGCAGCAGGCCGCTCGAGTTTCCGACTACACGGCATTTATGTTTATGGGTGAATTGATCGAGATGGGTACGACCAGCGAGTTATTTACCAATCCTCGAAAAAAACAAACCGAAGACTACATCACCGGTCGATACGGCTAATTGGAGCAAGCAATGGACAACACAAAAATAGGGCAACATATATCAGGCCAGTTCAATAAAGAATTGGAGGATGTGCGTAATAAAGTTTTAACCATGGGCGGGCTTGTTGAACAACAGATCGAGCTGGCGGTAACGGCTTTTTCGACCGGTGACGTGGAAATGGCCGAACTGGTCATCAAGCAGGATAATCAGGTCGACGCGTTGGAAATGGCTATCGATCAGGAATGCATGCAGATTTTTGCGCTACGGCAGCCTGCGGCATTCGATTTAAGATTGTTAATTACCGTAATCAAGGTTATCAATGAGCTTGAGCGGGTCGGCGACTTGGCCGAACGCATCGCCGAGATGGCCATACAATTGTCGAGTGCCGACAATAAACACGACCACTATTATGAATTGGAACACATGGCGGAATTAGTTCAAGAGATGCTGCATGGCGCTCTGGACGTATTTGCCCGCATGAATGTAGAGGACGTAACCACGATTACCGGCTTGGATGAAAATGTCGATCGCGAATACGCCAGTATTATCCGGCAGCTGATTACCCGGATGATGGAAGACCCGAGAAATATTACCCGGATGCTCGATGTACTGTGGATTGCCCGCTCGCTGGAAAGAATCGGCGATCATGCCTGTAATGTTTGCGAGCATTTGATTTACATGGTCAAAGGCGAAGACGTGCGGCATTTGACCCAGGAAGAATTGGAAAAGAAGATGAAGGGATAAAGAAGGATTTCAGCCAGTTCGAGCGGTGGCGAGAACTGGCGTTTCCGATGCACATCAATTTAAAACATAAAACCGCAAAGAACGCGAAGTTTTGCATTGCATCGTTACCACGCTGGTAACGCTCAACGTTTACACCAATTTGCCCCAGAACGTCACTCAGGCCTATCCTGCCCGGAGCCCTTCGGGGCTAATGCAAACCCATTCCAAACGAATTTGTGCTTGACCCGTTAGAGCGCATAGCGAACCAATGATTCAACGGCTTGTTCGTAATCGTATCGCACATTAAACTTCCAAAACTACGCCGCAACCGCTTCCTTATCTAAAGGCTGATATTCATCATCCTCAAACAATTGAAATCCTTGCGGCAGCTTAAAAACGGCCTTGCACAGCAACCGAAATTGAACCGGTGCATCATGGTTTAAACGCTCTACTGTCAGTTGTACTGCGGTTTTTTCCATCACCCTGCGCAAATCCCGATTCAAATAACGTGGGCAATACCCAACTTTGATAGCCTCGCCGGTTTCCAGCACCAAAGCAAAACAGTCATGTTCGTTATTATCTTCCCGCCTTAATACAATCCGGTCGCCATTTTGCAGCCGTGCGATACGATGTAAGCTTGCAGGCTCAAGATGACGCAAACCGTGACTGAGAAAAAATAACTCCATTTCTCCTTGATCGTTGATTTCAGGATGGGGATAAACGCATAATTCATCGGTCGCTCGAATCCCACCGGAACGGGACAGCAATTGCATGGGGTCGCTTTCTGTAGCCGGGTTCATGGCTAACCAACGCACATAATCAGGGTATTCCGGACGCGAACTATTTAATACACGGTTGGCAAACAACGGAAATAACTCGTGAGAATAGTAGTTTTTATGTAAATCCAGCATTCTGCCCAAATATTTAAAACGTGGCGACGCTAACGCGCCTCGGGTATAGGCGAATCTGTATAAACCGTTTTCCCGTGTCAATTGCCCCACAGTATGCCAAAGACGCCTCTCCGGGTCTTGCCAAGCGATATAAAGGGCCTTCATGGTTTTACCTCCAGTAATCTTTTTTTGTTTAATTCTAATAATTTCATGGCGAATTCAATTGCCATTTCGCTGATTTCAGACGGCGGTATTTTGTTAAAGACATTTTGACACTGTTCAGGCGAGATGTCGCTTAATCGTTGTAGCCATAGTTTTGCCGATTCGGGTCTTTTAGTCGCAATTTGCCAAAAAGCATCCAAGGTATGTAATGGCTTTTGCTCTGATTTATTTAAATAAATCGCTGAACGGGCTTTTTCTATATAGCTGCTGATATGCCGCCCTCTGTCTCGCGTTGTTAACAGCTCTTTGCGCTTGGCATCACTCTCATTTTGTCCCATCGAAGCGGCATGATCGTACGTCGGAGCTAAATGAATTTCGGCATAGTGTATTACGGCCCAGTTTTCATGATGCCGGTCTTGATTGGCAATCCATGCATCAAGCAATAAATACCCCAAAAATACATCAACCGCATTCTGCACGGCTTTACTTGGCGGCTGCCAATTTATAGGCAATAAAATCTCCGGTTTATTCAATAGCGCTACAATTCGACCTAAAGTATGGCCTTGCACTCCACGTCGTTGCTGCTCGGGATAGGTACTGTGAATTCCCGCTAACAATTCGTTACCCATCACCAGACGACCACCATATGGCACAATCGTTTCCGAGAGAACCCCTTTTTGGTTCATCCATACGGCAAGCTCATAATGGGCATGAGGTAACCCTAATAATACACATAATTCACAAGCAACTTTTTCCGCCCAGTTTTCGCCAGTGTTCGGTCGGCCAATTTTAAATAAGAAAAACCGATTATCTTTCTCCAGCCAATATTTCAGCTTATTGCCTTGTTGCTCCTGTAGTTCAGGCGCGTTATCGTCAAGCTGAATAATGGGATAAAAATCAGCCATGCATATCTGGCTCATCAAACCGACCTTGTTTAAAAAAACATGTATAGACTAGAATTTGTACAATATCCCAGCCTTCGGACTCAGCACGAATAAACTCGCGCCCAAGTAATATACAACCAAACTACTTTAGAATTAACTTAAAAAGGGCAGTACCCTACTTTAGGTGTTTTTCTTCTTGTCTTCGTGATGAAAGGAAGTGCCCATTTCAAATCTTAAACTTATCAACCAACCCGGTAACTCTCTCGATTTTTTGCCTGACTGTCGCGGTAAATACCGCCTCCCCGGCAACCAATTTGATGGTTTTCTTGGCTCGGGTAATTGCGGTGTACAACAGCTCTTTGGTTAGTACGGGGTTGATAGCTTCGGGCAGGACGATTAACACGTCCTCGAATTCCGACCCCTGGCTTTTATGGATGGTCATCGCAAAAACGGTTTCGCAATGCGGCACGCGCGCAGGCAGGTATTTTTTGACGCTGCCGTCGGCGCGTTGAAAAAACACCATCAGTTTCCCTGTAGAAACCTGTCCTGACCCTTCGGCTGAGCTCAGGACTAAAGGACTTGTCGAAGGGACGTCCTGCATGCAAATGCCAATATCGCCGTTATAAAGATGCAGCGCCGGGTTATTTTGCGTGACCATGACCGGCCGCCCCGGATACCATAAACCGGACAAATCGATGCGCTTTTGCTCGGCCAGTTTTTGTTCAACCCGATCATTGATGTCGGCAACGCTGTTTTTTCCCTGCCGGTTGGAACACAACACCTGAAAGCGGCTGAATGCCTGAAAAATCCGCTCGAATTCGGCGTCGGCTTTAATCAGCTGTAAATAATCCGCTTGCTGTGCGGCGACATAATCGATTAAATCTTCATCGAGACATTGCACTGCATCGTCTCCACCGTCACTTAAAATCTGCCAGGCCAGCTCATCCTGCTGAAAATTGACCGCCTCGGCCAGTTCTTTTATAGCGCCGCCGAAACGGTGCGATTTCTTTAAGGTGTAGACGTTGTTTTGCAGGGTCTCGGCCATCGCTAAATCGGCTAGCACCGCGCCGGACTCCACCGAAGCCAGCTGATCCTTGTCGCCCAACAAGATCAACCGGGCGCCGGGTTTTAACGCGTCAAGCAGCTTGCTCATCAATGCCAAATCGACCATGGATGCTTCGTCAACCACGACCAGATCATACACCAGCGGCTTGTCTGCGTGATGCCGAAAATACGGGGAAGGCGGCATCGCACCCAGCAGGCGATGCAGGGTGGTTACTGTTTCCGGAATGCGATTTTTTACCGCCTCCGAACACGGCAGCTTCGCCTTGCTCTTACCTATCGATTCCTGAAGACGCATGGCGGCCTTTCCGGTCGGCGCAGCCAAGGCGATATGCAGCGGTTGTTCGGCCAATTCCTGCAACAACGCCAGGATTTTAACGACGGTAAATGTTTTTCCGGTTCCCGGTCCGCCGGTGATAATGCTGAACGACTGTTTGGCCGCCATTTTTGCCGATTCGCGCTGGTCGTCGGTTTCATCAGTCATATCGAAATAGCAATCCAGCAGGGCGTCGAGTTTTTCAATCGGATGCTCGGCTTGAGTCATTGCCTTGATCTGCATCGCCAGCCGGTTTTCATAATTCCAGTAGCGGTGCAAATACAGACGATCCTGTTCGATAACCAGCGGTAAGGGATCAGCTTGGCTTTCGGGGGTCGGCTCTACCAACCCGGAAGCAAGTAGCAACGCCCTCGCTTTATCGTCTATTTGTATGCAGCTGTGGCCTTGGTTTTGCTCGTAAGATGCCGTCATCACGATAGTTTCGAAGGCCTGTTTTTGCAAGGGATCGAAACCGGTGCGCTGGCTAAGGAATCGGGCAAAGGCGACATCCAGACGGCTGAATGATCTTGGTTCGGTTTGTACCTCCAAATCCTCCATCACTGAGTCCCCCCAAACAACGACGCCAACGCTTCAACCCGTTCCAAGTCGGGCCGGTCCTGATAAACGCCGCTCATAGGCTGGTCCGGTTGCATGCCGCGCACGAACAAATAACGCACGCCACCAAAATGGGTTTCATAGTCGTAATCCGGCAAGCGCATTTGCAAATAACGATGCAACACGACGGTGTAAATCCAGTATTGCAGGCCGTAGTTATGTTCGCGCATCGCATGGGTTAAGCTGTCGGGGCTGTAATCTTGCAGGCCGTTGGTTTTATAATCCATCACATAATAACGGTTCGTTCCGGAATCCGAAATCGCGCAAATGAGATCGATAAACCCGGTCAGATAACCGCACATCTGCTTGGCGGTCAATGGCTGAAAAGCCGGTGTGTCGCGCAAAATATGATTGATCTGCGCGGCATCCATCGTTTGCATGGATAAATAAAACGGCATTTCCTTTAGGCACTGATTTTCCGCCAGATTCATCAGGCAAAAATCGACATTGGTCCCGGACAGCGGCGTTGCGACCACGGCTTGCAACAGCTCATTCAGCAGTTCCGGCCGTTCGAGTTTTAAGCCATAGCGTTGACACGCCTTGTCCCGCTGGGCAGCAATATCCTTGCACCGGGCCAAGTCGATGAACGCATGTTTTTCCAACAGCTCATGCACGACATTACCGGTATGCGCGCCTCTGGGCAATTCAAGCGCTAGGCTGCCGGACTCGGGCTTGGCAACAAGCGTTTGCTCTCCCGCCTTGTCTTCCGGCAGCTCCGGCGCATCGTGCCGGCTTAATGCCGACAAGGCCGTATAGCTGCTCATTTGCCAGCTGGTATATAGCGATCTTTTACGCTTTTTTACCTGCATTTGGGTGTGTGCAAGCGTTTTTTGATAGCGGCCGTTTAACGCTAAAGGCACCTCCAGCAAGCGGTAAGCAAATGCCTGCCCGGCTTGATCCTGAAAGGCTTGCAGTCTTGCCTGTTGCTTGGAAAAATCGGCCGCCGCAAATTCAAGCAGCCAAGCCATCGACGAATCATTCGCCGTATCCTGTGAACGCACATCGCCCCAGGCAATATAACAGCGGTATTTGGCGCGGGTGACCGCCACGTAAAATACCCGCAAATCCTCGGCCAGCTCTTCGTTTAAGGCCATTTCGCGGTGCCGTTCGAAATCATCCGAACCCAAATCGACTATGGTCCGGCCGTTTTCATGGCATCTAATCAACAACCGTTCGCTGTTTAATCGATCACTGCGCTGCCAAAGATAAGGGCAAAATACGATTGAATATTCCAGCCCCTTGGAGCGGTGCATGGTAACGATTTTGACCGCATCGTCGTCGCTTTCAAGACGCAACTGCTGGTCTTCCGCGCTGCTCGCCTTGGCAATCGCGCTACGCAGCCAGTCCAGGGTTTTATTGATGCCCAGATGTTCATCGACAGCGGCCTGTTGTACCAGCTCGATCAGATGGTGCAGGTTGGTCAGTTGTCTTTCCGCCATCAATGTTTTCGATACACCGGCCCTGATTTTTTCCTGCGTCAGCAAATGCAGTATCATCGCCATCAAACCGGTTTGCTGCCAGTCCTGAAAATAGCCGAGAAACCGTGACATCCAGGCGTCCAGCTCAATCTCGTTATTGATCAGCCGATGCAGCGTTTGCCCATCCAGATCGAACCAGTCCAGCGTCAAAGCCTGTTTGAGCAGTCCGCTATCGCCGGGATGAGCCACGGCCTGCAACAGAGTGTATAAGTCGATCGCTTCTTGCGAAGCAAAAACCGATTCCGTACTGTTTAACACGGAAGGTACACCTGCCAGACGTAGTGCCGCCTGGTACTCTCTGGCTTGGGCATTTTTTCTAACTAGAATGGCAATGTCTTTAGGCTGCAAGGCCCGGTTCGCAGGTTGCAAGGTGTAATCGCCAGTCAACAACTCTACGACTTCATTAACAACAGCGATCATGATTGCTTCCGCTGCATCCTTACGGTCAGGTCTCCAATATCCCGTTTTGCTGTCGCTTTCCGGCAACTGCCACAACACCATCGGAGCCGCCGCCTGTCCTGCATGATGCAGCTCGCCGTTCTCCGTCGACAGGCCGGGCTTAACGTCGATAAACTCCAGGTCGTCCAGAAAAAACGCCCGATCCCGCTGGAACAAGGCGTTCACGGCTTCGACCAACTGCGGATGCGAGCGCCAATTATGGCCCAAAGTGAATTGGTGTTCGGCGTGTTTTTGCGCGTCCAGATACGAGTAAATATCCGCACCGCGAAACTTGTAAATCGCCTGCTTGGGATCGCCGATTAAATATAAATACTGACTGGGGGCGGCAAATAGTGAAGAAAAAATATGCCATTGGCTGTCATCGGTATCCTGAAATTCATCAATCAAGGCCACTTCAAAACGTTGTTGCAATTCAGCCGTCAACAATGCGCCTTTTTCGCTATGCAGTGCCTCCGACAAGCGGCTGATTAGATCATCGAACGACAGCACATTAAGCAGTTGTAAGCGTTTATCCAACTCCTCGCGCAAGCTGTCCAGCAGGGTTTTGCGCAATACCAAAGCGATCTGTTTGAATGCCGCGGCCAGCGCATCGAAAGCTGAGGTATCGATGGCTAATTCGGCTAGATAGTCGGCTTTACGCTGCTCGCCGGATTGAGTTTTATTGGTCCTGAATTTGTTGCCATGCAGAGCTTCCATCAAACCGTTTCCGGTCAATAAGGCAAATGCTTCAGCGTCGGGGATATGTGTAGTCGTACCGTGCAGCCATGCACTTAGCGAGTCATGGTGATAGTCAAAAGTATCGGTATAACCGGTCTTGAATTTTTCGTCGGCGAAGCAGTTGCGTAAAGCATTTGCGCAATTATCCAGTTGATCTTTGGCCAAACCCGCCAGTCGTTGTAATTCTTTTAATGCGGCATCCAGACTCTCGCAATCTGGATAAACTGTAGTTTCCAAGCCGTTCCCGGGAAACGCGGCAACGCTGGCAAGCAACGCATCCGGGTTTTTAAAGTCCGCCGTTAATACCTCAACTTCCCAGGCCGAACGTCGGTAAATCTGCTTGCGCCAGAAATCATCTGCACAAGCTTGTTTAATCGATGCCAAATCGCCGGTTAATTCGGCATCGAATAGTTGCCCGCTTTCCAGCGCATGTTCCCTTAAGACTCGCTGACAGAAGCCGTGGATGGTGAATATTCCTGCCTGATCTATATCCAGCAATGCCGCAATCAAACGCTGTTTGATCAGTTCTTGCGCTATATCCAGACTATTCAGCCAATTGGTAATATTGCGGTCGATATTTTCAGTATGTCCGTCCAAAGCCCGCCTCGCCTCAGCCAGCCTGGCGCGCACTCGATCTTTAAGCTCTTCGGTTGCCGCCTTGGTAAAAGTGACCACCAATAACTTATCGATTGACACATCCTGCTCGACCACAAAACGCAGCGCCAACATCGCTATGGCGTAAGTCTTCCCCGTACCGGCACTGGCTTCGATCAGGTTTACGCCTTTTAGTAACCCGGTTTTTACCGGATCGAAATTATTAATTTTCATGCGTAAACACTCTAGGCCTTTAGGAGTTGCTATTTAAATCCCGTCAGTCATTAGTGCCTGACCGAAAAAGCCACAAGCCACGACATAAAAGGGATGCAGCGATTTAATGAGCCCGAAGATTTTTTGCATCATTCATCGTTTTGCTTCAGGAGCGAGGTGCAACGGCACTTACGAGCCTACCGCTATCGAAGATTCAGCAATTCATTCGATTTCTTATAAATCTTCGTTTCAGTAATTTGTCTGAACAACCCGATATACATGCTGTCCGGAGTTTTCGGTCAGGCACTATATAGAATCTAGCTGACTGTAAAGTGGTATTTTCAACAGTAACGACCCTATCAGCGGAGTTGAAAAGCTACCTTTTGATTCTTTTTTGCTACCTTCATCGAGCCCATTTAACAATCAAGCACCTACAATGTTTCCCACAATTCCTGTGGATAACTCTGTGTACAAGCTATAAATAACGCTACTCAGTTACAATAAAATCTATCTCTAAGTTAAATTGTAGCATTTTTATACAAAACTTAATATATTAATAATCAATAAGTTATATCTACATGCTTTGAATAGGTTACGTCTGCCTAAGTGAATGTCTGCATTGATGCCCAGACACTCAATCTGTGTATAAGCAAGGTTGTTAAACTCAACGCTTAAGATAAATCTCAGGCAAAAAAAAACCCAAGCGATGAAGCTTGGGTTCTGATTTAAGAGCTTGGCAATTCCCTACTTTCGCATGGCAAACTGCCACACTATCATCGGCGCTAAACGGTTTCACTTCCGAGTTCGGGATGGGATCGGGTGGTTCACGTTCGCTATGGTCACCAAGCAA
>Ga0207975_100208_pt1 | contig 40583 bp, 35 predicted proteins | sample LakWasMe91_HOW11_2_FD_183913 | JGI IMG/M metagenome (GOLD analysis project Ga0207975, IMG submission 183913) | Freshwater sediment methanotrophic microbial communities from Lake Washington under simulated oxygen tension - Sediment Metagenome... | ecosystem: Environmental > Aquatic > Freshwater >...
GGTGGCCGAGCGTGTCGTTGACGTTCTTGAAGCGGTCCAGGTCGATGAACAGGAGCGCCAGCTGCTGGTCCTCGCGCCCGGCGCGCAGCAAGGCATGCTGGAGCCGGACGTGGAACAGCAGGCGGTTCGGCAGCGTGGTCAAGGGATCGTGGTGCGCCATGTGATCGAGCTTGTCCTGCGCCTGCTTGACCTGGGTGATATCGCTGAACACGCTCACGTAGTGGGTGCAGGCGCCGCCGTTGTCGCGCACCGCCGACAGGGTCGCCCACTCCAGGTACAGTTCGCCGTTCTTGCGCAGCTTCCAGATCTCGCCGCGCCAGAAGCCGGTGTCGACCAGGTCCTTCCACAGCCTGCGGTAGAACGCGTCGTCGTGGCGCGACGAGCGCGTCAGGCTCGAATCCTGGCCGATCGCTTCGATTGCGGCATAGCCGGTAATTTGCGTGAAGGCCGGATTGGTCGCCACGATGCGCCCGTCCACGTCGATCATCATCACCCCGTCGGCGATGTGTTCGAGCACGGTGGCGGCAAGACGCAGTTTTTCCTCGGCCTGCTTGCGCTCGCTGATGTCGGCATACACCCAGATGCTGCCGTCGTTGGGACAGCCCGGGTCGATTGCGCTGGCGCTCACCAGGCACCAGAACAGCGTGCCGTCGCGCTTGCGGTACTGGCGCTCCTCGGTAAAGTAAATGCCCTGCGCCAGGATCGGGTCCTGGCGCTCGCCGGCCAGCTCGAACTCTTCCCGGCTGGGGAATACGATCGAGGTCGACAGCCCGGTCATCTCGCCGTTGCGGTAGCCGAACAGCTCCTCGCAGCGCCGGTTCATCGACACCACGCAGCGGTTGCGTGAAAACATCACGCCGAACATCACGTTATCGAGGATTGCGCCCTGCTCGGCCAGCAAGTCCTCGATGCGCATCTCGTTATGTTTGCGCTCGCTGATGTCCGAGATCATGCCGTCGACCCAGCACGGGGCGCCGCTCGCATCGAACTGGGGCTGCCCGTTCTCCTCGACCCAGCGCTCGGTGCCGGCCGCGTCGATGATGCGGTATTCGAGTTCATACGCGCGCCCGGCGGCGATCGCCTCGCGCGTGATGCGGCGCTGGCGGCGCCGGTCTTCCGGCAGGACGATGTTGGACCAGGCCTCGGTGGTGCTGCGCATGAACAGCGCCGCCGGATAGCCCGAGATCTCCTCGATCGCGTTGCTGATGAAATCGATCGGGCCGCCCGGACGCACCCGGAACACCGCGCCCGGCACCTGGGTGACGATGGTGCGAAAGCGCTCCTCGCGCCGCCCGATGTCCTCGAACAGGTGCTTGATCGCCACCCGCATCTGCTCCATCTGGCCGGCCAGGCGTCCCAGTTCGTCGCCGCCGCCCAGTCCCAGCTCGGTTTCGAAGTCCCCGCGCGAGAGGCGGTCCGAAAAGTTCATCAGCTTGCGCAGCGGCGAGAGCAGGCGCTTGTTCAGAAACAGCACGATCAGCAGCAGCGACACCGCGATCTGCCCGGCCAGCACCAGCGCATAGTTGTACTGCTTGCTGCGCAGTTCCTGCTGGCTGCGCGCGTCGTCCATCTCGACCGAGATGCGTCCGATGCGCCCGCCCGGAATCAGGATGTCGCGCTCGGCGCGGTACACCTGGCCAAGCGTGCGCTCGGGCGAGCGCACATGCACGAACTCGGTGTCGGCACGGCCCGTGACCTTGACCTCGTGCACGGAGTGGTCGCGCATGATCGATTCGATCAGCGAGAGGGCCGCTTCCGGGTTGTTGTCGCGCAGGGAATCGCGCATCCCGAGCGCCAGGATATCGACATTGCGCCGCAGCGATTCGGTGAGCGCAGCCTCGGCCGCCCCACGCTCCTGCACCCCGACCAGAAAATAACTGCCGATCACGGCCGGAACGACAAGGCCGCCGACGAGCACCAGCAGCAGCGCGCCGTAGATCGATAGCCCATACAGGGCGCCAAGCCTGGCGCGCAAGCGTCGGTAAGGCGTATCTGCCATGCGAATACTTGCCAACATGTTATTCATTATCTATGCCCGCTGAGGGGGCGTTCGCTGATAAGGAGACAATTAATCTTTTCTTTTGGAATTATGCACGGAAAAGGTGTTGCAAGTCATCAACAAGCGGCCGGCTGGCCCGATCGGCCACGCTTGGACGTGCTCCAAGCGCAAAGCGGCGCCTCTTGCTATCATCACAGCACTTTTTCCAAGGGGACTTCCATGACTTTTTCCATGTACGCAGCATCAGTGCCGGTATTCAAGCAAATCCTGACCAGCCTGTCGGCCATCATCGACAAGACCGAGGCCCATGCCACGGAGAAAAAGATAGAGCCGGCGGCGCTGCTGCAGGCACGCCTGTACCCGGACATGTTCGCGTTCACGCGCCAGGTCCAGGTTGCGGCCGACTTCGCCAAAGGCGCGGCGGCGCGCCTGGCAGGGGTCGAGGTGCCCAAGTTTGAAGACACGGAACAAAGCTTCGCGGACCTGAAGCAGCGCATCGCCAGGACGGTCGACTTCATCGACAGCCTGCCGCGCGAGAGCATCGAGGCGAGCGCCGCGCGCGACATCACCACCAGCAGCGGCCCCAACGCAAAGCAGTTCAAGGGGCAGGTATACCTGCTGCACTATGCGCTGCCGCACTTCTACTTCCACGCCACGACCGCGTACGACATCTTGCGCCATAACGGCGTCGAGATCGGCAAGAAGGACTTCATCGGCAGCTTCTGAGCCGCTCGAGCCGGCTACTTATTGCGGCGCGGGTAACCCTGGGACAGGATGCGCTGCCACACGCGTTCCTTTTGCTCGTCGCTCAAGGCGACCCAGTGCGCCACTTCGACGACCGTGCGCCCGCAGCCGCGGCACACCTCGTCGAAGGTGGTCGAGCACACCGCCACGCAGGGCGTATCGGGACGTTGCGGAATACTCATCGGGCCATCACTTGGCCGGACCGACATCGAGCGCATCCCAGCCTTCATGGCCCAGCTTTTCCAACGTGTCGATGTTTTTGTCGAAAATCTCCGAGGCCTCGGGGAAAGCCTCGACCGCGCGCTCGATACTCTCCTCGCGCAGCAGGTGCAGGGTCGGGTACGGCGAGCGGTTGGTGTAATTGGTGATGTCGTTGACGTCGGTGTCGGCGAACTGGTACTGCGGGTGGAAACTGGCGAGCTGCAATTCGCCCTCGAGCTGCATGTGCTCCAGCGCCGCGTCGGCGATATCGAGGAACTCGTTGTAGTCCAGGAAATCATTGAGCACGAATGGATGGATCAGCAGCGTGGTGTCGACCTGTTCCGGGTCCGTGTCCGACAGGTGCTGCAATTCATCCATCAGCGTTTCGAGCAGCGCTTCCGGGGTAGTCGCGTTCGACACCACGTAGCGCACCTGCTTTTTCACGTGCACGGCCTTGGCGAACGGACACAGGTTAAGCCCGATCACCGCTTTTTCCAGCCAGTTTTGGGTTGCCGCAATGATCTGCTCATCGGTGGCGTTCAGGTTCGGGGTGCTCATGGGAATGCTTTCAGTTCTGGATGCGCAGGGCGCGACAGGCAAATTGTACGCACTCTTTGCGCACACTCATAGCGCCGCTTCCCCCGTAATGTACTTTGAAACACTGCGAAGCGAGCCCGGGTACTGGCGCCCATTCGCGTCGCGCCCGCAGCGTAGGGGCGGCCCCGGCCCGGGGCGGCGCGATCATGGGGCGCAAGCTGGCATACTCCCGGGTAGTATGCGCATTATGTTCGTGAGGAGCATAATGGCAACTTGATATTGTTGAGGCATACTCCCTCCCCCGAATGTTTTCATTATGCAAAATAGTTGTCAAAAAATTTCATCGGCGCACGGACATAGTTCTTGACTCACGCGAACACAGCTCAGTACACTCCGTTCATATTCATTCGTCAGTCCGCAATTCCGGGACGCCACAATGGAACGCCATGCACCTACTTACCCGCACTACCCCCGCTCTGGCCGCGCTCGTTATCCTGCTAGCTCCCGCCCTCAGCCACGCGATCGATAGCTCGCCAGGCCCTTTCGTGGCATCCGGCTCGCAGCCGGCCGGCAAGTCCGCCCTGCTGAACACGCTTCCCGCGCTGCGCAGCGCCGAGGAATACAAGGAAACCGACGTCTGGGGCCGTATTCGCAGTGGTTATGCGATTCCCGACATCGACAACGAGCTCGTCAGCAAGCACGTCACCTGGTACAGCACCCGTCCCGACTACATCGCGCGCACCTCGGCGCGCGCCTCGCGCTACCTGTTCCACGTGGTCCAGGAGCTCGAAAAGCGCCACATGCCGACCGAACTGGCCTTGCTGCCGATTATCGAGTCCGCGTTCAATCCGCAAGCCTATTCCAGCGCGGACGCGGCCGGGATGTGGCAGTTCGTGCCAGGCACAGGGCGCGACTTCAACCTCAAGCAGAACATGTTCAAGGACGAGCGGCGCGGCGTGCTGGCCTCGACCGACGCCGCCCTGTCCTACCTGCAAAAGCTGTATGGAATGTTTGGCGACTGGCAACTTGCCCTGGCCGCCTACAACTGGGGTGAAGGCAACGTGCAGCGCGCCATCAAGAAAAACCAGGCGCTGGGCAAGCCGACCGACTTCGAAAGCCTGGCCGAGCTGATGCCGGCCGAGACGCGCAACTACGTGCCGAAGCTGCAGGCGGTCAAGAACATCATCGCCAACCCGGGGCAGTACGGCCTGAGCCTGCCCGTGATCGATAACGAGCCCTACTTTACCGCGGTCGACAAGACCAGCGATATCGACCTGGCCATTGCGGCGCAGCTGGCCGAGCTGTCGGTCGACGAATTCAAGGCCCTCAACCCCCAGTTCAAACGTCCCGTCATCACCGGCGATGAACAGACCAAGATTTTGCTGCCGCAGGAAAATGCCGAGAAGTTCCACCTGAACCTGGCGCAATGGGGCCGCGCACTGTCGACCTGGACCACGCACAAGATCACCAACGCCAAGGTCAGCATCAGTACGCTCGCGTCGAAATTCGGGACCACCCCGGAAGTGATCCGCCAGGCCAACAATATTCCGGCCAAGAGCCGCCTCAAGGTCGGCTCGACCATTTTGGTGCCGAAAATCTCGACCTCGGCGGACCGCGACATTGCCGAGAACATCGTCGAGAACGCCGTGATGGCGTTCGAAGCCGAGCGCAGCGGCAAACAGGCCCGTCCGGCCGCCAAGCTGAGCGGCGCACAGAAGTTCAAGGCCCGGACCGCCGCCGCGGTCGACAAGATCAAGAACGCGGCCAAGCGCGGCAGCAAGACCTTGGTCGCCGAGCCACGCAGCAAGCGCGGCGGCAAGCACGCCGGCTGACGCCACGCGAAAAAATCGGGGACAGACCCCAATTGTTTGGAAACATTCCAAACAATTGGGGTCTGTCCCCGATTTTTCGTGGGCCGTCATTGTTTCGCCATGCCACACAAGTGGGAATTAAGCGTGCAAGCGAAGCGAAACTACGGTATAGTTCTGTTTGTGCGCTGCAATAAGTTTTTCGCAATCAAGCTTCGCGATTCCAAAGCAGTTACATAGAAGTAAAACTAGCAGCTTCGCAAGCCTAGGCGTATCCCACGGATACCCTCCATAAAGCCCTCCCGCCTTGTGTGTCGCACCTGACACCGTCCCGGCGCAAAGCTTTTGTGCCGAAATTTCTTTCATTTTTGAGTCATTTCGTTGTGTTGGTTAGCGTTGCTATTTTGCGCTCGATGCGTTTGCTCGGGCGCTGATCTATACCGAAAGAAAAGAACATAATGAGTTTTGAAGCACTAGGCCTCCACGCGTCTATCGTAAAAGCAGTTACCGATGCAGGTTACACCAAGCCGACACCGGTCCAGGAACAAGCCGTTCCTGCCGCCATCGCTGGCCGCGACCTGCTCGTCTCCTCGCAAACCGGCTCCGGCAAGACCGCCGCGTTCATGCTGCCGGCATTGCACAAGTTCGCAATTGGCGAGCAGTCCGCGGCCGCCCGTACCGCCAACCAGGACGCGCAATCGGCGCGTGCCCGCGGCGAGCGTCCTCGTTTCAAGCCGGCGCAGCCTAAAATGCTGGTGCTGACCCCGACCCGCGAACTGGCGCTGCAAGTGACCACCGCCACCGAAAAATACGGTACCCAGATCCGCCGCATCAAGGCCGTTTCCATCCTGGGCGGCATGCCTTACCCGAAACAGATGCAGCTCCTGTCGCGCAATCCGGAAATCCTGGTCGCGACCCCGGGCCGCCTGATCGACCATATGGAATCGGGCAAGATCGATTTCTCGCAGCTGGAAATACTGGTACTCGACGAAGCCGACCGCATGCTCGACATGGGTTTCATCGACGACATCGAGAAGATCATCGCAGCGACTCCGGCCAATCGCCAGACCATGCTGTTCTCGGCAACGCTCGACGGCATGGTGGGCAACATGGCGCGCCGCATCACCAACGATCCGATGGTCATCCAGATCGCCAGCTCGTCCAGCCGCCACGACAACATCTCGCAGCGGGTTCACTTTGTCGACGACCTGTCGCACAAGAATCGCCTGCTGGACCACCTGCTGCGCGACGAAACGCTCGACCAGGCTGTCGTGTTCACCGCAACCAAGCGTGACGCCGACACCATCGCCGACCGCCTGAACATCGCCGGTTTCTCGGCCGCCGCACTGCATGGCGACATGCACCAGGGCGCGCGCAACCGCACCCTCGACAGCCTGCGCCGCGGGCAAGTCAAGGTGCTGGTCGCAACCGACGTCGCCGCGCGCGGCATCGACGTACCGAACATCACGCACGTGTTCAACTACGACCTGCCGAAGTTCCCGGAAGACTATGTGCACCGCATCGGCCGCACCGGCCGTGCCGGTCGCAACGGGCTGGCGATCTCGCTGGTGAACCACGCCGAAGGCATGAACGTCAAGCGCATCGAGCGCTTCACCAAGCAGCTCATTCCGGTGAACGTGATCGAAGGCTTCGAGCCAAAGCGCAGCGCATCGGCGCCGCGTTCGGCGGCACGTCCAGGCAGCTGGAAGCCGGGCGACAACCGCACCGCGGCCAAGCCGGGCCAGCGCACCTTCAGCAAGCCGGGCGCTCCGCGCAAGGAAGGCTCGACCGGCGGCGGCTACAAGGGTTCCAACCCGCGTTCGACCGACGGCGCGCGCCGCTCGTACGGCGACCGTTAATCGGTCTGTAACACAAAAAAACGGCTGCCTCGGCAGCCGTTTTTTTCGTCCTTACCTCGCGCAGGTGCGAAAACCGACGAACATGTCGTCGCGCTCGGGCGTGTAGAAATTGCGGAAACGCGCCGATCCGACACGCGAGGGCGTCGCGAACGACGCGCCGCGCAGCACCTGGTGCGTGCTGAACCAGGGCGCGGAATACTCGCGGTATGCATCGGCCACAAAACCCGGATATGGTTCGAACGACGAGGCGGTCCACTCCCACAACTGGCCCCAGTTAAATCCGGCCTGTCCCGACAGCGCCGCGTATTCCCATTCCGCTTCGCTGGGCAGGCGCCGCCCGGCCCAGGCACAGTAAGCCTGCGCCTCGTACAGGCTCACGTGCCGCACCGGTTCGCCGGCGGCCAGCGTGCACAGGCGGCCGAAGCGCTCGCTGCGCCACTGACCGGCATCGCGCCGCCAGTAGCGCGGCGACGAACGCTCCTGGCGCATCAGCCACGCGCTGCCGGCCTGCCCCCAGTACCGGCGGTCCTGGTAACCGCCGTCGGCCACGAAGTCGGCGTATTCGGCGTTGCTGACCAGCCCCGCATCGATCCGGAACGCCGGCACGTAACAGGGGTGGGCGAGCCTCTCGTTGTCGAACACGAAACCCTCCTCCTGCTCGCCGCCAAGCACGATGGTCGCGCCGGGATAGGCGATTTGCGCGCGCGCCGAATGCACCGCCTCGTCGCGCGTGAGCCCAAGCGGTGCGGCCACGCCCAAGGTTTGCAGCGTGTACAGCAAGGCTTCGCCGTGCATGTCCTCGTGCGCCAGCGCCAGACGGTAGGGATAGAGGGCAGCGTCGGTGGCCGCTTCGCGCGCAAGCTTGTCGAGCACGCGGTCAAGCACCTCGTGGCAGTAGGTCTTGAGCGCGCCGGCGACGGGCAGCTCCAGGCTCCAGCGCGAGCGGTGCCCCACCGTGTTCGAATCGAACCAGTCGTCGCCGTAGGTGAGCAGCGAGGGATGCTGCGCTGCAGCAGGGTGGCTGGAAGCCGCACAACGCAGAATGTACCATTCGGCAAACCACGCAGTATGGCCAAGCTCCCACAGGGGAGGATTGATCGTGGCAAGATACGGTACGCGCGTGGGCGCGTCATAGCCCATGCCGGCCAGGCAGTCAAACAGGCTCAGCGTATAATTTCGCGCATCCTGTAGCGCGGCGGCCAGTTGTTGCGGCTTGGCGTGCCTGAACGACGAATTAATTGAACTCATGGCAGGATTGTAACGGCTTTTTTTGGAGAGACACGAGTGCAGGCAAAGCGCGTAGTAATTGTCAGCCCTGCGTTGGCGCGGGCAAACAACGGCAACTGGCAGACCGCCCGGCGCTGGGCGCACTTCCTGCGCGAGCGCTGCCGCGTCACGATCGCACTCGACTGGAGCCCTGCCGAGGGCGCGCCCGACCTGCTGATCGCGCTGCATGCGCGCCGCTCGGCCGAGTCGCTGGCCGCATTCAAGCGCGCGTATCCGCAAAAGCCGTCGGTGCTGGTGCTGACCGGTACCGATCTTTACCGCGACATCCGGACCGACCCGCAGGCGCAGCAGGCGCTGGCCGAGGCCGACTCCCTGGTGCTGCTGCAGGAGGCCGGCCTGGCCGAGCTGGCGCCTGCGCTGCGGACCAAGGCACGCGTGATCCACCAGTCGGCAGCGACGCTGCGGGCGCACATTCCGGCTCCCGGCGCGCGCAAGCTCGACATCTGCATGATCGGTCACCTGCGCGCCGAAAAAGACCCGCTGACCTTCATGCGCGCCAGTTTCCTGGTGCGCAGCCCGAAGGCGCGCCTGATCCACATCGGGGGCGCGCTCGAGGCCGGGCTTGGCGCGCAGGCCGAGGCCACGCAAGCTGCCAACCCGCACTACCGCTGGCTCGGCAACCTGGCGCACGGCGCCACCCGCCAGCGCCTCAAGCGCAGCCATGCCATGGTGATCGCGTCGCACATGGAAGGCGGCGCCAACGTGATCATCGAAGCGCTCACCAGTTCGGTGCCGGTGCTGGCGAGCGACATCAGCGGCAATCGCGGCATGCTGGGCGAGGATTATTGCGGCTACTTCCCGGTCGGCGACGCGCCCGCGCTGGCCCGCCTGATCGAGCGCAGCATCGACGATCCCGCGTTTTATGGAACGCTGCGCGAGCAGTGTGCCAGGCGCGCCGCCCTGTTCACGCCGCAGGCCGAGCAAGCAGCGCTGCGCGACTTAGTGGATAATCTGCTCAGCGCGCCCCCCGCGAACCAATTACAGAAACGGAACCGACCATGAGCACAGCACCAGAGCAGAAAATCAAACTTACCTCGTTCTCGCATGGCGGCGGCTGCGGCTGCAAGATCGCGCCCGGCGTGCTGGCCGAGATCCTGAAAAATTCCACCGGCTTCCCGGTCCCGAAAGAGCTCATGGTCGGCATCGAGACGGCCGACGACGCCGCCGTCTACAAGCTCAACGACGAGCAGGCGCTGATCGCCACCACCGACTTCTTCATGCCGATCGTGGACGACCCGTTCGACTTCGGCCGCATCGCGGCGACCAATGCGATCTCGGACGTGTACGCGATGGGCGGCACCCCGATCATGGCGCTTGCGCTGGTGGGCATGCCGATCAATAAACTGCCGCTCGAGACGATCGGCCAGATCATCCGCGGCGGCGAAGCCATCTGCGCCGAAGCGGGCATTCCGATCGCCGGCGGCCACACCATCGATTCGGTCGAACCGATCTACGGCCTGGTGGTGCTCGGCCTGGTGCATCCGTCCAAGGTCAAGCGCAACGCCGACGCCAAGGCGGGCGATGTGCTCATCCTGGGCAAGCCGCTCGGCGTGGGCGTGCTCTCGGCCGCGCTCAAGAAGGATGCACTGGGCGCGGATGGCTACGCGGCCATGATCGAGAACACGACCAAGCTGAACAAACCCGGCAAGGCGCTCTCCGAGATGGCCGGCGTGCACGCGCTGACCGACGTCACCGGTTTCGGCCTGCTCGGGCACCTGCTGGAACTGGCGCGCGGCGCCGGCCTGACCGCGCAGCTGGACATGGGCAGCATCCCGCTGCTGCCAGGCGTCGAGCAGTTGGCCAGGGACGGCTTCTTCACTGGCGCGTCCGGGCGCAACTGGGACGCCTACGGCAAGGACGTCGCCATCGGCGCGGGCGTCACGCCGGCCCAGCAAGCCTTGCTGACCGACCCGCAAACCTCGGGCGGCCTGCTCGTTTCCTGCGACGCGGCCAGCGCCGGCGAGGTGCTGGCGCTGTTCGCGCGCGAGGGCTTCGCCCACGCCGCCGTCATCGGCGGCATGCAGGCCGGTCCCGCCAGGATCACGGTAAGCTAATGATTTTACGGGCGGGCTTGACAAAACCTCGCCCGTTCCCGTACAGTGAACCCATGCATTTCTCCCCACATCTGTCCTCTTTCCTGACGCTCGCTGGCGCGCTATCGCCAGCGACGCTACTAGCACGCGCGTAAATCGCCCGCAGTGCACCGCCCGGCTCCCGCCGGCGACTTGTAAAACCCCAGGAAAGTTTGTACCGATGTTCGCAACCGCTCAATCCCTGCCGTTGATCCTCCGCTCCCAGCTGGTGCCGGGCTGCCTACTGCTACCGATCGGTTGCCTGGCCTAGCGTAACGTGGCCGTCAGGCAGCCTCTCGCCACAGCGCGCCGACCCGGCTTCCCCGTTATCACAGTCCCAGGAGTACCCCATGATGTTACAAAATCCGGCAGCGAAATACCGCGCCTTCCCGGCAGTAGACCTGTCCGACCGCCAGTGGCCCAACAACACCATCACGCGTCCGCCCATCTGGATGAGCACCGATCTGCGCGACGGAAACCAGGCCCTGATCGAGCCCATGAGCCAGGAAAAGAAGCTGCGCTTTTTCGAGATGCTCGTTGCGATCGGCCTCAAGGAAATCGAGGTCGGCTTCCCGTCCGCCTCCCAGACCGACTTCGATTTCGTGCGCAAGCTGGTCGACGAGAACCGCATTCCGGACGACGTGACCATCATCGTGCTGACCCAGGCGCGCGAGGAACTGATCCGGCGCACGGTGGAATCGGCGGCCGGCGCCAAGCGCGCCATCGTGCACCTTTATAACTCGGTCGCGCCCGTGTTCCGGCGCGTCGTGTTCGGCATGTCGCGCGACGAAATCACCCAGATCGCCCTGACCGGCACTGCGCTGGTCAAGGAGCTGATCGCACGGCATCCGCAGACCGACTGGGGCTTCGAATACACGCCCGAGTCGTTTTCAACGACCGAGCTCGATTTTTCCAAGCACATCTGCGATGCGGTCAGCGCGCTGTGGCAGCCCACGCCGGACAAGAAAATGATCATCAACCTGCCTTCCACGGTGGAGTGCAGCACCCCGAACGTGTACGCCGACCAGATCGAATGGATGTCGCGCAAGCTCGCGCGGCGCGATTCGATCATCATCAGCGTGCATCCGCACAACGACCGCGGGACCGCGGTGGCGTCGGCCGAACTGGCCGTGATGGCGGGCGCGGACCGGGTCGAGGGCTGCCTGTTCGGCAACGGCGAGCGAACCGGCAACGTCGACCTTGTCACGCTCGCGATGAACCTGTACACCCAGGGCGTGCATCCCGGCCTTGATTTTTCCGACATCGACGCGGTGCGCCAGGTGGTCGAGCAATGCAACCAGCTGCCGGTGCACCCGCGCCATCCCTACGCGGGCGACCTGGTGTTTACCGCCTTCTCCGGCTCGCACCAGGACGCGATCAAGAAAGGCTTCGCGCAGCAGCAGAGCGACGCGATCTGGGAAGTGCCCTACTTGCCGATCGACCCGGCCGACCTGGGGCGCAGCTATGACGCCGTGATCCGCGTAAACAGCCAGTCCGGCAAGGGCGGCATGGCCTACCTGCTTGAGCAGGAATACGGGCTGGCCCTGCCGCGGCGCCTGCAGATCGAATTTAGCCGCGCGGTACAGGCGGTGGCCGACGCCAGCGGACGCGAAATTGCGGCCAAGGATATCTACGAACTGTTTTGCAGCCAATACCTGGAGCAGGACAAGCCGTATGCCTACCGCTCGCACCAGCTGGTGGAAGACAGCACCAGCGACGAGCCGGTGCAGATCGACATCTCGCTGGTGCATCGCCAGGACATGCTGGCCTTGCAGGGCGGCGGCAACGGGCCGATCGACGCCTTCGTCGATGCGCTCGGACTCGATATCCGGCTCATGGATTATCACGAGCATTCGATCGGCTCGGGCGCGAATGCGCGCGCGGCCTGTTATGTGGAGCTGCGCCTTGACGGCGGCGCTACCCTGTTTGGCGCGGGGATCGACAGCAATATCGTCACCGCCTCGTTCAAGGCGGTGCTGAGCGCGGTGAACCGCCAGCTGGTGAGCGCCGAAGCTGTAACTGCCTGAGCCCGGCCCACCAAAAAAAACGCTGCCAGCGGCAGCGTTTTTTTTGATTGCGGGTGATTTAGTTGCGGACCACGCGCTTGTACTCGTTGGTGCGGGTGTCGATTTCGATCACGTCGTCGGTGCTCACGAACAGCGGCACTTGAACCGTGTGGGCGTGCGCTTCGATCGCGTTTTCAATCTTGGCTTCCTTCAGGACGTTGCCCGAAGTATTGCCCTTGACTGCCGGTTCGGAGTAAGCCACCTTGCGGGCGATGGTTGTTGGCAGTTCGACCGAAATGGCTTTCTCGTTATAGAAAACGGCTTCGCATTCCATGCCGTCTTTCAGGTAATGCAGCGCATCACCCAGGTTTTCTTCTTCGATTTCGTACTGATTGTATTCCGTGTCCATGAAGACGAACAGCGGATCGGCGAAATACGAATAGGTCACCGGCTTCTTGTCGAGAACAACAACGTCGAACTTGTCATCGCCGCGGAACACGTTTTCCATCGGGCTGTTCGTCAGAAGATTCTTCAACTTCCATTTGTAGGTGAACCCGGTGCGGCTCGAACCGTTGACATCGGAACGCAAGACGATCCAAGGCTTGCTGTCAACCATGATGATGTTGCCAACACGAATTTCTTTTGCAGGTTTCATAGAGAGTGTACGTAAAAAGTGGGTTGCATAAAAATCATCTGTCACCTCTGGCCAAAGCGCCTTGAGCTCACGTTTGATCGAATCAAAAATACCTTATAAATTAACCGGGCATTATACCCTATGTTCGCGCGCCGCTTGCCGCCACGACCCGGCAGAGGTCAACCAAATTGGATGCCAGATCCCCGTTCGCGAGCATTTGACCTTGCCATTCGGCGGACCTGTCCGCAATATCGGGCATCCCGGCCTGAAATGCCTGCCATAGCGCCGGCCAGTCGGCCGATTCTTGCATGCCGGCGTTCCTGGCGCCGTTCCAGCGCAATGAGAAGGCGCTCAAACTGTCAATGTCGGCCGCATAGCGTTGCAGGAACGCGCGCAATTTCTTGTGGTGCAAATTGTCGTCCTGCGGGTAGATATGCCAGATGAACGGCCGCCCTGCCCACTGCGCACGCACAAACGAATCCTCGCCGCGCACCACATTGAGATCGCAAGCCCATAACAGCTTGTCATAGTCCGGCTGGGCGACAAACGGCAACACCCGTAGCGTGAGCGCGCCGCGGGTCAGCGCCGCTCCCGCTTTCGCTTCAGTGCCAAGAAATGCCTGAACCGCATCCTCAGCCACCCCTTCCGGCACCAGGCAAGTGATCGCCGCGGCGCCGCCTTGCCATGCGTCGAACAAGGCCGCGACCGGGGCGTGCGGATAACAAAACAAGGATACCTTCAGGGACGCCATGTCGGCCTGCGTCACGCCAAACTGCGCGAGAAAAGCCGCCATCGCAGCAGGCTCGGACTGAAATTGCCGGCGCTGTTGTTCCAATGAGGATTCGCGCAGCAAGCCGCCGGTTTTGTCGGTGAAGCCCGGGAAGAAAAAATATTTCGTCAACGGCAAGCGCGGGTGCGTCGAGGGCAAGCGATGGCAGCCTTCAACCCATTCCTCCGCCGTCAAGCCTTCCAGGTTGAGCCACACCGGTTTCGGATCGCGCTGCGCCATCGCGTCGATGTAGCCTGGCGGGATATCGCAAGCGAAAAATTCAATGACGATATCGGCCACATCGGCAGGCGAAAACACGCCGGCCTGGTCGCGCCAGTGCCGCACCGTGACACCTTCAAGCTGCTGTTCTTCGGCGTCGATCGCAACGGCCGGGCAAATCCGCCGAAAGCTGTGCAAATTGTCTACCCACAGGGTGACGCCAATGCCATGCTCGCGTTGCAGCTGCCGCGCCAGGCGCCAGCAGATCCCGATATCGCCGTAGTTATCGACCACGCGGCAGAATATGGCAAGGGATGTTGCTTCGCTTTTAGTGAGTGTCATCGGTAAAATGGGGCGGGCGAAACGAGGATAAATCGTCTGCTGCGGGACAGGTTCAAGCCCATCATTTTACCCCATTTTTCGAATGCTCCCGCGCCACCGCCTGCCGCAAGAACACCCGCTGTTACGCGCAGTTCTTGTGGAACAGGCTGTAGATGGCAGGGATGACCAGCAGCGAAAACAGCGGCGCCGATACCATGCCGCCCAACAGCGGCGCGGCGATATGCTTCATGACGTCGGCGCCGGCCTCGTCGGAAAACATCACCGGCAGCAGCCCGCCCAGGATCACCGCCACCGTCATCGCCTTCGGCCGCAGGCGCAGCAAGGCGCCGCCGACCAGCGCCGCGCGCAGCTCGGCAGCGCTCGGCTGCGCCCGCTCGCGCGCCAGCGCCAGCGCCAGCAGCGCCTGGTCCAGGTACAGCAGCATGACGATGCCGAATTCGGCCGCCACGCCGGCCAGCGCGATGAGGCCGATGATCACCGCGACCGACATCTGGTACCCGAGCAGGTAGGTGAACCACAGCCCGCCCACCAGCGAGAACGGCAGGCACATCAGCACCAGCAGGACCTTGCGCGTATCGCGGAAATGCATGTACAGCAGCGTCATCACCAGCATCAGGGTCAGCGCGACCGCGCTCCACAGGCGCGTCTTGCCGGCCTGGTAGTTCAGGTATTGCCCCTGCCAGGCGATGCTGTACGCGGCCGGCAGCCTGAGCTCGCGCGCGAGCGCCTGCCGCGCCGCTTCCAGGTAGCGCCCGGCGTCGGCAGTGGCGATGTCGATGTACACATACGCGACCGGGCGTGCGTTCTCGCTCTTGATCTCGGTGGGGCCGTCGGCCACGCGCACGCGCGCCACGTCGCTTAGCTGGACCAGTTCGCCGCCCGCCGCCTTGATGCGCATGCGCCCCAGCGCGCCCGGCGAATCGCGTTCGGCGCTACGGTAGCGCAGGCTCACCGGATAGCGTTCTCGCCCTGCCACCATGGTGGTCACGGCCTCCCCGCCCATCGCGCTTTGCAGCACCTTGTGCACGGCGGCCACGCTCAGGCCGTAGCGCGCGGCCTGCTCGCGGTCGACGTCGACGTCGATGTAGCGCCCGGCCCCGGTACGCTCGGCAAACACCGAGCGCGTGCCGGGCAGGCCGCGCAGCGCCGCCTCGGCCTGCAGGGCCAGTTGTTCGACCGTGGCCGCGTCGGGCCCGCTGATCTTGAGGCCGAGCGGGGTGCGGATGCCGGTCGAGAGCATGTCGATGCGGGTCTTGATCGGATAGCCCCAGGAATTGGTCAGGCCGGCGAACTTCACTTGCGCATCGAGCCTGCGGATCAGCTCGGCCGTATCGCGGCTGCTGCCGGCCGGCCATTCCGACTTCGGCTTGAGCATGATGGTCGTCTCGAGCATCGACAGCGGCGCCGGGTCGGTTGCGCTCTCGGCGCGTCCGGCCTTGCCGAACACGTGCGCCACTTCCGGCATCGCCGCGATCAGGGCGTCGGTGCGGCGCAGGATGTCGGCCGCCTCGTCGGCCGACACGCCGGGCATGGTGGTCGGCATGTACAGCAGGTCGCCCTCGTCGAGCGCGGGCATGAATTCGCTGCCCATGCGTGTCAGCGGCACGGCCAGCGTGGCCAGCAGCGCCAGCGCCAGCGCGATCATGCGCCACGGATGGCGCAGCGCCGCGTCCAGCAGCGGGCGATACAGCGCCATCAGCGCGCGGTTGAGCGGGTTGGCCGACTCGGGCGGAATGCGCCCGCGGATCGCATAGCCCATCAGCACCGGGGTGAGCGTGACGGCCAGGATGGCGGCGGCGGCCATCGCATAGGTCTTGGTGTAGGCCAGCGGCGCGAACAGGCGCGCTTCCTGCCCGGTCAGCGTAAACACCGGCAGGAACGAGAGCGTGATCACGAGCAGCGAGAAAAACAGCGCCGGCCCGACTTCGTGGGCGCTGCGCCGCACCACTTCCCAGCGCGGGGCGGCGGGTGATTTTTCGAGCTGGCGGTGCATGTTCTCGATCATCACGATGGCGCCGTCGACCATGGCCCCGACCGCGATCGCGATCCCGCCCAGCGACATGATGTTGGCCGAGACGCCCTGCACGCGCATGACCCACAGCGCCGCCAGGATCCCGACCGGCAGCGTCACGATCGCCACCAGCGAGGAGCGGATGTGGAACAGGAACACGGCGCAGATGAGCGCAACGGCCAGCGATTCTTCCAGTAGCTTGTCGCGCAACGTGCGCACGGCGCGCTCGATCAGGCTCGAACGGTCGTAGGTGGTGACGATTTCCACGCCCGCGGGCAGCCCTTTGCGCAGGCTTGCCAGCTTGTCCTTGACGCCCTCGATGGTGCTGAGCGCATTTTCGCCGTGGCGCATCACCACGATGCCGCCCACGACGTCGCCCTGCCCGTCCAGTTCGGCCACGCCGCGGCGCGCCTGCGGCCCCTCGCTCACGCTGGCGACCTGCTTGAGGCGCAGCACGCCGGATTCGAGCGGCAGTGCGATGTTCTCGAAATCGGCGCGGGTGCGCAGGTAGCCGTCGGCGCGCACCAGGTATTCGGCGCGCGCCATGTCGAAAGCGGCCCCGCCGCTGGCCTGGTTGGCGTCGCGCAGCGCCTGCGCCACCTGCTCCATGTCAAGCTTGTGCGCGGCCAGGCGCGAGGGGTCGACCTCGACCTGGAACTGGCGCGCCTTGCCGCCAAGGCTGGCCACTTCGGCCACGCCGGCCACGCTTTGCAGCTCGAGCTTGAGGTAAAAATCCTGCAGCGCGCGCAGCTCGGCCGCGGAGCTGCGGCCCGACTTGTCCACCAGCGCGTACTGCAGCACCCAGCCCACCCCTGACGCATCGGGCCCGAGCTGGGGCGCAACGCCGGCCGGCAGGCGCTTGCCCATCTGGCTCAGGTTTTCAAGGATGCGCGAGCGGGCCCAGTAGATGTCGGTGCCGTCCTTGAAGATCACGTACACGAACGACTCGCCGAACATCGAAAAACCGCGCACCGCCTTGGTGCCCGGCACCGACAGCAGCGAGGCGGCCAGCGGATAGGTCAGCTGGTCCTCCACGAACTGCGGCGCCTGGCCCGGATATTCGGTCTTGACGATCACCTGCACGTCAGACAGGTCCGGTAAGGCGTCGAGCGGCAGGCGCGTGAGCGACTCGGCCCCTGCCAGCACCACGATCAGGGTGAAGATCAGCACCAGGATGCGGTTGTCGATCGACCAGTCGATCACGCGCTCGATCATCGCTTGCGCTCCGCCGCCTGGCGCTGCTGCATGGCTTGCAGGCTGCTGGCCGAATCGAGCAGGAACTGGGCGTTCACGGCGACCTGGTCGCCGGGCGCCAGTCCTTCGGTGATTTCAACCTGCTCGCCGTCTTCCAGCCCGGTCTTGACCTTGGCGGTGCGGAACTGGCCAGGGCCGGCGCCGACCACCACGAAGTCGCCGTGGCCGGTGCGGATCAGCGCGTCGCGCGGCACGCCCAGCACGCGCCGCGCGGCGCCCCGGATCTGCGCTTCGGCGTAGGCGCCGGGGGAAAATGCCAGGCGCGGGTTGGCCAGCGACAGGCGCAGCCTGGCGACCCTGCTGGAGGCGTCGAGCTGCAGGTTGTTCAGGTCGACCCGGGCGGTGACGCTCTGGCTCTTGTCGCTGCCCGAGGTCAGCACGACCTTGTCGCCGTTTTTGATCCAGGCCAGCTGGTCGGGGTACAGGGTCAGCTCGGCCCAGGTCCGGCTGTAGTCGGCATACACCAGCACCGTCTGCATGGGGTTGACGTAGCTGCCCGGGCGCGCCGACACGCTTTGCACCAGGCCGTCCTGGCCGGCGCGCACCGGCACCACGTCGACCACGCGGCGGTCCTTTTCGAGCTGCGCGAGCACGTCGGGCGGCATGTCGGCCGCCAGCAGGCGGTCGCGCACGCGGTAACGTTCCTTGGCCAGGCTGCCCAGCATGGCCTGATTGGGCCCGCTCTGGCCCATCGGGTTGCCCAGCAGGCCGTCGCGCCGCGCCAGCAGGTCGATGTATTCGCGCTGGCGCTGCTGCAGCTCGGGCGAATAGATTTCATAGAGCAGCTGGCCCTTGCGCACCAGTTGCCCCGCGCCCTGTACGTTCAGGGTCCTGATCCAGCCTTCCACTTTCGGGTTGAGCGCCACGGTACGGCTTTCGTCGGCGCTGATGGTGGCGAAGGTATCGACGGTGCGGTGCATCTCGTGCAGCTCGGCCGCCGCCATGCGCACGCCCATGCGCTGCTGGGTGGCCTGGTCGACTTGCACCAGCGGGCTCGCCGCCGCCGTCGCTGGCGCCGCCTTCACCAGCGTCATGCCGCAGATCGGGCAGTTGCCTTCGTGGTCCTGCACGACGTCCGGATGCATCGGGCAGGTATAGGAAACGCTCGCCGGCGCATTGCTGGCGGCGAGCGCATGCGCCAGCTCGCCGTGGGCATGCGGGCCGGGAGCGGCAGGCGCGGCGGAGTCCGGGCGGGCCGCGTACAGGGCGCCGGCAGCGAGTGCGGCGCCGACAGCCAGGCCGATGGCCAGCTTGCGTTTGGCAGGAGAAAAAACCATGGGAATTCTGTATAAGAAAAATGCAGGCAAAGCGGCGCGAAGCAGCTTCGCCTGCGTACTGCGTTTAGCGCACCAGGATGTTTTCGCCGCGGCCCATTTTCGGGTCCGCGTCGTTGGTGAACTGCACGATCGCGATGGCGCCGGTCAGGGCCTGGCGCAGCGAGTGCGAGACGATTGCGTTGGCGCCTTCAACTGGCGAGATCAGGTCGAACGAAGCAGCGTCGCCCGGGCCAACGACGTAGGTCTGCAGGCCGGTCAGCACGTTCTTCGGATTGCCGCTTGGGTAGACCTTGTCCCAGATGCCGCCGATCGAGTGGAACGAGGAGAACTCGTTGGCGCCGGCATTGACGAAGTACACGCGCACGCGCTCACCAGGCTTGGCTTGCAGCATGCGGGTCGCCGCAGGATCGTGCACCGGATCGTACTTGAAGACGCCGCCGTTGAACATGACGTTGCTCCATTTGTTGGCCATCATGTCAGCCTGGCTGTCCGGGTTGGGATACAGCTCGGACTGGATCAGCACGTACTCGCGGTCGGCCTTCGGCATCGCCTTCGGATCCTTTGGATCGACGATGATGGCGCCGAACATGCCGCGCGCAATGTGCTGAATCATCGGATCGGCGCCGCAGTGGTAGTAGAAAATGCCTGGGTAATTGGCCTTGAAGGTGAAACCGCCTTTTTCGCCCGGCTTGACCGCTTCCAGGTCCTTGACCACGTCGACCTGCGCTGCGTGGAAGTCCATCGAGTGCGAGTTCTTGTTGGCCTTGTCGTTGAAGAGCGTGAACTCGACGACGTCGCCTTCGGCCACGTGCACCACCGGACCGGGAACCATGCCTTCGAAGGTCCAGGTGCGGTACATGGTGCCCTTGTTATCGATCGGCAGATCCACTTCCTTGGCCGTCATGCTGATCTTGACGGTTTTCGCCTGCGCCGCCGCGCCAGCCAGCATGGCCAGTGCGACCGATGCTGCGATCAATGCTGATTTCTTTTTCATTGTCTTCCTCGTTGTGGTGAAAAATTACGGTGACCGTCTTATTTGCTGCTCGTCTTGCTCACGAAGCGCAGGTACGCGACCATTTCCTTGATTTGCCCGTCGTCGAGCACACCGCTCCATTTCGGCATGAGAACCGATTTGCTTACCGACAGGCCGCCTTCCTTGATCGCCTTGAACAGCGTCTCGTCGGGGGTGTCGCCCATGGCCTTGCTGTCGGTGTGGTCGCGTGGCTTGACCGACATCTGCTTGCTGTTGATGCCGTTGCCGTCGCGGTTCACGCCATGGCATTGCACGCAATAGGTGTTGTAGTTCAGTTCAGCGGCTGCATGCTGTTCGGCGGCCACGGCGCCGCCGGCGAACAGCGTGCACAGGCAGGCGAGCCAGGTGCTGGTGAGTTGGCGGCGCATTATTTGGTCTCCGTTTGCTTGAGGGTGGCGATGTAGCCGGTCAGCTTTTGCACGTCGCCCTCGTTCAGGCCGAGCGCGGGCATCCAGACGTGCGGATCGAATTTGTGCGGGTTGCGCAGGTAGGCGGCCACATAGTCCGGCTGCAGGCGCGCCCCGCCGCTATAGAGCTCGGGCCCGGACTGCGCAGCACCGCCCGGCTTGGCGGCGTGGCACGAGGTGCAGCCGCGCAACTTGGAAAACAGCATCGACGCGAAGGCGACGTTGGCGGTCTCGTTCTTGAAGCTACCCTTCTCGACCAGTCCCGGCACCTTCAGCGCCAGCAGCGCGTCGGCGGCCAGGGCCGCCTGCTCGGCCGACAGTTTCGGGTGCGCCTGCAATTGCGCCGGATCGATCTGGTCAGGGCCCTTGTCGGCGCCCGGCTTGACCAGCTTCGAATACATCACGCCGCTAGCGCGGATCACCGTCGGGTTTTGCAGCCACGCGAGCAGCCATTCGCGGTTGAACTTGTCGCCGGCGTAGTGCAGGTCCGGTCCCTTGCGCTCCCACAGCCGCCCGAGGTTCTGCTGATCCGGCTTGGTGACGGCGTGGCAGGCGATGCACTGCTGCTTGAGCAGTTCCTCGCCCGGCGCTGCCGCGACGCCGTTTGCGGTGGCGATGGCGGCAAGCGCCAGCGCCGTGAAATAAAGGCGTTTCATGTGTCTCCCTTACTGGACCAGCTGGCCCTTGAAACCTTCGTTGGTGTAGATGCCCGGACCCTTCTTGAGCGATTCTTCGTAATAGAAGTCGGGCACGAACTTCTTGTCCTTCCACGCGTAGAAGGCATCGTCGCGCGGGATCTCGTTATATTCGAGCACGCTCATGATTCCGCCCATCGGGCGTTCGCCGTTCATGGTGTGGGTGTCGACGTGGTCGTGGATCATCCAGCGTCCCGGATTGTCGGCCGTGAAGATCACGTCGTAACGCTCGCCAGGGCCGATCAGCACGGTGTCGGCCGAGATCGGGTTAGCCAGCGGGAAGCCGTCCTTGAAAGCGATCTTCATGACGTGGCCGTGCAGGTGGATGCTGTGGATCAGGTCACCGGCGCCGATCAGGCGCAGCCGGATCACGTCGCCCTTGTTCACGCGCAGCGGCTGGGTCTCCGGGAAGGAGCGCCCGTTGATGGTGAAGTAGTTGTAGACGTCGCCGGGCAGCCCGCCGAAGCCGGGCTTGGCCGCGTACTTGGAATCCCAGTCCGACAGCATCATGATGAATTCCTTCGTCACGGTCTTCTCCAGCGCGGTCGGCTTTTTCGGGCGCACGATGAACGGACCCCACATGCCGCGCAGGGCGACGTGCTCGTTGACATTGACGTGGCAGTGGTACCACATCGTGCCAGACGGCCCGGCGACGAACTTGTAGGTGAAGCTCTCGCCCGGATTGATGCCTTCCTGCGTGATGCCGGGAACGCCGTCCATGCGCCAGGTTCCCTTTTGCAGCATGCCGTGCCAGTGGATGGTGTGCGGCAGCGCCGTCATGTTGTTGACGTTGACGGTGATCTCGTCGCCCTCGTCGACGTAAAACAGCGGGCCTGGCACCTGCCCGGCGAACGCGAAGGTGTGGAACTGCTGCTTTTCCACCAGTGTGATCCTGGTGTCTTCGACATTCATCTCGAAGTTGCGTGCCGCCGCCAGTGCCTGGCCCTGCCACACCAGAGCGGCCAGCAGCAGCGCTCCACAGGCCATCGCCTTCGGCAGCGCCCATCTCATCATCCTCATCATCGCCCCACCCTTTCGTCTTGTTCAAGTTCGCCGGACATAAACATTCATCCTCAATGAATGTTTATAGTCAAAAAAATTGCCTTCGAACGCACGGCGCCAGCGCCGCGTGCTGTCGGCAACAAACATTCATATAGTATTCATGTTCAAACTTGCATGCAAGAAAATCTTGCAATGTCCGACCGGAGGTAGGGGTATTCGGGTTATTTGGAGCGGGTCGGGCCGGCCGCGCGGCGCGCCGGAGCGCGGTGCAAAGTGACAGGATGCAGGCCGGGCACGCGAAGCCCGGGACCGGCGGGACCGGGCAGCAGGTCGGCCAGCGTGACGCCGTCGAGCACGTTCAGGTAGGCCTGGGTCGCCTGCGCCAGTTTGGCGGTGAGGCGGCAGTCGCCCTGATGCGCGCAACTGGTATGTTCACTGCCAAAGCAGGCCGCCATGAAGAAATCCGGCTCGCTCATGCTGACCACCTCGCCGATGTTGATCTGGTCCGGTTCGCGGTTCAGGCGCAGCCCGCCATTGCGTCCGCGCACGGTCTCGATCAGGCCGGCCACGCCGAGCTGGTGCACCACCTTGGTCAGGTGGCTCTTGGAGATGGTGTGCAGGTCGGCAATGTCCTGGATCGTGACGAGCCGGTCGCGGTTCATGCCCAGGTACATGAGTGCGCGCAAGGTGTAGTCAGTAAAGATGGTTAGTCGCATGGCGATCCAGTCCGACGGTTAAACATTCATTTTAAATGTTGATTTAAACCAGAGGTTTAATGTACCATGCATTATAGATGTTATGGGGAGCATTAGTCGCTGCAAACGCAGTGTTCTTGAGCCGCATTATGGTGCCCCGCCGCTTCACTATGAGACCACACCCATGCTCCTGGAACTGAACCGAGAATCGATCTCCACCCTGGTACATACCTTTTACGACGACGTGCGCGCCGACCCCGTGCTCGCGCCCGTCTTCGACAACGCCATCGGCACGCACTGGGCGCCGCATCTGGTGCGCATGGTCGACTTCTGGTGCACGGTCATGCTGGGCACCCAGCAATTCCAGGGCAATGTGTTCGGCAAGCACATGGCCCTGTGCGGCATCGAGCCCGAGCACTTTCGGCGCTGGCTCACCCTGTTCGAGGCGACTGCCGCGCGCCTGTTCGCCGCGCCCGTCGCCGACGAATTTGCGATCGTGGCGCGGCGCATCGCGGGCAGCCTCCAGTTCGGTTTTTTCGGAAAAATCATCGTCAACGCAGGAGACAAAAATGAAAGCGCTGCCTGAAGGCCTGACCCATTACAAGTCGACCGCCGAATTTACTGAAAACAGCATTCCGGCCGCGCTCTTGCGCAGCCATTCGACCGCGCCCGGAGTGTGGGGCCGCATCAAGATCATCGAAGGCAAGCTGCTGTACCGGATGCTGGAACCGGCACTCGAGGAACTGGAGCTCACTCCCGCGCAGGCCGGCATCGTCGAACCGCGCGCCCTGCACGAAGTTGCCGTGCTCGGCCCGGTACGCTTTTGCGTCGAGTTTCATCGCATGGCCGCGCCGGCCTGACACCACGCGCGCCCGGCGCATCTCACTTGCGCGTTATCTGGGTCAGCAAGACGAAGGTCTCGTGCTGGATCGCCGGTTCGGCCGCCTTGAGCGCCTTGGCCGCTTTCAGGTAGGCGGGACGCTTCAGATCGGCCTGCTCGGCCTTGGTCGGCGTCACTTCCTGCGCCTGGAAGGTGGGCTTGCTGTTATAGGTCTGGTACAGCACCCGCTTGCCATAGCTCGAACCGTAGAAACGCGTCATCTCGATGGCGGTCTCGGTGCTCACGAAACGCGCGACCGGAACGGCCAGGCGCCGGTGGATCTCGGCTGGCGGCACTTGTGCGAGCTTGTCGAACACCGCCTGTTTTTGTTGGTCGCTGGAATACCGGCTCGTGCCCGCGGTGGTGCGCATCATCTTTTCCGCCTGCATGGAAGCGAGCATGTCCTGCACCGCCTTCACCTGCGCCGCGCCGGGACTGGCCGCCACGGCCGCAGGCGCCGCTGCTGTCAGCGAAGCGGCCGCCATCGAACCGGCCAAAACCAATATGCGCATCAATTTCATTGTCGTTCCTTTGTGTGGTGAGCCGGCCGCTGCCGACCGACATCATGGTATGGAACTGCTGAAAATAGCATGCTGGCGGCCAGAGCGCTGCGCGACCGCGCAATAAAAAAAGCCGGAGCACCTGTACGCGCATGCGCGTTGGTTTGCTCCGGCTTTTCAACTGGCGTCCCCAAGGGGATTCGAACCCCTGTACTCACCGTGAAAGGGTGATGTCCTAGGCCTCTAGACGATGGGGACAGAAATCTGTCCTGGATGAATGACCACCCTGACCTGTTTACCGCTGCACCAATAAAAAACCCTGACTAGTCAGGGCTTTTAGCGGTACGTGACTCACTTGCCTTACTACTCGAATCTTGGCGTCCCCAAGGGGATTCGAACCCCTGTACTCACCGTGAAAGGGTGATGTCCTAGGCCTCTAGACGATGGGGACCCTGGACTGCAAATTTTCTTCGACTTGGTGGAGGTAAGCGGGATCGAACCGCTGACCTCTTGCATGCCATGCAAGCGCTCTCCCAGCTGAGCTATACCCCCGTCCGGCGAAGAAGCAGAATTATAGCGTACGCACTTGCATTATGCAAATAGCGAATCGCGAGAATCATAGAAATTTTTTGATGCGCGCCAAAACCACGTCGCGCCCGAAGATTTGCAGCACCGAATCGATGGCCGGCGTCTGCAGCTGGCCGGTCACGATCAGGCGCAGCGGCATGGCCAGCTGCGGCATCTTCAGGCTGTTCGCAGCGAGCACTTCCTTCATCAGTGCGGCCAGTGCTTCGCGGGTCCACTCCACGCTCTCGCAGCGCTGCGCAAACTGCGCCAGCGCCGGCCTGGCCGCATCGGACAGGTGCTGCGCCAGCAGGGCCGCATCCGGCTTCGGTTCGCGGAAAAACAGCATGGCCGCATCGGCCAGTTCGTTGATGGTGTTGGCGCGCTCCTTCATCAGCGCGATCACCACCGTCAGGGCCGGCGCGCCGTCGAACTGCGCGCCCTCCCGTTCCAGCACCGGAAGCGCCAGCGCTGCCAGGCGCTCGTTGTCGGCCTGCTTGATGTAGTGGTTGTTGAGCCACGCGAGTTTTTCATTGTTGAACTGCGCGGCCGAGCGGGTCAGGTGGTCGAGGTTGAACCACTCGCAGAACTGCTGCATCGAGAACACCTCGTCGTCGCCGTGGCTCCAGCCCAGGCGCGCCAGGTAGTTGAGCATCGCTTCCGGCAGGTAGCCCTGGTCCGGATACTCCATCACGCTGACCGCGCCATGGCGCTTGGACAGCTTCTCGCCGTCCGGGCCGAGGATCATCGGCAGGTGGCCGTACAGCGGCAGCGGCGCGCCGATCGCGCGCAGGATGTTGATCTGGCGCGGCGTGTTGTTGACGTGGTCGTCCCCGCGCAGCACGTGTGTGATTTGCATGTCCCAGTCGTCGACGGCCACGCAGAAGTTGTAGGTCGGGGTGCCGTCGCCACGCGCGATCACGAGGTCGTCCAGTTCCTTGTTGGAGATCGTGATGGTGCCCTTGACCACGTCATCCCAGCTGACCTCGCCGTCCTGCGGATTCTTGAAGCGCACCACCGGCATGCGCCCGGCCGGCGCCGGCGGCAGCGTCTTGCCCGCTTCCGGACGCCAGGTGCCGTCGTAGCGCGGCTTCTCGCCGGCCGCGCGCAGGCGCTCGCGCATCGCTTCGACTTCCTCGGGCGACGAATAGCACAGGTAGGCGCTGCCCGCTTCGAGCATCTGGGCGATCACTTCGCGGTAACGGTCCATGCGCTGCATCTGGTAGAACGGGCCTTCGTCGTGATCGAGGCCGAGCCACTTCATGCCGTCGAGGATGGCCTGCACCGCTTCCGGCGTGGAGCGTTCGAGGTCGGTGTCTTCGATACGCAGGATGAAGGTGCCGCCGAAGTGGCGGGCGAAGGCCCACGAGTACAGCGCGGTGCGCGCGCCGCCGAGGTGGAGGTAGCCGGTGGGGCTGGGAGCGAAACGGGTGCGAACGACGGTCATGGCTGGTGTGCTGCGGGAATCCACAGCCTATATTGATAAAGGGTTATTTTACCGCGTCGCTGTCGCCGCACACCAGAGCATGCCGGCGCCACATGGTTTGTGACATCATCGTTCCCGTGCGCCATGCGCGATTGCACTGACATAAGATCCGTCACTTGAAGGCACGTCACCGAGACTTGAGGATGAAGAACGAGCAACCGCCGCCACTCGCCGCCCTGCCCGACAGCGACCCGCTGGCCGCCGCCCGGTCCGTGGGATTGCGCCACGTCAGCGACAACATGCCGGGCATTTCGCGCAAGGCGGGCCGCAACGGGTTCGAGTACACCGATGCCAAGGGCAATAGCGTGCAAGACGAAGCCACGCTGGCGCGCATCAAGTCGCTTGCGATTCCGCCGGCATGGACCGACGTCTGGATCTGTCCGCTTGCGAACGGCCACTTGCAGGCAAGCGGGCGCGACGCGAAAAAGCGCAAGCAATATCGTTATCATCCGCGCTGGCGCCAGGTGCGCGATGAAGTGAAATATGAACGCATGCTGAACTTCGGCAGAAAGCTGCCGGCGATTCGGCGCGAGGTCGACGCCGCGCTCAGGCTGCCTGGCCTGCCGCGCGAAAAAATGCTGGCCACCATCGTGTATCTGCTGGAGGTGACGATGATGCGCGTCGGTAATGAAGAATATGCACGCACCAACAAGTCGTTCGGGCTGACGACCTTGCGCTCGCGCCATGTGCGGATCGACGGCAGCGCAGTCGAATTTCGCTTCCGCGGAAAAAGCGGCGTCTTTCATTCGGTCAAGGTGGAAGACCCGCGCCTGGCCCGCATCATCAAGCGCACCCGCGAATTGCCGGGGCAGGAACTGTTTCACTATCTCGACGACGAAGGCAACACGCATCATATCGGGTCCGCCGATGTGAACGACTACCTGCGCACCATCAGCGGCGAAGACTATACCGCGAAGGACTTTCGGACATGGTCGGGCACCGTGCTGGCGGCGCTGGCATTGCAGGAATTCGAGCAAGTCGATTCGGAGACGCAGGCAAAGAAGAATATCGTGCGCGCGATTGAAGCGGTGGCCGAAAAGCTGGGCAACACGCCGGCGATCTGCCGCAAGTGCTATGTGCATCCGGCGGTGATCGAGGCTTATCTCGACGGCACCATCGCACAAGCATTGAGCGTGCAGACGGAGCAGCAACTGGCCGACGATCTGCACGCCCTGCGCCAGGAAGAAGCGGCGGTGCTCGCCTTGTTGCAGCAGCGCCTGCACAGCAGCGCAGCGCAACTGGCGCTGCGCTCAGGCAAGCGGTAGGCGCCCCGCTACGGAAGCGCGCGGCGCCTCATGCATCGCGCGTTCCCGCTGCCAGCGCTTCCAGCTCGCGTTCGCTGATCTGGCCTTTTTGCTGCGTGACCAGGACCACCTCGCCGTTGTGCAGCGCGACCCGCTGTCCGTGGCGATAGTCCTGTTCCGCGAACCGTTCACCGCCGCCGTTGATGTTCGGGTTGGCCTTGTCGGCGTGGCCGATGACCATCGCATCGCGCTTGCCCGCCTTGGACAGCCGGGCCGACAGCTCAAGTGTCAGGGTATCGGCCTCCCGTTCGGTGTCGGCGGTCTTGCAGGCGTGCAGCTCGATCTTCGCGTTGCCGGCAAACTTGGCAAAGTCGATGCTCCGCACCAGCGCCGCCCCTTCCGTCCATCCGGCCGCATTGAAGATCATGTGCGCCCGGCTTCGGTACAGGCTGGAATTGTGCAGGAAGAAGCGCAACACCTTGTTCGTGTCCGCGCTCGCGGTGGTGAGATACAGCGCCTGCGGTCCGCCGTGCGTGAAAATGTCGAGCGAGCGGATGCTGTCGTCGTCTTGCGCATTGATCGTGTTTACGATGTCGGTGGCGACCAGGACTTTTTTCTCGATGAGAACGAAGTCGGTCGGGCCGGATGCCTTGTAGTCGGCCGCCACTCTCCGGGCTGAACACGCGAACGCGGAATTGTCGCCCGGCGTCGCCGCGCCGCCCCACAGCAGCAAGCGCACTTTGCGCTGGCCAGGTAAAGGGGCAACGAGGTCGTGCTCGCGATTGGTATTGACAGTGTCTGGCATCAGGCGCCCCGCGATGGTCGGTCAGTTCCACTTCCCGGCGAGGCCGCCGATGCTGTAGCGGCCGGCGCCAAGCAGCGCAACCGCAATTGCGGCGCACAGGTAGATGGCCTGCAGTTCAAGCTCGTAGCCACCAGTCTTGCCAATCTGGAATAGCTGCTCGGTGTGAACCAGCATGACGGCGACCAGCATGTTGATGGCGATGACGAGCGCGCCGGCGCGCGTCCACACCCCCAACAGGATCAATAACGGCGCCAGGATTTCACCAATGTAGACGAGATAGCCAAACGCCGCAGGCAAACCGACCTTGGTGACCAGGCCGGTAATGAAAGCCGGGCCACCGATGACCTTGGAAATGCCGTGCAACAGGATAAGGATGCCAAGCGCACCGCGCAGGACGAGTTTTCCCGCATCTTCGGAGGCGGCATGTGAGGTGGCGGAGTGCATGGCGTTCCTTTGATCGAGGGTCGGGCAAACATCTCCGTCAAGGATAGCGCCGGCCGGCGCTGCCGCCTTGGCCGATATCATGCTGCATCGATTCCTGAGCGAGAGCGGCAGACGCTGAATTACTTGACGTTGATCGCGACCAGTGCCTGGCTGTTCTGGATATACAGGATCCCGCTCTGGGTCAGTGCCAGCTTGCCGCCGGCGGGGTAGCTCCACACTGCCTTGTGGGTGCGCAAGTCGACAGCGTAGGTAGCCATGTTGGTGCTAACGAAAAGCAGGTTCTTGGTCAAGACCAGCTCGCCACCCCACTTGGTCTCGCCAGCGACTTGCGGCGTCCACGACCAATTTAGTGCCCCGTCCGCTTCCGCTCGCGCCTCTATCCTGAAGGGAGATCTGTTCGGTGCATACACGACACCGCCAGCATAGCCGGGCGTCAAGGGATAAGCACCCTCGATCCGCCAATCGATAAACCCTTTCGCGGTATTAAACTTCACCAGGGAATTGCCCATTGCGGCGCCGTTGACATAGTTTGCGGCGAACGCGGTGCCCGGCGAACCAATTACCGCCGCCCCGTTAAGGATATCGGCATAGAAGTAGCCTCCTTCACTAATGCGACGCAGTTCAGTACCGGTCCTGGGATCGAACATATACAAGCTGTCGCCATCATAGGCATACACCGACGTTGAATCGACTGCGGGAGTCCACATCGACGATTCCGGAAGCATACCGATGAATAGGCGTTCGCCCGAAGCGGTGAATGCGTATAGCCCGCCGTATGTGCCCGCATTCGTATAGACGGCACCGTTAAAAGGTGTCGGAGCAAGGTAGTTCTCCCGTACGGCACTCATCGGTGATTTGAAAAGCACGGTACCCTTGGCCGCATCAAGGCCAAACATATAGGTTGAGTTCTGCAGGCCTGCCGCCATGTAAACGATACCGTCTGCAAGCGCCGGTGGATTCACGGAAGGGTGCTCTAACGTGCTGACGTCGTATGTCCACACGACGCTGCCATCGAATTCCTTGTACGCCTTCAGCACCTGTGCATTGGACGCATAGAACAAGCCATTGCTCGCGGTGAGTGTTGCGGAGTAACTTTGATATTCCAATACGTTGCCGAGCGAACCCGTTTTCAAGCGCAGCGAGAATTGATCCGGCTTCAGCTCAACCGGCACGTAGCCTGTGTGCGCAGCATTACCCTGGAACGTCGTCCAGTCGGGGACATCGGTCCATGGCACCAGTGGGGTCAGATGGTCGCCAGGCCATGCATTGCCGGCGGCCATGACCGTGATGTCATACGGGACCGCTATGGAATGGACAGGCTGTGGGGTCGCGCACGCTGCGTCGCTGCATAACTTAAGTGTCAGGTCGCCTGTGTAATGGCCGGGCGCCATCGAAGCCAGGGTATCGACTGCCAGGGTGTAGCTTCCGTCCGTGTTGGCCGTGACTACAACAGGCGCCTGCATGATGCTCGCCTTATCGCTGGCCATGGCGTAGAGCGTGCCGACCGGTTTGAAGCTTGGCTGCGCCGCTATATCGATCGACAGTCCGGTATTCTTTGCCGCATACCGGATGATGCTGCCGGAGAGAACTTTTACGCTTGAAGCCTGGGCTGGGGCCGGCGGCGTTGGCGGCTCCGGCGCCGTTGTATCCTCGGTTCCTCCGGATCCACCTCCACCGCAGGCGACTAACGCGATACCTACAGTAATCCAAGCAAGTGCTTTTTTCATATATGACCTTTTAGGTTGATACATATGTCGTGATGTTTTGGCGGCTTGAATTGGGTGGAAGATTTCCTGGCCGAGCGTTAGAGAACGCTTGCTTTCAAGTCGTTTCGGATATCTATTGGGAAAACAATTGAGTCCAACAAAAATATTAACTAAAATATCATATTAATTTAATGATAATTTTATTTTAGTGCACTTTCTTTGACCAAACGCATGCACTCCCGATCTCCCCAAGGAGTCATGGAAGGACTCATGTAATCGCGCTGTATTAGTTCGCCCGCAGCGACCGGCAGCATGGGGCCGCGCGAGGGATGGGAAGTGTTCCGCCACCTCCCGCTTAGCGAGCAAGAGTTAGCGGCGATCGCCGCTAACGTTGGCGTCGTATTTGCGTTGAACGCGCTACTCTTGTCCGCCCATGGGATGACCTGTAGTCTTCAAGTTCGCGGCAGTGACCATCCATACAGCGAGCGGCCACTGTCATCCGACCATAACCAGGAAGCCAACATGAACAGCCAACTGAATGAAGAAGGACAAGACCTTCTGTTTCGAAACGCCAGAACGCATAACGCATGGCTGCCGAAGCCGGTCAGCGACGACACTTTGCGCCAGATCTACGATCTGATGAAATGGGGACCAACCAGCGCGAATTGTTCTCCCGCACGCATACTGTTTGTCCGCACGCCTGAGGCAAAGCAGCGCCTTCTCGCAGCCTTAGCACCGGGCAATATCGAAAAGACAAAGTCAGCGCCTGTGACGGCCATCATCGGATACGATGGGAAATTCTATGATCACTTGCCAAAGCTGTTTCCGCATGCCGACGCGCGCGCGTGGTTTGCCGATACACCCGAATTGGCCGAAGTCACGGCCCGGCGCAATAGCTCTCTGCAAGGGGCATATTTCATGATTGCGGCGCGCGCCTTGGGATTGGACTGCGGTCCCATGTCCGGATTTGACCAGGCCAAGATGGACCACGAATTCTTTCCCGCTGCGCAGAAACCAAACTTCGAGTTTGAATATTTCCCCGACAGTCACATCAAGACTAACTTCTTGTGCAACATTGGATATGGCGACCCCGCCGGCTTGTATCCGCGCAGTCCGCGCCTGGAATTCGACGAGGCCTGCAAACTGCTTTGATCATGGACGGCGCGGCGCGGCCAGCGGCGGCGGTGGACGCGGGCCTGGCCTTGCGGCGCCACCCGCGCCGGCGCCGTTATCGTCCGAAACGCTCGTCGATGGCGGGCGAACCTGCGCGGTACCTACGCAAAGTGCGGGCCGAAAACGGCTGGACCGGCGCCCAAGTCACACTTGAACCGACGCGCGGCGCTCAGGCGGCGCGAATCATGATGGCGCGCTTGCCTTCGGCCGCACGCGCCCTGAGCTGCCCGCAGCCGCCGTCGACATCCTGCCCGGCCGAGTCGCGCAGCTTGGTCAGCACGCCGCGCTGGTGCAGCGCCGCGGCAAGTGCGCGTGCGCGTTCCCAGCTGGGGCGCTTGAATTCCAGACCATCGATCGTGTTGTAGGGAATCATGTTCAGTACGGCGTACTTGCCCTTGAGCAGATCGACGATGCCATCCATCTCGTCGCCGCCGTCGTTGACGCCTTCGAGCAGGGTCCATTGGTATTGCACCGGATAGGCAGTCAGGCGGGCGTAACGTTCGCCCGCCTCCACCAGTTCGCGCGGCGTCAGGCGTGGCGCGCGCGGCAACAGCTGCTCGCGCAGGGCCGGCTTGGTGGTGTGCAGGGACAAGGCCAGCGCCGGTTTCACCGCGCCCTGCGCCAGCCGTTCGAAGGCGCGCGCGTCGCCCACCGTCGAAAACACGAGGTTCTTGTGGCCGATGTTGCCCTCGGTGCCGAGCAAATCGATCGCTTCCATCACATTGGCCAGGTTGTGCGAGGGCTCGCCCATGCCCATGAACACCACTTTCTTGACGGCGCGCCGGGTGCGCGCCAGCACCACCTGGGCGATGATCTCGCCGCTTGTCACCTGGCGTAGCAGGCCGTCGCGCCCGGTCATGCAGAACTGGCAGCCGACCGCGCAGCCAACCTGGCTGGAAACGCACAGGCCGTCGCGCGGCAGCAGCACGCTTTCCACGCTCTGGCCGTCATGCAGGCCAACCAGCAGGCGCGCCGATCCGTCTTGCCCCGGATGGATGCTGAGCAGGCGCGCCATCGCCTGCAGCTCGGCGTCGAGCGCAGGCAGCGCCTCGCGCAGCGCTTGCGGCAGAAAGTCGCCGGGGCGGCGCCGGCCCTGGTCGTGCGGCTCGCCGCGCACCCAGTCGCGCAGCAGGCGCTGCTCGTGCAGGGGCTTGGCGCCCAGCGCGCGCAGGCGCTGGCGAATCGCGTCGATCTGCAGATGCGCTCCGCTGCTTAGTCGTTCTTGACGACGATGCTGGGGAACTTGCTGCTCAGGTCCTTGGCCTTTTCGGCGATCTTGACGGCGACCTTGCGTGCGATGTCCTTGTAGATCGCCGCCACCGGGCCGTCCGGCTCGGCCACCACGGTCGGCCGGCCGGAGTCGGTCTGCTCGCGAATGGCCATCGTCAACGGCAGCGCGCCGAGGAAATCGACGCCGAAGTCGGCGCACATCCTGGCGCCGCCGCCGGCCCCGAAAATGGCTTCGTTGTGGCCGCAGTTCGAGCAGATGTGGGTGCTCATGTTCTCCACCACCCCGAGGATCGGGATGCCGACCTTCTCGAACATCTTCAGGCCCTTGCGCGCGTCCAGCAGCGCGATGTCCTGCGGCGTGGTGACGATGACCGCACCAGTGACGGGCACCTTCTGCGACAAGGTGAGCTGGATGTCGCCGGTGCCAGGCGGCATGTCGACCACCAGGTAGTCGAGCTCGCGCCAGTTGGTCTGCTCGAGCAGCTGCTGCAGGGCCTGGGTGACCATCGGGCCGCGCCACACCATCGGCTCGTCCGGGTCGATCATGAAGCCGATCGACGACACTTGCAGGCCGTGGTTCTCGAGCGGCTCCATGGTTTTGCCGTCGAGCGACTCGGGACGCCCGCTAATGCCCAGCATCATCGGCTGGGAAGGACCGTAGATGTCGGCGTCGAGCACGCCCACGCTGGCGCCTTCGGCGGCCAGTGCCAGCGCCAGGTTGACCGCCGTGGTCGATTTGCCCACCCCGCCCTTGCCGGAGGCGACCGCGATGATGTTCTTCACGTTCGGCATCAGCTTCACGCCGCGCTGGGCGGTGTGCGAAATAATCTTGGAATACACATTGGCGCTGATATTGCCGGCACCGGGAATGGTTTTCAGTGCCGCGATAACGGATGCGCGGATCGGCCCGATCTGGCTCTTGGCCGGATAGCCCAGTTCGATGTCGAGCGAGATATCGCTGCCTTCGACCTTGATATTCTTGACCGATTTGGAGGAAACGAAATCTTTGGTGGTGTTGGGGTCGATTACCGTTGCCAGGACTGCCTTGACGTCTTCTGCTGAAATGCTCATTGAAAGTCTCCGTGTGTGAACCCGAAGTCTAGCGCAAAATTGACCAAATATCAGCAGCGCCGCTTAAACCCCTCTGCGTAGTAGGGCATCCGCTGGTAAAATGTTTTTTTTCATCTATCAATAAGCGCATTTCGACCATGACCCGCAAGCTGTTCGTCACCACCGCCCTGCCTTACGCCAACGCAGCCTTCCACATCGGCCACATGATGGAATACATCCAGGCCGATATCTGGGTCCGCTTCCAGCGCATGCAAAACGATGGCGCGGGCCAGCGCGAGGTCCATTTCGTGTGCGCCGACGACACCCACGGCACCCCGATCATGATCGCGGCCGAAAAGGAAGGCATCACGCCGCAGGAGTTCGTCGCCAAGATCGCGGCCGGGCGCCAGCAGTACCTTGACGGTTTCCACATCGCCTTCGACAACTGGTACTCGACCGATTCGCCGGAAAACGTGGAACTGTCGCAGGGCATCTACCGCAAGCTGCGCGAGACCGGCCTGATCGTCACCAAGACCGTGGACCGCTTCTTCGATCCGGTCAAGGGCATGTTCCTGGCCGACCGCAACATCAAGGGCGAGTGCCCGAAGTGCCACGCCAAGGACCAGTACGGCGACAATTGCGAAGTGTGCGGCGCCGCCTACCAGCCGACCGAACTGATCAACCCGACCTCGGTATTTACCGGCTCGACCCCGATCCTCAAGCCGTCCGAACAGTATTTCTTCGCGCTGTCGGACCCGCGCTGCTTCACCTTCCTGAAACAGTGGCTCAACACCCCGGGCCGGCTGCAGCCGGAAATGGTCAACAAGGTCTCCGAGTGGCTGGGCGAAGCGGGCGAGAAACTGGCCGACTGGGACATTTCACGCGACGCGCCCTACTTCGGCATCCCGATCCCCGACGCGCCGGGGAAGTTCTTCTATGTCTGGCTGGACGCGCCGGTGGGCTACCTGGCCAGCCTGAAAAACTACTGCGGCAAGAAAGGCATCGACTTCGACGCCCTGCTGCGCGACCCTGCCACCGAACAGGTGCACTTCATCGGCAAGGACATCGTCTCGTTCCACCTGCTGTTCTGGCCGGCCATGCTCAACTTCGCCGGGCACCCGATCATCGACAAGCTCAAGGTCAACGTGCACGGCCACCTGACGGTCAACAACGAGAAGATGTCGAAGTCGCGCGGCACCGGCATTTCGCCGCTGCGCTACCTGAACCTGGGCATGAATCCGGAGTGGCTGCGCTATTACATCGCCTTCAAGCTCAACTCGAAGGTCGAAGACCTCGACTTTAGCGGCGACGATTTCGTGGCGCGCGTCAACAGCGACCTGATCGGCAAGTACGTCAACATCGCCAGCCGCTGCGCCGGCTTCATCTCCAAGAAATTCGACGGCAAGCTGGCCCCTGCCCTCTCGGCCGGTGCCCGGCAGTGGATAGCGCGCGCCCTGACGGTCGACGGCGCCGAGCGCCAGGCCAGCATCGCCTTTCATTTCGAGCAGCGCGAATTCGGCAAGGCGCTGCGCGAGATCATGGAAATTGCCGACATCACCAACCAGTACGTCGACGAAAACAAGCCGTGGATCCTGGCCAAGGACGCCGACAAGAACGCCGAACTGCACGAGGTGTGCACTACCGCGCTGATCCTGTTCCGCCAACTGACGATCCTGCTCGCGCCGGTGCTGCCGCAGGTGGCCGCGCGCGTGGCCGAGTTCCTCGGCGACACCAGCCTGGCCTGGAGCGACACCCGCGGCGAGGCGGTGCACCAGTCGATGCTGGGGCGCTCGATCGGCGCCTACAGCCACCTGATGACGCGCATCGATCCGAAGATGGTCGAAGAGCTGTTCGACAAGCCGGCCGCGCCCGCAGCTGCGCCAGCGCCAGCCGAACCGGCGGCGCAGGCCACCGCCGGCGCGATCGCGCCGCTGGCGCCTGAAATCAAGATCGACGACTTCGCCAGGATCGACCTGCGCATCGCCAAAATCGTCAATTGCGAACACGTCGAAGGCTCCGACAAGCTGCTGCGCCTGACGCTCGACGTCGGTGAAGGCCGCTTGCGCAACGTCTTCTCCGGCATCAAGTCAGCCTACCAGCCGGAGCAACTGGTCGGCAAGCTGACCGTGCTGGTGGCCAACCTGGCGCCGCGCAAGATGAAGTTCGGGCTCTCCGAAGGCATGGTGCTGTGCGCCTCGGCGGCCGACGAAAAAGCCAGCCCGGGCCTGTACCTGCTCGAGCCTTGGCCAGGCGCCCAACCCGGCATGCGCATCGGCTAAGGCCCGGCCATGAATATCGTGGTGCGCACGGCGTGCGATGACGATGCCTGCCTGATTGCCGGACTGACCCGCGCCGCATGGCGCGGCAAGGTCGCGTCCGGCTCAAGCGGCCACTCGGAGGCACCCGAGCGCGTCGCGCAGCACCTGCGCGATGGCGGCGCCTTCCTGCTGCTGGTCAACTCGGTGGCGGTCGGCTCGGTGCGCTGGATGCCGCACCAGCTCGATGCCGGGGTATGGGACATCATGCGCATGGGCGTGCTGCCGGCCTTTCGCGGCAGCAACCTGTCGCAACACCTGCTCGAAGCGGTGATCCACCATGCGCTCGCAAGTGCCGTGCAGGAACTGCGGCTGGCGGTGCGCAGCGACCAGCCCAAGCTGCTCGATTTTTACGCCGCCTTCGGCTTCGAACTGGCCGAGGAACTTGAGTATTCGCATGCCAACCCGGCCGAGCCGGCGCCGTGCATCATGCGCCGCCTGCTGCGCTACTGAGGCGATGCCCACCCTGATGAACTGCGCTGCATGCGATTTGTCAACGCCGCGGACCGCGGTAGGCATGGTTTGACGCCCCCGCGGGCGTTATAATGCTTTTTTTTGGCCAATACCAGAACATCGGGCCCACCCTTCTTACTTTTGAGTGATAGCTACCCTATGACCGAACTGACTTCCTTGAGGCAAATCCCGCAAGACAACCTCTTTCGCAAGGGCGACGTCTTCGTCCTGTTCGGCGAACTGTTTGGCCGCGGCTATGTCAACGGCCTCATCGATGAGGCACGCAAGGCCGGCATGACCATCGTTGGCATCACCGTCGGACGGCGCGACGAGAACAACGCGCTGCGCGCGCTCAACGACGAGGAACTGGCGGAAGCTCAGGCCAAGTTGGGCGGACGCATCATCAACGTGCCGCTGATGGCCGGGTTCGATCTCGACGCGCCCGAAGGCGAGCAGAACCCGACCGAAATGCTGTCCGGCCTGACGCTCAAGAGCTGGCAGGAAGACAAGCTGGACTGGGAAAAAGTCGAGCGTTGCCGCGAAGCTGGCGTGCGCCGCTTCACCGAATCGACCAAACGCGCCATGGCCGAGATCGATGCACTGATCCCGGACGGCAGCAACGTGTTCTTTGCCCACACCATGGCCGGCGGCATTCCCAAGATCAAGGCCTTCCTGGCCATCGCCAACCGCATCTACAAAGGCCGCGGCGAGCGCTTCATGTCCTCGCGCGCCCTGCTCGACAGCGATCTGGGCAAGCTGATCCTGATGAACTTCGACGAAGTCACCGCCAACACCTTGCAGCACCTGATCGACGGCAGCGCCGCGATCCGCGAACGGGTGACCAGCCGCGGCGGCCAGGTGCGCTACAGCGCCTACGGCTACCACGGCACCGAGATCCTGATCGGCGGCAAATACCAGTGGCAGACCTACACCAACTACACCCAGGGCTACGCCAAGATGCGCCTGGAAAACGTGGCGCGCGCGGCCTGGGAAAAAGGTGTGAGCGCGACCGTGTTCAACTGCCCGGAAATCCGCACCAATTCGTCCGACATCTTCGTCGGGGTGGAACTGTCGCTGTTCCCGCTGCTCACCGCGCTCAAGAAGGAAGGCGGCGGCGCCTGGGTCGACCAGCAATGGGACATCTGCCAGGAACTGCTGGCCGACGGCGTGCAACTGCAGTCCATCCTCGACATGATCGAGTCGTACAACGCCGACCCGACCAGCGCCAGCTTCCGCAACTTCGCGGGCTGGCCGATGGACAACACGCCCGAGCTGGCCGAGGTGATGATCGGCACCTCCGAAGACATCACCAAGCTGCACAAGGACCGCAAGGCGCTCATCACCGACCACCTCAGTTCGCTCGTGCTCGAAAGCACCGGCCCGCTCATGTTCCACAGCGTCTCGACCCCGATCGCACCGGTGCTCTGGCTCAACCACGACATCATCGCGCGCCAGCTCAACGCCCTGCACGGCTAAGTACCGGCGGCAGGGCCTGAGGGCATTTTATTTCCCTCAGGCTCTGCGCACTGTAGAATAGCGGTATCCGCCACACTATTTCATATCATGAAACTGACTAAACAATTCCAGTTGTACGAATCGGACCACACCTTGTTCATCAAGGAACTCAAGGCCAGCAATCCCCGCATCGAAGAAGGACAGCGCGCAGGGCGCGAACTGCTGTGGGACAAGGCCCCGACTCCGCTCGACGAGCAGGAACGCCGGCTCGCCTCGCGTGTCAAACAGCAAGCTTACGTCTACCAAAACAAAGTCTGATTAACAAGGCACGACCATGTTGCCAGATCAGGCGGCGGCAGCGCAGCGCGCCGATCCCGTAAGCGATCTGGCACGCGTCGCAGGCACGCCGGACAATGCGCCCGCGGGCGCTACGCCCGCCGAGGCTGCCATTGCGCGTCTGTACGGCGAGCCGCTGCTGCGCATGCCCAGCGACCTGTACATCCCGCCTGACGCGCTCGAGATCTTTCTCGACGCCTTCGAAGGTCCGCTCGACCTGCTGCTCTACCTGATCCGCAAGCAAAACTTCAATATCCTCGACATTCCGATGGCGCAGCTCACCCTGCAATACCTGAAGTATGTCGACCAGATCCGCCTGCACAACCTGGAACTGGCCGCCGAATACCTGCTGATGGCGGCCATGCTGATCGAGATCAAGTCGCGCATGCTGCTGCCGCAGCGCACATCGGAGCACGACGAGGACGCGGGCGATCCGCGCGCCGAACTGGTGCGCCGCCTGCTTGAATACGAACAGATCAAGCTGGCCGCGTATGACTTGAATGCGCTGCCGCTGCTCGAGCGCGACTTCGTGCGGCCCCAGTTGTTCGTCGAACAGAGCCTGGAGCCGGCCTGGCCCGAGGTCAACGCCGACGACCTGCAGCGCGCCTGGCTCGACGTGCTCAAGCGCGCCAAGCTGACCCAGCACCACAAGATCAGCCGCCAGGAACTGTCGGTGCGCGAGCACATGTCGGCCATCCTGCGCCAGTTGCAGGCGGCCCGCTTCGTCGAATTCGCCGACCTGTTCCAGGGCCAGGGCGGGGTTCCCATCGTGGTCGTGCACTTTGTCGCGATGCTGGAACTGGCCAAGGAAACCCTGATCGAAATCACCCAGGCCGAACCGTTCGCGCCGATCTACGTGCGCCTTGCCTACTCCCCGGCCTGAAGGGCCGCTTCCCGACTGATTGACTACCGCTTAGGACCTGCACCAAATGAAAATCATCTCTTCCATCGAAGAATTGCGCGACCAGCTCAGCGGACAGCTGCGCACCGCCTTCGTGCCGACCATGGGCAACCTGCATGAAGGGCACTTGTCGCTGATGCGCCTGGCGCGCAAGCACGGCGATCCGGTGGTCGCATCGATCTTCGTCAACCGGATGCAGTTCGGACCGAACGAAGACTTTGAAAAATATCCGCGCACCTTTCATGCCGACGTCGAGAAGCTCGAAAAGGAAGGCGTCTACGTGCTGTTCGCGCCGACCGAGAAAGAGCTGTATCCTGAGCCCCAGGAGTTCCGCGTGCGTCCGCCCGACGACCTGGGCAACACGCTCGAAGGCGAATTTCGGCCCGGCTTTTTCACCGGGGTGACCACCATCGTGCTCAAGCTGTTTTCCTGCGTGCAGCCGCGAGTGGCGGTGTTCGGCAAGAAGGATTACCAGCAGTTGATGATCGTGCGCAACATGAGCCGGCAGTTCGCGCTGCCGACCCAGATCATCGCGGCCGAGACCTACCGGGCCGAGGACGGGCTGGCCCTGTCGTCGCGCAATATGTATTTGTCGGAAAGCGAACGCAAGGAAGCGCCGGCGCTGTACCAGAGCCTGAACCTGGTGGCCGACGAGATGCGCGGCGGGCACCTGGACGTATTCCAGCTCGAGCACAGCGCGATGCAGAAGCTGGCCGCGCGCGGCTGGGCGCCCGACTACATCTCGATTCGCAAACGGGGCGACCTGCAGCCGCCATCGGCGGGCGACTTGGCGCAAGGCACGCCGCTGGTGGTGCTGGCCGCGGCCAAGCTGGGCACGACGCGCCTGATCGACAATCTGGAGATCTGAGTACCTCACGGAAACCCAAGCGGCCATCGTCTTCGCCATTGGCGAAACCGACTTCCCGCGAAGGAGGCTGTCGCGAAAGGGGTGGCAGAGTCTGGTTAGCACTCTTAACCCCGTCATTGGCGAAACCGACTTCCCGCGTAGGCGCATTGCTGTCCCGAATAAATTCGTTGACATTTGCACGTCGTTCCCGCGAAGGCGCATTGCTGTCCCGAATAATTTGTTTGACATTTTTGTCAAAACAGACAGGGTTGGATTTTTGCGTGGAACTCAGCGTTTTGAACTCGTCGTCGGTGGACAGACTGCTCTGTTTGCTGGCGCTGGA
>Ga0207975_100209_pt1 | contig 40344 bp, 41 predicted proteins | sample LakWasMe91_HOW11_2_FD_183913 | JGI IMG/M metagenome (GOLD analysis project Ga0207975, IMG submission 183913) | Freshwater sediment methanotrophic microbial communities from Lake Washington under simulated oxygen tension - Sediment Metagenome... | ecosystem: Environmental > Aquatic > Freshwater >...
GGTGTGATCACGCTGGGGAACCTGGTGGACTGGATGTCGCTGCAAGGCGCCACCTGGTACGACGCCCTGCCTGGCTATGGGGTCAAGCGGGCAGACAACCTGTTGGCGTGGATTCTGCGCTGGAACCTGGCGCCCGCCGAAGGCCTGTCCCAGCTCCCTGCCCTGGTCGCCGCCAACGCCACCGAAGTCCAAGTTTCGGATGAAAACGCCCTGCAGCCGCTGACCTCCATGAAGTGGCCTGCAGATCTGATGGGAACCAAGGGCACGTTTCGCAAGCACGGGGTCAACACGATGAGTGCCACCAACGACCTGGAGGCTGTGAGGGGGTGGTTTCTCAAGATCAAGGACCTGTCGCCATTCACCCAGGAGGCGTACCAGCGCTCCATCGAGCGCTTGATCCTCTGGTCCGTCCATGAGCGCAAGAAGGCGCTCTCTTCATTGGACGAGGCCGACTTCTTTGCCTTCAAGGATTTTTTGATCGCCCCGCCTCCTCACTGGGTTCAATCAGACAAAGGCTCGCCCAAGAAAAAGACCACGGGCTGGAGGCCACTGCGCGGGCCCCTCAATTCTGTGAGCCTGAATGTGACGTTCGCCGCAGTGCGCAAGATGTACACGCACTGGAAAGAATCGGGATACATCGACGGCAACGCTGCACAGGCCGTCCACGGCAAAAAGCGCGAGGAAGAGACGTTGGATGTGTTCCGCTCGTTCACCAAAGCCGACCTGGAGGTGGTGGGGAACACGTTCGCAGAACTGCCCGATGGTGCTCCCAAGCGGCGGCTGCGCGCCCTGTTCCGGCTCCTCGAAAACGCGGGTCTTCGCCGTGCGGAGGTGGCGCAGGCCCGGTGGTCCCACGTACAGACCGACCGAGCGCTGGAACCTGGTTCTGAAGCGCGTGTGCTGCAGGTGCTGGGCAAGGGCAAGCGCAAACGGCAAGTGCCCTTGAACGCAGAGACCATGGAGGCCTTGCGCGAGCACCGGAGGGATCGTGAGGAGCTGGTGATCCAGGGCAGGCTGAAATACTTCTCTCACGTCAAGCCCGAGGATGAGCCGCTGATCGGGGTGCTGGATGACCGGTGGATCTGGGCGAAGGACAAGAAGCTGAAAAAGGAACGGGACGAGAAAGCCCTGGCATCACAGGTCAAAGCGCTGCCGACGATTGAGATCGAAGGCATATCCGTGGCAGGCCAGCTCAAGTACACCGTCAACGAGAACGGTGCCTTGTCCGCCCACATGCTGTATCAGATCCTCAAAGGATTCTTTGCGATGTGCTCTGCCACCGCTGGTGAAAAACCGGGCGAGGGCAAGGGGCCTTTCATGCGGGCCTCTACCCACTGGCTTCGCCACACCTATGCGCACAAGGCGCTGAAGTCGTCAGAAGGTGATCTCAGCGTGGTGCAAGGGCTGCTGGGACACAAGAACATCAACACCACCGCCATCTATGTGAAAGCCGACATGTCCGAGCGGATCAGGGTGGCGGAAAAACTCAAGTCGAGCGTCTGAGGTCTCGGCTTGCAGCTAATACCGTCAATTATCCCTGTAGTGCTTGATGGTGTACTGAAGAGCTTTTAAGTGATCCATGGTGCCCCTGCCATTACATTGTGTGCACGATTTTCGAGGGGTCAATCCGCAGGCAGGGCATCTTACTTCAAAAAAATCTGCGATGTTGATAGAACTAAGCTTGCTCGTGGGAAGGGTTCCATGGCTTTCGCATAATTTGCATGGATAATAACCGAATTCGCCTTTGCCCTTGCATATGGGGCAGTCAACCCATGGATCTCGGGTCTTGCGACCCGTGATCTTGTTCTCTGGAAAATCGGTTCGTAATATTGCGACGCCGTTTTTGGCTAATCGAGCGGTTTCGGCGACCGTCATTTTATGTGTTTTGACGTGGAAGCGAATGCTGCTTCTAATTGCTTTCTTGATTAGGCCGGGGTCGTCCTTCGCCATATCTGCACTGATTCTGGAAACCTGCATACACTGATCCTTCAGGATGTACGCATCTCTTACCATTTGACTTTTAACTTTTGTCTCTAAGTAGTGTGATGGGTGCCCATCGTATTCGAGAGCAAGCGAATGAATGAGTTGCGCTTCTTTTGGGAACTTTGAATACACGTAAATGGCTAAGTCAACTCTCCAGTCCGTCGTTTTTGGAGCTGCATTCCTAAATCTCTGTTGAAACGAAAAGTCGATGTAATAGTTTGCGTCTAAACCACCATCAGAATAATCTGCCCGAAGAATAACCCCTTTGGCGCCATTGGCGTAGCCCTGGAATCGTATATTTCGAAATGACAGTATCAGGTCAGCAAGAAACCGGATTTCATCAACTGAACCGGCACCTGATGAGATCGCAAGAGTCATTGCTATGCTCGCAGGTAGCCCATGCTTGTCCTTAATTGCTTCATACAGCTTTTGATGTCGCTCGCTATTGGCCATTCAAGGTCGCCTGTTTTTGTCGTGTATGCCATTCATTATCGACATTACAACAATATCTGACTGGACAACATTATCGTAGAAACCGCAGGTTATGTTGAAATCCATTGTCGCTGTATGGAACTACCCAGATCAAGTTTTATGCGCTCTATGAGCTTCGCGTGATCGCGACATGGATCGACTTGAAGTTCAAGCTTGTATTTCCTGCGCAAAATGCCCTGGGGGCAGCACCATCCATTTCACGCCCAGCTTCGTGGCGAGTTCCTCCAGGGCAGCTGGGAGCTGCTTTTGCACCACCAGTAACGCCATGACTTGGATCAATGCGCCCGCAGGTTCGTTGATGAACGCCTGAGCGCGCATGACGGCCAGGTACTTCACGCACTGGTAGATGCCACGTTCCAGGTCATCGTCAGCCGACCGGATGGATTTGACCTCGACGCCGACCAAACGTGCCTCCGTTCGGAAAAATACATCCAAGCGATCACCCGACAGGAGCGGATACTCCGTCTCCGCGTGGAGCGTGTTCTTCAGGCCGAACAGCTCCGGCCTGGCCATGACATTGAGGCGCAGCTGCTTGTGCTCCTCGGACTCGCCGCCACCCCAGCCGTAGTAGCGTTTGTCTTTGCCGTTGGCTGAATCGAGGTCTGCCGGCGTTGCTGCGGAGCCAAGGCCCACACTTTCGAGGACCTGGAGCCATCGATCACCGTAGGCGAGGATGCGGTCGAATTCATATCGCACCTTGGCCCGCTTTTCAGCCGGTGTCAGCACCTCGAATCCGGGCCAGTAGTCCTTGACGCCATCGCTGGGAAGACCGGCAGTGGCACCCGATTTGGCGACCACAATGCATGTGATGTGAGGGGGGCGAAGTTCCTCAGGCCAATCGCGCGTGCCTGCCTCCACCAGACGGGTCACTAGACCCAGGACTTTCCCCATCCCCTGAGCAAAGGCATTTCCATCGGCCTTGACCCGGCCCAGCATCGTCGCCAGGTCGGAGTAGGTCAGAGGCTCGATGATGCCATCGGTCTGTCTGCGGACGTGCTCTACCAGGTAGGGCAGCACGATGCGCGCGGCCAGCGCATTGCCACGAAGCTCAGCAGCGTCGTCGGTCCCTGTAGCAGGCGCAAGCAAAGGGTTCCAGTCGGCACCGGGCACATTGCCAGTGGCATCCACCAATTCGAAGAGAGTCGCCGTATTGAGCGCATCAACGTCCGGGCTCTTCCAACGGTCCCGAAGCTCCTTTTCCAGGCCCAGGCGTTGCCGTGGGTCATCGGGGGCGCGTCCGAACTGAGGCTTGAGGACGGAGACATGATCGAGGTTGATGTGCTTCACATGGCGGGTCATGTGGGCGGGATCGTCGCCAGACGCCACTGCACGAAAGCCAAATATCGGCACGCGAGACTTCACCGCCTCGCTTATGGCGGCTTCCGCTTCGCGGCCCCGCTTGACCGCCCCGCCCTTCCACTTTGCTGATTTCCCGCCGAGCATCACGAAGCTGCGGGTCCGGTTGTCGATGGGATCAACGACTTTGGCGATCTGGTCTTCCCAGACCGTGCAAACCAGAGCTTTCCGATCCGCCGTGAAGGCGACCCACGGTGTGTCGTTGCGAGCATTCCCAGAGCCCCTGGCGTGGGTGTCGATGCCGCACGTCGCCTTCCAGAACTCGTGCGTGTTGCGCGTTACCCTCTCTCTTGCACTCACTCAAGTCTCCCGATCAATGCCAAGTGCAGGCTTTGGCCCGCGAACCATGGTGGTGATCCTATGTCGAAATTGACTGGGCCCAGAGGACGAAGGGATAGTCCAGTTGGCGCCAGCGTTTCCAGGATGACTGAATGCCGAGATCGGGCGTGTTGCCCGTGCTCAGGGTGAAGACCCATGGTTGAGCCCCAGCGGATCACCCCGAGAGCAGCTACGCGTAGGCTGGGCGCAGCGGTTCGTCGTCCTTTCGGCTGGACGCGCGCGCGAGTTCCAGGCGCGGTCCATCCGGCAAATGCTGACGCAAATGCAAGAGCCCCCGGACGTTCTTGAGACCGGCGCGAAGTGCCACTTCCGGCTGGGGCATGCCAGACAGCATCCATTGCACCAGCCTGGTGTTCCTGACGATCTGTGGCCCAGCGCGAACCGGGTCACCCTGGCCAGCGGCCCGACTGGCGGCCAGCAGGTGCGCGCGCACCAGCACCAACAGGTTTTCGTCCGTCATCGGTTTGCCAGTCTGCGAGCTGAAAAGAGCTGGCGTCATCGCGTGTTTGCCAGCCGTCGCGCGCACCTGCAGCCACGATGCCACGGCCGAACGCACCTCATCCGACACGACCATCGTGCGCAGTTGGTTGACGCCACCCGAAGTGATGCGGATCGAGGCACCCTTCCCTCCCCTGCCGTCCACGAAGGATTCGTGCGAGAGCGCGCGGACTTCCGCCGAGGTCAACCCCAGCTCAAAAAGGACCAGCAAGAGCGCGCGGTTGCGGATGTCGCTGGCCTTCAGATTCAAGGCTTCACCCGAGTCTTCCCGAAGCATCTTGATGCACTGCTCCCAGACCACAGGTGAAAGGATGGCCCCCTTCGGATCTTCGGAAGGAGGCTTTTCCTTGTCGGCAATGCCTGCTGCTGGATTTGTAGCGACCAAACCGCGCTCCATGGCGTAGTCATACACCCGTTCCAGCAGGCGCCAGTACCTGCGTTTGGTGATCTCGCTGATTTTGACGCCACTCCCGCGCACTTTGATTCCACCGGTCAGATAGCCTTTGACCAACACTGGGTCTGCATCGGTCCAGTGAACCCATCTTGGGTTATCAGGGTCCCCACCTTTTGCCAAAAATTTGGTCCACGAGATCCAAAAGTACCTGAAAAAATCAAAGTCGTTGATGGCCCGCTGGTCATCATTTGAGCAATGTTCTAGCCATTGCTCAAAAAACTCGTCAGCGCTCAATTCAACGGTGGAATTCATGATCAATTGAATTGTCGTAGCTTGTTGCGTTATGAGCCTTTGCGGTTGCAATGCAATTTCCCTACCGCATGCATAGGCTATTGAATGATCTGTAGAAGCTTATCGCTGGTGACCTTATTAATTTCTGTATTAGCCAATGCATGTAATCCAAATATTCACTATATCCAAATTTAACACGGCGTCCACAGAGGGGAGCTGAAAAAAGTCTCAAAAAATAAACATGGTTTCGAAACGTGTTGAGCTGTTGGACGTCATCAATCGTTCAAGTGCTCTCGCCCTGGATGGTGAGGCTCAGAAGAATGCCAAGGGTTGGGTGGGCTGCTTCAGGCTGGTTTCAGTCACTCGCCCCCGCGGCGCGAGCGTCGGCTGTGGCCCTATCACCGGGCACTCCCGGGTCTTCCCGAGGCAGCGGCACATGAACTAGATTCGGGTGCTGGATCGGCATGCTGATGCCAAACAGTACCGCTGCTAGCAGTGTCAGCAAGCCACCGCGCAAGGCGGGGAGGTGCAAGGGGTCTCGGTTCATAGGTGGGGATTTCACCATGACATAACGGATCCCGGCGATCTCAAAACTGGACGAGGCAGGAGATTCCGAGACTGAAAAAGGTGACTGCAGGAGAAGTGGAAAGTCAGCTTTCGGAGAAAGCGGCCATTGAATTTTTCAAAATGAGCGACTGCAACCAGCCTGAAGTAGCCCGCTGCCCCTATATGCTCCGATATATGAACCGCCTAAATAGGAGCATTTATTCCGCAATTCGGAGTCGCGGGACGCTTCCCCCGCAGAGCCAACCTCATTGTCAAAGCGGGTCGGCCTCCATGACCCCCACGAAGTTCGAGATTTCGATGACGGGCACTGCAGCCCAGATGGAGTTCCGTTGCACTACGACTCGTGGCCAGTCGCGCCCCGTCCGTTCAAGAGCGACTGCAGTCGTAGATCACTTGCATCGAGCGATTGCACACGCCCGTTGAGCAGAACGGTTGTTGAAACACCCGCCTGAACGTTCTTGGTTAGGGCGTCACGGACAGCCTGTTTGGCCAGCTCTTGCAGTTGGGCGGTAGTCAGGCCGAAGGCTAACGAATGCGCTTTATTCACACAGTGCAGCTTATGTCGTTGGTACAACGCAGTCAAGGCTATTCCTATTATTTCAGTTTTTACGTCCTGCGCAGAGACGTACACCAATAAATTATGCTAGCGCTTGTATGAGGTAAATAATCCGATGGTGATATGCGCAATTAAATAATTTAGGACTGATACTAAATCAATCACAGAACCTATGAGGGGATGAGAAAAGCGTTCTTTTGCTCCTCCTGTCGATTCAATTTGATTCCCAATAACAACGAGGCTCAGCCTTCAATCAAAGAACGTCATTGCGAAAGTGTTTCCGCTCCCAACGAGCCTGCATTTTTGAAAATGTGGAGCCCACTAGCAGAAGCAGACCGAACAGGCTCATTCCGACAGCAACAGGATTATTAAAGAACTCGGTCATCGTCATATCCGCAATCGACTGTAGAGAAAACACGTTTCAGGAGGCTCTGCTCAGCAGTTTTTGAGAGAAATGGAACATATAGCTGCTACTGCCTAGCATTAAGGGGCCCGATATATCAACTTGCGCTTTCCCAAATGCTCTATTGGCGTGAAGGAAGCTGATTTTACCAACTCGACACCAGTTGACAGCGTGTACAGCAGAGCCGGCTCATACATATTAGGTTCTTCAGCCTCCCATAAAGCTATGAGATCTTCAAAATGCCAAAATTTTGAATCATGCATGTATCCAGGTGACATTACCCTCACGCGAACCACAATATAGCCTTGCAAAGAACCTTGCTTCACAAAGTCGAGCAGTAGGTCTTCATTCGACAAAAAAATGTTCTTCATGCCTCCGCCAATGCTTTCTGTACGGTACTCAACAAAGAAGTATGGTCGTACAAAACTTAGACTAGCTATTGGGGCTCTTCGGCGGGAGACTCTAGCTAGCCCAGCAAGCACACTGCGAAAGTAAGAAATCATTGGTCAAGCAAAATTTGAACACTATAGATTGTAGCCCTATTGTGTTCAAAGTCTCCTAATCGCGGAGATGGAAGCTCATTCAAATGCGTTGAACAATATCGCCATGGCTCTGCGGGTAATCCGTCGCGCACGGGGGTACACCCAAGAGGACTTCTCCTCTGTTTCAAGTCGAACCTACATCAGCAGTCTAGAGCGAGGCACCAAAAGTCCCACGTTGGGAAAAGTGGAGCAGATCGCCACCGCTTTGAACGTCCATCCCCTGACCCTGCTCGCAATTTCATTTGCCACTTCTCCATCGCTAGATGACGTCTCGGTTGTTTTGGCTGAAGTCCAGAAAGAAGTCGCTGCGCTTGATCTGCCTAGCGGGGGCGGTGGCTGACTGTTGATTTCCCCAAAACTAACCCGCCATTTCCATCTCGATCTGACCCACCCTGGTTCGTGAACTTCATGCTCACGTTGTGGATAAGTTCTTGGTTGTCTTCTCCTTTTTGGTGGGTCTGTGGCTGCTGTGCCGAACTGTTCTTGAACCGGTAGCTGTCGTTACCGGTTTCCAGAATATGGCAGTGATGCGTGATGCGGTCCAGCAGCGCCGTGGTCATCTTGGTATCTCCGAACACATTGGCCCACTCACTGAAGCTCAGGTTGGTGGTGATCACGACGCTCGTGCACTCGTACAGCTTTGGACAGCAGGTGGAACAGCAAAGCTTCTCCTCACGTACGGAACGGCAGGTAGCCTTCGTGATTGACGTGTTGCCCGCCGTATCGTGGGCTGGCGGGTAAGCAGTTCAATGCGCACGGACTTCGTGATCGATGCACTGGAGCAAGCCCTTTACGCCTGGCAGCCTGAGCGCGATGGAAGCTTGATTTGCCACAGTGACCGCGGGTCGCAATGCGCCAGCATTCGGTACTCTGAAAGACTGGCTGAAGCGAGCATAGAGACTTCCGTGTGCAGCAAGGGCGCCAGCTATGACAACGCCTTGGCAGAGACCATCAACGGTCTCTACAAGGCCGAGTTAATCCATCGCCGCGCGCCATGGAAAACAAAGGAAGCCGTGGAGTTCGCCACGCTCGAATGGGTGTCATGGTTTAACCACCATCGCCTGCTCGAACCCATCGGGTACATCCCACCGGCAGAAGCTGAGGCAAACCACTACCGGCAACTCGCCAATCTGGCCGCCAAAGGGACGGCATGACTTAAACCAAACAGCCTCCGAGAATCCCGGAACGATTCACCTCGAACTGCATTACTGGCGCTATTGCTTCTACAGCACTCTCAAAGATGCCTTTGTCGTCCATTTTTTGAATGCCCACTTTACGTGGAAATAATTAATATGCGAACAACATAAGAATGCAATCATTTTCCAGCTAGGGTATTGAGTTGAAGCGGCAGAAATTGGTTCCTCTCCGGCTACAACGTACGACGCCAGCCAGCGCTGGCTAACTGGACGCAGCTCCATACTCCTCGATAAACTGAGCAAGCGCTTGGGCCGTCGGCTCTCCCCACAACTGTTTGGCGTACCAAGGCGCAAAAATGCCACGGACTGCAGCGCTATCAAGCCCCTTGTCCAGCTTTAACGTCTTGTTGGCGTTCTGTGACTTGAACGCCTCGAATAGAGCCTTGCGCTCGCTATCGTCAAGTTCTTTGTAGACCCCAAGGGCCTCAACAGCCCTGGCGGCAAGAAATCGCTCCATCACACTGCGACCGCTCGCCTTGCTAGACGAGGAGGCAGCCTTGGGTGATGCCAGTGCAGGTACAGGAGTTGGGTTACGCACCAAGTCCTGGAGCGTCCAGCGGAAGTAGCCTGCGGGGGTCTCCAGCGGGGTCATTCCCTTCGACTCTGCGCGTGCCTCCACCCGAGAAATGGCTGTGCGCAGGAGGTCGTCACTGTGTTGCGCGACCAAGTCGCTGGCGTCCGCTTGGCTGAAACCGAATTTCATCACCCTCGTCATGAGTTCCGTGTCGATGATGGGCGGCGCCGGGAACTCAAGCTGGGCTTGCTTCGTCTGCTCGACCTTGAACTGCAGCTTCTCGACGCGCCGGCCGTTCTTGTGCTCAATCAGTTCGATGTTGATGTCAGTGAGCGCGTTGATTTCAGCGATGGCGGGCCTCAGGGTGTCCCGTTTGAAGTACTTGTAGACGGGCGGTGTCGACTCAGATATAGGATTGCCTGTGATCACACCGTACCAGTGCTCATAAGTCTGGATGAAAGTCACCTTGGATGGATTAGTCGCGTAACGACGGCAGATTTCGTACAAAGCAAGGGCAGACCCTGACTTGAGTGAGCTTTGGTACACGATCGAAAGCCGTGTGTAAGTGCTAGGCGCCATCACCTGCTCGTGCACCTCAGGAGGAAAAGCGAATCCAAACCACACCTGCCCTGCATGCTTGTTCAGCCCAGCGGGATTAACCAAGGTGACCGAAGAGACCAGTCGCTCACTCGTCCACTGTCGCTCGTTCTCCATGAGCAGCTTAATGTTCTGCATTTCCTCAAGCTGCTTCTTCAGGTACTGCACATCCTTGCTGTCGTAGGCCGCATCCCGGGCGAGGTCAGAAAGCGGAATCCAGAAGTACTTCTTGGCTGCAGCGGTGTTGATCGGTGCATTGAGCCCAGGAACCTTCATCTCCTGGGCGTGGTACATCATCACATTGAATACCTTACGAGAGAGCAGCGAGAGATTGCCTTCTACGACCCTCAATCCAATAGCCTCATTGGTCTTGCGAAACTCCCTCACATCGCTGGCGTCGATCGTGATGACCTCCCCAGGTTTCGCCTTGCTCTTCCTCGCCATTGGCATCGACCTTTCCTGACCAGTGCTTGGTGCGCGCTGCCATGCGACCGGATCTATCGGTGAAATTTTGGCGCGATTCTCTCACCTTTCGATGGAAGCGTCGAGGGTTCACCTTTGTATCGGTTTGTGGCTGATTCACCTTTTCGTAGGTGATGAGGCAAGCCTACGCTTGGCTGCAGACCGCTCATTCGGCCAACCCGATCATTAGGTGGAAGCTAACTCGCCAAGAAAAAGATCATGAGCTCTAGGCGAGTTCAAGGAGCTACCGAGTCGCCCACTCCCCGTAGAAGCTCACCTTTGCGCACTTTGCCCCTGAATCCACTCACTTATAGTCCCTGTTAATTCTCACCATAGATGTTGCCTGTCCCCGGGGGCACTCACCTCTCTCCCCGTATTGGCTCACCTTGGTCCCCGAATCCACTCACCTCATTAGGCGGAAAACCGCGTGGGGCTTAGGTTTTGCGATGTTCAAATTGTATTTAAGGTTTCCAAGGATGTTCAATACAAAGAATCCTCAATAGCGTGGATGCCTAGCGAGTGAATTCCAATCCCAAACAGCCAGTTCACCAGAGTCCAGAAGGAATTCTGGCCATGCCCGATTGCCCATCAGTAGAGCATCTCTCCCTTGCTCCCTGTAAAAGCTCACCAGACGAGGTCCAATCGAAGACGACTCCTGTCTCTTTCCCCAGCCACAATCAGAATCGCCTAGATTCATCAGGCCCCCCACCCCCCCCCGTAAAGGCTCACCTATACCCAATCTTTACAGGAAGCCGTGCGGGCTACGCATAGTGGAACCTCATCCGCGCTGGTCCCTGATGAGGCTCACCTTTGTTTGCAAGATAGCTTTTAAATACTCATCCCGATGTGTGAGTGCACACATCCTAGATGCTGAAATTTTATTGGGTCGCCATTTCTAGTCCCTGTGGAGTCTCACCTTTGAGCCTTTACACGCCCTTTGGCTCGATGAAGTAGGCATCCATATGGCGCTTTTGGGAGTTGCAGTGTGATGATCCGCCGAATGCAGACTGCAAACATTTCGCTCCGGTTTCCGGGCCTGGCTTTAGCCCCCGTAAAAGCTCACCTTAATACATATCGGGGTGTCCGAATGCCTCCCCCGGTCCTTCGCGCTGACGATTGAGACGGGTCCCTGAAAAGGCTCACCTTTTGAGGATTGGCAAGCGCAGGTCAGCTCTGGCACTGCACTTCGGCGGTGGAGACGGATTTGTAGGCCGACTGCTGAAACAACGGTGGAGCGGCACTCCCCGTAAAGACTCACCTTAGAAAGAAGAAGGGACCGACACGGGCTATCAAAGGTCTCGGTTTAAGGCGGGAAGGACAGTCACCCACTTTTCGCGTCCCTAGAGAGTCTCCAGTCCGTTCTATGGGCCCTTAGTCCTCTTCGGGAGCATTGTTCGCTCCCTGTAGAGGCTCACCTTTGTCCGATATCTTGATCAGTCAACCAGACCGAAACGGCTTCTGAGTTCGGCAACGAGTGCTGCCCTCTCCTTTGGATCGGCAAGCACGACCTCAAGTGAGACCTTTCCCGAGTCCCATTCCTTGAGGAACCCGATCTGTTGGCCAGTGTGTTGGATCTTGTATTGGCGCGATGTTTCTTTAGGCTTGCGCTTATCGCCAGTATCGAGTTTTGCGCGTATGGCGCCGACCTCACGCGACGACAGATCTTCTTCGATGATGCGATTTACCAATGCAAGCACTTCTATCTCGCTCACCTTCTTGGCGGCAAGCGTGATCTCATACCCAACGAATACGCCGAACTTCTCTGGCCGATCGCGCATTCGGTCGAGCACAGCAGTCGGAAGGCTTAGCAACGCAATGGTCTTGTTCACCGTCGAGAGCGACACTCCCAAGAGCTCAGCGATTTGCAACTCAGTTTGCACTAAGCCTTTATCAAGCAATTTTCTCCACGCGAATGCATTGTCTAAGGGACTTTGCGCGCTACGCTCCTCATTGAGCACCCAACTCACGCGATAGAGTTCGAGATCACCCTCGTGTGGGCGAATCACCAGGTCGATGCTGTGCTGACCAGCTGCAGCGAGCGCCTTCTTCCGATAGTGACCATCGATCAGCAAGTAGTCACCTGGTATGGTCGGATGCGCGATCGCAGACGCTGGAACGAGTTGACCACGAGTTGCAATTGACGCCGCCAGCTCCTTGACGATGTCAGGGTCATAGATGTGACGGGCATTCAGTGGGTTTTCGTGCACTCTATCAAGAGGAGCTGCCACAATTCGCTGCTGCGCTGGACCAGTATTTTCAGCGCTGAAAGTCCGACCAGCCTGTGCCTCATCGAGGACGACTTGGGGGGGGGGCACACCTCCAAGGCCACCTGGACGCTCGGAAAGCACGGCATCTGCCGCTGCAAACCGCGCATTTACATCCCGCTTTTCTGCCGAAAGGGACGCTCGCATTGCAGCTTTGCGGTCGACTTTGGAAATCATCTTTTGTCCTTATTTTTTGCGCGAAGGAAGGTGCAAAAGGTGAAGCACTTCCTCTGCCATCAACTCCACCTCTTCCATTGCAACTGTGGCGCGTGGCACTTGATGAACGGTTGACCCCAGAATCTGGGCTTCTCTAAACGCCGCTCGCGAACCTAGGGACGTTTTTAAAAGAGGAAATTCTTTATCTTCCTCCAATAATTCAATTAGCTCTTTGGCTAGCGAAGTCGAGCGCTGGACCATGTTAGCAACGACTCGTGCAACGAGCTCTTCGTTGTTGGCCTGTGCTGCCTCCGCCAATTTTTTGGCAGACTCCGCCGCCCAGATATCCGCCGGACTCGGGACCAGCGGTATGAGAGCCAAGTCAGAGATCAACATGGCCGACGTGGGGGCTGCAGAATTCATTGCCGGTGGGCAATCTACAAAAATCACATCGAATTTATCTATGTGATTTTTTACTTCTCTGTGCATCTTTCCTTCCATAGGAGCAAGACTAATCACAGAAGCTGGAAATGGCCGCTCTTCGGGGGCGGCACTTGCCCAGCGGCTTGCAGTCCCCTGCGGGTCCATATCTACGACAAGTGATGAATATCCGCGAAGCCCGAATGATCCAGCGAGGCTCATCGCAATGGTTGTTTTTCCACACCCGCCCTTTTGGTTAAACACGGTGACCACTTTTGCTGTCATTGCCTGCTCCTGATAGGTTGGCAGACTTTCAGCGCTGAAAGTCTTGCCGGATTCTCCGCGAAGGGAATTGTATCAAACTCAGATGAAAATCAATAACAAATTAATGAAAATGTTGTTTATTTTTATAGAGTATACGTTTTTGCAAAACGACTTCTGTGTTGCTTTAATCGTTGCTATGGCTTGACTTTCAGCGCTGAAAGTTGAGTCAGGGGTGGTTGTTGATCGGCCTTTTGGTGTTGTGTTGCCTGGTGCGCGCTATGTTTGGGCGGCGATGTTTTGGTGCGATTGGTTGCGGGGCTTTTGGTGCTGAGGGTTGAAGGTTGGACCCCGTGGGGGAGTGCGTGATCGGTGGGGTGTCGCGGTTTTGTTGGTGCGTAAAATTTATTAATCGTGCATTGTATTTTTGTAAAATTTTTAATTTGTGTGTTTTATTGAGTGCGGGTGCGGGTGCGGGTGCGAGGGTGAACTTTCAGCGCTGAAAGTTCTGGGCATTGTGGTTATGTGGCTATGTTCAATGCAGAGCTGGCTTTTTTGAAATGTTGTTTGGATAACGTCGAAATTGAGAGCTTGCGGTGGCTCAAGGGAAGAGCATCATTGAGGCAAAGCCCCGGCGCTCGAGACATCCACGATCGTCTGTAACTCAGGTCATCATGTGCATTGAACTGACCGAGGAACCAGATTGCATCGACCCAAGGAGGGTACGAGCACGCTTAGTGATGCGATGGGCCCCGACCCCGTGGGGCTCGAAGTAACCAACGCTATTGACCCATCAGGGGAAGGCGGCTTCTTGGGGGCTGACCATGGTGGGCGAGCTTCAGCAGATTGTGGAGCGCAGCGGACGCGGCGACTCTATTCAGGCGGTCCTCACGAAGATGCTTTCCCCGTCCAGCGTGCCAGTCTTCTCTATGTCCGCCCCCTTGGCAATTTCTCACGTTTGAGAACGCCATTGAGCACCCAATAGATCCAGCCTCAATGGATTAACTGAAATCGTATGACTGACAAGTCAGGAGAGGTCATGTTGACGACGCGGAAACTATGGGCTTGGACAAAAGGGCTCCAGGCCTGGTGGAGCGGCGCTCTTGCTGGTAAAGAATGTGCTTACGCCCGCTGATTAAGATGACCTTCATGCGCTGCTCAAGGTGGCACATGGCATACCTGATCCAGAGAAACAGGAGCCCTTGCCTCTTGCCGAAGGCCAGATACCGGTACCGATCCAGGCTGAGATCGGGATCCAGTTGCTCGTCATCAAGAATTTGCGCAACGTCAACGCTGAAAACCAGCAGTTGGAAGTTGGAGCCAAGGGCTTGACGACCGTCTATGGCGGCAATGGAAGCGGAAAGTCTGGGGGCTAACGGGTTCTAAAGCGTGCTTGCAGGGCTCGCGACCAGTCAACCAGTCAGAGCTATTTCTCCCTAACGCCAATGTGGCTATGGCCCAATTTGGTTACGCTCAGGAAACCTTCACCGTATGCGTGAATGGCCAGATTGATGAATTTGTATGGAGCAAGGTAGTGTGTCCCCCAAGGACCTGTCGGCCCTGTCGATATGCGACACTCGGTGCGCGCGTGCCTTCCTGGGCAGCGAGGACGACTGCGCCTACGTGCCGTATGAGCTCAATGTGCTGGATGGCCTGGGCGAGCTGCAACAGGATCTAAAGCTACGCCTTGAAGCCGAGCAGCGTGAACATGCTGTAGATCTCCAATTGTTCGCTCACCTCAAGGAAGAGACGGCAGTCGGGAGGTTGATAGCTACTTTCTCATCGAAAACTGATCCTGGAGCGGTGGAAGGCCAGTTCTTGGCATCAGTCGCGCCAACTACTCCAAGTATCCGCACATGAGCCCCCAACTTGCCCCTTCACCGTCATGTTGGCTGTGCCGCGCTGGATGAAGGCATCGAACCCATTGGAGCTGGGGTAAAGCCATGAAGACCGACAGTGACTTCGTCGTGCCCGGTGGGCAGGTTCAAACCTCCGCCCCCGAGGTCATGGGGCGCATCGAGCGCCGATGGGAAGGCTTGCGCGAACGCGTGGAGGCCAAGCTGCAGACGCTCAAAGGTGTGGATCGCAGGCAGGAATCCCGGCTCCTCGACCAAGCTGCCAAGGCCGGCACAGTGGCCAAGCGGGTGACATGGCTGCGCAAGGCGGCTGATAGCGTCACGGGCAGTGCTGCGCCGTTGGCCGCATGCCGCAAGGGTTGCTCACATTGCTGCCATATCGCCGTGATGATCTCCAGAGCCGAGGCACTGGTCATCGCCAAGGAAACCGGTGCGCCGATGAACCCGTTGGCAGGGAAGTACACGATGGCCAACGTGGATGAGGACAGCGAGAGCTACAAGGCGGCGACGCAGGAAGCGTTTGGCAAGCCCTGTACCTTCCTGAAGGATGATGTCTGTGGTATCTACTCAAGCCGCCCCCTTCAATGCAGGCTTCTCCTGAACATGGATGAGGACGCATTGCTGTGCCAGCTCGTGGAGGGCAGCACCATCAATGTCCCTTACCTGAACACCCAGGAACAGGGGTGATCTCGGTTTTTGTGCCGGATCGGAGTAAGCGCGCGGTAAACCCATCTTGATGTGACTCTCTCCTTCTCGCAACATCGTGTGCACGCAACCCATCGTGCACACCATGCTCAAAGACCCAGACATTACGAGCTACACCGCTCGGCGCACCCACCGGACCTACACTCCAGCCTTCAAGGCAGAACTAGTTGCCACTTGCCTGCAACCCGGAACTTCCATCGCGGCCTTGGCCAGCAGTCATGGCATGAATGCCAACGTGCTGCACCGCTGGCTCAAGGAGCATGAGCGCACTGGTTGCCACCAGCCCATCGCGCCGACGCCATCACCTTCGATGCCAGAGTTCATCCCGCTGCGCCTGCCCAACTCCGCCCCTGAGGCCGTCCCGGTCGAGCTCAAAGTCGAACTGCGCAAGGGGCCCTTGTCCATGACCGTCACTTGGCCTATACATGCTGCGGCCGAATTTGCGAACTGGGCTGCGGCGGTGCTCAAGTGATTCGCATCGATGCCGTGTGGCTGGCCATCACCCCCATGGACATGCGTGCGGGCACTGAGACAGCACTGGCGCGTGTGGTAACGGTGTTTGGTGCGGCACATCCACATACCGCTTACCTGTTTGCCAACAAGCGCGGCACACGTTTGAAGGTACTGGTACACGACGGCATGGGCATCTGGCTGGCCGCACGCCGACTGCACCAAGGCCGCTTCCATTGGCCGTCGCCTGGCGGCACAGCGCAGCAATCTCTTCAACGTGAGCAACTCGACGCCCTCGTGCTGGGCCTGCCGTGGCAGCGTGTTGGTGAGGCCGGGGTCATTACCCTCATCTGACGCGTGACGTGGCGGAGGCCATCAATCGGGAGATGTGCCGATGGCGTGACCGATGCTGGCTGGGCAGACTTTGCCCCATGGACGTTGCCACCGACACGCTCTCCCATCTGAATGCAGAAGAACTGCGTGAGATGGTGCAGTCGCTGCGCCAGACGGTCTCTTTCAAGCAAATCACCATCGACAAACTCACGCATGAGAACGCGCTGCTCAAGCGGCTGAAGTTTGCGGCGCAGTCTGAGCGCTTCAGTGCCGAGCAGCGAAGCCTGCTGGAAGAGACGCTGGACGAAGACACGCAGGCCGTTCATGACGAGATGGCCGAGCTCAACGCCGAACCTATCCCGGCGCGCGTCAAAGACCAACCCAAACGCCAACCCCTGCCAGCGCACCTGCCACGCATCGACATCCACCACGAGCCAGAGGCCACCACCTGCCGCTGTGGTTGCCAGATGAAGCGTGTGGGCGAGGATGTGGCTGAGAAGCTGGACTACCAGCCAGGTGTCTTCAGTGTCGAACGCCACGTGCGTGGCAAGTGGGCTTGCGCCCAGTGCGAGACCTTGGTGCAGGCCCCCGTGGCGGCACACGTCATCGACAAAGGCATCCCGACCACTGGATTGCTGGCTCAGGTGCTGGTGGCCAAGTTCGCCGACCACTTGCCGCTGTACCGGCAGGAGGCCATCTTCGGTCGGGCCGGCTTGGCCATCCCTCGCTCCACGCTGGGGGCTTGGGTGGGCAGTTGCGGGGTGCAACTCCAGCCGCTGGTGGCCGCGTTGAAAGCAGACATCCTGACGCACCGTGTGGTGCACGCCGATGAGACGCCGGTGCAGATGCTCCAACCAGGACAGGGCAAGACCCACCGCGCCTACCTGTGGGCCTACGCCGCCGGTGCGTTCGAAGACACCAAGGCGGTGGTGTATGACTTCTGCGCCTCACGCGCCGGAGAAAACGCCAAAGCCTTCTTGGGCCCCTGGCGCGGCAGCCTGGTTTGTGACGACTTCAGTGGCTACAAACAGCTCATGCTGGAGGGCGTCACCGAAGTCGGTTGCCTGGCCCATGCCCGGCGCAAGTTCTTTGACCTGCACACCGCTCACAAAAGCCCGGTGGCGCAGCGAGCGTTGGAGCACATCGCGCAGGTCTATGAGATTGAACGAGAGCTCAAAGCCTGCAGCGCTGACGAGCGCCAACGTGGACGTCAGGAACGCTCAAAACCGTTGCTCGACGCGTTACACGCATGGCTGCTGTTGACCCGACAGAAGGTCACGGATGGCACGGCCACGGCCAAAGCGCTGGACTACAGTCTGCGGCGATGGCAGGCGCTAACCCGCTTTGTGGATGACGGGCAACTGCCTGTGGACAACAACCACATCGAGAACCAAATCCGACCGATTGCCATCGGGCGCAACAACTGGCTGTTCGCCGGTTCGCTACGGGCGGGCCAGTGCGGTGCCGCTGTGATGAGCCTGATTCAAAGTGCCCGGCTCAATGGGCATGACCCGTACGCGTATCTCAAAGATGTGCTGACGCGCCTGCCAACCCAGCGGGCCAGCTTGGTACATGAGCTGTTGCCGCATCGCTGGGTGCCCGCTGGCTAGTTCGACGCGACATCGGCAATAGCCTGACTTGAGTTGGGCTGTAATGGCTGCTTCGTGACGTCGCGACCGGCAGGAACGGGCCCTGAGCGGACCTTTGCAACCCTACCGCGAAGCTGCCGCTCACCAATGCACGCTCCCATTTCAACGGCTAATGTCGACACCGCGGCGATGAGTTCTCGTAGCTCGGTACGGGGCACGCTGGCACAGAAAGGTACCGGGGTTCCTTTGGATACGACACCATGCACTGGAAAGAAATTCTTTGCCGGATTGATTGCGATGGTGACAATGAAATCCATGGTCTTCCCCTTCCTACAAACAGGTGAGTTGATGAGAGATCGGCATTCCCATCGTGGTCCCTGGATGCCTTATCCCGCAAGTGCGCGGTTCACTTGGGACGGGGAGGTCGCTTTCATTCCTTAGGTCGCATCGGAACTGTCATGCCAACCCTCTCATCATTTGTACTCATCGCGCTCAGCGTCTATGCATTTGTATTTCTCGTGACAAGACTGGCCCAGTCCTCGAAGGAATTCAAGCAACAACCGCCCGCAGATCAAGAGCGTGCTCGCAAAACGTTCCGGTGGACTCTAATTTCTCTCCCATTCGTTCTGGCCGGGACGTATCTCCTCTTACTTGCGCCACCGGGCGTAATTCGGATGCTGCCCGTGTTCCTCTATCTTCTACTCTCGGGTGTCGCGATGTGGCTGTTGTGGAGAAGCTATCGACTTGGAGTCCGACGAGACGAGCGCCTTGTAAAGTCACTTTCAGGCAAGCCGCTGCGTAATGCAAAGGCACTCGTGCGATCCTTCGCTCTGGCCAATTTCATGCTCGCAGCAGGCTATATAGCAATTCTCATCGCGATACCCGCTCTTCGCCTGCAGATGAACAGTTGGGCTCCACTCATTACCATTATCTCGAGCTGCTACACCATTTTCATGTGGCGTCAGGAGCGGAAGCATGCAGCCTAGCCTTTCCGTCAAGCAGCGGGCCCTGAGCTGTCTTAATGGGGATCGATAATCGTTTGACGAATTCAGGTAAGTCCTCACAATGCACTGCACGGCAAAATTGTGAGCTTCTCTAAAGCACCATTGCCACACAATTCAGACCGCAAAGCATAAGCGCCGAATTTGGCAAGCGGCTTGATGGGACAACACAGATGCAGCACAGCCCCTCTCCCTCGCAAGCTCGCTCAGTGGCGATAGGCACCGCTCTTCTTGCATTGCTACCGGTGTGGGAGGTGTGGTCTGTACTTTCATCAGGTTCAATGGTTGGAATTCAGTGCGACGGTCTCTTCTCAGGCACCTTGTGCGCCGCAGGGAGAACGGTTGGTACATTGCTCTTTGGCCCACAGCGTGACCATCTTGGGTACGCACTTGTCAGCGCTTCGCTGGCGTTGCTCATGCTATTCGGTGCTTGGAGAGTGCTTGCCAGTGCGAAGAGGCAGACCAAGTAAGTGGGTATCTAAACGATTGAATAACGCCTCTGGCGGTCCGTGATCGCCATGGAAACTGTGCGATGAGTGTCTGCATTAGTTTTCAGCGACTGGCTGCTACTGGCCGGATTCTGCCCCACGGCGAAGTGCGCTAGCGGCGCCTTGAGCCGACTATTGGCACCCTTAACAAAAAATGGCCCTTGATTCAAAACGGATTGATCGCTGCTCCAAACGTACAGTCGGCCGGCCCGGCCCAGTCCGCGAGCACGCTATTGTTTGTTGATTTATCGCTTGTTTGGATTCTCGGATTTTTGATAGTTGGATAGTTAAACAGGCACCCGATTGCAAACTCTGCTGAATGACACTTTCAGGAGGACTCTGTGCGAAGAATATCCCCGGCAATCCAGTTCATCCCGCAGGTTTTTCGGGCTTTATGCTTCATGCGATGACATTTGAACGATCAAATATGGCGTACCCAGATGGCCTTCCGGCAGAAGTGCTACAGGCTCTAGAGATCAGCGCAGTTTTGGCAATTAAGACGCTTCAACGTCTCAATGGACTTGGTCTCTACGAGGCAAAGCTTGCGGTCGACGCCTACCTGGAACGGCATCCTGAACACCCCTTGTCTCAGCGACAGGCAAGTTCCTCGGTCGCGCCGCTATGTGAGAGAGTCGGTGCGTTGGGTGAATTCATAACCGCGGAACCGGTACCGGCCGAAGCGCCAGTGTTTGATTCACTGACAAGAGCGGTCGTTTCCCCTGAGCTTTACATTCTTCTGAGTGAAGATATCCCCAACAAAGCGTGGATTGCAGAGGCTCTCAAGGCCTGTGTTGATGCGGGGATTGACATATCAATGACCGAAATCCTTGATGAGAAAAGGCGCAACGGGGATGGCGACTTATCAGCGGCAGTGCTGAAACTGTCGGGGTCACTTTCGAACGAAGCGATCCGCGCTTTGCCTCAGGCCCTTCGGCGAAGACTTGCTGAAGGTATCAGTTTTCAGTTGGTGCCAGCCGCCCAGTGGGGCGAGGCCGCGATACCCATCGACGAGCTGGAGCTCGAGTACTTCTTGCATGAGTTCTCCAGGCCAAGCCGCATGATTGCGAAAACGACGAGTTGCGTCAGGCTGAGACACAAAACCTCGGGAATTGTCTGTCGAAGCACCGCGCACCAGAGACGAGCGACGAACTACCAGGAGGCTCTTCTTCTCCTTGCATCCCTGCTCAAAGAATGCAGATAAGGTCTACTGATTTCATCGAGGGGAAAGCCAAACGGCTCCACTGACCGTCTGCCTCTCATGTCAAGCGCTAAGCGTCCGCTTTCAACCTCCCCACTGTCCGCTCCTGGCCGATTTGAGAAGTCTAGCGCAGACATCCGATTGCGGTCGCTCGGTCAAGATGGGATGCCCGGTCGTTTACGGATCGGAAGGTTATGGAGAAATCTCTTTTTAGAACAACTACTTAGCGTTGCGCAAAGGTGTTCCGCGAGTTCGAAATTCTTCCAGCGTTTTCCCGCGCGCGATGGCTTCGTTCAACCAAGAGGGTCGCCGCCCCTTTCCTGCCCAAGTATTCCCAACTGCATCCTCGTACAGGACAGGTTTGCCGGCTGGGGGTCTCCCGGTCTCTGAGGTCAAAGATTGAATCTTTCTTGCGTTGGCAGTGGTTGCTTCGAACAGATCGGCTGGCTCCAATTCGAACTTGGCGATTACCTCTTTCAACAGTGGAATGATTTCCTCGGCTTCACGGACTTCGCTCATCGCCTCTTCAAGGCGTTTCTTCATTTGAGTGAGTGTCTTGGGCACTGGGATCTCCATAACGGAAGCTTGGACGCAACTTTCTCCATTGTGATGGGGAGCGCCGATGAGAGATAGACCGCCTCTGGCAGTCTTCAACACAGTCTTGCGGTCATGCGTTGGTGTGGCTTTGCGGCGCCTGCAACGTATCCAGGCGGCGCATCAGATCCGCCGTCAGCTGCTGGCGCGCCGCGTCAGCCGCGCTTGTTGCTGCGAGTTGCCGCTCCAGCTCCAGATTGCGCTGAGTGGCCTGAAGCAGATCCGCCTGCAGACGGGCGAGGTCTTGCTCTCGACTCAAGGCCTTCGCAGTCAAATCTTCAAGTTGCTGGGGTACTTCGGCAAGGCCGAGGGCAGTTTGCTGCGCCGCCTGCAGCTGCGTTTCCAGGCTCTGGAGTTGCGACCTGGCCTGACCCAACTCCCGCGCGAGTGCCTGGTTCTGCTGGTGGTCGTTGCGCATCTGCTGCTGATTGGCCGAGACAGCCGCATTGGCCTTAGTCAGTTCCGTCTGCAGGTACTGCAGTTGCTGCTCGTGCTGGCGTAGCTCGCGCTCGCGCTGCTCCTTGGACGCTTCGCGGAAATGCTCCAGAGCCTCCCTTGCATGGGTGTGCTTCTCTTCCAGGGACTGGCTGTGTGCTTGGGCACTCTCAAGCCGGGTCTGCAGCTGGGTCGTTTGCTCGACCAGTTGGGCCTGCTCGATCGCCTTGAGGGCCAACTCCCTGTTGGCGTGCTCGAGGGATTCGCGTTCCCTGGCCAACTCCAGTTGGGTCTGCTCCAGCTGCCGCCTGGCCGCGGCTGTTTCGCTCTTGGAGGTCTCCAGGCTGGCCTTGTACTGCGCTTCCTTGGCGTTGAACTCCTCCATCAGTGCAACGACCCTCGCATTGGCATCAAACTCCAACCTGGTGGACAGGCGGCCTACCAATTCCGCGAGCTCATCGCTGATGCTGATTTTCGGTGCCGTAGCGGCGGCTTCCTCGTCCTCGATTTCCTTGAGGTACCTGTGGATGGTCACCTTGGAGCCGGTATTGCCCAACTCGACGCGCACCGCATCGATGGACGGGTACTTGCCTTGGCTGATCAGCCTATCCCTGGCTCGCAGCACCTCAGACTTGTAGATTCCGGCTCTGGCCATGGCATCCTCCGATTTTTTCGTACCGTATTACATACCATGATATTACATACTGGGTGTGGCAATGAAAAATTGGGATTTCACGAAAAATTCAGACTAGTTAATAAGGGTTTATCTGTTGTGATCACTTCAAAGCCCGCAAAAATGGGGGGGCCGCAGCATGTAACGCGATGGGAGGGGTGGTTTTTCAGTTGCGCGGTCGCGCGTTAAAAATCAGACATGGGGCCGTGGCATGCTATCGATATGAGCATCACATGCGATCTAAGAACCTGGGCAAGGCGGATCAAACGCGATGGAGTGACGCTGTGGTTTGCAGGAAAGAATCCACGCACCCCCTGGTACGCAAAGGCCCTTGGAGTGTTTGTCGTGGCGTACGCGCTCAGCCCGATCGACCTGATTCCGGATTTCATACCAGTGCTGGGGTACTTGGATGATGTATTGCTGCTCCCCGGCCTGATATGGGTCGCTATCAAACTTTTGCCGGCGGACGTCCTGGCTGAATGCAGAACACAAGCCGATGAGTGGATGGCTTCCAAAGCAGCAAAGCCGACCAGCAAAGTCGGCGCAGTCGTTGTTGTACTACTGTGGCTCGCTGCCTGCTTGGGCGCCTGGTATTGGTGGAAGTCGGGCATGACTGGCTGAGGGACGGACTTGCGCGAATCGCCTCGGGAAGGCGCTTCTCCGCCGCAGGCTTTGCGGCATAGGCCTTTGTGAACCTCCGTGGCTACGCTTAGACACAGTGCTGTCAAAACTGTAATGCTGCGGTCAGCGGCATGTGGGTGCCGGATTTCTAGACTTGTCTCCGAGGTGCAAGAAGGTTGTGCCTCCTGAATTCCCACCCGGGCGTTCAGTGCTCAAGGAGACCCCATGAAAGCTCGTTTCGCCCTCATCGCATTCAGCCTGGCAGCCACTGCTACGGCGTCTTTCGCTTCGACCGCGTTTCACACCAGTCCTAGCCAGGAAGAAGGTGCCACTTTCGTGCCATCTCACCTGGGCCGCACCGTCAGCCGTGAAGACGTCCAGCAAAACGTGCTCGTTGCGCAGCAAAACGGTTCGTTGCACTGGATCAGCCGCGGCTACCCCGCCACCTATCCACTGGTCAAAGCACCGGTGTCAAACAAGAGCAGGCAACAGGTTCTGGATGAACTTCAAGCTGCTCAAAAGGGCCCCGCCACTACGAATGGCGTGCGCGACCTGGGCGGCGAGATCGGCTGGGTCGAAGCCCACCAGGCGCCGTGACCGGCTGAGGGCCCTCGGGCCTGGCACACGCAATGCAATCGACTCCGCCCATCCAAGGCACAAATTTTCGCTTCCAACCATTGACCTTAAGGACCAACATGAAACTCAAGACCACCCTCATCATCCTCGCGCTGAGCGCAGCCCCTGCATTCGCTTTCGATGCCAGCCATGGCGCCCAGTCCAAGACACGCGAGGAGGTCAAAGCCGAGCTCTCGCAAGCCCTGCGCAGCGGCGACATCATGGCCGGCGGGGAAATCGGCGCCAAAGTCAGTGAGCTCAACTCCGGTGGCTACCAGTTGAAGACCCCGGTGCTGGGCAAGACCCGGGACCAGGTGCGCGCGGAACTGGAGCAGGCTGTTCGCAGCGGTGACATGCTTGCCGCCGGGGAATCCGGATCACGGCTCAATGAACTGCAGCCCAACCTGTATCCGTCCAAGATGGCGCAAGCAGGCAAGACACGCGAGCAGGTCAAGGAGGAACTGGCAGAGGCTATCCACACCGGGGACCTGATGGCCGCCGGCGAGGACGGCCGCAAGCTCAATGAAATCTACCCTGGCCAATACCACCAGCACCACGCGGGCTCGACGGCCGCGCAATCGGGCCACTCCAATGGCCGCGATCTCTGAACATCAGATCCAGAGCCCAGTCGCGCTGGGCTGGCCCGCCCTCACGCTCCGTGGTGGTGGGCACCAGCGCCGTTCACTCGTGCACACCGGGTGCGACCGGTGAGGTATCTGAATCGGCCGACTTGAGCTCGCCTGTGCTCTAGTTCATCTCACGTTTGACGAGGGCTGCCGAGCAATCCCAAACCTTGACGTAGACCGGCTCTCCAGCAACCACGGCTACATCTGCAGGCAGACGCGCAACGGTCCAGCGCGACCGACCCACCTCTCTCCACTGAACAATGGCGAACCGCTCTTGCGCACGATCTAACTGATCGGCCTTGCACCGGCGCTTGTAGAACGCCAGGTCCTGAGCAGTGGCTTCAACCCTGCTGACTTTGCCCACGCGCCAACCCTCCGCCCACGGTAGGGAGTTTTCATACACGGGGGTGGCGCAGCCGGCGGCGAGCATGGCCACGACACACAGCGCTGGCAGGCGCCACCTGTTTGCCCAGCGCTGTGCAAAGCAGGAACGGAGGGTGGTCGTCCACGCGGAAATCACACGGGTGCTTTCCAGTGATCCGCACCAGCATTCGAAGTGCCGGCGGCAGCCGTACCGCAGGCTTGGGTTTCCAACTGAATGGTGGTGTGGGTGATCTCGAATTGCTTCGCCAGCAACTGGTTGACGGCGGCCAGCATGGTGCCAGGGTCTGCCGCTTGCGGGTTGTACACGACGTGAGCGCTCAGGCTGGTCTTGGCGCTGCTGACCGCCCAGACATGCAGTTCATGCAAGGACACCACCCCTGGCAGGTCCAGGAGCGCACGCTTGAGCTGAGGCAGATCGATGCCTTCGGGGACGCCTTCGAGCAGGATGTTGAGCGTCTCTTTCAGGAGGATCCAGGTGCGCGGCAGCACCCACAAGCCGATGGCCACGGCAATGACGGTGTCGACCCAGTTCCACCCTGTGAACAGAATGACCAGCGCCCCCACGATGACCCCAATCGAGCCGAGCAGGTCGCTCCAGACTTCAAGGTAGGCTCCTTTGACGTTGAGGCTGGAATCCTTGCCTGAGGACAGAAGGCGCATGCTCACGAGGTTGACGATCGTGCCCAGTACAGCGATCACCAGCACCCCAGTGGTCTGGACTGCCGGCGGGTTGCTCCAGCGTTGCCACGCCTCATAAAGGATGTACGCCGCAACGCCAAACAGGAGTAAGGCATTGAACGCGGCGGCCAGGATCTCAAATCGGTGGTAGCCAAAGGTGCGCCGGTCGTCGACATCCCGGCGCCCGACCCGAATGGCCGCCAGCGCAATGGCCAGCGCCGCCACGTCGGTGAACATGTGTGCGGCATCGGACAGCAGAGCCAGGCTGTTGAGCATGACGCCGCCAATGACCTCTGCCAGCATGAAACCGCCGGTGAGCATCAGCGCGTAGCGCAAAGCCTTTTCGTTTCCTGCCGCTGGCAAAGCGTGGTCGGAACCTTTTCCCATGGTCTGTCTCCTCAGATTCAGTCTGGTGATGTCATCGACCGCGTTCAGTCCGCGGTCCTCGTCCGGCCTTGGCGCTCAGTGACGTCGCCGGTGCCGAGGCTTACCCGTGGTCCGGCACTTCAAGCGCGTTATTTGCCGGTCCCTCAGTCTCTTGGCCAGTCGCCGGCTGTACTTGGTTCGAACGTCCATCGGGGGATGGCGCTTGAGCCACATGTGCCGCAGCCGCCAGAACACAAACACAGAGACCAACAAGCTGATCCAGATCCAGAACAGCTTGGCGAAAAGCCCACCCTGGGCCGCCTGCATTGACATGGATCGCTCCTTTTTGCCTCTAAGGGCAAGGACATGCACAGCGCCGAGGGGCGGTACGGACCCGCCACTGCGGTGTCGTTCGCATGGACTGGAGCGATGCTTCGGGCGGCGTTGGTGTTACTTCAGCGTGAAGCGGACCGAGGCGACCGACTTGCCGGCCTTCGAGACGGCGACCACGGCTTTGGTACCGGCGGGGACCTTGAAGCTACCCGCGGCTTCCAACTTGCCCTCACCGGCTTGGAGTTGAACCTCCTGCTTCTCGCTGCCGGCCAGCAGGGTGACCTTGGCGGTCATCCCCGCCACGGCAACGGGTTTTCCGTGGTCGCGCATGAAGAGCTGCAGCTTGTCGGCACTGGCGACGAATTCGTACTCGACGTCCTTGGCTTCCGCCACAGCACCACCATGCATCGGCTTGACGTCGTGGCCGTGGTTGTCAGCCGCGATGGCTGCGCCAGAGTTCGATACCGTGAGGGCGAGAAAGAGGTGGGAGAGTTTCATGGCAGTTCCTTTGGGGTTGGAGAAATGGGAAGGTCCCGCGATCAGCGGGACCGCCTTTGACTACACAGGCTTCGGTGCGTCCGGGTGGGAGGGCTCGGCAGACACGTCCTCGGCTTCTTCATCGGGCCTGTGGGCCAGCCGGTAAAGAATCGGCAGCACGAGCAGCGTGAGCAGCGTGGATGAAAGAATTCCACCGATCACCACGGTGGCCAGAGGACGCTGGACTTCCGCGCCGGTGCCTGTGGCGATGGCCATGGGAATGAATCCCAGCGAGGCCACCAGGGCGGTCATCAGCACCGGGCGCAAGCGGGTCAGGGCGCCATCCCTGATCGCTTCGTCCAGGCCGACACCGCCTTCCCTCAGGCTGCGGATGTAGGAAATCATCACCAGGCCGTTGAGCACTGCCACCCCAGAGAGCGCGATGAAGCCAACGGCCGCGGAGATGGACATCGGAATGTCCCGAAGCCACAGCGCCAGGATGCCCCCTGTCAATGCGAATGGGATGCCGGTGAAGACCAGCAAACCGTCCTTGGCATTGCCGAACATCGCGAACAGCAGCACGAAGACCAGCAGCAGGGAGACCGGTACAACGATCTGCAGGCGCTTGGTGGCTGACTGCAGGTTCTCAAAGGTGCCACCCCAGCTCGTCCAGTAGCCGGTGGGGATCTTGATCTGCGCCAGGCCTTGCTCGGCCTCTGCAACGAACGAGCCCACATCCCGTCCGCGCACGTTGGTGCTCACGACAATGCGGCGCTTGCCGTTCTCTCGGCTGACCTGGTTGGGGCCGGGTGCCAGCTCGAACGATGCGACCTCACCCAATGGGATGAAATTCGTCTTGGCTTCCGTGCCACCGGCAGACCGCGGCAACGGTATGGGTAGCCGCTTCATGCCTTCCAGGTCATTGCGAAGCGCCTCAGGCAGGCGAACCAGGATGTCGAACCGGCGGTCCCCCTCGAACATGGTGCCGGCCTCACGACCACCGATGGCCGTGGCCACGGTGTCCTGGATGTCGGCAACGTTCAGCCCGTAGCGCGCTGCCTTCTGGCGGTCGATGTTCACCGTGAGCATCGGAAGGCCCGTCGTCTGCTCGACCTTGACCTCGGAGGAGCCCTGGATCTTTTGCAGCATGGCGGAGACTTCTTCAGCGGACTTGTTCAACACGTCCATGTCGTCACCGAAAATCTTCACGGCCACGTCACTGCGCACCCCTGAGATCAGCTCGTTGAATCGCAGCTGAATGGGCTGGGAGAACTCGTAGTTGTTGCCGGGGATCTTGCCAATGACTTCCTGGATCGCCGCGAGCAGCTCATCACGGGTCTTTCGAGGCTCGGGCCATTCATCCATCGGCTTGAGCATGATGTACCCGTCCGAAATGTTCGGCGGCATGGGGTCCGAAGCAATCTCCGCAGTACCGGTTCTGGCGAAGATGCGCTCGATTTCGGGGAACTTCGCTTTCAGCGTCTTTTCGATCTGCTGCTGCATCGCCACCGACTGGGAAAGGCTGGTGCCCGGAATGCGCAGTGCCTGGATCGCGAAGTCGCCTTCATTGAGGTTGGGTACAAACTCGCTGCCCATGCGGGTCGCGATCAGTCCGCACAGGACCACGGCAACCGCGGCAATGGTGAGAACCAGCGTTTTGGCGCCCATCACGCGATCAAGCATGGGGCCGTACAGGCGCTTGGCGTGGCCCAGCAAAAAGTTCTCCTTCTCGCTGACCCGATTGCCGATGAAGAGGGCCACAGCTGCCGGGATGAAGGTCACAGAAAGGATCATCGCGCCCACCAAAGCGGCAACCACCGTGAAGGCCATGGGGTGGAACATCTTCCCTTCCACGCCCGTCAGCGCGAAGATGGGCAGGTACACCACCATGATGATGAGCTGTCCGAACAGCAATGGGCGGCGCGACTCCTGGGATGCCAGGAACACTTCATGAAAGCGCTCGGCCCGCGTCAACGGCCGGCCGTGGTGCGCCTGCGCATGGGCGAGCCGCCGAACGCAGTTCTCCACGATCACCACAGCTCCGTCAATGATGATGCCGAAGTCCAGGGCCCCCAGGCTCATCAGGTTGGCACTCACCTTGTAGTGGACCATCCCGGTGAACGTGAAGAGCATCGACAAGGGGATGACCATTGCCGTGATGACTGCGGCCCGGATATTGCCCAGAAAGAGGAACAGGATCACGATCACCAGTACCGCGCCTTCCAGCAAGTTCTTCTTGACGGTATTGATGGCCTTGTCGACGAGCACGGTGCGGTCATAGACCGTCACCGCGTGCACGCCCTCTGGGAGGCTCTTGTTGACCTCCAGCATCTTCTTGTCCACTGCCTGCGAGACGGTCCGGCTGTTTTCTCCGATCAGCATGAACACCGTGCCGAGAACCACCTCGCGCCCGTTGTCGGTTGCGGCACCCGTTCGCAGCTCCCGGCCAATGCCCACGTCGGCCACGTCGCGCACGCGCACAGGAACACCGTTGGCACTGCTGAGGATCACGTTGCCGATGTCCTCCAGCGACTTGACCTGTCCAGGGGCGCGAATCAGGTACTGCTCGCCGCGCTTTTCGATATACCCAGCGCCCACGTTGCCGTTGTTGCGGTCCAGTGCCGTGACGACGTCTTGCAGCGTCACGCCCAGCGAGGCCAGTCGTTCCGGGATGGGGGCGATCTGGTACTCCTTGGCAAAGCCGCCAATGGAGTTGATTTCGGTCACGCCAGGAACGTTTCGCAGCTGCGGCTTGATGATCCAGTCCTGGATCTCGCGCAGGTCGGTCGGGGTGTAGGGACTGCCATCGGGCTTCTTGGCCCCATCCTTGGTTTCGACGGTCCACAGATAGATCTCGCCCAAACCGGTTGAGATGGGCCCCAGGGCTGGCGTGATGCCGGCGGGCAGCCGGTCTCTGGCTTCCTGGATGCGCTCATTGACCAACTGGCGCGCGAAATAGATGTCGGTTCCGTCTTTGAAGATGACGGTCACTTGCGACAGTCCGTACCGTGACAGCGACCTGGTCTGCTCCAGGTTCGGCAGGCCGGCCATGACTGTCTCGATGGGATACGTGACCCGCTGCTCGGTCTCCAGAGGCGAATAACCGGCGGCCTGGGTGTTGATCTGAACCTGGACGTTGGTGATGTCGGGGACCGCGTCGATGGGCAGCTTCTGGTAGCTGAAGACGCCCAGCGCCGCCATGCCCAGGGCCGCCAGCAGCACCAGCCATCGCTGCTCGATCGAGAATCGGATAAGTTTTTCAAACATGTATGGGCTCCGGGATCAGTGCGTGTGTTCGGCAGATCCCTTGCCGAGTTCGGACTTCACGACGAAGCTGCCTGTCGAGGCGTAGGGCATGCCGGGCTTGAGGCCCGACAGGACCTCGATGCGCTTGCCATCGCTTCGGCCCAGCTTCACAGGTTGGGCGATGAAGCCGCCGTCGACCTTGAGGAAGACCACGGGCTTTTCTCCGACGTTCTGGACTGCGTCGGCCGAGATGGTCACAGGCGCTGCCGTTTCTTCGGACACCACCTCGACGTTGACGAACAGGCCGGGGCGCCAGGCGCCCTTGGGGTTATCAAGAACGACGCGGGCCTTGGCGGTACGGGTCTGCTCACCGATCAACGCGCCCACGAAAGCGACAGTACCCGTGGCGGAGGCATCGAAGGCGGTGGCCTTGATGGTGACCTTCTCGCCCACCCGCACCGACGGCAGATCCTTTGCAGGAACATTGATCTCAGCCCACACCGTGGCAAGGTCCGAGATGGTGAACACCGCCGCATCTTCCTTGACGGCCTCGCCAAGACTCAGGTGCTTCTCGATGACGATGCCGTCAAAGGGCGCGCGCAGTTCGATACGGTTCAGTCCGGACACGGACGAGGTGGACAGGCCCAGCGCACTGAGCTTCTGATTGGCGTTGGCAACAGCGACCTCCGCTTCGCTCAACGCCTGCCTGGCCTGCAGGTAGTCCTGTTCGGCGGAGACCTTCTGCTCCCACAGCTTCTTTTCCCGCTCGTAGGTGGTCTTGGCCAGTGCCAGGCGCTTTTGCGCGGTCTGCAGCTCGCTGCGCTGCTCCGAAGCGGTCGGGCTCGCGATGGCGGCAAGAACCTGCCCCTTCTTGACGACCTGGCCCAGGCTGGCGCTGACACTCTCCACGACCCCCGCCAGGCGGGGAACCACGTGCGAGGTGCGGTCCTCGTTCAGCCGGATCTCGCCGGGCAAAAGCAGCGCCGTCTTGATGTTGGCTGCCGACGCAGAGTCCACCGTGATGGATGCGGCCTTGATCTGGGCGTCGGTCAGCTCGATCTTTCCCTCTTCCTTGCTCATCACGAACATGAAAGGTTCGGTGGCCGTCTGCGCAATGATCTCGATGTCGAACGCGTGGGGTTCGGCGACGATCTCGCGGCTGACCAAGCTGTCTTTTTCAGCGGCAAACGTCAGCTTCTGCTTGTCGTCTGTCGGGCGGGTCACTGTTGCCGTGACCGTTACAGCGGTCAGGGGGAGCGGCTTGTCCTTGTCGGACAGCCAGATCCGCAGCCGAGGCTCGCCACCGTCTTCGGACAGCAACGCTTCCAGGCTAAAGTCGCCTTCCTTGAACACGGTACCACCGTGGGGGCCCTTGGCTTCGCTCTTTTCATGGTGCTCGCCATCGGCATGGCCCTTGTCGTCGTCGTGGCCTTTTTCGCCGCCCTTGCCTTGGTGTTCTCCATCACCGTGCCCCTTGGCCTCGGTATGGCTGCCGTGGCCGTGGCCGTCGCCCTCGGCGGCGACTGCTTTGGGCTTGCCGCCGCCCTGCAGGATGAAGGCTCCTGCCCCGACCCCTAGCGCGAGGACAACGGCAATAGCGATGAGATGCTTTTTGCTGATGGTGGATGTGCTGGTGTTCATGGTCATGCTCAGTTGTGCGTTGCGATCAGGCCGGAAACCGTGCTGGCCCCGAGCAGGCGGTCGACATCTGCCGCCGCGCGGTGTGCCTCGCCCAGGGCTTTGAGGTACTGGGACTTGGCGGTGAAGTAGGTGCGCTGGGCATCGAGCACCTCCAGGAAGTTGAACTTTCCGTTCTCAAAGCCAATGGTGGCCGCGTCATAGGCCGACTTTGCGCCGGGCAAGACGTCCTGTTGCAGCGACTGGATCTCCGCGGTGATCGTGGAAAGGCGTTCGCGCGCCTGCGCCACTTCGCTGTGCAGGCGCACCGTGGCCCCTTGCAGCTCGTCACGGGCCTTGTCCTCAAGCTTGAGCGCTTCCAGCAGGTTGCCCTGGTTGCGGTCAAACACAGGCAGAGGCACAGAGACACCAAACAGAAGGACGTTGCGTTGGGTCTCGTTGCTGCGCTGCATGCCGACGCTGACGGTGACATCGGGCACGCGCTTGCTTTGCTCCAGCTCGGTCAGGGCCTGGCGCCGATCCACCTCGATCCGGGCGAGGACAACGCCCGGCGAAGAAGAAATCAAGGGCTGAAGATCGGCGAGGGGCGGTACCGCGGGGAGGTTGTCGGCTTTGCCCTCGAGGACGGTGAACGGCGCGTTGATCTGTCCCAACAGCGCAAACAGGCGAGACAGTGCATTGCGTTGTTCGCTGGCTGCCTGGGCGAGCTCGACGCGAACGCCGGCTTCCGCAACGCGGGCCTTGGACTCTTCCACAGGTGACACCTTGCCAGCGGCTACGCGCTTGGCCACGGTATCCGTCGACGACTTGGCCAATGCCACGCTGTCTTTGGCAAGCGCCAATCGCTCCTGCGCCGTCAGGACATCGAAGTAGGCTGCGGCCACATTGGCCCGCACGGTCGCCTTCAGCTCAGCGAGTTGGGCCTGCGCCTGCTCGCGTGATTTTTCGGCCGCCTTGGTGCGCGCTGCACGCTTTCCACCCAATTCCACGGGAAGGTTGAGCTGCCAGCTTTGCGTACGCGTTTTGGACCGTGCGTCTTCCAGTGAGTAAGCGAGCTCGGGATTAGGGCGTGAGCGCCCTTGAAGAATCTGCCCCTCTGTTGCCTCCAACTGGCGCGTAGCGGCAGCCACCTCTGGATTCCCTTCCAGGGCCAACTCGATGGCCTTGGCCAGTGACAGAGGCTCAGCGGGAGACACCGCGGCAGTCTGGGGTGCCTGTACTCCAACGACTGGACCTTGCGACATGCCCTGAGAAAAGGCCCCGCCCGAGAAGGTCAGCAATATGGCCGCGGCACCTGCTGCGAGCCTGAATTTCGTGCGGCCGCCCCATGCGTGCGGCTTTCCTTGAAGGTAAATACCCTTGAACATCCGATTCTCCAGTGATTTCAAAACACGAGGGAATCGGCGGGGTGGCAACCGTGCAGCTGCCTGGCAACTCGTCAGTCAGTGCAGCCGCGACACGCACAACTGCAGCCGCCAAGGGGCGGTCACGACTGACTGAAAGAAGGAGAGATGCCCCCGCCGATCAGGCGAGGACGGGCCACTGTGGGCGGTCGGGAGGTGTGGGCGTTACAGCCGCCAGGCGCTCGCCCGACGGTGAGTCCACGCGGCTGTCATGGGAGACGCGATGTTTGGCGCAGGACCAGTTGAGGGCCCCGATGCCGGCACCATGGCAAACCGAGCAGTCGACATCGGACATGTCGGTGCCTTGGCTGGTCTTGTCGGCTTGGCCGACCCCGCTTTTGGCTTCGTGCTTGTGCTCGTGATGCCCAAGGTGCTGGGCCTGGTCGGTCGAGTTCTCGTGCATGCAATAAGCAGCCACCGCGGACCAGCTGAACTGGAACGGGAGCAATGCAAGCATAAAAACGACGATCAGGCGGCGCATTTTTTGAGTCTAGCACGCGGTCAAGAAGACTTCGTGTGCCGATCAGCCGCCCGCGCCGTACAGTTCCTGGTTGCGCTGCTTCTCAGCGGCTGACATGTTCAGGTACTCCTGCTGCACCTGCTCACGCGTCTTGGAGCCACCCGTTGCTTTGACAGGCAGTGCACCACCGCGAGACAAGATCGCCAGCGTACCGTCCTTGCGCGCGGCTTCTACAGACTGAAGCACTTCGCCACGGGACACGTTGCTTTGGACGTGGTCGGGATGGGTGGTCATTCCCACTTCGCCACCGGCTGGATGGTAGAGCGCCGAAGCAGATGCCAAGCCTGGGGCCGCAATGGCCAGGGCAATCAGGGAGAGTGCGAGGGGTTTGCGAACGGTCATGGTGTGGTCCCTTGATTCGAATGAGCCAGCGGCGATCTACCGCGGCTATGCCTTTCGACACAGGGGGTACTGTAAAAATCGGACCTCGACAAGGCGCCAACAGCCAGATGACAAATTCGTAATCTACGAACAGGCGGCATTCTTCGAGAATGGCACCATGAAAATTCTGCTCATTGAAGACGAGGTCAAGCTGGCCGAGTACCTGCGCAAGGGCCTCGGAGAGGTCGGTTATGTGGTGGACGTCGCCCATAACGGGGTGGACGGCCTACACATGGCCCTTGAAGGCGGCCACGATCTGCTGGTGCTGGACGCGATGCTCCCAGGGATCGACGGCTTCAGCCTGCTGACGGCCTTTCGCAAGACCAGGCAGACCCCTGTCTTGATGCTCACAGCCAGGGTCAGTGTCGAGGATCGGGTGCTCGGACTTCAGACGGGTGCGGATGACTATCTGGTCAAGCCCTTTGCGTTTTCCGAGTTGAGCGCCCGCATCCAGGTTCTGCTCAGGCGCACCCAAGGTGCGCGGGTCGCGGCAGAGCCCACGCAACTGCGTTTGGCCGACCTGGATGTCGACCTGGTGCGGCGCAAGGCGTCCCGAGGCGGTCAGCGCTTGGAGTTAACTGCCAAGGAGTTCCTGCTGTTGACCCTTTTTCTGAGAAGGAAGGGAGAAGTGCTGTCCCGCACGGAGATCGCCGAGCAGGTCTGGGACATGAACTTCGACAGCGATACCAACGTGGTGGAGGTCGCCATACGGCGCCTGCGTACCAAGATCGATGTGCCCTTTGACACCGCGCTTCTGCACACCATCCGCGGTATGGGGTACGTCATGGAAGAGCGCAACGGATGAAGGCCCTGATCCAACATCGCTCATTGCGCCAGCGGTTGTCGTGGTGGCTGGCACTTCAGAGCTTTGCCGGGCTCGGGCTGGTCTGTCTGGCCGTCTACCTGGTGACCGAATTCAACTTCCGAGATCGACAGGAGGAAACGCTGGCGCAAAAGGAAAACGTCATCCGGCACTTGCTGGTGGACGGCAAGGAGCACGGGGATTCGGAAGACCTTGCTCACAAGCTCGATGATTTCCTGGTAGGGCACGGAGATCTTTCGCTTGAAGTCGCGCAGGCCGATGGGGCCATCCTCTACGCCCATACCCGCAACCAGAATGCGAAGACGGTCTGGCGCCAGCGGCAGTTCGAAGTGGCACTGGCTTCGGGCCAGACGGCCTCAAAGAGTTTGCGCGTCCAGCTGTCGCTGGACATCCAGACCGACAACCAGTTGCTGCACCGTCTTGCGGTCACATTGCTGGTGGCAGCCATTGGCGGGGCCGTCGTGGTTTCGCTGGGCGGCTTCTCCCTGGTCAACCTGGGCCTGGCGCCCGTTCGAAGACTGGCCAGCCAGACGCGCGCCGTTTCGGCGGACAACCTCCACCAGCGGCTCGATGGCGCGGAGCAGCCCCTTGAACTCGTGCCGCTGATCGACCAGTTCAATGCACTCCTGGCTCGCATTGAAAAGGCCTACTCCCAGATGGAGGGCTTCAATGCGGACGTGGCGCACGAGTTGTGCACGCCTTTGGCCACGCTCATTGCCAACAATGAACTGGCGCTGCGGCGCCCCGAGCAAGCGGATATTCGCGAGGTGCTGGCGTCCAATCTGGAGGAGCTGCATCGCCTGACCGGTATCGTCAACGACATGTTGTTCCTGTCCCAGGCAGATCGGGGCGTGGGAGCGCGTCGCGCGCCCGTGGCTAGCCTGGCATCGGTGGCGGCCGACGTGCTGGACTACCACGAGGCAGCGCTGGCCGAGGCGGGTCTCACCGCGAAAGTGGTCGGCGATGCGCATGGCACCTTCGATGTGCCGTTGTTGCGCCGGGCATTGTCCAACCTGCTGGGAAACGCAACCCGCTACGCGAGCACCGGCTCCATCGTTCAGATCAACTTGAGAACTGGTGACGAGGACCGCGTGTTGATCAGCGTCACCAACTACGGCAACACCATCGATCCCGAAATACTTCCCCAGCTGTTTGACCGGTTTTTCCGGGCAGATCCTGCTCGCAGCCATGGGCAGAGCAACCACGGCCTGGGTCTGGCCATCGTGGGCGCGATTGCCCGCATGCACCAGGGCAAGCCGGTGGCCAAGTCAGAGAATGGGGTGACAAGTGTCGGGTTAGAAATTCGCGCTCACTGAAAATCAGCGTCGTTTGTTGGCCCGCTGCCTCGGAGCCACGCCAATATCATGATGAGCACCTGGCGGGTGGGCCTCGCTGGGCTGCATGTGATTGTGTTGAAGTGCCGCAGTGGCCAAGCCGCCCAAGATGCCGCACTCACCGGCGAGGTGGCCTGGTGAGCACTGCTGCTGCAAGCTGCGCAATTCCGACTCCAGTGCCTGGAGTTCCCGGATGCGAGACACCACGTGCCCGATGTGCTCCTGAAGAAGTGCGTCCACCGCGCCGCAGTTTTCATCCGGAGCGTCCTTGAAATGCAACAGCACCCTGATCTCATCGAGGGTCATATCCAGGCATCGGCAATGGCGGATGAAGGCCAGACGCTCGACATGACTGCTGTCGTAGACCCTGTAGTTGCTTTCTGTGCGCATCGCGATCGGCAGCAGGTTCTCGCGCTCGTAGTAGCGGATGGTCTCAGTCTGCGTGCCGGTGGCCTTGGCAAGTTCGCCGATTTTCATAAAGCGTCCTTTGCAAAATCTGGTTTCCGTAGGACAAGGCGGCGAGATTTGGGGAGTCGCTTGACTTTAAGGTCACTACAGGGTTTCCAATTAGGCCATGAAATCAGAAACCAGCACTTCCTCTAGCGTTAATGACACCTGCTGCTCCTCGGGCTGCTCCAGTACCGTTGCCTCGCCTCCTGCCGCCGCAAGCAGCCCAGGCAAAGGCACGCTGTTGCGCATCGCCACCATGGACTGCAGCGCCGAGGAGTCAGAGATCCGCCGGGCGCTGGAACCTCTAGAGGGAATCCGGTCATTGGGCTTCCAACTGGGCGCGCGCACGCTGAAGATCGATGCAGAGGATGGTGTCTTGCCCTTGGCGCTGGATGCCATCCGCAAGGCGGGTTTCGATCCACAGCCGGTGTCTACTGCGGCACACACTCAGGGTGGCCAGGGCCGGGTGTTTCGCATAGCGACCATGGACTGCAGTGCCGAGGAGGCGGAGATTCGCCGGGCGCTGGAACCTCTGGGTGGAATCCGCTCCCTGGGTTTTCAGCTGGGCGCACGGACGCTGAAGATCGACGCAGAGGAAAGCACCTTCCCGTTGGCACTCGACGCTATCCGGAAAGCGGGCTTCGATCCGCAGCCTGTGGCCAGCTCCGAGGGTGGACAGGCGGGCGGAGCAGCCGACGACCACGACCATGGACATGGTTTTGCAGGTGGCATTACCCGGTTGGTGGCTGCGCTGGTGTTCGCGACTGGGGCAGAGGTCTTGTCGTTCTTTGCACCGGACCAAATGGTCTGGAAGGTGGCGGGCATGGCCATCGCCGCCGTGGCGATCTGGCTGGCGGGGATCGACACCTACAAAAAAGGCATTGCGGCACTTTTGCGCGGCAAGCTCAACATCAATGCGCTGATGTCGGTGGCAGTCACCGGGGCATTCCTGATCGGTCAGTGGCCCGAGGCCGCCATGGTGATGGCCCTGTATGCGATTGCCGAACTCATCGAGGCCAAGGCAGTGGACCGGGCCCGCAACGCCATCAAGGGCTTGCTGGAACTGGCGCCGGAAGAGGCACTGGTTCTGGGAGCAAATGGGTCGTGGTCTGCTACACCGGTGGCTTCGGTGGCCATTGGAGCAACCGTGCGCATCAAGCCAGGCGAGAGGGTGCCCCTGGACGGCAAGGTGACCAAGGGCAACGGGGCCATCAACCAGGCGCCGGTGACTGGAGAGAGCATTCCAGTGGACAAAGCGCCTGGCGACCAGGTGTTCGCAGGGACCATCAACGAAACTGGTGAACTGGAGTTTGAGGTTACTGCCTTGTCCAGCAACACCACCCTGGCCAGGATCATCCAGGCCGTGGAGCAGGCGCAGGGCACGCGTGCACCGACGCAGCGCTTCGTCGACCGCTTTGCCTCGATCTACACCCCGGCTGTCTTCGCCATTGCCGTGGCGGTAGCGGTGCTGACCCCTTTCCTGATGGGCCTGACCTGGCTGGAGGCGCTCTATAAGGCCTTGGTGCTGCTGGTGATCGCCTGTCCATGTGCTCTGGTCATTTCCACACCCGTCACAGTGGTCAGCGGATTGGCCGCGGGAGCGCGCCGCGGGATCCTGATCAAGGGCGGAACCTACCTGGAAGACGCCCGGCTCCTGAAGGCCGTTGCGCTGGACAAGACGGGCACCATCACCGAGGGCAAACCCAAGTTGGTGAAGTGGCAGGTGTGGGGTGCCGGCGATGAGTCCGCAATCCAGCTGATGGCGGCCAGCCTGGCGGCCCGATCCGATCACCCGGTCTCGAAGGCGATTGTTCAGGGCCTGGAGGCGCAAGGCCCAGAGGCTGAGAGCTTCAAGGCCTTGCCGGGGCGCGGTGTCGAGGGCTGGGTCAATGGTGCGCGCCTGGTGCTGGGCAATCACCGGCTGATTCACGAGCAGGGATTGTGCGGGCCGGAACTGGAGGCGGAGCTGGCCATCCACGAAAAGCAAGGTCGCACGGTCACCCTTCTTGCAGACGAATCGCGCGTCCTGGCGCTCTTCGCGGTAGCGGACACCATTCGCGAGACCTCAAAACAGGCCATCGCCGATCTCAAGGCACTGGGAGTGACTTCGGTCATGCTGACAGGCGATAACACGGCCACTGCAAAGGCCATCGCAGCGCAGGCCGGCATTGATGATGCCCGCGGAGATCTGCTGCCCGAAGCCAAGCTTGATGCTATCAAGGAGATGCAAAAGCGCTATGGCGCCACCGGTATGACCGGCGATGGCATCAATGACGCGCCGGCGCTGGCGCAGGCCGACATCGGCTTTGCCATGGGCGGTGCGGGAACCGACACAGCGATGGAAGCGGCCGACGTGGTCATCATGAACGATGACCTGCAGCGCGTCGCCGAGACCGTGCGCCTGTCCAAGCGCACCCATGCCGTTCTCTGGCAGAACATCACCTTGGCGCTGGGTATCAAGAGCGTTTTTCTGGTGATGGCGGTGGTGGGCACTGCGACCATGTGGATGGCCGTTTTTGCGGACATGGGGGCCAGCTTGCTGGTCGTGGGCAATGGACTGCGCCTGCTTCGCGGCACGCGGGTCGAGCCTGCCGCCAAGGCCCAGCCTGCGCAGCCCAAGGAGCATGCCCATTCCCACTAGCGATTACCCGGGACGCACGATGCCTATTTGCCCGCCTTGGAGACCTCCTGGGCTACCAGCTCAGCCAGTTGCTTGGCGCCAAAGCTGGGCAATGGCCGCCCATTCACAAAGAAGGTCGGGGTCTTGTCGACCTTGAGGGCAGTCAGGTCCTGCACATCCTGCTGCAGCATCGCTTCCAGCGTGGGCGATGCCATGTCGGCCCGAGCTCTCGCCATGTCCAGACCTGCCTGCTCGGCCGCACTGTAGGCCAATGCCAGATTGGGACTTCCATGGTCTGCCCACTGTGGCTGTGCCGCCAGCAGGGACTCCAAGACCAGGAGGTACTTGTCCTGCCGCCGGGCGGACTCCAGCAGCTTGACCACCTCTCCCGAGCCCTGGTGAAACGGCGCATACCGAATGACCAACCGTACCCGGGTAGGATACTGCTTCATGAGATCTTTCACGACCGGATAGAAAGCGCGGCAGGTTTCACACGCGGGATCGAAGAATTCGACAATTGTCACGGGCGCCTCGCGGGGACCGATGACCGGCGAATGCATGCGCACCAGCCGCTCAGACTGCTCGGAGGCCTGCTGCTCTTGCTTGCTGTGCACACGGCTCTGGTAGAGACTCGCACCTACCCCGAAGGCGGCAAGTGCGACGCCCAGCACGAGGGCGATGATGTATTTGCGGTGGATCATTTTGCTGTTTTGCGCAGATAAAGGCAGAGTGAAACGGCGATAACAATGAACGCCGTCAAGGAAAGCCAGGGCAGTTCAATGCCATAGAAAAAGTCGAGCTTCTGATCGGCGCAGGACACTCCTACAGCGCATGGAACCCATGCCCTGGGAACCAGGCCTGCAGCCAGAAGGCTGTGGTACCCCGCTACGGCCGCGCCTGCAATCGCCAGGGGCAAGGCATAGACCGCTCCCCGGCGGTCATCGCTGTAAAAGGCCATGCCCAGCACCAATGCCAAGGGGAACATGGCAATGCGCTGATACCAACACAGCACGCAGGGGGCCATGCCCATCACCTCGCCGATGAACAGCGCGCAGCCAGTTGCCACAACAGCGGTCAACCAGGCGGCTAGAAGCAGCAATGAGGTCCTTTTCATCGGTGCCTCCATTGCATCCTCAGGGGAGTGCAGCAAGGGGGTGTCGCAGGACTACTTGCGGTGGTTTGCGGGCCAGGCGGCCCAATGGCTATGGACATGAAG
>Ga0207975_100211_pt1 | contig 39883 bp, 37 predicted proteins | sample LakWasMe91_HOW11_2_FD_183913 | JGI IMG/M metagenome (GOLD analysis project Ga0207975, IMG submission 183913) | Freshwater sediment methanotrophic microbial communities from Lake Washington under simulated oxygen tension - Sediment Metagenome... | ecosystem: Environmental > Aquatic > Freshwater >...
AGCAAACAGAGCAGTCTGTCCACCGACGACGAGTTCAAAACGCTGAGTTCCACGCAAAAATCCAACCCTGTCTGTTTTGACAAAAATGTCAAACAAATTATTCGGGACAGCAATGCGCTTGGGCGGGAACGACGTGCAAATGTCAACGTTATTCCGGACAGCAGTGCGCGCAGGCGGGAACCCCAGTGGCGGACACGATGTGCAAATACTGGGAAATCGGATTGCGTCCGGTCGCCAAACAGCGCTGTCGGAATTTTTTACAGTGGATTGCCGGCTCAGCCAGACATCGCCGCTTGGGCCCGCTTTTCCTGCCCCGGGTCCGGCTGCGGGCGCGAATGATGCTTGAAGGGTGACGGTCGAAACAAGCGCGCCTCCACCGGCGTGCCTTCGCCACACCCATTGACCAACTGGAGATTCCCAATGAAACGTACTGCCTTGCTACTGGCACTGGCCGCGTCGATGCTCGCCGCGACCCCGGCTGCCTTCGCGGAAATTACCTACTACCGAGCGACGATGAGCGGCCCGAGCGAAGCGCCTCCCAACCCGTCGCCCGGCGCCGGCATCGCCAGCATCATCATCGACGACGTTGCCCACACCATGCAGCTCAATGTTCCGTTCTTCGACCTGCTCGGCACCACCACCGCCTCGCATATCCATTGCTGCACCGTCGACCCGCTGACGGGAACGGCGATGATCGCCACCCCGCTGCCGAGCTTTCCCGACTTCCCGGGCGGCGTCCAGTCCGGCCTTTACACGCGCACGCTGGACCTGACCGACCCCGCCTCGTACAACCCGGCCTTCATCACCGCGTTTGGCGGCACCGCCGCCACGGCCGAGACAGCGCTTCTGAACGGCATCAACCTGAACCAGAGTTACCTGAACATCCACACGACCGAGTATCCGGGCGGCGAGATCCGCGGTTTCCTGGTGCAGTCGCCGATCCCTGAACCGGCTTCCTGGGCGATGCTCGGGGTCGGCCTTGCCGGAATCGCGTTCAGCCTGCGCAAGCGCGCCTGATTCAAGGCGCCGGCGCGCGCAGCTGCAGCAACCTGGCCCAGGCCGGCACGGCCGACTGCCAGAACTGCGCAACCGAATCGGCCTGCGCTTCCAGGCCGAGAAAGCGGGCCGCATCGCGCAGGGCAGCCACGGCCGCGGCCCGGTCGCCGGGCGCGACGGCCAGCGCGCCGGTTTGCTTGGAGAGCTTTTCACCGTCTGCGTTGCGCAGCACCGGCACATGCAGGTAGCGCGGGGTCGGCAGGCCAAGCAGGTGCTGCAGGTACACCTGGCGCGGGGTCGAATCGAGCAGGTCGGCGCCGCGCACCACGTCGGTCACGCCCTGCTGCGCGTCGTCGACCACGACGGCCAGCTGGTAGGCCCAAAAGCCGTCGGCGCGCTTTAACACGAAGTCGCCCGATTGCGTGGCCAGGTGCTGGGCCACATGGCCGGCAAGGCGGTCCTCGAAGCCGACCAGGTCGCCCGGGGCGTCGGGCACGCGCACGCGCAGGCTGCGCATGGTCCTGCCGGGAGCCAGGCCATGGCGGCAGGTTCCCGGATAGATGGCAGCGCCGTCAGGCGCGAGCCCGAGGCGCGAGTCGGCGATCTCGCGCCGGTTGCAGCCGCAGGGATAGGTGTGGGCGGCGAGCCGTTCGGCCGCCGCCTGGTACAGATGGGTGCGCCGGCTTTGCCAGAGCACGTCGCCGTCCCAGACCATGCCGAGCTGTTGCAGCAGGCCCAGGATGGCGTCGGCAGCGCCGGCGGCGCTGCGGCCCTCGTCCACGTCTTCGATGCGCACCAGCCACTTGCCGTGGTGCGCGCGCGCGTCGAGGTAGCTGGCCACGGCCGCCACCAGCGAGCCCGCGTGCAGGCGCCCGGTTGGCGAGGGCGCGAAGCGCCCGATGTAAGGGGCCATCTCAGTGCGATCCTTGCAAGCGGCTGCTGCGCCGTGCTGCCTTATTTTGCCACGGGCGCCGCATCGAATTCCTTGATGGCGGCGCTGACCTTGCCGGCCACGCCGTTGGGCACCGCGATCGACAGTTGATAGTGTTCGATTTCGAAGCCCTTGGCGCTCCTGCGGATCACGCCGCTGGCCTGGCACACGCCCATCTGGGTATCGAGCAGTTCGTCGAACCAGATGAACTGCCGGTCCGGCGACAGGTAGACATTGCGCCGGGTGGCCTTGAACGCCCACGCCGACTTGCGCTCGAAAAAGCGCCTGGCCCATTGCTTGAACTGCTCGCGATGCCACAGCTCGGTCTTGTCGGTGCCGATGTACACGCCGTCGCTGGCGATCTTGTCGAAATACGCCAGGCGCGCATGGGCCGCGTCGTCATGCCATTCGTCGACGAAGGCATTGACCTGCTGCTTGAGCGCGGCGTCCGCCTCAACCGTCTGGGCCAGTGCGCCAAGGCTGAGCAGGAGCGCGCAGCAGGCGATCAGGATGTGTTTCAAGAGGACCTCGCTTGGGGGCGTCAGGGAGCCTTATTGTACATGCGCCGGTTGTGCGGACAGACGTAAAAAAAGCGAGCCGCAGCCCGCTTTTTTACTGGCAGCGCGATTTAACCGCGCTTGTCCATCGGCGGCACGTCGCGCGCCGGCGAACCGACGAACAACTGGCGTGGACGGCCGATCTTTTGCTCGGGGTCCGAGATCATCTCGTTCCATTGGGCGATCCAGCCGATGGTGCGGGCCATCGCGAAGATGCCGGTAAACAGCGACACTGGAATGCCCAGCGCGGACTGCACGATGCCGGAGTAGAAGTCGACGTTCGGGTACAGCTTGCGCGATACGAAGTATTCGTCTTCCAGCGCGATCTTTTCGAGCGCCATGGCCAGCTTGAACAAGGGGTCGTCGTGCAGGCCGAGCTCGTTCAGCACTTCGTGGCAGGTTTCGCGCATCAGCTTGGCGCGCGGGTCGAAGTTCTTGTAGACGCGGTGGCCAAAACCCATCAGCTTGACGCCGGAGTTCTTGTCCTTCACTTTCTCGATGAACTCGGGGATCTTGTCGACGCTGCCGATTTCCTTGAGCATGGTCAGGGCCGCTTCGTTGGCGCCGCCGTGGGCAGGGCCCCACAGGCAGGCGATGCCGGCTGCGATACAGGCGAACGGATTGGCGCCGGACGAACCGGACAGGCGCACGGTCGAGGTCGATGCGTTCTGCTCGTGGTCCGCGTGCAGGATCAGGATGCGGTCGAGTGCGCGCACCAGCACTTCGTTGACCACATACTCTTCGCACGGATTGCCGAACATCATGCGCATGAAGTTGGCGCTGTACGACAGGTCGTTGCGCGGATACACGAACGGCTGGCCGATCGAGTATTTGTACGACATCGCGACCAGGGTCGGCATCTTGCCGATCAGGCGGATCGCCGACACTTCGCGGTGATGCGGGTCGTTGATGTCGAGCGAGTCGTGGTAGAACGAGGCCAGCGCGCCGACGGTGCCGACCAGCACCGACATCGGATGCGCATCGCGACGGAAGCCGCGGAAGAAGAATTGCATCTGCTCGTGCACCATGGTGTGCTTGGTCACGGTGTCGGTGAACTTCTGGTTCTCGGCCGCGTTCGGCAGCTCGCCGTTGAGCAGCAGGTAGCACGTCTCGAGGAAGTCGCAGTTGACCGCCAGTTGCTCGATCGGGTAGCCGCGGTACAGCAGCTCGCCCTTGTCGCCGTCGATGTAGGTGATGGTCGAGTTGCACGACGCGGTCGACATGAAGCCAGGATCATAGGTGAATTTGCCGGTCTGGGCATACAGCTTGCGGATGTCGATGACGTCCGGTCCGATGGTGCCCTTGTAGATCGGCATATCGATGGCTGGGCTGCCATCGGAAAAAGACAGTGTGGCTTTGGTATCAGAGATGTTCATGGCACTTCCTTCAGGGAGGTGAGTCTACAAAAATTAAGGTTACAAAATCGTTCAGGCTTGCCGCAGGCGCAACAGCAGGCTGCGCACCTGCGGCAGATCGAGCTCACCTTCGGGCTCGGCGCTCCCCAGGATCAGGCTCATCAGCGCGTTGTCCGACAAATCGAGCAGGCGCGTGAGTGCATCGACTTCCTCATCCGTCATCACTTCTTCGTGGGCGTCGAGGAAACGCGTCAGGATGATGTCGTTTTCGAGCAGGCCGCGGCGGCTGCGCCAGCGCAGGCGTGCGCGATTGGCCGGGTCGGATTGATGGGTAGTCACGTTAAGTTCCGTCATTGGGTCAACACTCTACTTGGGCTGCCGGTCTTCGGCAGCGGGCTGTGCGGCCAGCCGGGCCTGCCCGGCTGGCCGCGCACGCTGCACCTTACACTGCGCGCCGCACCATCAATTCCTTGATCTTGCCGATCGCCTTGTTCGGGTTCAGGCCTTTCGGGCACACGTCCACGCAATTCATGATCGAGTGGCAGCGGAACAGGCGGTACGGGTCTTCCAGGTTGTCCAGGCGCGCGCCGGTATCCTGGTCGCGGCTGTCGGCGATGAAGCGGTAGGCCTGCAGCAGGCCGGCGGGGCCGACGAACTTGTCCGGATTCCACCAGAACGACGGGCACGAGGTCGAGCAGCAGGCGCACAGGATGCATTCGTACAGGCCGTCGAGTTCGTCGCGCTGTTCGGGCGACTGCAGGCGTTCTTTCTCGGGCGGAATCTCTTCGTTGACCAGGTAAGGCTTGATCGAGTCGTACTGCTTGAAGAACTGGGTCATGTCGACGATCAGGTCGCGGATCACCGGCAGCCCCGGCAGCGGACGCAGCACGATCGGCTGGGTCAGCTCGTTCAGGTTGGTGGTGCAGGCCAGTCCGTTCTTGCCGTTGATGTTCATCGCGTCCGAACCGCACACCCCTTCGCGGCAGGAGCGGCGCAGGGCAAGCGAATCGTCGACGTCGGCCTTGATGCGCTGCAGTGCGTCGAGCAGCATCTTGTCGGTGTCTTTCAGTTCAACCGTCACATCCTGCATGTACGGTTTGGCATCCTGGTCAGGATCGTAACGGTAAATCTTCAGTTTAACTGTGCGTGTCATTATCTGACCTTTAGAAAGTACGTGGTTTCGGCTTGAAGGTGTCGACCGTGAGCGGCTTGGTGACCACCGGCTTGTACTCGAGGCGGTTGCCTTCGGAGTACCACAAGGTGTGCTTCATCCAGACCTCGTCGTCGCGTGCCGGGTAGTCGCTGTGCGCGTGCGCGCCGCGCGATTCCTTGCGCGCCACGGCCGAGGTGATGGTCGCCTTGGCCGTTTCGATCAGGTTGTCCAGTTCGAGCGCTTCGACGCGCGCGGTGTTGAACACCATCGACTTGTCCTTGAACGAGACATGCTTGCGGCGCTCGTCGAGCACCATGATTTCCTTCAAACCCTGCTGCAGCAGCTCGTCGGTGCGGAACACGCCGCAATAGGTCTGCATGGTGGCGCGGATGTCGTTGGCGACGCCTTGCACGCGCTCCGAGCCGGTCGAGTTTTCCAGGCGCGAGAGGCGCTCCATGGCACGGTCGGCAGCGTCGGCCGGCAGCGGCTTGTTGCTCTTTTGCTTGAGGTTCTGCGCGATCACATGGTTGCCCGCGGCACGCCCGAACACCAGCAGGTCGAGCAGCGAGTTGGTGCCGAGGCGGTTGGCGCCGTGCACCGAGACGCAGGCGCATTCGCCGATCGCGTACATGCCGCCCACCTGGGCTACCGGATTGCCGTTCTTGGGTGCGACAACCTGGCCGTTGATGTCGGTCGGAATGCCGCCCATCTGGTAGTGAATCGTCGGCACCACCGGGATCGGTTCGCGCGTCGCGTCGACGTTGGCGAACTTGTGCGCGATCTCGAGGATCGAAGGCAGGCGCTTCTGGATCGTTTCCGAGCCGATGTGGCGCAGGTCGAGCAGCACGTGGTCCTTGTTCGGGCCGCAGCCGCGCCCTTCCTTGATTTCCTGGTCCATCGAGCGCGACACGAAATCGCGCGGCGCCAGGTCTTTCAGGGTCGGCGCATAGCGCTCCATGAAGCGCTCGCCATTGCTGTTGATCAGGATACCGCCCTCGCCGCGCACGCCTTCGGTGATCAGGACGCCCGCGCCGGCCACGCCGGTCGGGTGGAACTGCCAGAATTCCATGTCCTGCAGCGGCAGGCCGGCGCGCGCCGCGATGCCGAGCCCGTCGCCGGTGTTGATGAAGGCATTGGTCGAGGCGTTGAAGATGCGCCCTGCGCCGCCGGTGGCGAAGATGGTCGTCTTCGCTTCCAGGATCATGCATTCGCCGGTTTCCATTTCCAGCGCCACCACGCCGACCACGTCGCCTTCGGCGTCGCGGATGATGTCGAGCGCCATCCACTCGACGAAGAACTGGGTGCGCGCACGCACGTTACGCTGGTACAGGGTGTGCAGCAGGGCGTGGCCGGTGCGGTCGGCCGCGGCGCAGGCGCGCTGCACCGGCTTCTCGCCGAAGTTGGCGGTATGCCCGCCGAAGGGGCGCTGGTAGATGGTGCCGTCGGGATTGCGGTCGAACGGCATGCCGAAGTGTTCGAGCTCGTAGACCACCTTGGGCGCTTCGCGGCACATGAACTCGATCGCATCCTGGTCGCCCAGGTAGTCGCCGCCCTTGACGGTGTCGAACATATGCCAGTACCAGTCGTCTTCCGACATATTGCCGAGCGAGGCGCCGATGCCGCCCTGGGCCGCCACGGTGTGCGAGCGGGTCGGGAACACTTTCGAGAGCACGGCCACGTTCAGGCCGGCTTCGGCCAGCTGCAGCGAGGCGCGCATGCCGGAACCGCCGGCGCCGATGATGACCGCGTCGAAGCGGCGGGTAGGGATTGCAGATTTATATGCTGCCACGATTACACACTCCAGAGAATTTGTACTGTCCAAGCGGCACAGACGAGCAGCCACACGATGGTGGCCATTTGCAAGGTCAGGCGCAGGCCGACCGACTTCACGTAGTCCATCCAGATGTCACGCATGCCGACCCAGGCGTGATAAAACAGCCCGAGGAAGGTGACCAGGCTGAACAGCTTGAACCATTGCTGGGCGAACACGCCGGCCCAGCCTTCGTAGGTGAAGTTGCTGCCAGTGAGGAAAGAGAACAGGAGAACGAAGGTGTAGATCGCCATCAGGACCGCGGTCAGGCGCTGCGCCAGCCAGTCGCGCAGGCCGTAATGGGCGCCCACCACCAGGCGCTTGGGTCCGATATTATTTTGTGCCATCAGAATACTCCAAACAGTTTGAGGCCGACCAGCGCGGTCAGGAACAGGCTGACCGCCAGCACGGTCGCGGCCGAGTTGCGTGCCGAGTCCTTGTCCAGGCCCAGGTGCAGGTCCATGAACAGGTGGCGCACGCCGGCGCAGAAGTGCTGCAGGTAGCCCCAGGCCAGGGCCAGCAGCACCAGCTTGGCCAGCGGATGGGAGGCGATGCCGGCAAAATGCGCAAACGACATTTCGGAGCGGATGCTGAGCTCGAAAAGATAGAGCACGACAGGCAACAGCGCGAACATCAGGAAGCCGCTGATACGGTGCAGGATCGAGACCAGGCCGGCCAGCGGCAGGCGATAATTAGACAATTGCGTAACATGAATGTTACGGAACTGTGGCCGCTCTTTTCTTGGTACCTCTCTCACGGCTTCGGACATGACAACACCTCCCTTAAACAAACTAATATTGAACCTGCAATTTTCGCCTATTTTTGTGTGCTGCACCAATATCTAAATCCAGATATTTGCGCAAAACACCGCACGAACCGGACTTTGTTCGTTACTTTCTAAAAATCAACGTATCTTTATCGCAACAAACTATGACGCGCCCATGCGCCCGAAGATCGCGCGCCGGCGGCGCGTGCGGCTCACGACAAGTCGTTCTGGTAATGGTGGTGCGCGGTCAGGTACAGCCCGCGGCGCAGCTCGACCGCCTTGTCGCCATAGGTGTACGACACACGCTCGGCGCACAGCAGCGCGGTGCCCTCGGTCACGCGCAGGAACTGGGCCGCGCCGGGGTCGGCCGCCACCGCGCGGATCTTTTCGCTGGCGCGGATCATGCGCGTGCCGAACTCCGACTCGAACAGCCCATACATGGGACCCTTGTACTCGACCAAACGTTCGGCCGTGAGCCCCTTGAACAGCAGGCCCGGCAACCATAATTCTTCCAGGATGGTGGGTGCGCCGTCGAACGACTGCACGCGCTTGATATAGACCACCGCATCGCCCGACTTCAGGTCGAGCAGGCGCGCCACTTCGGCCGCCGCGCGCATGCGCTTGAATTCGATGATCTGGTTGTCGGGCTGGTGCGGCACCCCCTCGTCGGGCATCAGGCGCAGGAAACGGAAATGCGCACGCGCCTCGTGGTGGGTGGACACGAAGGTGCCCTTGCCCTGGCGCCGCAGCACCAGGTTCTCGGCAGCTAACTCGTCGATCGCCTTGCGCACCGTGCCCTGGCTGACCTTGAAGCGTCCGGCCAGCTCGACTTCGCTGGGAATGAGTTCGCCGGGCTTCCATTCGCCCGACTGCAGGCTTTGCGTGATCAGGCCCTTGATCTGCTGGTAAAGTGGACTGAAAGTCGGCGAATTGCCCGTTCCGGCGGCAGGGGCGCTGGCACTGCCGGCAGTGGCGCCTTGGTTGGTCGGGTTGGACGAGACTGGATTCATAGACCAAGATTTCACCACAAAAGGCTGGCCCCGTCCAGCAATTATCGATTCAGTTATCTGTCTTATATAAGACATATGATATGAATTGACAGATCAGCCATGGGAGCCTACACTCGCGAACGATATTGCTTGCGCGCGCCTCTTCGGGCGTGCGTCTTTGCCAACGTCGCGGGCATCCTGTTTTGGTATCATTATAGTTTTTTCGAACTATACTTCCCACCAACAGGCGGCTCCCCGGCTTCGACCGTTTTCTTTCCCACTTTGGAGATTCATCATGGCTAAAACCCCAATGCGCGTTGCTGTCACCGGCGCCGCCGGCCAGATCGGCTATTCCCTGCTGTTTCGCATCGCCAACGGCGACATGCTCGGCAAGGACCAGCCAGTTATTTTACAACTGCTGGAAATCGCCGACGAAAAAGCACAGAAAGCGCTCAAGGGCGTCATGATGGAAATCGACGACTGCGCCTTCCCGCTGCTGGCCGGCATGACCGCGCACGCCGATCCGATGACCGCATTCAAGGACGCTGACGTGGCCCTGCTGGTTGGCGCACGTCCGCGCGGCCCTGGCATGGAACGCAAGGACCTGCTCGAAGCGAATGCCCAGATCTTCACGGTGCAGGGCAAGGCGCTCGACGCGGTCGCCTCGCGCGGCGTCAAGGTACTGGTGGTGGGCAACCCGGCCAACACCAACGCCCACATCGCCATGAAATCGGCGCCGTCGCTGCCGTCCAAGAACTTCACCGCCATGCTGCGCCTGGACCACAACCGCGCGCTGTCGCAGATCGCCGCCAAGATCGGCAAGCCAGTCTCGTCCATCGAGAAGCTGTGTGTGTGGGGCAACCACTCGCCGACCATGTACGCCGACTACCGCTTCGCCACCGTCGACGGCAAGTCGGTCAAGGACATGATCAACGACGACGCCTGGAACCGCGACACCTTCCTGCCTACCGTGGGCAAGCGCGGCGCCGCCATCATCGAAGCGCGCGGCCTGTCGTCGGCGGCCTCGGCCGCCAACGCCGCCATCGACCACGTGCATGACTGGGTGCTGGGCACGGCCGGCAAGTGGACCACCATGGGCATCCCTTCGGACGGCTCCTACGGCATCCCGGAAGGCATCATCTTCGGCTTCCCGGTCACCACCGCCAACGGCGAGTACACCATGATTCGCGACCTGCCGATCGATGCATTCTCGCAAGAACGCATCAACCTGACGCTCAAGGAACTGAGCGAAGAGCGTGACGGCGTCGCCCACCTGTTGAAATAAGCAATACACGCGGCCGGATTCGTGGACAGCATCAAGCCACCGATTCGCCGTACGCGCCGTGCCGCCCCGAGCGGCACGAGCGCAGTTGTGTCAAAAGAAAGTAACATGCATCCATCCGAGATTTTATTCCAGGGCAAACGCCAGCCCTTGCTGCTTCCTGCCTGCGACCATTACGCCGGCTCCGAAAAGCTGATGCGCAAGTCGATGGCCCTGCAGCAAGACCTTGGCCCCCTGTTCGACATCACCTTCGACTGCGAGGACGGCGCCGCGACCGGCGCCGAGCAGGAACACGCGCAGCTGGTGGCCGCGCTGCTCAATGACGAAGGCAACCGCCACGCGCGCATCGGGGCGCGCCTGCACGACAGCGACAGCGTCCATTTCGCCTCCGACCTGGCCACCATCGTGGGCGGCGCCGCGCGCCGCCTGGCCTACATCGTGCTGCCCAAGGCCGACAGCGTGGGCGACGTGCTGCGCGCCATCGAACTGATCAACGAGCACGCGCTGCCGGCCGGGCGCGCCGCGCTGCCGCTGCACGTGCTCATCGAGACCCACGGCGCGCTGCGCGACGCCTTCGCCATCGCCGCCCTGCCCCAGGTCGAGTGCCTGTCGTTCGGCATCATGGATTTCGTCTCGGCCCACTACGGCGCCATTCCCGGCAGCGCGATGCGCACGCCGGGCCAGTTCACCCATCCGCTGGTGGTGCGCGCGAAACTGGAGATGGTTGCGGCATGTCACGCCTACGGCAAGGTAGCGTCGCATAATGTGACGACCGAAATCAAGGATACCTCCGTGGTCGCCAACGACGCCCAGCGCGCCGGGGCCGAGTTCGGATTCACCCGCATGTGGAGCATTCACCCCGACCAGATCAAGCCGATCATCAAGGCATTCACGCCGCGCGTGTCGGAACTGCACGAGGCGAGCAGCATCCTTGTCGAAGCGGCCAATGCGCAGTGGGGACCGATCGCGCAGAACGGACGCTTGCACGATCGCGCCAGCTACCGATATTATTGGACCGTCCTGCAGCGCGCCAGGCTGGCCGGCCTGGCCCTGCCCGACGCCGCAGCCGCACTCGTCAACCACGACCATTCACCGGAAAGCTCCTGATGCCTATCCTGTTTTCAAAAACCCTGATCGCCTGCGGCCTTGCCCTGGCGTGCGCCACCGCACTGGCCGCCGCCCCGGCCGCTCCCGCCGACGGCGCCAAGGCGCACAAGGCGAAGGCGCAGCCGAAGCGCGCTCCCAAGCCGGAGGCCGCGCCTGGCGCCGACGAAGCCGAGCCGGACATCACCGACACCACCGTCACCGAGTACAGTTGCGAACTCGGCAACAAGATCACGACCTACCACAACGACAAGGACGAGTCGCACATCGCGCTGCGCTGGAAGAAGCGGCTGCACCGCCTGACCCGTATCGGCACCACCACCGGCGCGCGCCGCTTCGAGAATGCGCTGTTCGGGCTGGTCTGGATCGGCATCCCGGCCAAGGGCATGCTGCTCGATTCGAAGCTGAACCGCCAGCTCGCCAACGAATGCAAGAGCCCTCAACAGATCAAGCCCGTGGTGGAAGCGGCGCCGGTCCCGCAGGCCTGAGCGGCGCCGGCCTTGCACCGACTGGCGGACCGCCCGCATTGCGTACAGTAAAAACAACACGCCCACAAGGAGATGTCATGTCCCGTAATACTTTCAACACGCTCAAGGATTTCAAACTGTCGGCCGGACAGAAAGGCAAGTTCTACTCGCTGCCAGAGCTCGCGAAGAGCCTGGGCGTGGATATCTCGCGCCTGCCGGTCTCGATCCGCATCGTCCTCGAATCGGTGCTGCGCAACTGCGACGGCAAGAAGGTCACCGAAGAACACGTCAGGCAGCTTGCCAACTGGAGCCCGGCGGGCGAGCGCAGCGAGGAGATTCCGTTCGTGGTGGCGCGCGTCGTGCTGCAGGACTTCACCGGCGTGCCGCTGCTGGCCGACCTGGCCGCGATGCGCAGCGTGGCCGACAAGATGGGCATGAACCCCAAGAACATCGAGCCGCTGGTGCCGGTCGACCTGGTGGTCGACCACTCCGTCACGATCGACCATTACCGCGAGCCGCACGCGCTCGACCTGAACATGAAGCTCGAATTTGCGCGCAATAACGAGCGCTACCAGTTCATGAAGTGGGGCATGCAGGCCTTCGACACCTTCGGCGTGGTGCCGCCCGGCTTCGGCATCGTGCACCAGGTGAACCTCGAGTACCTGGCGCGCGGCGTGCACAAGGCCGGCGACGTGTACTACCCCGACACCCTGGTCGGCACCGACTCGCACACCACCATGATCAACGGCATCGGCGTGGTCGGCTGGGGCGTGGGCGGGATCGAAGCCGAAGCGGGCATGCTGGGCCAGCCGGTCTACTTCCTGACCCCGGACGTGATCGGCGTGCACCTGCGCGGCTGCCTGCGCGAAGGCTGCACCGCCACCGACCTGGTCCTGACCATCACCGAACTGCTGCGTAAAGAAAAAGTCGTCGGCAAGTTCGTCGAGTTCTTCGGCGACGGCACCGAGTCGCTCTCGCTGACCGACCGCGCCACGATCGGCAACATGGCCCCCGAATACGGCGCCACCATGGGCTTTTTCCCGGTCGACGACGCCACCATCGAATACTTCGAAGGCACTGGCCGCACGCCTGACGAAATCGCGGCCTTCCGCAACTACTTCAAGGCGCAGGACCTGTACGGCATCCCGAAGGAAGGCCAGATCGATTACACCCGCGTGGTCTCGCTCGACCTGGCCACGGTGGCGCCCTCGCTGGCCGGACCGAAGCGCCCGCAGGACCGCATCGAACTGGGCCACGTCAAGTCGAACTTCGCCGAGCTGTTCTCCAAGCCGACCAGCGAGAACGGCTTCAACAAGAACGCGGACGACCTGAACCAGGTGTACGAAACGAGCAACGGCGTGCAAGTCAAGAACGGCGACGTGCTCATTGCCGCGATTACCTCCTGCACCAACACCTCGAACCCGAGCGTGATGCTGGCGGCCGGCCTGCTGGCCAAGAAAGCGGTGGAAGCGGGCCTGACCGTCGCGCCCAAGATCAAGACCTCGCTCGCGCCCGGCTCGCGCGTGGTGACCGAATACCTGGACAAGGCCGGCCTCCTGCCCTACCTCGAGCAGCTCGGCTTCGGCGTGACCGCCTACGGCTGCACCACCTGCATCGGCAACGCAGGCGACCTCACGCCTGAACTCAATGCCGCCATCGCCACCCACGACATCGTGGCCTCGGCCGTGTTGTCGGGCAACCGCAACTTCGAAGCGCGCATCCACCCGAACATCCGCTCGAACTTCCTGGCCTCGCCTCCGCTGGTGGTGGCCTACGCGATCGCCGGCACCATGTCGCGCGACCTGATGACCGAACCGGTCGGCCAGGGCAGCGACGGGCGCGATGTGTACCTGGGCGACATCTGGCCAAGTTCCAAGGAAGTGGCGGCCGTGATGAAATTCGCCATGGACGCCGACGTCTTCAAGGCCAACTACGCCGACGTCAAGGGCGCTCCCGGCAAGCTGTGGGAAGACGTGACGACCGTCACCGGCCAGGTCTACAACTGGCCCGATTCGACCTACATCGCCGAGCCGCCGTTCTTCGACGACTTCAGCATGACGCCCAAGGCGGCCGCGACCGGCATCAGCGGCGCGCGCGCGCTCGGCGTGTTCGGCGACTCGATCACCACCGACCACATCTCGCCGGCCGGCTCGATCCAGGAAAACGGCCCGGCCGGAAAATGGCTGCTGGCGCACGGCGTGCAGAAGGCCGACTTCAACTCCTACGGCTCGCGCCGCGGCAACCACGAGATCATGATGCGCGGCACCTTCGCCAACGTGCGCATCAAGAACCGCATGATCCCGCCCAAGGCCGACGGTTCCGCGGTCGAAGGCGGGATCACGATCCACCAGCCGTCCGGCGAACAGATGTCGATCTACGACGCGGCCATGCGCTACGTGGCCGACGGCATCCCGAGCATGGTATTCGGCGGCGAAGAGTACGGCACCGGCTCCTCGCGCGACTGGGCCGCCAAGGGCACCCAGCTGCTGGGCGTGAAAGCGGTCATCGCGCGCTCGTTCGAACGCATCCACCGCTCCAACCTGGTCGGCATGGGCGTGCTGCCGCTGCAGTTCATCGGCGAGGACAGCGTGCAAAGCCTGAACATCGGCGGCGCCGAGACGTTCGACCTGAAGGGCATGGAAGGCGAGATCAAGCCGCAACAGCTGGCCACGCTGGTGATCCACCGCGCCGACGGCCAGAGCCAGGAAGTGCCGGTCCTGCTGCGCATCGATACCCCGATCGAAGTGGACTACTACAAGCACGGCGGCATCCTGCCGTTCGTGCTGCGCCAGCTGCTGGCGGCCTGAGCGCCTTAGCACTTGTCCGAACAGCAACAAGAGCGCCGGATCCGTCCGGCGCTTTTTTTCGTCCTTATTGCGCTGTATTCATTGTCGGCGGCCGAATCAACTACAATACGGGTGATAAGGGTTTATCATTGTTGTCAATTATCGATCCGTTCATTCACTTAGCAAAGACTCTTATAGCCCCATGCGTCGTCCATCCAAAGATTCATCCCACAAACTGTCGGCGGAAAGCCAGCGCCTGACCAGCATTGCACAGGCCATCGTGCAGGCCGGCAGCCGCATCGAGGAACGGGCCTGGGAACGCCATCTGGATACGCATCTCCAGAAACTGCTCAAGTCGGGCCACCAGGACACCATCGACACCACCCTCAATGCGCTGTTCAAGGACGACCTGAACGCCTACGACATCCTGATGGAAGGGGTCGAGGCGGTCAGCGAATCGTCCGTCATGGTCGAGCAGCACGACGGTGCCGAGACCAGCTGGCAGGCGCTGCTGGTGGCAGCGCCCATCCTCGCCTGGACCCGCTTTTCGATAGCGTCCGGCACCATCGCACCCGAACTGGCAAGCACCTTGTCCGCGCATTTCTCGGCGCACCTGCTGGCCGAGGGCACGCGGGTCGCGATGGCCCCTACCTTGTTTGCGATCGACCAGTTGCCGCACAGCCATGCCGAGACCTATGCGCTGACCCACAAGCTGGCGCAAGCGGCCTACAAGGGCAGCGCGCTCAAGCCGATTGCCAAGCCGCCCGAGACCGCGCCCTTCCTGGCCGACACGCGCTACCTGCTGCTGGCCGTGGTGGCGCCGCTCGGCGCGCCCCTGTTCAAGTGGCAGGAGCCTCAGTACCAGAGCAATTTCGCGGCCGAGCGCGCCAATGCGCTGGAACAGTGGCGCACCCAGGCCACACCGAACATCGCGCGCCTGCTGCCCGGCTGCGGCATCGAACTGCTGCTGCCGGAAGCGTATTACGTGGCCTGCCGCGAAGCCGACAAGCTGATCCGCCCGGTCTCGATCCGGGCCGCGGTACATTACCTGACCAACACGCTCGACGTCGAAGCGTCCGATTTGCGCGCCGTGATCGCCGGCTTCGGCGAGGAAGGGTCGGACGGCCAGATCGACGAATACCGGGTCGCCTTCACCTTGCGCCAGACCAACGACGTCATCTACGGCATCGTGTGGCCGCTGTACGGCCAGGAGGACGAAGACGGCACCCCGGTCGAGGGCCTGCTGCAGGCGGGCATCGCCGGCATCGAGCAGAACAGGGCGCCGCTCGAGGAAATCATCGCTCACCTGAACGAAGCCGGGATCACGCACATCAAGCGCCACAGCGAACGCTTCGTGGCCGAATATTGCGACGACTGCGGCGCGCCGCTGTTTGCCGACCCCACCGGCGAACTGGTGCACCCGGAAATGCCCGAGGACATGCCGCAGGGCGGCGAGCACTTCCACTAACCAGGCCGGCGCTCTTGCGCGTGGGTACAATGAACCCGTACCCGCGCGTGAGCGCGGCTACGCGAACCGCTACCGGTCACCCGGTCAAAACTCTTCCCATTCAACATTCGGAGCCGCCTTGCGCGCGCAGGTAGCGCGCGGCTCGGCAGGCGCTTCCTGTCACGCACGGCGATTGGCCGTGAGTCGCCTCACGCGGCGCCGCCAGCGCCATCGCTACGGCGTCACCCACGCGAACAGCCTCGGCCCGTAACGCCGACCGAGAACCAGGAGCAGTACCGCGAGGCCGAGATTCCACATCAAGATCAGGACAGTCGCATCGAGGGCATGGAACAGCGACAGCGCGACCGAGCCGATCGCGGCCGTCGCCAAGCTGGCCGCCATCGCCACCGGCACCGCCAGCAGGCGCGCTGCGTGTCTCAGCATGATGAGCAACATCAGCGACAGCGGGATGCCGACGATTGCCAGCGTCGCCAAGCAGCGCGCCGTTTCGCCGAGAGAAATGCCGTCGGCACCCAGGCTCACCCAGTGCGTCAGGCAGCCGTAGCCGATCGTCGATATCCATCCGGCCAGCGCCGGCAGCGGCAGCAGCAGCCAGCGCGGCGAGCGACCGGGAATACTCGCGCTGAACGCGGCGATCGCGGCAAGAATGCCAGTTGCCGCGGCTGCCGCCATGCGCGCGACGAACACCGGTTCACGCAGCTTGAGCGGCAGATCGGCCCGCACGCCATGTCCGAGCGCGACCAGCGCCAGCATCAGCGCCGCGCACAGCACCCAGTACAGGGCCCGCACCACGGGCGGGCGCAAGCGGCGCACCGGGTTGGCGCGCGCAACCAGAGAATCGATCAACTGACCGGTCGACGTCATGTCTTCCTGCCTTCCCCGATCAGCTTGCGCAGATTCTTCAAGGCCCGGTGGGTCGCCACCTTGAGCGCGGCAATCGAGGTGCCGCTCGCCGCAGCCGCTTCCTGCAGCGACATCTCTTCCAGTTTCAGCATGCGGATAGCCTCACGTTGCCCCGTTGGCAGGCGTTCGATGACCTCGCGCAGGCGGCGCCGATCCAGCGCGTCTTCCTGCAGATTCGTTTCAGAAGGCAATAAGGTGTCATCGTCGGCATCGAAGGGCGTCTCGCGCGCATTGCAGCGAGCCTGGCGCCGCAAGCGGTCCACGATCCGCCTGTGGGCGATGGCAACGAGCCAGGGTCCGAACGGGCGAGCAGGATCGTAGGTATGGCGCACCGCATGCAGCGTCAACAATATATCCTGCACGGCATCCTCGATATCGCTGGGGTTGCCGAGATGGCGGGCGGCAAGTGCGCGCAGATACGGTGTAATGTCTTCGAGCAAGCACCGGTAGGCATCGCGATCGCCATCCTGCGCGCGCTGCATGTGGGCGGACCAGTCGAGCGATCCATCGGGACGATGCATTCTTGGAGACACGCCAATTGCTTTCTGAAGCGAATCATATCGCGGACCGCGCCAAATTAAATTGTGCGGACCGCGTAACCTTTGATCGTTTGCCGGCGAATTTATTCGCAAGGTCGCACTCCAGCGGCCGTCAACGTAAGGAGATGCAACATGAGCAAGCAGGTATTGGCGGCCTCTACGCTGTCCGCCGCAGTGGGGCTCGCACTGGCGATGCAGGCATTGCCGGCCCAGGCGCAGGAAACGCAACAGGCCAAGGATATGAGCAAGATGCCGCAAGTGGTCAAGGACAACATGGCGCGCATGGAAAGCAAAAAGCTCGAGAAGTGCTACGGCATCAACACGGTCGCAAAGAACGATTGCGCGGAAGGCGTGCATTCCTGCGCCGGCCAGGCCACGCAGGCGCGCGACCCGAAGTCGTTCGTGTTGCTGCCGGCCGGAGACTGCGCGAAGATCCAGGGCGGCAAGCTGCGGGCAAGCTGAGCCGACATGAAGCCGCCTCTGGCCGGGCCGCCGGACACGCCCGGCGCCATTCCCGCGCAAGCCGGCATCGGGCTGCGCTTTCGCCATCACGAGGTGGTGGTGCAGGCGCACCCGGCGGTTTCCTGGTTCGAGGTGCATACCGAAAACTACATGGGCGGCGGGGCGGCGCCGGCTTACCTCGATGCGATTCGGCGCGACTATCCGGTTTCCCTGCACGGCGTCGGCTTGTCCCTTGGCAGCGCCGAGGGCATCGATGCGGCGCATCTGGCGCGCGTTCGGCTCGCCGTCGAGCGCTTCGCGCCCGGGCTGGTCTCGGAACATCTGTCGTGGAGCGCTACCGGCACCACCTATCTGGCCGATCTGCTGCCACTGCCGATGACGGAAGAAGCATTGAGCGTCGTGTGCCGCCATGTCGACCAGGTGCAGAGCTGTCTGCGGCGCCGCATCCTGATCGAGAATCCGTCGACCTATCTGCGCTTTCGGCATTCAACGATACCGGAGTGGGATTTCCTCGCCGAAGTGGCAAGACGGACCGGCTGCGGTCTTCTGTGCGACGTCAACAATATCTACGTCAGCGCCAGCAACCACGGCTGGGATGGCCTGGCATACCTGCGCGCATTGCCGCCGGCCGCGGTCGGCGAAATCCATCTCGCCGGACACAGTGTGCGCCAGCTCGATCAAGGCCGCACGCTGCGCATCGACGACCATGGTTCACGCGTCGCGGCGCCGGTCTGGGCGCTCTATCGCGCAGCGCTGCAGCACTTCGGAGCGGTGCCTGCCCTGATCGAATGGGACACCGAGGTGCCGCCGCTATCGGTTTTAATGGAAGAAGCCGCCAGCGCCGATGCGGCACTCGAGGAACTGCGCCATGCACCCGCCCGCGCCCACGCTGCATGAACTGCAGCGCAGCTTGCGCGACAGCCTGCTGCACCACGCGGGCGATCCTGCCTGCGCCCATGTAATCGCGGACGGCATCGATCCCGCGCAGCGTCTCGGCATTTACCGGCATACCATCGAGAGCACACTGGCGCGCGCGCTGCGCTTGTCGTTTCCCGCCGTGCGCCATCTGGTTGGCCCGGAATTCTTCGACGGCGCGGCACGTCTGTTCGCCGCCGAGTCGCCGCCGCATCACGCAGGGCTGGACCAGTTCGGCGCCGGCTTCCCGCAATTCCTGGCCAATCTGCCGCAGGCGGCGGCGCTGCCTTATCTGGCCGACCTGGCCAGGCTCGAATGGCAGGTCGATCTCGTGCTGCACGCGCGCGAGGCGGCGCCGCTGGCCGTCGAGCGCCTCGCGCATCAGGATGAGAGCGCACTGGCCGCATGGCGCTTTGAAGCGCACCCAGCGGCCCGCCTGCTGTGGTGCGAATTCCCGGCCGACGCGATCTGGCGCGCGCTGCTCGAGCGCGACGATGCCGCGCTCGCGGCCATCGATCTGGCCGATGCTCCGGTCGGCTTGCTTGTGCACCGCAGCGGCGGCGGGATTGCGGCGTGCAGCGTCGACATCGTGCGGCTCGATGCATGCGCATGGCGCCTGACGTCCGCCCTGTTTTCCGGGCTGCCGCTGCACGCGGCGCTGGAACAGGCCCCCTGCCCCGACGCGCATGCCGTGCTCGCTGGGCACCTCGCGCACGGCCACTTTGCGGACACCTGTTGCGCCCGTCCGATGTTCGCGCCTTAGGAGGATAGCGATGCCAGGCTCCCCATCTTCGATTGCCGCGCCACCGGCGAGCGCCAGGCGCTTTAACGCGCGCGCGCTGCGCTGGCTCGAGCGCGTACCCTACAGCGTCCTCGCCATCCCGTTGCGGCTTGCGCTCGCCACCGTCTTCTGGAACTCCGCGATGACCAAGCTGGCGAACTGGAATAGCGCGCTCGAACTGTTCCGCGAAGAGTACCAGCTGCCGCTCATATCCCCGGAATGGGCCGCTTACCTTGCGCTGTCGGTCGAGCTGGCGGGGCCGGTGCTGCTGACGCTCGGCCTGGCGACCAGGCCGGCCGCGCTGGTGCTGCTCGGCATGACGGCGGTCATCGAGATCTTCGTCTATCCGCAGGCGTGGCCCACGCATCTGCAGTGGGCCGCCATGCTGCTGGTGCTGTTGTGCCGCGGGGCGGGGACCTGGTCGCTCGACTATCTGCTGCGCCGAAAGTTGCAGAAAGAATCGTAAATGAACTTTATCGCGTCTCGTTTCTCAAACTGGGATCGCCTTGTGTTTTTCAAAGGCAAGCCGTTGGCGTTCCTTTAGAGGAGGATCAGTCCGATGAAAGAATTTGACGTCGTCATCATCGGCGCCGGCCAGGCCGGACCTGCGCTGGCGAAGTCGCTCGCGCGCGCGGGCCGGCGCGTCGCGCTGGTCGAGCGCAAGCAGATGGGCGGCTCCTGCGTGAATTTCGGCTGCACCCCAACCAAGGCCGCGCTCGCATCGGCGCGCGTCGCTTGGGTGGCGCGCCGCGCCAGCCAATTCGGCGTGAACGTGGGAACCGTGCAGCCCGACTTCGGCGCCGTGCTCGCGCGCGCCGCGCGCGTTGCGCAAGGCATGCGCGAGTCGCTCGAGGCCAGATTTGCAGGGCACGACAATCCAGCCCTGATCCACGCTCACGCGCGCTTCGTGGGGCGCGACGCTGAACGCTTCCGTCTTGCGCTCGGCGACGAGGAAATCGTCGCCGCACACGTCGTGCTCGACACCGGCACCCGCAGCGCCGTGCCGCAGATCGAGGGTCTGCGCGAGATCGACTACCTCAGCGCCGAAAACTGGCTCGCGCAGCGCGCGTTGCCGTCGCACCTGGCGCTGGTCGGGGGCGGCTATATCGGTCTGGAAATGGCACAGTTCTACCGGCGCATGGGTGCCGAGGTCAGCGTGATCGAGAGCGGTGCGCAGGTGGCCGCCCAGGAAGATCCCGAGGTCGCCGCGGCGCTGCAACAGGTGCTCGAAGGCGAAGGCATCCGGTTTCGCCTTAACGCCAGGGCGACGCGCTGCCGCAAGACGGCGCAGGGCGTGGCGCTCACGCTCGAGAGCGGCGGCAAGACAGACGACATTGCGGCCTCCCATCTGTTCATCGCACTCGGCCGCAAGCCGAACACCGATGACCTGGGACTGGAAAACATCGGCCTGCGCCCGACCGAAAAAGGTTTCCTGGACGTGGACCAGCACCTGTGCACCGGCGTTGCCGGCGTGTGGGCAGTGGGCGATATCCGCGGCGGCCCGATGTTTACCCATACGGCATGGGACGATTACCGCATCGTCGAATCGCAGCTGACCGGCGACAAGTCGCGCAGCACGGCGCGCATCGTCCCCTACGCCGTCTTCACCGATCCCTCGCTCGGCCGCGTCGGCATGACGGAAAAACAGGCGCGCCAGGCCGGCAGGAACATCAAGGTCGCGCGTTTCGACATGAAAGGCAACAGCAAGGCAATCGAGCTGGGCGAGAGCGCAGGCTTCATCAAGGTGGTGATCGACGCCGGCACCGAACGCCTGCTGGGCGCAGCGGCGCTGGCTGCCGAAGGCGCCGAACTGGTGCATATCTATGTCGCGCTGATGAATGCCGACGCGCCCTACACCGTCCTGGAAAACGCGATCCAGACCCACCCGACGCTGGCCGAAGCGGCGCAGAGCGCGGTGTCGGCGCTGCGCCACGCTGGCTAAACGGTTTTGCAGACGCAATAAAAAAATTCCCCGCCGCGTAAGGGACGCGGCGGGGAATCGGTCAAGGCATGGCGGCACCAAGGTGCCGGCGCCCTCACTTACATCGTGACGGTATCGGCAAGGTCGCGGAATTCCTCGATCTTGTCGAAGTTCATGTAACGGTAGATGTCGGTCGCGTTCTTGTCGAGCACGCCGATATTGGCCATGTACTCTTCCATCGTCGGGATCTTGCCGAGCATGGCGCACACTGCGGCCAGTTCGGCCGAGCCGAGGTAGACCTGGGTGTCGAGACCGAGGCGGTTCGGGAAGTTGCGGGTCGAGGTCGACATCGCGGTCGAACCCTTGCGCACTTGCGCCTGGTTACCCATGCACAGCGAGCAGCCCGGCATTTCCATGCGCGCTCCGGTGCGCCCCAGCGTGCCGTAATGGCCTTCGGACATCAGCACTTGCTGGTCCATCTTGGTCGGCGGCGCGATCCACAGGCGAACCGGCATGTCGCTCTTACCTTCGAGCAGCTTGGAGGCGGCGCGGAAGTGGCCGATGTTGGTCATGCAGGAGCCGACGAACACTTCGTCGATCTTGTTGCCGGCCACTTCGGACAGCACCTTGACGTCGTCCGGATCGTTCGGGCATGCCAGGATAGGCTCGTGGATATCGGCCAGGTCGATCTCGATGACGGCGGCGTACTGCGCGTCCGCGTCCGGAGCGAGCAGTTCCGGCTGGTCCAGCCAGGCTTGCATCGCATTGATGCGGCGCACCAGGGTGCGCTTGTCTTCGTAGCCGGTGGCGATCATCCACTTCATCAGGGCGATGTTCGAGTTCATGTACTCGATGATCGGATCCTTATCCAGATGCACGGTGCAGCCAGCGGCGGAGCGCTCGGCCGAGGCGTCGGACAATTCGAAGGCTTGCTCGACCTTCAGGTTCGGCAACCCTTCGATCTCGAGGATGCGGCCGGAAAAGACGTTCTTCTTGCCCTTCTTCTCGACCGTCAGCAAGCCCTGGCGGATTGCGTACAGCGGGATTGCATTGACCAGGTCGCGCAGGGTGATGCCAGGCTGCATCTGGCCCTTGAAGCGCACCAGCACCGATTCGGGCATGTCGAGCGGCATGACGCCGGTGGCGGCGGCGAACGCGACCAGGCCGGAGCCGGCCGGGAACGAAATGCCGATCGGGAAACGGGTGTGCGAATCGCCGCCGGTGCCGACCGTGTCAGGCAGCAGCAAACGGTTCAGCCAGGAGTGGATCACGCCATCGCCCGGACGCAGCGAGACGCCGCCACGGGTCGAAATGAAGCGCGGCAGCGTCTGGTGGGTGGTGACGTCGACCGTCTGCGGATAGGCCGCGGTGTGGCAGAACGACTGCATCACCAGGTCGGCCGAAAAGCCCAGGCAAGCCAGGTCCTTGAGTTCGTCGCGCGTCATCGGGCCGGTGGTGTCTTGCGAGCCGACCGTGGTCATCTTCGGTTCGCAGTAGGTACCAGGCAGCACGCCCTCGCCTTCCGGCAGACCGCAGGCGCGTCCGACCATTTTCTGGGCCAGCGTGAAACCGGTGCTCGAGGCGGCCGGCTTGGCGGCCAGGCGGAACAGGGTCGACACGGGCAGGCCAAGCGCTTCGCGCGCCTTGGCCGTCAGGCCGCGCCCGATGATCAAGGGAATACGCCCGCCGGCGCGCACTTCGTCGAAGATCACGTCAGACTTGACGGTAAATTTGGAGATGACCTCGCCGTTCTTGAGCGCGACGCCTTCGTACGGACGCAGTTCGATCACGTCGCCCATGTTCATGGCCGTCACGTCCAGTTCAATCGGCAGCGCGCCGGCGTCTTCCATCGTGTTGTAGAAGATCGGAGCGATCTTGGTGCCCAGGCAGAAGCCGCCGAAGCGCTTGTTCGGGATGAAGGGAATGTCTTCGCCGGTAAACCACAACACCGAGTTGGTGGCGGACTTGCGCGAGGAACCGGTGCCGACCACGTCGCCCACGTAGGCGATCAGGTGGCCCTTGGCCTTGAGTGCCTCGAGCTGCTTGAGCGGGCCGATCTTGCCCGGCTCGTCAGGCTCGATGCCGGGGCGCGCGTTTTTCAGCATCGCCAGCGCGTGCAGCGGAATGTCCGGGCGGGTGGTCGCGTCGGGAGCCGGCGACAGGTCGTCGGTGTTGGTTTCGCCGGTGACCTTGAACACGGTCAGGGTCTGGCTTTGCGGTACTTCAGGACGCGAGGTGAACCACTCGGCGTCGGCCCACGATTGCAGCACGCCCTTGGCATTGGCATTGCCCTTGTCGGCCAGTTCCTTCACGTCATGGAAGAAGTCGAACACCAGCAGCGTCTTCTTCAAGCCTTCGGCCGCGACCGCGCCAACCACCGGGTCGCCCAGCAGGTCGATCATCGGCTTGACGTTGAAGCCGCCGAGCATCGTGCCCAGCAGTTCGGTGGCGCTCTCGCGCGAGATCAGCGCGCAGCTTTCCTTGCCCTTGGCAACCAGGTCGAGGAAGGTGGCCTTGACCTTGGCGGCATCGTCGACGCCGGCCGGAACGCGGTAGGTCAGCAGCTCGACCAGGAACGCTTCTTCGCCCTTGGGCGGGTTCTTCAGCAGGGCGACCAGGTCTTTGGTCTGCGCGGCGGACAACGGGAGCGCGGGGATACCGAGCGCTGCGCGTTCGGCGACGTGTTGGCGATATGCTTGGAGCATTGATGTTCTCACATGTTGGTGGTTGTAGGTTCGCTGCGTGTCCTGCCAGGGTTGTTGCAAACTGCGCCCCCCGCGTATTGCCAGCCGCTCAGCAGCGATTACGAGCGACCATGACTAGAGGACAATGCGGCAATCCGGATTATACCATTGCATTGGGTCAAGTCTTCTATATGACATAAGAGTTTCATTTAACATACACACGACCGTTGCGTACCGGTTTTCCGGTCGGCTGCGCCATTGTCAGCGGATGGCGCCAATCACGCGTTTGACGAATTCGGCCGGATTGCCCGCGTGCCAGCGCCACACCACCACCAGCTCGTGATCTGGCGAGATGGTGACGGTGTTGCTGCCCGCGCCCTGCGCCCCGTAGGCGTTGGCCGGCAGGTCCGGATAGTTCTTGCCGCGCGAGTTGAGCCACCACAGGTAGCCGTAGTCGGGCCCGTGTTCGCTCGGCGTGAGGGCGGCCTTGAGGTAGCCGGCGGGGAGCACCTGCCTGCCGTTCCAGGCGCCGCCGCGCAGCCACAAATAGCCAAAGCGCGCCAGGTCCCAGGAATTGATCCACATGCCACCGCCCCAGCGCGTGCCGCCGCTGATGGATGCGACCCGCTTGCCAGCGAGCTCGACGTAGCTGTTATGGTAAGGCACCCACTTCCACGAATTGGAGGCGCCGATGACGTTCATCACCTCGTCCTCGAACACCTCGGGCACCGGTTTGCCGAAGCTGCGCAGCAGCGACAAGGCGAAACGGTTAATGCGCACATCGTTGTATTCGTAATAGGTACCGGGGCGCTGCAGCTCGCGCGCCTTGCGCTCGCCCGCTCCGAACGCGGCCGCGCCGATGAAGTCGTGCCGCTTGCCCCACATCTCCCCTTCCCATTCCGATTCCTGCTGCAGGTGGTGGCGCCAGCTGATGCCGGCGTTCTGGGCCGAATCGTAGCCGCCGTCGGCCACCAGCCTGGCTACCGGCTGCTCCAGGTCGGGGATGCGGCCGTCGCGCACGGCCACCCCGGCAACGCTCGAGAGCATGCTCTTGGCCACCGAGTAAGTCGGGTCGACAAAGGCGGTGTCGCCAAATTCAGCCACCACGTAGCCCTTGTAGATGACCAGGCCATTGGTATGCGCGCGCTTGGTCGGCATCGAGCCGAGCAGGCTGCCGAAGGTGCGCTGCTGGTCCGAAAAATCGGGCGCACGCGCCGTTTCGTGCGCCTGCGCGTAACTGACTGCGGCAGAGAGCGCAGCCGGATCCATTCCCAGCTCGGCCGGTGTCTTCCTGGCCCAGCTTCCGGCGGGCGGGAAGTAGGCCGACGTGGCGGCATTGGCAGCGCCAGCCAGGCAACAGTGCAAGGCGAGCGCGACGCACCAGCGCAACGCGCCGCGGCGGGAGTGTGTTTTCATGGTCGGGGATCGGTGCGATTGAAACAGGCCCGCTACCACTGCGAGTACGGATGGCGGATCAGGTTGGAATTGTAGTAGCGCGCCTCGCCGGTCACTTCCTGGCCGGCCCAGGCGGGCTTGTCGAACTGCTGCTGCTCCGACGCCAGTTCGATCTCGGCCAGCACCAGGCCCTGGTTGGCGCCCAGGAATTCATCGACTTCCCAGGTATTGCCGGCGAACGCGATGCGGCGCCGGTATTTTTCGATCAGCGGACGCTCGCACAGCGTGTCGAGCAGTTCGCGGGCGTCGGCCAGCGGCAGCGGATACTCCCATTCGCCGCGCGTGGCGCCCACGTTGCGGCCCTTGATGGTGAGCGTGGCGCGCTCGCCCTCGGTGCGCACGCGCACCACGCGCGCCGGATCCGCGCACAGGTAGCCCTGGCGCAGCAGCACCGGCTGGCCAAGGCTGCGCCAGCCCTCGCCGGCCAGAAGGAACTTGCGTTCGATCTCGACGCCCACACTCAGCCCAGCGAGCCGAGGATCGGCTGCAGGATCGCCGCGCCCAGCATGGCGCTGCGCGCGCCGTTCCAGCCGGTATAGGCGTCGGGCAGGTTGGCGTTGTCCTTGAACGGCATTTCCAGCGTCAGCGACAGGCACTTGAAGGTGTGGCCGATGTATTTGGAGGCGAGCGTGAGCAGCTCGTCGTTGTACTTGCTGGCCGCGTAGCCGTACACGTTCTGGAAGTCCGGACTGGCCGCCATGTACTGCGCGACGAAGGATCTTTGCAGCGCCGCGCGCTCGGGCGTGAAGTCGGCCAGCATCTCGTTGCCGGCCACGAAATTGTAGGGCAGCGCTTCGTCGCCGTGGATGTCGAAGAACATGTCGACCCCGGTTTCGTGGATCTTGTTCTTCACGCACAGCACTTCGGGGCTGCGTTCGAGCGAGGGGGTCATCCACTCGCGGTTCAGGTTGGCGCCGGCGGCGTTGGTGCGCAGGTTGCCGCGCGCCGCACCGTCCGGGTTCATGTTGGGGACGATGTAGAACACGGCACGCTCGAGCAGCTTGCGCGCCACCGGATTGGCGTTGTCGAGCAGCGCATCCATCATGCCTTCGACGAACCATTCGGCCATCGTCTCACCCGGGTGCTGGCGCGCGATGACCCAGATTTTTTTCTCGGCGGCCGGGTTGCCGATCACGACCAGGTTCATGTCGCGCCCGTCGACGCTGGTGCCGATGTCGTGCACGCGCGCGAGCGGATTCTCGGCCACTTCACCGAGCAGTCCCAGGTGCCGGTCCCACGAATACGGCTCGAAATAGGCGTAATAGACGCTGTCGAGCTCCGGGGTGTGGCTCACCGTCATGACCTGGCCGTCGAAGGTGGTCGGCACCCGGAACCAGTTCTCGGTGTCGTAGCTGGCGGCGACCTGATAGCCCTCGAAGCCTTGGGCGTAGGTCGCCTGGCCGGCGTTCAGGAAGCGGATCGTGCAGGCCTGGCCGCGTGCACCTTGCAGCCGGAAGTGAAACCATTGATGGATGTCGGCGTGCGAATCCTTGCGCAGCTTCAGGTCGATCTGCGCGGCGCTGTCCGCTTGCACCACCTCAATGGCACCGGAGTCGAAATGCTGGCTGATTTTGATAGGCATGGCTAGTCCTCTTGTTGGTGTTTTCCAGAAGAGCATGATACCCGGATTTCGCGCAGGATCGCCGGGTTTGCGCCGCGCCGGCTGCCTGTCGCAGCGGCGTGCAACGGCGTTCAGTCGGCGTCGAGGTTGATCAGGTCGCTGCGATAGGCTTCCAGCATACGGCGCATCAACTCCAGGTTGGGCGGGTCGAGCAAGACCACCAGGGCCGGCTTGCGCTCGAGCTCGAACGTCATGCGCACCGCATCCTGGAACTGCTTGCATTGCACGCTGAGCACGCGCGGGGTGACACGGTCGTCCCACTCATGCTGCAAGATCTGCGGGCGCGACGGCGGCGCCTTCAGGGTCGGGTCGGTATTGACGGGAATGTGCTCAAGCAGCCAGAACACCACCGAGGCGGGGATGAATACGCACGAGTCTTTCGCGCCCAGATAGGAAAACTTGGTCAGCAGGATGTTGCCGACGGCGTCGCATGACATTTGCAGGCTTTTGGCTTGACGAACAACGACTGGTTTCACGGCACGCTTCCTTTGTCAGGTTGAAAAATGCGCATGGATTTTACCGCATCCGCCTCCTCTTTTGTTTGAATCAGGAAATAAAACGGGGAGCTTGCGCTCCCCATCGAAGTCCTGCCAAAGCGGCCCGCTCAGCTTGACTTGTCCGAGCCCGATTTGCTGCCGCCGTGGCCGCTGCTGCTGCCACTGGTGCTGCCGCTGCGTTCTTCGCTCTGCACATTACCGCTTTGCTTGCCGGCGCGTGAACCCGACGATGCGGACTGGCGGTTGCCGTGGCTCATGCTTCCAGCGCGGCGCGCTTCCTCCGATGTGAATTCATGTGCAGTACCTTTCTCATGGGCAGCCTTGCCGCCTTCGCTGGCGATGGCGCGCTGGCGTTCCGGATCCATCGAGGCGAAACCGCGATTGCTGGTGCCCTTGCTGCCGCTTTGCTTGTTGCCTTGGTTACTTGAAGCCATGCTGTCCTCCCTTTTCTGTTGTACCCCGCCGTGGCAGGGGCCGGGCCGCCGATCCCACCGGCCTGTGCGCCGATGAGCGGCCCGGCAAGTCCATCTTAGGCAGGCCGGATTGATGAGGGTATAGGACTGATTGCGCCGAATTTGTAGGACAAGAGAGCACAGGAAAATTCGTTGCCCGAGCACTGACACCGGCAGTCGCTAAACGTAAGCGCCTGTCCTACACGCAAGCGCTCCGTGTTCCGATACTGCGATCGGGTATGACCGTGCACCATGGCAACCCTGGCAACGCTGTTGATCAGGTGTAAGGCACGCCGCAACCGCGTTGCCGGCAATCTTCATCACATGTTTGGAAAGGATTTGCCATGAACTCGAACCAAAGAAGCCAAGGAAATAACCAGTCCGATAACGCAGGCAATGAAAAATCGGTGTCCTCGTCGCGTGCCGGTGCGGTGCAAGACAACACCCAGAACCAGAAATCGAAGCAGGCGGGCAGCGCCGCTTCGCAGACCGGCAGCCCGCAACAGCAGGATCGGTCCCGGCAGCAGGGCGGCTCGCCTGGCAGCCAGCAAAGCACGGACCGCACCGGCTCCCAAACCGGAGCCGGCCAGAAAAATGCGATGCCGGGGGTACACGAATCGAACGATCTGGCCGGCGGCATGCCGCGTAGCCCTGGCGCTCGCCACCTGGCGGCCGACGAGAAGATGGACGACGATACCGGCCTGTCGAACAAGGGCAACCGGCAGTCGGTCGAGATCGACGAGGGCACCCGTCAACCGCGGCAAAGCAATGTCGGGCGCAGGAGCGACGGCACGCCCGATTAGGGCCTGGATGAGTTCCCCCTAATTTCGCCCCGTCATAGCAGCTAAATGGGGTTCCCGCCTCCGCGCACTGCTGTCCGCAATAAAAACGTTGACATTTGCACGTCGTTCCCGCGCAAGCGGGAACCCCATTTTGTGTGCAGTCCATTGATGCCGACTGCATTGGCGTGCCGCGAAATGGGGTTCCCGCCTGCGCGCACTGCCGTCCGGAATGAAAACGTTGACATTTGCACGTCGTTCCCGCGCAAGCGGGAACCCCATTTTGTGTGCAGTCCAATGATGCCGACTGCATTGGCGTGCCGCGAAATGGGGTTCCCGCCTGCGCGGGAACGACGAGATTAAGTCTCGGGTTGAAGGTTATACGAACAGCCCTTTGATGGCGTGCACATCGACAATGTCAACGGTTTTATTCCGGACAGCAGTGCGCCTCCGCGGGAAGTCGGTTTCGCCAATGGCGAAAACGACGGCGTTGAAGGTGCTAACGAGATTCCGGCGCGGGAACGACCGGTGGTGTTTGTCAGCGCGAAGGCGGCGCGCTTAGCTGTTGGTATAGCTGGTCTTGACAGTCGTAAAGAACTCGACCGCATTGCTGCCCTGCTCGCGCGCGCCGTAGCTCGAGCCCTTGGTGCCGCCAAAAGGCACGTGGTAGTCCACTCCCGCGGTCGGCAGGTTGACCATCACCATGCCCGCCCTGGCATGGCGCTTGAAGTGGGTCGCGTGCTTGAGCGAGGTCGTGCAAATGCCAGCGGTCAGGCCGTATTCGGTGTCGTTCGCCAGTTCCAGCGCATGCTCGTAATTTTTCGCCGGGATCACCGAGGCGACCGGCCCGAAAATTTCTTCGCGCGTGTGGCGCATCGCGGGATCGCAGTCGGCGAACAGCGCAGGGCTGAGGAAATAGCCCTCGGTGGCGCGCTGCAGGCGTTCGCCGCCGCACACCAGGCGCGCGCCTTCGGCCTTGCCCATCTCGATATAGCCCAGGTCCTGCTCAAGCTGGCTGCCGTCGACCACCGGCCCGATGTCGATGCCAGGGTGCAACGCGTGCCCGACCTTGAGTTCACCCAGGCGGCGCGCCATCGCGGCCACGAACGTTGCATACACCTGCTCGTCGACGATCAGGCGCGAAGAAGCGGTACAACGCTGTCCGGTGGAGAAGTACGAACCTTGGATGGCGGCGTTCAGCGCCGTCTCCATGTCGGCGTCGGCCAGCACCACCAGCGGATTCTTGCCACCCATTTCAAGCTGCACCTTGGCGCGCCGCCTGGCGCAGGCGGCCAGCACGCGCTCGCCGGTGCCGCTCGATCCGGTGAAGCTGATCGCGTTGACGCGCCGGTCGCCAGTCAAGGCTTCGCCGACCACCCGGCCCGGTCCCATCACCAGGTTGAACACCCCGGCCGGCAGGCCCGCCCGGCTGATGATCTCGGCCAGCGCCCAACCGCAGCCCGGCACCAGGTCGGCCGGCTTGAACAGCACGCTGTTGCCGAATGCAAGGGCGGGCGCGATCTTCCAGGCCGGAATCGCGATCGGAAAATTCCAGGGGGCGATGATGCCGACCACGCCGACCGGCTCGCGCGTGACGTCCACTTCCACGTTCGGGCGCACCGACGCCAGCCTGGCGCCGGGGATGCGCAGCGCTTCTTGCGCAAAGAACTTGAAGATCGCGCCGGCGCGCGCCGCTTCGCCGATCGCTTCGGGCAGCGTCTTGCCCTCCTCGCGCGCCAGCAGCGTGCCCAGCTCGATCTTGCGGGCAATGATTTCGCTGCCGATGGCGTCGAGCGCATCGGCGCGCTGCTGCACCCCTGACAGGCCCCATCCCTGCGAGGCTGCGTGGGCGGCGGCAATCGCCTGCTCGGCCTCGCCCGCTCCGGCGCTCGCGTATTCGTCGATGACCTCGCTGCGGTCGGACGGGCTGCGCGTGGTGGTGGCGCCCGCGCCGTCGACCCAGGCGCCGTTGATGTACAGTTGTCTCATTTTTTATCCTTGCGTTCGAGGTGCCATGCCGTGCAATCAGTGTACCAAATGCAACGCTTTGTGCCTTGATCTGCGTCCGGGCGCCAGGCACTGGCCGGGAACGGCGGATCACGACGCCGCCTGCCCCGGCCCGGCGCGCAATTGCCTGAAGTAGTCGATGGTACGCCCCAGTCCTTCGCGCATGCCCACCTGGGGTTCCCACCCGAGCGCGCGCGCGGCCAGGGCGATGTCGGGGCGGCGCCGCACCGGGTCGTCCGCAAGCGCCGGCAGGAACGCGATGGTGGAGCGCGAGCGCGTCATGTCGAGGATGGTTTCAGCCAGTTCGAGCATGCTGCATTCATCCGGATTGCCGAGGTTGACCGGTCCGCACAGCTCGTCGGGGCTGCACATGAGGCGCTCGAGTCCGTCGATCAGGTCGTCGACATAGCAGAACGAGCGGGTCTGGCGGCCGTCGCCGTAGATGGTGATGGGGACGTTGTCGAGCGCCTGCACGATGAAGTTCGATACCACGCGCCCGTCGTTCGGATGCATGTTGGGGCCGTAGGTGTTGAAGATGCGCGCGATCTTGATGCGCAACTTGTGCTGGCGGCGGTAATCCATGAACAGCGTCTCGGCGCAGCGTTTGCCTTCGTCGTAGCAGGAGCGCAGCCCGATCGGGTTGACGTTGCCGTAGTAGCGCTCGGCCTGCGGATGGTGTTCAGGGTCGCCATAGACCTCGCTGGTCGACGCCTGCAAAATGCCGGCCTTGACGCGTTTGGCCAGGCCGAGCATGTTGATGGCGCCATGCACGCTGGTCTTGGTCGTTTGCACCGGGTCGAACTGGTAGTGCAGCGGCGAGGCCGGGCATGCGAGGTTATAGATTTCGTCGACCTCGACATAAAGCGGAAACGTGACGTCATGGCGCAGCAGCTCGAAGCCGGGGTGCGCCAACAGTGCGGCGATGTTGCGCTTGCAGCCAGTGTAGAAATTGTCGGCGCACAGCACATCGTGCCCTTGCGCGAGCAGCAGCCGGCACAGGTGCGAGCCGAGGAAGCCGGCCCCGCCGGTCACCAGGATGCGCTTGCAGTGGACTTCCTTCATTGCGCGACGCTCCGTTCCCAGCTGCCGCGCCGGCACATGTCCAGCGCCTCGGCCAGCACCTGCTCGACGCTCACCTTGTCGGCGCAGCCGTGGCCGGGCGGGCAGCTCGCTCCCGTGCACGGGCGACACGGCGTGTCCGCCTGCGGCGGCTGGCGCCCCCCCACAGGCGGCGCCCAGCGCGCCGGATCCGAGGCGCTGCAGGGCACCACGCTGGGCGTGGCGAGCGCCGCCGCCAGGTGCGATACGCCGCTGTCGTTGCACAGCACCATGCGTGCGCCGGCCAGCAGGGCGGCCAGGGCGCCCAGCGTGGTGCGTCCGCCCATGTCGATCATGGGCGCACTGGTGTGCTTGAGCAGTTCGTCGATGACGGGGCGCTCGAACGCGCTGCCGGTGACGACCACGTGCCAGCCCTCGCCTGCCAGTGCGTCGGCCACGCGCGCAAAGCGCGCCGCCGGCCAGCGCCGCGAAGCGCAGCGCGCGCCCGGGTGCACGCAGACATAGCTGCCGGGCGGGGGCAAGGGTCCGGATGCGGCCAGGCCCTGGTAGTCGGCCTCGCGCAGCGGGAACTCGAGCGAGGCGTCGTCGGCGCGCGCGCCCAGGAAGCGCAGCAGCGAAAGATAGCGCGCCACTTCGTGTTCGCCTTCCTTCCACGGCATGAACAGGCCGGGGTCGGGACAATAGGCGCCGGGAAGGAAAAATCCGGCATGCTGCAGCGCGCCCAGCGAGGCGGTGATGGGGTTGCTCAGTGCTCCGCTGTCGTGCAGCTGGATCGCAAGGTCGAAGCGCTTGTGCTGCGCTTCGAACAGGAAGCGCGGCAGCCTGGCGATGTCCGGCTTGTTCTCGGGCAGTCCGGGAAAACCGGGAAACGCGAGGTAGTCGTCGATGTAGTGCGAAAAACGCTCTGCGAACTGCTCTGCCCACGGCAGCCCGACCAGCGTGATCTTCGCGTGCGGGGCGGCGCGGCGCAGGGCGCGCAGGGCCGGCACCACGCACAGCATGTCGCCCAGCTGCAGGGTGCGGAACACGGCAATCCGGCGCAGCGCACCGAAGTCGAGCTTGCGTGCCTTCAGGGACGCGCTCATCGCCCCCCCTGCCCGGTTGTCAGCGTGTTTTTCTCGAGCAGGAAGGAGCCGATCGCGAGCGCATCGAGGGAGCTGCTGCAGAACGACTCGAGCGCATCGCGCGGCGTGCAGACGATCGGCTCGCCACGGGTGTTGAACGAGGTGTTCACCAGCACCGGCACCCCGGTCAGGCCGGCGAACGCCTGCAGCAGGTCGTAACAGGTGCTGTGCTGCGAGCGCCGGATGGTCTGCACGCGCGCGCTGCCGTCGACGTGGCGTACCGCGGGAATGCGTTCGGCCTTGTCGGGGCGCACGTCATAGACGAACAGCATGAAGGGCGAGGCGCCGGCGCCCACGAACCAGTCGCCGGCCGCCTCTTCGAGCACCATCGGCGCCACCGGCCGGAAGTCTTCGCGTTCCTTGATGTGGTTCAGGCGTTCCTGCATCGAAGGGTCGAGCGGCGAGGCGAGGATCGAGCGGGCGCCGAGCGCGCGCGGGCCGAACTCCATGCGGCCCTGGAACCAGCCGACGATCTTGTTGCGTGCCAGCAGGGCTGCGCTCTCCTGCACGATGTCGCTCGGGCGCCGGTACGGCAATCCCGAGTGCAGCAGCAACTGCTCGATCTCGTCGTCCGGGAATGCCGGGCCGAGGAACACATGCTCCATCTGCCAGCGCGGCTGCGCGCGCGCCTGCTGCTGCGCATCGATCCAGAGCGCGGCGCCCAGGGCGGTGCCGGCGTCGCCGGCGGCCGGCTGGACCCAGATATCGGAAAACGGGCCACGCTCGCGCAGCTTCGCGTTCATCACGCAATTGAAGGCCACGCCGCCGGCCATGGCGAGCCGGGACGCCCCGCTTTCGCGATGCAGCCAGGCAGCCATGTCGGCCACCGTTTCTTCCAGCACCACCTGGAGCGAACGGGCGATGTCGAAGTGCAGCGCCTCGAGCGGCGCGCCCGGTGTGCGCGGCGCGCCCAGCACCTGGTGCCAGTCGGCCGGCGCCACTTCGTAGTAGCCGTGGTCGCGGTAGGTGACCAGCTCGCGCAGGCGCGCCACGAAGCGCGGCTTGCCGTACGCGGCCAGCGCCATCACCTTGTATTCGTCGCACGAGCGCAAAAATCCGAGATGGGCGGTGATGTCCTCGTACAGCAGGCCGAGCGAATCGGGAAGGTCGACCTGCCGGATGCGCCGGTACTTGCCGTTTCGGTAGATGCCGTAACTGGTGCAGGCGCGCTCGCCGCGCCCGTCCATGACCAGCACCGCGCACTCGTCGAACGGCGCGGCCAGGAAGGCGCTGGCCTCATGCGCCAGGTGGTGTTCGACGAAATGCCATTGATAGGGCCCGTCCGCGCGCGCTCCCTCGAAACGGCGCTGCAAATGATGCGGCGCGCCGCTGGCCAGCTGGCGCGGCGCATTGACCACGTACGACAGCGCCAGCGGTTGCCACGGCGACAGCCAGGCCGAGGCATGCGCGGACGGCTCGAGCGGCAAGGCGATGCTGGCGTCGTGCGCGTGCCTGCCAAGTTCGATGCGCGGATCGTACGAATAGGCCACGTGCGCAACCTCGCGCAGCGCGATGCCGGCCTGCGCCAGGCAGTAGTCGATGGCGTGGAACGGCAACTGCCACACCGTGAACGGCAGTGGCCGCTTGCTGTGCTTGATGCGCGTGAAGCGCTCCTCCTCGGCGGCCGCGATGACGGCGCCGTCCCCCACAAGGCAGGCCGAACAATCGTGCAATGCTGCGTTGATGCCCAAGGTATACATGCGAACCGTCCTCACTCATCCGAACAAGGATCAACATACTTCGCCGCAAAGCATTTGCAAGCAGAGAGTGCCGGGTTCCCGCAAAAACTCAGCCGGTGTTTGATGCATGACAGACAGCCGTTGCGGGAGCTAAGCGCTGGCTGCCGTTGTCCAACCGGTGTTTCATGCACAAGAGGGAAAAAAGCATATGGAACAGCACACCGGCCCGCAGGGCCAGCCCCCCGGCGAACGGCGCATCACGGCCGAGCTGTGGGAGGTGGTTTCCCGCTATCGCTGGCGCATCATCGCCGCGTTCGCCTTCCTGGTGACGGCCAAGGTGGCCACGGTGGCCGTGCCGCTGGTGCTAAAGCGCATCATCGATGCGTTTGCCGTGCCCGGCAACCTGGCGCGCCTGCCGATCTACCTGCTGGCCGGCTATGCCGTGCTGCGCTTTGCCAGCACCTTGTTCAATGAACTGCGCGACCTGTTCTTCGCGCGCGTGACGCTCAGCACGGTGTCGGCCTACGCGCAGAAGACCTTCGCCCACCTGCACGCGCTGGGGGCGCGCTTTCACGCGCGGCGCCAGATCGGCGGCCTGCTGCCCGATATCGACCGCGGCACCAACGGCATCGCCTTCCTGCTGGGCGTGGGCTTGTTTACGATCGTGCCGACCCTGATCGAAATCGGGCTGGTGCTGGCGGTGATGCTGTCGCGCTACAGCGGCTGGTTTTCGGCGATCATCGCGGCCACCTTCCTGCTCTATACCGGCTTCACCCTGGTGTTCACGGCGCGCCGCGTGCTCTACCAGCGGCGCGTCAACAAGCTCGACTCGGGCGCCAAGAGTCACCTGGCTGACAGCCTCATCAACTACGACACGATCAAGTACTTCACCAATGAAGAGGTGGAAGCGGGCCGCTTTCGCAACATCATGGACCGCTGGATGGAGGCCGGCATGGGCAACCAGAGCGCGCTGTTTACGCTGCACGTGGGCCAGAGCGCGGTGATCGCGGCCGGGGTGGCGGCGATCATGCTGCTGGCCGGCGAGGAAGTCTGGCGCGGCCGGATGAGCGTGGGCGACCTGGTGCTGATCAATGCCTATGCGCTGCAGGTATGCCTGCCCTTGAATGCGCTCGGCTTCGTGTACCGCGAAGCGAAGGACGCCTGGGTCAATGCCGAACGCCTGTTCCAGCTGCTGCGCGAACGCCCGGAAAACGAGGAAAGGCCGGGCCAGCCCCAGCTCAGGGCGGTCCAGGGCGAGGTGGTGTTCGAGCACGTCAGTTTCCACTATGAAGCGTCGCGCCCGATCCTGGCGGACGTCAGTTTTCGCATTCCGCCCGGGCGCACGGTGGCCGTGGTCGGGCGCAGCGGCTCGGGCAAGTCGACCCTGGCGCGCCTGCTGCTGCGCTTTTACGAGCCCGTCAGCGGGCGCATCCTGATCGATGACCAGGATATCAGCCAGCTCAGTCCGGCCAGCGTGCGGCGCGCGATCGGCGTGGTGCCGCAGGAAACGGCCTTGTTCAACGACACCATCGGCTACAACATTGCCTACGGCCGTATCGGGAGCACGCGCGACGAGGTCATCGCCGCCTGCCGCGCGGCCCACGTGCATGAACTGATCGAGGCGCTGCCCGAGCGCTACGACACCCCGGTCGGCGAGCGCGGGGTGAAATTGTCCGGCGGCGAGAAGCAGCGCATCGCGATCGCGCGTGCCATCCTGAAACATCCGCCCATCCTTATTTTCGATGAGGCGACGTCGGCACTTGATTCAGATTCAGAGCATGCGATTCAACAGGAACTCGACCGCTTGTCCGAGAATCGAACCACTCTCATCATCGCACATCGGCTGTCCACCATTGTCGGGGCGCACGAAATACTCGTGATGGATCGCGGGCGCATTGTTGAGCGCGGCAGCCACATCGAACTGCTGCGGCGGCAAGGTCTTTACGCACGGCTGTGGCTGCTGCAGCAGCGCAGGGACCAGCAAGACATGCTGCAACGCGAAACATCGTAGCGCACCAGTGGAGGACATCATGCCAATAACAACAACAGATGCTGCTTGCGAAGCTGTGCATACCGATGCCTCGGGCCCGCACGCGCCGAAAGCGGGCGCGCGCGCGCAAGGGCCGGACATATCGGTGGTGGTGCCCACCTGCGGGCGCACCGGCCTGCTCGACCGCTGCCTCGACGCGCTCACGCGCCAGAAGCTGGCGCCGCACCGTTACGAAATCATCGTCGTCGACGACCAGCCCGGCCACGAGGCCGAGCAACTGGTGGCGCGCTGGCGCGCACGCATCGAAGACAAGGGCCTGGCCATCCTGTATGTCGCCAATGCCGGCCCGCACGGCCCGGCTGCGGCGCGCAACCGCGGCTGGCGCATCGCGCGCGCGAGCATCATCGCATTTACCGACGACGACACGGTGCCCTCGGCCAGCTGGCTGGTGCACGCTCTGGAGGCATTCGGCGCCAACGTCGACGCCCTGTGCGGCCGGGTTGAAATGCCCTTGCCGAAAACCCCCACCGATTACCAGCGCGACGCCAGGCAGCTCGAATCGGCCGAATTCATCACGGCCAACTGTTTTTGCCGCAAGAGCGTGCTCGAGGCGCTGGGCGGCTTCGACGAACGCTTCCGCTATGCCTGGCGCGAGGATACCGACCTGTATTTCCGCCTGCTGGCCATGCACGCCAACATCGCGCACGCACCGCGCGCGCTGGTGGTGCACCCGGTGCGTCCGGCCCCGTGGGGCGTGAGCCTGTTGCAGCTCAAGAAGATCTCGTTCGACGCCCTGCTCTATAAAAAACACCCCACGCTGTACCGCCAGAAGATCCGCGCCACCCCGCGCTGGGACTACTACATCACCGTGGCGGCGCTGGCGCTGGCCGGATTTGGCCTTGCCGGCGCCAACAGCGCCGCTGCACTGGCCGGCGGCGTTCTGTGGTTCGCCATCACGGCGCCGTTTTGCCTGCGGCGCCTGCGCGGCACCTCCAAGTCGCCCTCCCACATCGCCGAAATGGTCGTCACCTCGGCCCTGATCCCGCCCCTTGCCGTGTTCTGGCGCATGGCCGGGGCGATCCGGTTTCGCGTTCGCTTTGCCTGAGGAAGCACCATGCGCCCCCTGAAAATCCTCACCTGGCACACCCACGGCAGCTACCTGTACTACCTCACGCAGGCGCCGCACCACTTCTACGTGCTGTCCAAGCCGGGGCGCCCGCCCGGGTACGGCGGACGTTGCGGCTCGATCGCGTGGGGCGACAACGTGCATGACATGCCGGTCGAGCGTGTCAGGCAGTACGAGTTCGACTGCATCGTGTTCCAGGACGACGTCCAGTACGAAAAGGACCAATACGAACTGCTCAGTGCAGCCCAGCGCGCCCTGCCCAAGATCTACCTCGAACACGACCCGCCGCGCGAACACCCGACCGACATGGCGCACCCGATCGACGATCCCAACGTGCTGCTGGTCCACGTCACCGATTTCAACGCCCTCATGTGGAACAGCGGGCGCACCCCCACGCGCGTGATCGAACACGGGGTGCTGGTGCCGCCCGACGTCGCCTACCGGGGCGATCTCGAACGCGGCCTGGTCGTGATCAACCACCTGGCACGGCGCGGGCGCCGGCTGGGCGCCGACATCTATGCCGAAGCGGCGGCCGCGGTGCCGCTCGAACTGGTCGGCATGGCGGCCGACGAACTGGGCGGGCTGGGCGAAATACAGCACGCCGAGCTGCCCGCCTTTGCCGCGCGCTACCGTTTCATGTTCAACCCGATCCGCTACACCAGCCTGGGCCTGGCGGTGATCGAAGCGATGATGATCGGCATGCCGATCGTCGCGCTCGCGACCACCGAGCTGGCCACCGTGATCGAGAACGGCAGCTCGGGATACATCGACACCAGGCTGGCGACCCTGATCGAAGCGATGCGCGAGCTGGTACGCAATCCGGCGCTGGCGCGCCAGCTTGGGGCGCAGGCGCGGCTGCGCGCGCAGGAGCGGTTCGGCATCGGGCGCTTTTGCGCCGACTGGAACGCGGCGCTGCGCGACGTTACCGGGACCGCAACGGCGCACGCCAGTACCCGGCTTTGACAGCACAAGGAGTTCTCCTTGACGTCCTCCCCGACCTAAAGGACGGGGATTCCTACAGCTAGCGTCGCACGTCCGCGACGGAGAATGTTTAACGCAGCATTGAGATCACGATCATGTACCGCACCGCAATCACTGCAGCACCACTCTTTCGCATGTTCAGTGAACATGCTTCCAAGGTCTGCGATACCTTTCGGCCGCGAATCGGGCAACGTGCCGCAATGCGAGCAGATCTGGGTGGTAAAGCTTTCATTCACCTCTTCAAACCAGGCGCCATGCTTAACAGCCTTGTACGCCAGTTGTGTTCGGAAGGACGACCAGCCGACATCGTAAACGGACTTCGCCATGCTGGTTTTAGCGAGCCCCGCAGCATTGATATTGCCGACCACAATGTAGTCGAATGCGCGCAAGATTGCACTTGTGCAGGTATGCAGATAGTTCCGCCTGCGATTGGCGATCTGTGCGTGGATTGCCGTGATCCGCTTCTTTTTGCGCGCACGCTGGGCCACCGCCAGCGCCGTCTGCGCATCGCGGTAAATGTGCGTGGCCGCGATGCGGCTGCCATCGCTCAGTGTCGCCAGCTCTTTCAGGCCCAAGTCAATTCCAACACCGCGCATCGGCAGGCGGGCTGGCGGCGCAGGAATCTCAAGGACAATATTGAGAAACCAGTTGCCGCGCCGGTCACGGGAGAAGTCGTTGCCATCGGTGATTTTGCCTTCGGGCAGAAGGCGCGAATAGAACACGCGGAAGGTATTCCCGGCGAAGCGGAAGGCGTTGCCTTCGCGTTTCAATTCGCGCCCTTTCAGCGGAACCCACTCCAGCGATTTTCTACCGCGATAGCGAAGGTAGGGCCGGCACGACTGGAAGCGCGACTTGGCGTACTGCTGACACACGTCGTTGACAGTTCCCGAGTGAAGACCAAGTTTACGGCTAGCGCCTGTGGTGAGCTTGATCAAATCGAATCCGGTATGCCAGCGATGGCCAAAACGCAGCGCGTCCTTTTGCCTGTCGTTGCAGTAGTTCCAAACGAAGTTGACGGCCCGAGCTTGCTTATTGAGCAGGCCGTTCAGCGACTTGACGCGGTATCGGTAAACCGGTCTCATTTTAGTTCAACACCAATTGTCGACGCTGGTTCCACTCTTAATCCTAAGGCATCGACTGCTTCGGCATGGCTTTTCATGGTGCCCGAATTGCTGCGCAATTCGCAGTCGGCTCCTTTCACTCCTCGCCCTAAAGGACGAGGTTTCTCGGAGCAAATCTGATGA
>Ga0207975_100216_pt1 | contig 39426 bp, 38 predicted proteins | sample LakWasMe91_HOW11_2_FD_183913 | JGI IMG/M metagenome (GOLD analysis project Ga0207975, IMG submission 183913) | Freshwater sediment methanotrophic microbial communities from Lake Washington under simulated oxygen tension - Sediment Metagenome... | ecosystem: Environmental > Aquatic > Freshwater >...
ATCGAGGGTCAGCAGAAGGGGCTCCTGCCCCTCTGCTGACGCGCGGCATCCCTGCCGCGCCCCTAACGGGCTGTTCTCGATAAAAGCTCCGGTGCTCGGCGCGGCAAACGGGAGAAATACTATCCGTACGTAACATCAGTTAAAATAATGAAACGTTCGGCATTGATAAAACTGCCCCGTATTAAATCCCGTAAACCTTACGCTTACGCCAAAACGTCGCCCGGCTCATGCCCAGCAAACGGGCCGCTTGGGTAACTTGGCCGTTACTCCGCTCCAGCGCCTGCCGGATTGCGGCAGATTCCTCGTCCGCCGACAGCGGCGTATTTTGCACGGGTTGCGGCTCAATGCTCCGCTGTTCCCTGAACTCCGGCGGCAATTCAGAGCAGCGCAAGGTCGTCCCCCTGCCTACCGCAAAAGCATATTCCACCACATTATGCAGCTCCCGAATATTGCCCGGCCACATATAGTCCAGCAAAGCGCGCATGGCCTGCGGATCGATTTTTTCGATTTTCCTGAAATTCGCGGCATTATGCTGCTGGATAAAATGCCAGATCAGCAGGCTTATATCTTCCCGGCGTTCCCGCAACGGCGGAATAAAAATGGGCACGACCCGGAGCCGGTACATCAGGTCTTCACGGAATCGCCCGTTTTTTACTTCCTCGCGCAATGAACGATGGGTCGCGGCGACGATGCGCACATCGACATCAATGGAACGGTCGCCGCCGACCGGAATATAGTTTCTTTCCTGGATGACGCGAAGCAGCTTGGCCTGTAATTCAAGCGGCAGTTCAGCCACTTCATCCAGAAACAAGGTTCCGCCGTGCGCACGTTGAAACAGGCCGCTATGATCCTTGATCGCACCGGTAAACGCGCCACGCACGTGACCGAACAACTCGCTGTCCAGCAAGCTACTGGACAAGGCCGCGCAATTGATCGCCAAAAAAGGCGCGTTGCGTCGGACGCTCAGATCGTGAATGGCCTTGGCAACCAGTTCCTTACCGGAACCGCTCTCGCCTCTTACCAATACCGTAGCTTCCGTTTCCGCGGCATTTTGAATAATCTGGAACACCGCCTGCATGGCCGGTGAGCGGCTTAACAGACCTTGAAACCCCTGCTTTCCGGACCCAGGCATTGCACTTGAGTCTTTCGGCAAAGGCGTATTTTCCGATTGTTCCGAAGCGGGGAGCAACAGTCCCAAACCACCGTAAAAAACGCCCTCTTGGTCATGCAAAACGTGAGTTATCTTATTCAGCTCAATTTCATGTCCATCAGCTTGAACTAATTTTATGAGTTGTTTTTGATGGTCGCCGCCCTCGGTAATCACGTATTCTTGCAAACAGGGCTTACCTGTGACATCTTCGGCGTTCAATCCCGATAACTGTTCCGCGCCCCGGCTCCAGTGAATAACCTGTTGATCCCGGTCAACGATATAGAGAGCTGCAACATCGCAAAGATCGAGCAACTTTAAAAACAACGGCTGCAATGGCTGCTGTGCCAGCCAGCCTGACAAGGGTTCGGAAAGCTGTTTCGTTTGTTTCATGGGCGTCTCACTGAATCAAATAGATGTTTCACTGAAACAATATATGAAACGGGCGAAAGGCGCAAGGCAAAGGGCTAAAGGTCCGTACTTTAACTATGCACCCTTTGCCTTGCGCCTTTCGCCCTTCGTCTTAACCTTTTGGCACAAGCCTTGCTTTAACCAGATATACCCCATACCCAACCGGAGACACATCATGCTATTCAAACAATTATTCGATCAGGAAACCTGGACCTACACTTACTTGATTGCCGATCCGATCAGTAAGGACGCCATCCTGATTGACCCGGTCAACACCCATATCAATGAATATATTGAGCTGCTGGCAGCGCACGGCCTGCAACTGAAATATTCGCTGGAAACCCATGTTCATGCCGACCATATAACCGCCAGCGGCCTGCTGCGCCAACGCTTGGGCGCGCAAACTGCGGTGAGCGGGCTGTGCGGGGCCGAGTCGGCCGACATTCAGATTCAGGACGGCGATATTTTCAAATTTGCTGGCGACGAACAGATCAAGGTCATTGCCACGCCGGGCCATACGCGCGGCAGTATTTCTTTTTTATGGCGCGACCGCTTGTTTACCGGCGACTCTTTATTGATAGGCGGTTGCGGACGCACCGATTTTCAGGGCGGCGATGCCGGTGCGCTGTATGACTGCATTACCCAACGCTTGTTCACGCTGCCGGATGAAACGCTGGTCTATCCGGGCCACGATTACCAACAGCGCTGGGTCAGCAGCATCATGCAGGAACGTACCACCAATCCGCGTCTGGCCGGCCAGACCCGCGAACAATTTATCGAGCTCATGAACAACCTGAATCTACCCAAGCCCCGGTTAATCGATGAAGCGGTGCCCGCCAACCGTTATTGCGGCCTGGACGAAGATGAGCGCCAGGATGCCGTAGCGCTCAGGGACGCAACACTGCCGATCCGCGCCACGACAAGAACCGAAGACATGGTAGCGGAGGCCAAGCAACACATCGTTGAAATCGATGTCGCCAAATCGAAACAACTGCTTGCGAAAGGCAATGTCGTGCTGATCGATACCCGCGAAGAAAGTGAATACGCCGCCGGGCATGTTGACGGCGCGCTATTGGTGCCGCGCGGGATGCTGGAATTCAAAATCGGCAACATGCCTGAACTGGCCGACAAGTCGAAAGCGGTGCTCATCTACTGTCGCTTGGGCAATCGCTCGGCACTGGCGGCGCAGACCTTGCAGCAATTGGGTTACACTAATGTGCTGTCCATGGCCGGTGGATTTGAAGCGTGGAAAAAAAGCCAAGAGGCAGAATAATAAAAAATAGGTGGATGACAAAATGCATGTTGTTTTACACTTTTTTCGTGTATTGAAATCTTCCACTAACTACAGACTTGAGAGGAATTTATGTCAAACCAACACCATACCTTGCTAATTATAGGGGGAGGCGCCGCCGGCGTTTCCGTTGCCAACAACATGCGTCGTCAAAACGCCGATATTGATATTGCCATCGTTGAACCGTCTGAAGTCCACTATTACCAGCCGGGCTTCACCATTATCGGCGGCGGCGCTTATACCTTAAAAGAAACAACGCGCAATGAAGTCGATTTGATTCACCCGACCGTCACCTGGATCAAGGATTACGCGGAAACCTTTCAACCGGATGACAACAGCGTCAGCCTGCGTTCCGGCGATACGGTCAGTTACGACTATCTGGTAGTCTGCCCCGGCCTGCAACTGGATTGGGACAAAATTGAAGGCTTGAAAGAAACGCTGGGCAAAAACAATGTGTGCAGCAATTATTCCGCCGAAACCGTGGAATACACCTGGGAATGCATCCAGGCTATTAAGGAAGGCACAGCGCTGTTCACCCAACCGCCGATGCCGATCAAATGCGCAGGCGCGCCGCAAAAAATCATGTATCTGGCCGCGGATCGCTTCCGCAAAAGAGGCACGCTGGACAAATTCAACATTGAATTTTTAAATGCCGGTCCCGCCCTGTTCGGCGTACCGTTTTTCGCCAAAGCGCTCAGCAAAGTCGTCGCCGACTACGGCATTAAAACCAGTTTTAACCACAACCTGGTTGCCATTGACGGCCCGGCCAAAATCGCCACTTTCGAAACCACCGACAGCGAAAGCAACAAGCAACGCATTACCAAAGCGTTCGACATGATTCATGTCACGCCGCCGCAAAGCGCACCGGACTTCATTAAAAAAAGCCCTCTTGCCAATGCGGCAGGCTGGGTTGATGTCAATCCCAACACCCTGCAACATACTAAATACAGCAATATTTTCGGCCTGGGCGACGCCGGTTCAACGCCGAATGCCAAAACTGCCGCAGCGGTGCGCAAGCAGGTGCCGGTCGTGGTTGATAATATTCTTAGCCTGGAAAACAGCAAGGATGTCCAAGGCGGCTATGACGGTTACGGCTCCTGTCCATTAACCACCTCACTGAGTAAAGTGATGCTGGCTGAATTTGCCTATGACGGCAAGGTAACGCCTTCCTTCCCGCTGCTCGACCCAAGAAAAAGCCGTGCTATCTGGTGGTGGGGTAAAACTACCGGCTTTCCGTGGCTGTACTGGCATTTGATGCTCAAAGGTTACCGCATCGATATTCCTCATCTGGAATGCTATGCCAAAAAGTTTATGAAAGAGGAATAAATTATTAGGCGAAAGGCTAAAAAACCGCTTTACACTTTTCGCCCTTTGCCCTTTGTCTTTCGCCCTTTATCTTTCTATGCCCCATTCAAAATTCAATAACGCACGATTAACACAGTTATTTCCGATTGCAGGCTGGCTAAAATCCTACACCCGCCAGGAATTTAACAGCGATGTGTTCGCCGGTATCATTACCGCTATTTTGTTGGTTCCGCAGGGTATTGCCTATGCGATCTTGGCCGGTTTGCCGCCGCAACTGGGGCTTTATGCCAGCATCCTGCCGCCGGTGCTGTATGCGCTGCTCGGCACCAGTCGCACCCTGTCGGTCGGGCCGGTTTCGATTGCCGCCATCATGATTGCCAGCGCCTTGACGGCCCCGGAAATCAGCGCTTTGGGCAACCCTGTCCAAAGCGCACTGACTCTGTCGGCGGAAAGCGGCATCATCATGCTGCTGATGGCGCTGCTGCGCATGGGCGGACTGGTGAATTTTATCAGCCACCCGGTGCTTACCGGCTTTACCAGCGGCGCCGCACTATTGATTATCGGCAGTCAATTACCGCAGTTGCTCGGCTTGAAAACACCGTCATGCGGCGTTGATGTCATCTGCTACAGCCATTACTTTTCAGGCTTCGTGCCGGTCACCCTATTAATCGGCTTCGCCGCGGTTGGCTTACTGGTATTTTTCGGCAAGCCGCTGGTTTTTATCCTTAAAAATACCGGCATGCAACCTTATCTCATCACGGCGATCAGCAAATGCGGGCCATTATTGACCATCATGCTGGCAACGCTGGCCGTCAGTTACTTCGATCTGACCGGTCAACAGAATGTGGCTGTTGTCGGCCAGGTTCCGTCCGGCTTCCCGGCTTTAAACATGGATTTCTCCCCTATTGAAAAATGGTCCGCACTACTGCCCTACTCCGGCTTTATCGCGTTGATTGCCTATGTTGAAAGCGTCGCCATTGCCAAGGTTACCGCCAATTTCAGAAACGAAAAAATCATCCCCAATCAGGAGTTGATCGCGCTGGGCGTTGCTAATCTGGCTGCCGCCGTTTCCGGAGGCATGCCGGTAGCTGGGGGATTTAGCCGTACTATGGTGAATTTTGCTGCCGGTGCGCGCACTCAAATGGCTATGCTGATCGCCGCCGGACTTCTTGCGCTGGCGGTCATTTTCTTTAGCCCGTTGTTTGAAAATATTCCCAAAGCGGCGCTGGCTGCGATCATTCTGGTCGCCATTATTCCTTTGGTGAAACTGAGCGACATTGCCCACACCTGGCGTTACGATCGCGGTGACGGTATCGCCGAAACCGCTACTTTATTGGGCGTTTTAGTCTACGGGATTGAAGAAGGCATCACTCTGGGCATTATCCTCACCCTGATCAGCCACTTGCGTAAAACCAGCCAACCGCATATTGCCGTAGTCGGGCGCATACCCGGCACTGAACATTACCGTAATATCAAACGCCATAGCGTAGAAACCTGGCCTCACCTGCTATTACTGCGTGTCGATGAAAGCATCACTTTTGCCAATATCAATTATATCGAGGAGTTCATCAACGCCGAGTTAAGGCGGCAGCCGAATCTTAAGCATATTGTGCTTATCTTTACCTCAATCAGCGACATAGACACCACGGCGCTGGAGGTGCTGGAGAATCTGAACCATACTTTGCAAGCATCGAAAATGACCTTGCATATCTCGGAAGCGAAAGGCCCGGTACTCGATAAACTTGAAAAAACCGACTTTCTCAGGCAACTGAAACCCGGCAAGGCATTTTTCCATACCGAGGATGCAGTTAGAGAATTAGCTAAAGGCTAAAGGCTAAAGGCTAAAGGCTAAAGGCTAAAGGCTAAAGGCTAAAGGCTAAAGGCTAAAGGCTAAAGGCTAAAGGCTAAAGGCTAAAAATTGCAGCGCTCCTTAAATCCAAATGCAAGCTTTTTTCGCCTTTCGCCCTTCGCCTTTTATCTTCCGTCTTTTTTCCTATTTCGAAAACGCAATAAACCGCCGATAAGGCGAGCCCTGTTTCCAGGTAAATGCCTCGGTGTAATAATGCATTAGCGCCAGATAACCCAGCACGCCCAGGGTAATCGCCTTATTAATCTCCATGCCGAAAAAGAATTCGGTTACCGCATTGACCGCGCTGTCCCCGTAAGACTCCAACACAAACGCCAGTGCAAATGAACACAGCGGCAAAACGATAAAAACGGGCAGATGACAACGCGCCGCATAGCGATACATGGAATTCTGCGGTTGCCGGTGGTGCTTGTTGTAATCATGCACTACATAGAAAATATAGGCCGTCGCGTCATGCACCAGTCTTGGCACCAAAATCGCGAGGAAATAATACTGCTGAACAAAAAGATAAAACGTGCTTAGTACCAATAAAACATTGGACCACAAAAAACACCTGCCCGATTGCGTGGTCACATAGCGCTCGCATAGCAACGCACTGCAAACCAACCCTGCACATAAACTGCCCGAAACAAGCTTGATCCACTCCAGCTGCTGCACATCCAGGCTGTTTTTCAGGAAGATACCGATGTAAACAAATAGACCCGCCGTCACGCTCAGCCACAATAGCAGGTAAAAAACCCAATCGGGCAGACGATATAGACCACGCCCCACGCCCAATTGCTGTTTGAGTACGTGGTATACGGTCCAGGCAGCCACTGTGACATAAAGCGCTTTATAGGGAATAAACAGGCTGCCCACCCCGAAAGCCGTGATAATGGCAACCGTCATCAAAATGAGCTTCAACTTATAAAATTTCAGGTATTCGGTATTGCTCACCAACAAGATGGAGCTGGCGACAATATGCGGCGTTCCAAAAATAATTTGAAACAATAAAAACTGCTTCGGACTGCTCGGTAAATTATGCTGCAAAAAGCCCTGCCAAAACCAACCGTCAAACAGCTGTAACAACAAACACAAAGGAATGATTGCGTACAGCCCCAACAATAACCGAAACGAGACGGACAACTGATTGCCATCAGGTATATCTTGAGCTGAAAGGGCCTTATCTGAAATGGTTGTAGCAGACATAAAACTGTCCTCCTGTTATTGTTATATTCTCAGTCGAAATATTAAGTTAAACTGATTATTTAACCATTTTCAAGCTTTGCTTTTAGTTTTTTTCAGGATAAATAGACTCATGATATTTCAGCTACACCCGCGCCTGGAACAAGATTGCATAGCCATTGGCCGTTTTGAGTTATGCCGGTTATTAATGATGAATGACAGCCAGTATCCCTGGTTCATACTGGTGCCGGAACGAGCGGACTTGCAGGAAATTTATCAGCTGAACAAAGCTGAGCGTGAATTGCTGACCGAGGAATCCAGCTATCTTGCCGAAAACCTGGCCGCGCTTTATAAAGCCGACAAAATGAATATTGCCGCAATAGGCAATAGGGTTCCTCAACTGCATATCCACCATATAGTCCGCTATCAGGTTGATAAAGCATGGCCTGCGCCGGTCTGGGGGAAGTTTGACGCCGTTCCTTATACCGAACGGCAAATTGCGGATAACTTAACCCGCATTAAAGCTCAGTTGGGAATGTAAAACAGGCGCAAGGCCTTTGGCCTTATGCCTTGGAAATCTTAATCAACCAAAAATTCAGTAAAATAGGCTTCTTTAAAACCTTCTTCATGTCCAGCCTTACCCTCCTCTTCGGAATGCTCTTTCTCTGCGGGCTCGCCATGCCCTTTGTCACCTTCTTCCATCTTTTCCAGCGTCTTACGAATAACCGCTGTGGTTTCCTGACGCAATGCTTCGCGCTGTTCCATGGTTTGCAATGCTTCAGACGGCCTGCCGCTGTATAACATAATTAATTCGTGTCTTAATGCCGGCATGTGCTTTTTTACCGCAGCAATAGTGCCGGCGCCTTCAACCAATAATTGAACATTTATCAGCAAAAACTTTTTTGGTTCCGCCAAATTAACGGTAAACTTGGGAGTCATTTCCACATATTTTACACCGGCTTCCGCTTCCGATTCTTTTGCCCCTTCATTCGCAACCGCAACAGACATGAACAGAAGACTTAATACCACAACCCATAAACGCATAACAGACTCCGTGTAACTGGAAAATAATGGTCTAGTATAAGGCCAACCCCATCAATTTTAAAACGAATCCAAGTACTGACAAGGCAATGACAACCCATCTCCCCATCGGCCCGATAATGCTGGATGTTGCAGGCTTAACCCTGACACAAGCCGAAAAAGAAAAAATAAACCATCCCAACACCGGGGCGGTCATCCTTTTTTCGCGCAATTATCAAAATCCCGAACAAGTTACCGAGCTGATTAACGCTATTCGTGCGGCGCGCAATGGCGACATACTGATCGCCGTCGACCAGGAAGGCGGCAGGGTCCAACGCTTTCAACAAGGCTTTACGCGCTTGCCGCCTGCATCAAGCTACGCACAAAGCCCTGAATTGGCGGAACCGGCAGGCTGGTTGATGGCTGCCGAATTACTGGCTGTCGGTGTCGATTTCAGCTTTGCGCCGGTTTTGGATATTGATTGCGGCGTTAGCGAAATCATCGGCAACCGTTCATTTTCAACCGATCCGGGGCTTGCAACCCGCCTTTCAAGCTTATTCAGGAAAGGCATGAATGAAGCGGGCATGGCCGCAACCGGCAAGCATTTCCCCGGTCACGGCGCGGTGGCTTTGGATTCGCACCTGACTTTGCCGGTAGACGAGCGGGACATGGACAGCATCAGGGCAAAAGATTTGCTGCCCTTTAAACAACTGATCGCGGAAGGCCTGGAAGGCATTATGCCTGCGCATGTGGTCTATCCGAAAATCGACCCGAATCCGGCCGGTTTCTCGCCATTCTGGATACAACAGATTTTACGTAAGGAATTAAACTTTAACGGCACGGTATTCAGCGACGACTTGAGCATGGAAGGCGCGGCATCGGTCGGCGACTTCCCGGAACGCGCTCGCCTTGCACAACTTGCCGGATGCGATATGATCCTGGTCTGCAACAACCCGGCCGCCGCCGAGCAAGTGCTTGATGCCTTGCCGATAACCCACGATCCCGTCAGAGAACAGCGACTGCGTAGGATGCAAGGCAAACCGCAAATGAACCGCGAGCAACTCATGCAGTCCGAAAAATGGCAGCAATTATCAACCCTCATCATCAACCACACTCTATAACCATGCTTGAAGAAATCAAACACGTCCAGGCGACGGCCGATTTGCTGCACAGCGAACAGGAAGTTGAAGCCGCCATCGATAACATGGCTCAGGAAATCAACACCGCGCTTGCCGATCGCAACCCACTGTTGCTCTGCGTTATAAACGGAGGCATCGTCACCGTCGGTAAATTACTGACCCGATTAACCATTCCGTTAACCATTGACTCCATCCATGCCAGTCGCTATCAAAATCAGACTTCAGGCGGCAGTATCAAATGGCTGGTTAAACCGGAAACACCGCTTAAAGACCGCACTGTTCTTATCGTCGACGATATTCTCGATGAAGGCATCACCCTTGAAGTTATCTATCAATATTGCCGGGAACAAGGCGCAACAGCCGTCTACAGCGCCGTGTTAGTGGATAAAATCCTCGACCATGAAAAACCAGTCACCGCCGACTTTATCGGACTGAAGGTGGAAAACCGTTACTTGTTCGGCTACGGCATGGACTACAAAGGCTATTTACGCAACGCACCGGGCATTTTCGCCTGCAAGGAATAAACATCATGACTACACTTGCCATCATCGGCGGCACCGGCCTGACCCAACTGAGCGACTTAACCATCATCAACCGCGAGCAGCTGGACACGCCTTACGGTTCGCCTTCCGCCGAGTTTGTTACCGGCGAGCTGAACGGCAGCCGGATTATATTCCTGGCCCGGCACGGCAACCCCCATACCATCGCCCCGCATAAAATAAACTACCGGGCCAATATCTGGGGACTTAAACAGCTCGGCGTCGAGCAGATCATCGCCGTCGCCGCGGTGGGCGGCATCACCTGCGAAATGGCTCCGGCGCATATCGCCATTCCCGACCAGATTATCGATTACAGCTATGGCCGCCTGCATACTTTTTTTGAAGACGAAGCGGTGCAGCATATCGACTTTACCTATCCGTACAATCAAAAGCTGCGCTCGCGCTTAATTAACGCCGCAGCCACGGCCAACATAAAAATCAGCCCACTAGGCACCTACGGCTGCACCCAAGGCCCGCGCCTTGAAACCACCGCGGAAATCCAGCGCATGGAAAGAGACGGCTGCAACCTGGTCGGCATGACCGGTATGCCGGAAGCGGCACTGGCCAAAGAACTCGGTATGGATTATGCCGCGATCAGCGTCGTCGCCAATTGGGCCGCAGGAAAATCGGAAGGAGAAATAACCATGGAAGAAATTGAGCGGCATCTCCATAAAGGCATGGCGAATACCGCTGAATTACTAAAGGCTTTTGTAGGCTAGATTGCTACAAAATGTAACGACTCAGCTGCTAGAAAAATAGACCGTAGGCGGAATAAGGTCACCCAAGCGCATAGCGCGAGGTGGCGTTATTCCGGCGAATTCGGATGGCGCTTGCCGGAAACGCCGGTTCTCGCCATCGCTCGAACCGAGCTTATTCCGGCCTACGGCTAAAGGTTTTTGTGGATTAGGTTACGGCCTAATGATGACAACCGGCGCCGTGGATATGTCCATGTTCGGCTTCCTCTTTAGTCGCCGGTCTAACGTCCACCACTTCCACATCAAAAGTTAAGGCCACTCCTGCCAGCGGGTGGTTGCCGTCAATGGTAATATCATCGCCTTCGATCTTAACGATGGTGACTTCGCCGGAACCGGAACTGACGTCGGCATGAAATTGCATGCCGACTTCAATCTCATCAATGCCTTCAAACATGGCTCGTGGGATGACCTGGATCATCTCATCATTTTGTTCGCCATAAGCATCTTTGGCCGCAATGCGCACATTGAATTTGTCACCGACAGCTTTGCCTTGTAGAGCATCTTCCAGGCCCGGAATGATGTTTCCCGTGCCGTGCAGATAAACCAAGGCATCATCACCTATTGAACTATCCAGCACTTCGCCTTCATCATTAGTTAAAGTATAGTGAATTGAGACAGCCATATTGTCAGCTACTTGCATGATAAAACCTTTTTCGTAATTTAAAAGCCGACTATGATAAAGAGTTGCAGCTGTTTTGTCTGAAAAATTATTTCCATCCATCATAATTATCTACAGGAAATCAATCATGTCGCGCTGGAAACCGCCGGGGCCAAAGTCATCCCCTTACATCACGCCGGAAGGCTATCAATCGCTGGAGATTGAATTAAGGGATCTGTGGACCAAACGCAAAGAGGTCACCCAGGCTCTATCAGCGGCGGCCGCGGAAGGCGATCGCTCGGAAAATGCCGAGTACATCAAAGAACCTCGTTAAATATACTATTTTTAAAAAAATACAACAAAAACAATAGCATTTAAATAGTATATATACTATATTTATGTACTTTTTAAGTAAACTTTAAGACTAATATTTGAAAGATTTGGAAGAATTTCGAGATGACAGAAACGAAATACTATATATGTTACGAGAACTCTCTTAAACAAGATGAAGCTGAACTACTGCATAAATATTGGCAGCTTGATGAAAGCTCAGAAAATATTTATCGATACAAGGTACAAGATTTAATAGGAATTCTTAACTTTGATAAGGAGGGCGCCGTCACTAAATTTGTTAAGGGCAATTGTTTCATTTCATCAAATTCACAAACCTTTAACTGCACGTCTTGCCAAGTAAAATTTAATGCAAATTGCCGAACTGAGCTCAATAATTTAATCAAAAGACTTCCAAAAGTTTGCGACAATTGCAAAAAAGAAGAGGTAAATCTCATAGCTTTAGAAAAAATAAATATCCTCGAATCCTCAATACAGCAACCCATATTTCCTGAATTTAGTTATGAAGATCTTCAAATACTTAATTATGTTGAGAAAATAGCTTTGTTTGTTATGTTTTCGGAAATGAATGTCAGCGAAAATGAACCTATCAACTTTTCGGAAGGGGAGCTAAATCTGACTGGTGCCCCTGATATTGATAAGGATATATTATCATCATTATTTAATAAGAAAGCAATTTATGTTATCAAGGATGAAGACTACAATAATCTACCTTTGCTAATAGAAATGACAGAATATATTTACAAAAACAAAAAGCATTTAAATTCAGATAACATTAATTTACTTAATTCATTTTTAAGTGGTTTATATGAACCTGGAGTGTATTTTTTAAAACCTACTGAATCCCCTTCTTTTGAAGATTTCTTAAATCAGCTTTTTGAGGAGATAAGTAATTATTTCATAACCAAAAAAGATATTGAAATTTTATCAGATCTTATAACTTCAATACTTTTATATCAATCGTACCACCTTGTTAACGAAGCTAAACAAGAACATAAAATACCCATAGACATGAACATGAAATTAGATATAGTACTAACTAGTTTAGTAAAAAAATATCCGATGCCTGTTGTTTTTAATATTTTAAATTATCAAGCCAAAAATGTAGCTGCAACGCTTTATTCTAATAAAGTGATGCCATCATATATTCAAAATAAATTATATTGTAAATATATTGAAGAGTATATTAATTACTTAGACAAAAATAATAAAACACCCTATCAAAAAAGACTTCCAGACTATATGACTGGTTCAAAAATTGAATTCTTCTCGAGCCACTATATTTTAGGAGACTTAATAAGCTGGTCTAATTTGAGTGGGGATGACATTATAGAAAGGTGGCTTCATAGTGACACTATAAAAAAGATACAATAAATACCGTTTAAATCGAAATAAAAATTTTACGGACATTCAAAAATAATTTGTAGAAATAGTTATAAACGCCAACATAAAGTTTTATAAAATACTTTGATGTGCATATTGTTACGGAACCCATCACTCATTCGAATTCAAACCCGCCGCTACGTCAAAGGGTTCCCCATGACCGCTTTACTACGCCAATGCCAAATATTTATTATGGGGGCAGTAGCAAGGATAACGTCAGATAACCTTTACCATGTCATCAGCCTCGAACTAAGTAGCCAATCAACTTTCTATGACGGACGTGAGAGCCTCAATTATTTCTTTGATTGCTCACTAGCTATCGCATGAATGGGTTTTGCCGATTGCCACAAATTTCCCTTCAAAATTGCCCACTGACTGACCCCCGTATTCTAGGACAGATGACACCGCAATTCTTGCACGGCCTCTGCGTAAAAGTGTTAGCATGAAAACCTCCCAAGCTTCTGGTTGCGTGATAAACGAGCGCGCTGTAAACGTGCCGTAGATTGGGCGCTCATAGCTCATGATGTTGTTCTGAATCACGATGCTACTTGCCATGCCCGCACTCTTCAGACGGACATGTATTATTGACCATGCAGCAAGGATGGCTACTGCTGAGGCGCTGCCACCGAATACGGATTCGGTGTGATTGATGTTGGGAGCCAAGGGAGCACTCAGAATAACTCTTTCCTCTTCAGCTTCGATCACACTGACTTGCATGGCTTGAGAGAGCGGTATATTTTCATGCAGGTACTGCTCAAGCTCTTGTGGGTTCATTGGCATCTCCTCTTTATAATCATCGTGAAACAAAGCAGGCTGTTCTTGGAAAGGGCAAAAAAGCCGCTGTCTACCGTATATAAATTTCAGCGGACGTAAAAAACTATTCGTTGATTACGCCGTTAAAGCAAAAAAGAGATCGCCCTAGATGTTAAGGTGCATTTTCGTTCCATTGGACTTCAAACTCTAATATGAGCGTGTTTATCTTCTTTCGTTGCTACCGCATACATGACGTTCGTTTCAATTGCCTCCACCTGTTCTTTAACAAGACGTAACAAATTTCCTTTGTACACACGATTAAAAGTATCCGTATCCAGTTGCTCAAGCGTTCCTCGGTAGCCGCTGCCCATGGCGATCTTCCACCAGTCATCCGGGGAATTCAAAGGGTGCGTTCCAGACTCAGCAAGAATGTCGACGTTACGCACGTTGGCTTCGGCGAGCATTGCTCTGAGACCATCCGGTTCCGAAATGCGATCCCAAGGATTGAACCCACGATGCAGATCGGGGCGCTCGCTATGGATGGCATCCCAGAAAGCGCCGTTGGCCGGCTCGAATAAGTTCGGTCCCCACGTGGTAATGGCAAGCCGACCACCCGGTTTCACCATGCGCCATAACTCCCTGACCGCCTCGGCCATGTCTGGAACGAAGAAAATACCGAAGACGCAGACCACGGCATCGAAGCTGTCATCGGGATAGCCCAGAGCCAGCATATCGCCGACGCGGAACTCGATATTTTCCAAACTCCTGACTTCGGCCTTGGCTCTGGCCAAGTCAATCAGGCGCTCGGCAAGGTCTGCGGCAATCACGTGTCCGTCCGGCCCGACGGTTTCCGCAGCGGGTAATGCAGACCCACCACTGCCGGAACAAACATCCAGCACGCGTTCGCCCGGCCGCAGATTGAGCCGCTCCACGGTACGCCGGCCAAAGCGATGCCAAAAGGAGCTGACCGGATGGTCGAAGTGATCGGCTGCGGCATTGTAGGCCATCGCGGCTTTGGCTTTGGCTTCTTCTACATTATTCATTGGTATCTCGTTGTCTATAATTTTTCTATCATTGGGGAAAACCTGGTTATCAGGATCGCAATGGCGAAACCCCAATGGCGGTTTTACTCGGAAACCAGTCCCGTCAACGGCCCGCTTCTCTTCCTCCGTAGAGTATGCGGCTGATGACGGTGGCGGTGAAGGCGCCTAACACAAATCCCCAAGTCATCGGCGTTATACCGACAGTAAAGAGCAATATCATCGTGGTAGTGGCACAGACTATCTGTATCGTACCGAGAAACACCCGTAACCACCCTTCGACAAACTTCGGAGGAAGATCAAATCTGTTCATCGGGGCATGTCGGCTGCAGTGTTGTAGTCCTAGCGGCATTCGTTTCCAGTTGTGAGCTCATTGGGTAGGCGGTCTCTAAACTTTGATTTCCGATGATTCGATCATCGGTTGATTTTCCTTTATGGGTTAAGGTTACTGGGTTTTTACCGCACTGCATAAATCCGTTTCTTAAAGAAAAACGCCACATTCACCAGCGCAATCATTACCGGCACTTCGATCAACGGTCCGATTACCGCTGCGAAAGCCTCTCCGCTGTTGATGCCGAACACGGCGACTGCCACGGCAATCGCCAGCTCGAAGTTATTACTGGCGGCGGTAAAGGCCAGCGTAGTGCTTTTTTCATAGCCCGCGCCGATGGCTTTACCCATAGCAAAGCTGACTAAAAACATCACTACAAAGTAAATCAACATCGGGACGGCAATCCGCACCACGTCCAGCGGCAGTTGCACAATCAAGTCGCCCTTCAGCGAGAACATCACCACGATGGTGAACAACAGTGCAATCAACGTAATCGGGCTGATTTTTGGCACGAAGCTGTGCTCATACCAGTCCTTGCCTTTGGCACGCACCAGTACAAAACGCGTTATGAAGCCGGCGATAAACGGAATGCCCAGATAAATGAACACGCTCTTGGCGATCTCGCCTATGGTGATGTCCACCAAACTGCCCGGCATACCAAACAGCGGCGGCAGCACCGTAATGAATAACCAGGCATAAACACTATAAAACAGCACCTGAAACACGCTGTTAAACGCCACCAGACCGGCCGCGTATTCATTATCGCCTCTGGCTAATTCATTCCAGACAATCACCATCGCGATACAACGGGCCAAACCAATCAGGATCAGGCCGGTCATGTATTCCGGATAATCGCGCAGAAACACAATCGCCAGACCGAACATCAATAGCGGACCGATAATCCAGTTCTGCAGCAACGAAATCCCTAATATTCGCCAGTTGCGAAACACGTCGCCCAGTTCCTCGTAATGTACTTTTGCCAGCGGCGGGTACATCATTAGAATCAAACCGATCGCAATGGGGATATTGGTAGTGCCGATGGAAACTGCCTCGTTAAAAGCCGTGACTTGCGTCGGCAAGGCAAAACCGATACCGACACCTACCGCCATTGCTGTGAAAATCCACAACGTCAGGTAGCGATCAAGAAAGGATAATCGTGTTGCTGAGCAGGCTGGTTGGTTCATAACTGTCTCCCGTTAAATTTGTTAATAGCTAGTTTTAGACGTCCATTTCATACACAAGACCAATATCGTCGATGTGGCGTTTGATTGCCATCGCGTCTAATTTGTCGATCGGCAGGCTGCAAAATAGCGATATACGCCGCTTGAGCAATAAATAAGTGGTAAAGAAAGCTTTTTGCTGCTGTTCGGCAGATCTAAAGAACCTGACAGGATCATCGACACCCCATTGTGCCTGCATCGGTTGACCGGGCCAAACCGGACAAGGCTCACCGGCGGTCTTGTCGCAGACCGTGAAAATGAAATCAAAGAGAGGCGCATCGTGGGCGATGAATTCATTCCAATGTTTACTGCGCAGACCGACGGTATCGTAATTGAGACTTTGCAATAGCTGGATAGCCAGCGGATTGACCTCACCGAGGGTGTCACTGCCGGCACTAAAAGCTCGAAAACGTCCTTTACCTATCTCATTGAGTATGGCTTCAGCCATAATGCTGCGAGCCGAATTCCAGGTACAGATGAACAGAACGTTGTAGCTTTTTTGAATCATTTCAGCGTTCAGGATTGGTACGTTTGCCACCGGCCAATTCAAGCAAGCGGCTAATGCCTATCGGCTCTTCTCTAAGCAGCGGTACTACTGCATAACGTTGGGCATGGGTAGTGGCGACGGCATTGATCTCGCGCAGTTCATTGGCGGCTCGCTGGCGCAGCAACGGCGAATGAACAACGGTGGCGGCAACGCTGTTGTTGATCACCCAGGCCCAGGGTTCAATCCCGGCGCGGCGCAGGTCAGCTTGCAGGTTGGCGGCTTCCAGAACCGGCGTAGTTTCGGCCAGCGTCACCAGCAGAACCTTGGTCCGTTGAGTATCCTGCAATTGCATCATGGGTGTGGTGTAGTGCAGACCAGAACTACCCATCTGCCGCGAAATTTCACGGTGGTAAGCCCCCGTTGCATCCAGCAACAGCAGGGTGTGCCCGGTCGGTGCGGTATCCATCACCACAAATTTCTTGCCCGCTTCACGAATGATGCGGGAAAACGCCTGGAACACGGCGATTTCCTCGGTACACGGTGAGCGCAGGTCTTCTTCCAGTAGCGCTTTGCCCTGGGCATCCAACTTGGCGCCTTTGGTCTGCAAGACATGTTGCCGGTAACGTTCGGTTTCGGCTACTGGATCGATACGGCTTATCGTCAGGTTCTCGAGAGAGCCACTTAGCGTTTCAGTCAAGTGCGCAGCCGGATCGGAAGTGGTCAAATGCACTGGCAGACCGCGATGCGCGAGTTCCACAGCTACGGCGGCGGCCAGCGTGGTTTTGCCGACCCCGCCTTTACCCATCAGCATGACCAGGCCGTGGCCGTCTTTGGCAATGTCATCGACCAGTTCGGAAAGACTGGGTTCGTCGAGCTCGATGGGGGAAGCCACCCTGACATGCCCTTGCACCGGCGTGTCAACCAGCAGTTGACGCAGGGCATCCAAACCAACCAGATTGAACGGCTTGAGCATGACTTCATCACGGGGCAAAGTCTTTAATACTTCAGGGAGGGTAGCCAGTGCTAAGTGCTCACGTTCGTGAATGGCGGCTGCCAACGGGTCATTTTCAGCTTCGATGTGAGGCAGGATGCCGTTGATAACCAAATACTGCTGCGACAGTCCAATGGCGGCCAGTTCTTCATGCGTACGGGTAACTTCACGCAGTGTAGCTTGCTGGGCACGGGCCACTAGGATCAGCCGGGTGCGGTTCGCATCGGCCAAAGCATCCACGGCAGCTTTGTACTGCTCGCGTTGTTTTTCCAGTCCGGCCAACGGGCCTAGACAGGAGGCATCGCCTTTGCCTTCGTCGAGAAAATCGCTCCAGGCACCGGGGAGTTGCAACAGGCGTATGGTATGACCTGTGGGTGCCGTATCGAAAATAATATGGTCATAGTCAGCAGTCAGCGCTGAATCAATCAGTAACGCGGTGAATTCATCGAAGGCCGCGATTTCGGTCGTGCAGGCGCCGGACAATTGTTCTTCGATGCCTTTCACGACCGCATCCGGCAACACGCCGCGCACCGGGCCGACAATGCGGTCCCGGTAAGCTTGCGCGGCCGCTTGCGGATCAATTTCCAGTGCGGCCAGGTTGGGCACGGCGGCAATCGCGGTGATCCGGTTGCCGATGCTGACGCCGAACACTTGCCCGACATTGGAGGCCGGGTCAGTGCTGACCAACAGCACACGCTTCCCGGCATCCGCCAGCTGTATCGCCGTGGCACAGGCAATCGAAGTCTTGCCGACGCCGCCCTTACCGGTAAAAAACAGGAAGCGTGGTGGTTGGGCAAGAAATTTTAGTGCAGGCATAACAATAAATCCTATTGGTGATTCCAGAGTTTTACTGCTGAGAATAGTAAAATCATGGATAAGAAGGGTAACAAGATAAAGGTCGGAATAATGCCAAGTAATTGTCCGCCTATGAAAGCGCCCAGCAACGATCCGATAGCCATGAGCAACACAAATTCACAGTTTTTCTCCAATACGGAAAAACTCTGGTCTAAACTGTAACGTCCAAAGCTGGTTAACATAGTCGGTAGACTGACAGCGAGGGATAAGCTTCCCGCCAGCTTGATGTCGGCTCCAAACAGAATGACCAATGTAGGAATTAACAGTTCGCCTCCAGCCACTCCCAACAGTGCGGCCACAACACCTATAATAAATCCTGCCATAACACCAATGATGATATGCGTATTACTGGAAAACGAAGATAGTAAGGCGCTTTCAAAGTGATGGCTGAAAAGCAATATGAGCGCTATGAACACCAACAATACAGCTATTAGTTTGTAAAATATTTCCGCTTTTAGTTTTATAGCCCAACCTGCACCGAACCAAGCCCCCAAAATACTCCCTGCCAGCAAATTCAGAATGATTGGCCAGTGTTCTATTAAGGTGGCGATAGAAACTGTTCCGGCTCGGAAAGGCAATGCCGATGCGACCACAACCAAGCTTATAGACTTATTGAGAATAACCGCATCAAGCGCAGCGAAACCAAAGGTTTTAATCAAAAGCGGCAGACGAAACTCAGCGCCACCTAAGCCAATAAGTCCGCCCAATAGCCCAATAACCGTACCACTCGCGAAGCTGGCAAGCCGACTATGCCGCATTACCTAGCCGCATTTGCTGCCGCTGCAACAGCCACCAGCCGGCTTGATTTCAATCACCGGCTTACTGATCCCGGCCCAGCGTGCCAGCTCGGCACGGTTAGGATAGCGCCCGGCCAACGCGACTTCATCATCGACCAAAATCAACGGTAACGCCTCGGCGCCGGAACGCTCGAGGAAGTTTTTAACGACCGCATTTTCAGCAAAAGCCATCGGTTGCTGGGCGAGATTGAAGCGCTCGATCTGAGCGCCCTGTTGTTTGGCCCAATCCACATCAGCAGAAAAATCCACCAATTGCTGATCGACATCCACGCCGCAAACCCCCGTGCTACAGCACAAGGCGGGGTCAAAAATTTGAATACTTTTCATTTGAAATCTCCACTAAACATTAAAATAGTTGTCATTACACAAAGTGCGCAAACCCGGCTAAATGTCCGCCTGGTTAACCCGCCGGGACAGTTCTTCAGAGCTCTCCTTGCGTTCACTGTAACGGTCCACTAAATAAGGCGCCACATCGCGGGTCAGCAGCGTGAACTTAAACAGTTCCTCCATCACGTCCACGACCCGGTCATAATAAGCCGAAGGTTTCATTCGGTTATTATCGTCAAATTCCATAAAGGCTTTGGCAACGGACGACTGGTTGGGGATGGTCAGCATACGCATCCAGCGGCCCAGAACACGCATCTGGTTAACGGCATTGAAGGACTGCGAACCGCCGCACACCTGCATCAGTGCCAGAGTCTTTCCTTGGGTGGGTCGAACGGCGCCTATGGATAGCGGAATCCAGTCGATCTGCGTCTTCATGATGCCGGTCATGGCCCCATGACGTTCCGGCGAACACCACACCATGCCTTCGGCCCATTGGGTCAGTTCCCGCAATTCGATCACCTTGGGATGCGTCTCGGGCGCATCGTCAGGCAGCGGCAAACCGCTGGGGTTGAAGATTTTTACCTCGCCGCCCATCGTCCGAAGCAACCGACCGGCTTCTTCAGTCAGCAACCGGCTGAAAGACCGCTCGCGCAAAGAGCCGTATAACAGCAGGAAGCGGGGAGCGTGCGTGGAAGGGGTTGACGGCCGCAGCTCGGCCAGGTCCGGGAAACGGAACAGGTCGCGCTCAACATTCGGTAAATCATTCAATAAGTCAGACACGTTGGCCATCTTCGCTTAAGGTAACAGGGTGCCAATACGATCCAGCTCTGCTTTCAATCGCTCGCGGTCGTTTTTCAACTCATCCAGCGGCAACGCCAGAAACTGTTCGATGCGGTGACGCAAAATGCCATAAGCGGTTTCAAAAGCGGCTTTGATTTCTTCTTCGGTACCTTCAGCATGCGCAGGGTCTTCCACGCCCCAATGGCTGCGTAAAACTGGGCCTAAATAAACCGGGCAGGTTTCGTTGGCTGCATTACCACAGACACTAATTACAATATCTGGGGTTAACGGTAAATCATTCCAAGATTTGCTGTAATAGCCCTCAGTGGATATACCTTTTTCCTCAAGCAAAGCTACTGCCCGGCTGTTTAATCGTCCTAATGGTTTGCTTCCGGCACTGAGTGCATGCCAACCTTCTGGCGCCAGATGATTGAAAGTAGCTTCGCCAATCAGAGATCGGCATGAATTGCCGGTACATAGAAATAAGACATTCATAGTGGATAGTTCATAGAGTGGATGGAAAAATTAGTCGGTATCGCAGCAGGATGAGGCCGACATTGCATCGAGACAATGCTCTCGATTACCCGCGCAGCATTCAGCGGTCAGATAGTCAATCAACGCCTGCATCACCGTTAGGTTCGCCCTATAACGCTGATAGCGTCCTTCTTGAGTGACGTTAATCAAACCCGCGTGAGTCATCGCTTTAAGATGAAACGACAGATTGGTCGGCGGCAGAGCCAATAACGTGGCAATCTCACCGGCGACCAGTCCGGTAGGGGCGTGTTTAACCAGCAGCCGAAAAACATCCAAGCGGATGCCGGAGGCCAGTGATTCAAAAAGTGTTGTTGCAAGTTGCTTGTCCATAGATTAACTATACAACAATAATTGAAGTGTGAAAACAATAATGACAAACTTTACGTTACTACCCCGGAAAATGTTTATGTGTTTAATATTTTTTGCAGTAACAGAACCTTTCTATGTTAATAGAACGATGTTATTGCTCGTAAAGGCCTTAAATATGATAAGTTATAATCAGCTGTTGATGTGCATCAGAATTAACTGACAAGGAATCTCTCATGCAACTATTCTATGCCGCTCTTCAAAGTGGGTTTGCTAGTCTTGCCTCCTATCTGGCGGCTCATGTTTTGCTTTGTTTGGTGCCGGCATTCTTTGTTGCCGGCGGGCTATCAGCCTTGGTGCCGCAGCAATCAATAGTCCGTTTTCTGGGCCCGGATGCGCCTCGGTGGATTGCTTATCCTGCGGCGGCGGGTGCCGGCAGTCTGCTCGCAGTCTGTTCATGCACTGTCCAACCTCTCTTCGCTGGTATCTACAGCAAAGGTGCTGGACTTGGACCGGCGGTTACATTTCTTTTCTTCGCTCCGGCGGCAAACATCCTTGCTCTTTCCTACACTGGAGTTGCGCTCGGAGCCGATTTTGCGATTGCCCGTGTCGTATTGTCGCTGTGCTTTGGTATTGGTATTGGCATGATCATGGCGCTGTTGTTCCGTAGATCTGACGCTACGCGTCATGCCAACGCAGCCCCCTTTATCAGCGGTGAGGGCATTAGTCGTCAAAGCGTTATATTCCTGCTCACACTGATCGCACTGCTGGTTGCAGGAACACTTAAGATTGACCTCCTGACCGCCCAGCTTACTAGCTTTAACTTCAGGTTGCCTGAGGCTCTGCCAGCTCAGCAACTGCTCGACCGTCTACTCCCGGTGGATGCGATCAAGGGCAATGAAGGAATCAGTCTTCAAGGCGTGATATTAATCTTTTTGTTGATTCTGATCGGAGTAACTGCAATACGTGGACTCGGCAAGGTGGACGAAGGTTTCAATTGGCTGACGAAACTTAGCCTCGGCTTGATCATTACCACGCTGATCTTTGCAGCACTGGGCATACAGGCAACGGCTGACGGCGTGATGATTGCCATCACCGGTCGCAGCATCGCTGTCACCGCATTACTGTTGCTACTGGCTCTGTTAGCGCGCCGCTTTGAGACATGGGATATGCAGAATTGGCTATGGGAAACTTGGCACTTCGTCACCCTCATTTTTCCGCTGCTCGTCGCGGGCGTATTTCTGGTCGGCATCATCCGGTTATTCATCCGTCCTGAATGGATTCAGGCAATCGCAGGTTCCAATACAATCACGGGCAATATTGCGGGGGTGGTCTTTGGCGTTTTTATGTACTTCCCAACTTTGGTCGAAGTGCCCATTGCCAAAATGTTTCTTTCGCTTGGCATGCACCCCGGCCCGCTGATTGCTTATCTGATGGCGGATCCGGAGCTCTCGCTGCAAAGCATATTGATTACTTCGGCCATTATCGGCAAGCTCAAGGCGTGGACATACGTAAGCTTAGTTGCACTATTTTCGACCGTTTCCGGCCTTGCCTATGGCGCTTGGATCGATGGCACACCTGTTGCTGTACTCGCCTTGCTCATCGCCACGTTTGTGGGATTAGTGATCACCACACTCTATTTTGTTACTAAACACCAGTCACCCATTACGGGCTGATTCTTCCAGGAGATTTGACATGAATATCAAGATACTCGGCAGCGGCTGTTCCAAGTGCCAGCGGCTCGAACAACTGACCCGTGAGGTTGCCATTGAACACGGTATTGATGCGCAATTTGAGCACGTCTACGATATGGCAAAAATCATGGAATATCCCGTTCTCAGCACGCCGGCACTCGTCATTGATGAAGAAGTCAAGGTCGCCGGGCGCATACCTTCCAAGGATGAAATCGGGCACTGGCTTATGAAGGAGTGAGGATATGAGAGATGCTAATGCACTTGGCATGCAGCACCATTAAGCTACCGGCATCTTGCAGAGCTAGAGGCTAATGCGTCTGTGCCGGTTCTGGGTATTTGTTAGGGCAACTCATCTGCAAGATCCACGGGGGCTCCATCAGATTTCCGACCTTAAGACTAACAAGTTCTGATAAAGGTGATCCCTATGATTTCTAAAATTATCGTCGGTTCCAGCCTCAGCGAGGTTTCATTCAAAACCCTTTGTTGCCTGAAAGGTCTGCGGCAAGCAGCGGCCCAGAAAGTCATACTGGTACATGCGATAAATATTCGGGATGCTGGAAGTTTGTACCGCCAGTTGCTAAAGCTCGCAGATCCCCTTCTTGAGGAACAAAAGAAAATTCTTGAAGAAATGGGCTTTTCGGTCGAGATTGAGGTGCTTTTAGGCTCACCCCACTATGAAATCAATCGTCTCGCTCGCGAAAAGAATGTCTCATTAATTGCAGTGCATATGACTTCCGAGTCTTTAATCGACGACGCTTTTGTCGGCGGCGTCGCCTATGAAGTGATTCAGCATGCTGAAAAACCGGTGCTGGTAATGAAAGCAAAAACCGGTGCTGGACAGTGTGAAATACTATGTCTGGACATTCTCTCCCACATAATTTATCCCACCGACTTTTCAGACAATGCCGAAAGGGCTTTTACCTATGTCGAGGAACTGGTCAAAAGCGGCTGTTCTAAAGTGACGCTACTGCACGTTCAGGAAAAAGAGCGAATCGAAAAATGTCTTAAGGACCGTCTGGCGGAATTCAATGAAATTGACCAGGCTCGCCTGGAAAGACTAAAAGAGCGATTAATCAATCTGGGGGCTCGTGAAGTTAATATAAAGATTCCCTACGGTTCGACCACTCGGGAAATTCTAAGGGAAGTGAATAATAATCCCTATTCGCTGGTCGTGATGGGCAGTCAGGGGCGCGGCTTCATTTCCGAAGTCTTTCTCGGCAGTGTCAGCCACAACATCGTTCGCAAGGCGCCGGTCCCTGTATTGTTAGTGCCGGCCATCCGATAAATCATCTAATCGTAAAAAAATCTGCCATGGTTTCCCGGGCACTGTGTAAGGCGCTTTTGGAACAGGCACTACTGATATCAAAACGATGATAGGTAAAAAATATGAAGCCCCTTCGAGTTTTTCAACATGATGCCTGCGGAGGCATGGGTTATCTGGAGACATACCTGAATCAACGGAATATTCCCTATGAAATGGTTTATATCAGTCGAGGGGAATCGGTACTTCTGGGCATACAGGATGTCTCGGGACTCATTTTTCTGGGAAGCACTTATAGCGTTAACGCCGGTTATGCCTGGATTGACGACGAACTCGCCTTGATCCGAAGGGCTGTTCAAGCCAGTGTGCCTGTGATGGGGCTCTGTTTTGGAGGGCAACTCATCAGCAAGGCGCTGGGGGGCACCATCAGCCAAGCACCCGGTATGCAGGTTGGTTGGTATCGAATTGAAGTGACACCGGAGGCGGCAGCATTAACTGGTGCGATGCTGCCTTCAAGTTTTGAGGTATTTGAATGGCATGAGGACACGTTTTCCATTCCTCCGGGTGGCATCCCGCTGTTTTATGGAGATTGCGTAAAAAATCAGGGCTTTCTCCACGGCCAATGTCTGGCCTTGCAGTTTCACCCCGAGATCACCGAGAGCAAAATACAAGATTGTTTGGCCCACGATACTGATGGTTTAAACAATAGCTCCGCTTGCGTTCAGAATACTGAAGAAATGCTGGAAGGATTAACCGATCGACTCCACCAGTTGCACGCGGTTGTAGACATTCTATTTGATTGGTGGCTGAGCACCGTGAAAACAAGTGCAATCGCTGGATAATGCGGGCGATAAAAAATGCAAAACACTTAGGTTCTTTTGGCATTGAACCCGTCATTCCACCGAGAAACAATAGAAATCATCCTCGCCCTTGCGATTGGTTTGTGTACAAAGAGCGTTATTTAATTGAGTGCTTTTAACAAAATTAAACATTACAAAAGGGTGTTCTCATGCTATGAAAAATGGCCCAAAATTACATAGGATTTTTACGATTGGTCTCCGCACTGATTTGGCTGAGGTAAATGTCAACAGAACCTACTGCATTCATTATATTTTGGTGCGTAATTGTCCTTTATCGAACTTCTCCGTGTCATGAAGACTTTTACGACGGATGAATCATTATTTTATGTCATCCAGATTTTGACTGTGATCGGCGCGTTCGCGGCAATGCTTATCGTTTTATATTTTCTTCGGCGTTGGAGAAAATCCCCTCCCACTATTCCGCACTACGCCGCCCGACGTTCGTGGCATGATCGTTCCCTTACTGATATTTCCGCTGAATTCGGCGCCGATCCGGCTACAGGTCTGTCTACGGATGAGGCCCGACGGCGCTTGCAGCGCGATGGACGCAACGAGTTGCGTAAAGGTAAGTCAGCTTCAGCGTTGACTATTTTATTCAGACAGTTTACCAGCCTGGTCATCTGGGTACTGATTGGCGCGGCGGCGGTGTCGGCGTATCTCGGCGAAATGGCCGACGGCATTACGATCATGGTCATTGTCGTACTGAATGCCTTGATCGGTTTTATTCAGGAGTTTCGTGCCGAAAAAGCGGCTGTCGCTTTAACGCGATTGACTGCGCCGAAAGCCAGGGTGATGCGTGACGGTCATTCCGTCGTTTGCGCGGCATCCGAAGTCGTGGCCGGCGATGTATTACTGTTGGAGGCGGGCGATTTGGTGGCGGCGGATGCGCGTCTGATCGTTGCTTCTGCGTTGCGCGCCAACGAAGCGTCTTTGACCGGCGAATCCCAGCCGGTGGACAAGTCGGTCGGCAGTTTGCCGCTCGAAACGCCTTTGGCGGATCGCAGTAATATGGTGTTTCTCGGCACCAGTATCGCGGGAGGTTCGGCGCGAGTATTAGTCACCGCTACCGGCATGCGCACCGAGCTGGGACTTATCGCGCAATTGCTGGATACGGCAGAAAGCGGGGTAACGCCGCTGCAAAAAAGGCTCGATAGTACCGCTCGCTATCTGTTATGGGCTTGTCTCGCCATTGTCGCGTTGGTGTTTGTATTGGGCTTGCTGCGTTCCATCGCGCCTTTCGAGTTGTTTCTTACCGCGATCAGCCTCGCCGTAGCCGCCATTCCCGAAGGATTGCCGGCGGTAGTGACGGTGGCTCTGGCGCTGGGTGTGCAACGCATGATCCGCCGCAATGCCTTGGTGCGCCGCCTGCAATCGGTCGAAACCCTGGGTTGCGCGGAAGTGATCTGCACCGACAAGACCGGAACGTTGACGATTGGGGAAATGACCGCGCGCCGCCTAGTAGCTGGCAGGAGATTGTTCAGAGTTAGCGGCGAAGGTTATGGCACAGAGGGTACCTTTATCTGTGAAAGTAAACGGTGTACGCCATCACAAGATGCCGGGCTTCATGCATTACTTTATGCGGCAGCCGCTTGCAATGATGCCGAGATCGTCAATGAAGGTATCATTGGCGATCCGACCGAAGGTGCCTTGCTGGTCGCCGCTGCCAAAGGCGGCATCAACCGTGGCGAAATTGAAACATTAGCCCCGCGGCTTACGGTTCTGCCGTTTGATTCCGATCGCAAGCGGATGACCGTGGTGCGCCGTCAAGAAAACGCAGCCTTTGCGTTTACCAAAGGTGCGCCGGAGGTCGTATTGACTCGTTGTATTTATATTCAAGACGATGGCGCCGTTCGGCTGTTGACCGATGAAGACCGCGCCGTCATTCATCAGTCGGTCAGCTGGATGGCCAACGAGGCCTTGCGCATATTGGCCGTCGCCCAGCGGTCATTGCCCGATAGCAGCAGCGGCGCCGAAGAAATCGAACGGGATTTGGTTTTTCTCGGCCTGTTTGGTTTGCAAGACCCTCCCAGAGCCGAGGCGAAGAGCGCAATAGCGCGGTGCAGGAGCGCCGGCATCAAGACAGTGATGATTACCGGCGATCACCCCGACACCGCGACAGCCATCGCGCATGAACTGGGCATTCTCACCGGTGACGACAAGGTGGTGACCGGCCGCGATCTTGAACGCATGTCGGATGACGAACTGGCCGAATCTGTAAAACAGATTTCGGTCTATGCGCGGGTGACCGCCGAAGATAAGCTGCGTATTGTTCGGGCCTGGAAAGCGGGCAACAAAGTCGTGGCGATGACCGGCGATGGCGTCAACGACGCCCCGGCGCTGAAGGAAGCCGCGATCGGCATCGCAATGGGACGAACCGGCACCGAAGTGACCAAAGAGGCTGCCGATCTGATCATTACCGACGACAACTTTTCATCGATTGTCGCTGCGGTCGAAGAGGGGCGCGGCATCTACGACAACATTGCCAAAACCTTGGCTTATCTGCTCGCCGGCAATGCCGCCGAGTTAGCGGTCATGCTGTTCGCCGTTTTGCTGGGCTGGCCTTTGCCGTTGTTGCCCTTACATCTGTTATGGATCAATCTGGTCACCGACGGTCTGCCGGCTCTGGCGTTGGCGGTCGATCCGATCGCCCCCGATGTACTGACACGACCACCACGCCCGCCGGAGGCGCAATTGCTGGACGGCGAGTTTGTTCGCCTAACTTTACTGACCGGCTTTTTGACCGCAACCGCCGCGCTTTCTGCTTTTGCTTACGAATTTTATCTGGCTGGCGACGGCTTGAAGCATGCACGAGACGCCATGTTCACTACGTTGGTGATAGCGGAGCTGATGCGGGCATTCGGTGCGCGCAGCAACGGCAGGACCATTTTTGAAGTCGGTCTCCTGTCGAATCTTTGGCTGTTTCTGATCATCGCCTTGAGCTTTTCTTTACAAGTGACGATCCATCAGGTGCCGGTGCTACGATCCTTATTTTCCATCGAGCCGCTTTCCTTGGAACATTGTGTGGTCTGGATAGGCCTGGGATTCATCCCGTTGATGATTTTGGAAATCAAAAAAATTCTGCGGCGTCGAGGTGATCCGACCGTCAATCCGCAGGATAGAAGGACGTTGTAAAGATGAAAAAACCGTATTGGGGGTTGAAGCGCAACGGTACGAAAAGTAACGTTAGTCTCCAGTTTAAGTGAAGTTACCAACTCCATTCTCCAAAACATTACCAAGCAAACGCAACTAATAAAAAGTTGATTTGCTAAATATTACAAAATATGATTTTTCCATATATTCATAACAGAGTTAAAAATAATGTCTCCAGCTCAATTTTTTAAATGTTTATCTGATGAAACGCGTTTGCGTTGCGTCGTTTTGCTACAGAAGCAGGGTAAGCTTTGTGTCTGCGAATTAAAAGTGGCACTGGATTTGTCTCAGCCTAAAATTTCCAGGCATTTAGCGTTACTACGCCAGTGCGGATTATTACTGGATAGTCGTGAAGGACGATTAGTTTTTTATCAGATCAATCCGAAACTGCCTGACTGGGCGTTTCCGCTGCTGGAAAATGCTTTGGCAGCGGTCGACCACGACGAGCAGTTTAAAAATGATCTGGAACGCCTGCATAACATGGAATGAAGGCCGGATAGCCGATCGGCTCAACCAGTTACACGCGGTTGCAGATACTCTGTTCGGTTGGTGGCTGCACACTGTTGAAAAAAAGGACAACCGGTGGATGATGCGGGTGATAAATAATGCAAAACACTATCAACTCAGGGTTCCAACAACGCAGCCTGTTGGAATCGATAAAATCATGGGTGCAGGGTTATATCGGTCTGATAGTTGTTGGTTCAGTTCACTAACTGTTATTTCCAGTTTGAATCCATACAAATTGAAACTGCCAATGAAAACCAGAAGAAATATAACTTTCAAAACTATGATTATGCTGTGCATTATCGGGCTAATGATCAACATTGCGCCTGTGCAAGCCGGAAACGAGGGCACTGATAATAGCCCAGACTGGTTTTACCCGGAATGGGCAGCGGCAGCCAAATATAATCAACCTATTCGGGTTTTGGATACCGATAGCGCTCTGGGCCGCTATTCACTGAATGCCAAAGAGATCGGACTCAAAGACCTTGCCAGAATGCATGGACATCTTTGTGATGGACTGGTCATTGCCTTTGTTCAAATCAAAGCGATTCTCAACAAGTTGTTTCCGGAGGGTGTAGTTGATCGCACCGACCTTCGCGCCGTATCCAAGAACGGTCCCTGCTGGGTCGATACGGTGGCGTTCATGACGGGGGCACGGATCAATTTCCAGACCTTGCGCATCGATAACTCCGTCGGCGATGGCTTCATCATACAGAAAATATCCACCGGAGAAACCTACCAAGTGTCGTTGAAACCCGGCGTATTTCCAGCAAAACAGGCTGAACTCGAAGCGCATATCCGCGCATCGCGCACCGAAGGCAAATTAGTCACCGCCACCGAAATCAACGAATTCGAGCGCCAATCAGACCAGTTGAGCCGGAAGATGCTGACGACGCCGCCCTCGGCGCTGCTGGATGTACGCCCGCTGCCGAACTACCGGTTCGTGCCGATGGATTTGTTCGGTGGGCGGGGTGATATCGTCAACAAAGATATGTCCCGCTGAGTCGATTTGTGGATCGACGGGTGAGCCATTTAACCGACATCGAGTCACTAGAAGGAAATAACTTCATGCTTTTTTGGATCATATTCTTTTGTTTGGTGGGCGGTGTTGGAGGCGTGGTAGCGGCCGCCAGCGTCCTCGCCTTGCGGGAGGAACTCAGAAGAAGTCTCCTGCCTTTACTGTTGAGCTATGCCACGGGAACCCTCCTGGGTGCCGCTTTTCTCGGGTTGCTTCCAGAAAGTCTGGAGAGGGCGGCTCCGATGGCTGTTTCAACGACCATCTTGGTGGGGATTTTGTTGTTTTTCCTCCTAGAGAAATTGGTCATTTGGCATCATTGTCACGCCGAAATCTGCCACTCCGAAATATGTGAAGTCCATGGGCATGCGGGACCACTCATCCTGATTGGCGGTGCGCTGCACCATTTTGTTGACGGCTTCGTCATCGCTGCCGCGTTCCTGATCTCGTTTCCCTTGGGGGTGGCGGCGGCGTTGGCGGTATTCGCTCACGAGATTCCCCAGGAGGTCGGCGACTTCGCGATCCTGCTCGACAGCGGTTATCCTACGCGCAAGGCTTTCCTCTACAATCTGCTGTCCGCGCTCGCCATCCTGCCCGGCGCGGTCATTGGGTACGCTTATTTGGAGGACATGCAGGCGGCCGTGCCTTACGTGTTGGCGCTCTCTGCGGCGAGCTTCATCTATATCGCAATGGCTGATCTCGTGCCCGATCTGCATCGCCACGTGGCGCTTTCGGCAACCGGGCGGCAGCTGCTTTTGATGTCGGCCGGCATCGGCAGCATCGCCATTTTTCACTTGATTGGTCTGGGTTGATCGCACATGGACATATTACTAGAACTCCATAATATATCCTTGTCGCTCGGCCAGCACCGGGTGCTGGACGGGATAGATCTGAACATCATCAGCGGGGAAATCCATGCGCTGGTGGGTACGAACGGCGCCGGCAAGAGCACTTTGGCCTACGCCATCATGGGATGCGAGGGCTACCGCCCGCAACAGGGGACTATGCTATTCGAAGGCAAGGGTATCGACGAACTGCCGATTCAGGCGCGGGCGCGAGCCGGGATCACCTTGGCCTGGCAAGAACCGGCGCGTTTCGAGGGGCTTCGCGTTTGCGATTATCTGGCTCTCGGCGCTCCTCATGGTGATCCAGTAGCGGCGCTCGAATCTGTCGGCTTGGCGCCGGACGAATACCTTTACCGCCCTTTGGACAAGACCCTGAGCGGGGGGGAGCGCAAGCGCATCGAACTAGCCTCGATAATCACCATGCGGCCCAAATTAGCAATCCTCGATGAGCCGGCGGCAGGAATTGATATGCTATCGCTCGACAACTTGGTCGCGACCATTCAAGGAATGAAAAGCGCCGGTAGCACGATTCTACTGATCACTCACATCGAACAAGTAGCTGCCTGCGCCGACCGTGCATCGCAGCTTTGTGGCGGGCGGATCGTCTGCCAAGGGGAAACCCGAGCCGTGATCGAAAACTACAAAGCACGCCGCTGCCACCGCTGCGATGGGGAGACCTGCCACTATGTCTAATCTCGAGCCGCTTATTGACGCCTTACTGCTTGCTGGCGAAGACCCCAGCCTGGTCTTGACGGAGGACACAGCACACATTCTGGCTTACGATCATCAGATCGTCGGCCTGCAATCGATTCCCGGCGTTGTTGTCCTCGCCAAGACCGAACAGAATGTCATCAAAGCACAGATTACCATCGAGGAGGGTTTTATCATTGCGCAGCCCATACACCTGTGTTTCAGCCTGTTGGACCGCTTCGGCGGTCAGAACGTGGAACTCGAGCTGACCTTGCAGCCCGGCGCGAGCGCGACCGTTTTATCCCATTGCCTGCTCGCCCACGCCGAACGGGCCTTTCATGCCATGCAGGCGCAAGTCCACATCCAGGAAAAGGCATCGCTCCGCTATCAGGAGTCACACTACCACGGCATATATGGCGGAATGACTGTGCAGCCCCGTGCCAATATCCGGTTGGACAAAGGGGCTCTCTACCGTTCTGATTTTTCCCTGTTACAGGGTCGGGTCGGCATGCTGGACGTCGATTATATCATTGACGTCGGGACTGACGCAGTGGCGGAACTTACGAGCCGGGTTTACGGCCATATCACCGATGAGATTCGCATGCGCGAGCAAATCAATCTTGAAGGCGAGCGAGCGCGAGGCCTCATCAAGTCACGGATCGCCGTCGAGGACGAGGCCACTGCGCAAGTCATCGGGATTATGCACGGCAACGCGGCCGGTGCACGGGGTCATGTGGACTGCCTGGAAATCGTCCGTGGTCAGGGGGTGGTCAGCGCCATTCCCGAGGTTCAGGTCTCTCACCCGCAAGCCAAGGTCACCCATGAGGCAGCAATCGGCAGCGTGGATGCCAAGCAGCTTGAGACGCTCCTGGCTCGGGGGTTGGAGCCGGACGAGGCCGTGGATCGGATCATACTGGGCATGTTAGTTTAATGGCCGTTATACAAAGAGGGATTATTATTTGCATAGCACTTCGTAAAATTCGTCCAAATAGATTTGAAGTTGAACAGAATCAATTCACACATGCTCCGTTTCCAAGATTTTCAGCGAGTACAAAATCCTAAAGCCGAACGCATTTATATCATTTGCGACAACGTCTGTTATTTAACCGGAAGCGGTCATTCAAGAGTTTGATTGTTTGACTTACAGCGTGTCTGAAATTGGCCGAACCCAGGCGCTCAAAATCTGGCCGAGTTTATATCGGAATTGGTGGCGGTTTTGCGATTGGAATACCTGGTGGTTTTGAAGTCGGAATCAGTGGCTGTTTTGATCGGAATATGCATCGAGACCCAAATTTTCTAATCTTCATTTGGAATAGTAAATATTTGTGATGTACCAGTTTTTTTTTCCACTAGGAAGGTCCAAAACCACCTCATCATCGATTTGCTTTTTCATACAAGCATGTGCCATCGGCGAATCGGTAGATATGTAATCTTTTCTACCGTATATTTCCTCAGGTCCAACTACTCTAAATTTTAGTATATTGTCTTCATCATCTACCAACTCTACCCAGGCACCAAAAAAAACTTTGCCTTCTTGGTCTGGGTGATAGTCAACGATCATAACTTCTTCTAATATTTTCCTTAAGAAGCGAACTCTTCGATCAATTTCTCTCAGTCTACGCTTGTTATATTGATAGTCTGCGTTCTCAGAGCGATCCCCAAGGCTCGCCGCCCAAGTTACAATCCTAGTTACTTCTGGTCGCTCTTTCCGCCATAGATTATCAAGTTCTTGTTGCAACTTTAGACAACCTTCTCTTGTTATGTATTTTTTTTTCATATCAGAGAAAATCTAGGGCTTTTTTTATGGCATCTAGTGTTGCCACCTTAAAAACAGGGCTATTATTTGAATCAATTAATTCTCCGTATTCATTTGCAGTGAGGTTCCATTTTTTTTGGAAAGAAGAGGACAACAAATATTCCAAAGCTCTTCGCTCTTGATCGTTGAGTTTATATTCTGTCTCAGTTAGTGCATGTTTGTGATCATAAACATCAATCCTTAAGTTGGGTGGCAATATTTCGCTTAATTGTTTTTTTGCAGCTCGAAGCTCAGAAGCTTGGATTTTTACCAATAATTTATGTTTGGGATTCGAAATCTCATCAATCCAGTCCTCTTCCCTTTTTGAGAGTTTAGCGATGTCCTTTACAGGATTTTGCTCAGAGAAGCATTTAATGAGCGCCCTGTATTTTTCGCCAGACTTATTACGAATGCTTTGTGCTTTAGGAACACCTCTTTTGTAGCCTAGTCTTTCAATAGTGGCGATTGAGTAATCATCAATACCTCGCTCCTGCTGCTCTACGCAAACCTGATATATTGAATCAAGTGTTTCACAAACCTTTAGTGAGGCTTTCTCTTTTAATTTAATTAACAATTGCTCAGGACTCATGTATTAATTCCTAGGTAGCTTTTAGCTAGAACTTGTTATTAGCTGAATTTCAAAATTTGAAATTTGCTCCGAACCCAAAAGATTTTCAAGTTTCACCTCACAGTTGACCACCTGTTCAATTCGATTCCAAGTTTTCAATCGACTTTTTAATAACTTAAATAACTCATTTCCAGCTTTAAGTTGTTGATCTTCACTCATTAGAAAGAGGCTTGGTGCCAAATCATTAAACAATGCCATACGATCAAGAATTTGTGTTCTTGGTAAAATTGCGTTTTCAGCGCTGGCAGAATGGTAAATTGTCGCGTTTTCACATACTTCTTGAAGTTGCTGAAAATAACTTACCTCTTCCAACTCAATTTTTATTTCTGAATTTGGCATCGTTATTAATGAAAAACGCTGTTCTTCATCATGATATATTTCATTATTTAGCAGGGATTGACAACGCTGTATATGGCTATAACTTGCCTGTAAATCACATAAAAGCATATCTAATTTTTTGGCTGCGCTTTCATAATCTGATTCAAGTCTTCGCTCTTGAATTTCGAGTTCTTCCCTTTGAGATGCGTCGTATTTTTCTTTTTTTAAATTTGCCAAGTATTCTTCTTTTTCTAGCTCATTCAGTTTAATGTGAATGCTTTCAATTTCTGTTTGAAATGACGAGCATTTAGAAGATTGGGTGTTAGACTGAAGTAATATTTCATTTGTTACAGATAATATTCCTCCAAGAAAAGCTGGACCAGTAATAAAATGACGACACCTTAAACAATTTTGTGTCCCCAGATAACCCGAGGGAGTCGGCGCATAAACTTGAGTGGATCCAATTATTTCTCCGCCATCATCACATTTTGATGCCGCAAAAGGACAAATGCCATAATCCCTAAATACATAATTTCCAGCAGGCACATCGTTTGTCAGAGATTTTAATAAATCTTTATTATTCGCAATAAGACGGTTTTTAATTTCTTCGATTTTGTTTTGTTCGATAATTTTTTGAGTCGCATTCGCTTGGGACTTTAGGGCAAGCTTTTCGCCTTCTTCTAATTTTTGCTTTAGATCATTATGCGAGACTTTGCAGTAGTAAATTGACATAACTACTGATGAGTGCCCCACTACCTTCATAACCACTTCAATAGGCATCCCCATTTCCATAACATAAGCCGTGATTAAACTTACACGCATTGAGTGGGGCGTAAACCTCGAAGAATAATGCGATAAAGTTGATTCATTACCTTTTAAAGTAGCCAAGGTTAAATTTGAAGGTTGGATATGATAAAGCGCTGCAGCTAATCTTTGAGTAAGTGCTGATGATACATTTTTAGGTTCAATATCTTTATAAGCCCTAAAAAGAAAGCAGTTTATGCCCTTTGCTTTTAGCTGTAATTCATTAAGATTTGTTCTGGTACACTCTAACCAACTAGTTGGTTGTGCGATGGGATTATATACTTCCTGCCATTTCCTAAGTTTTACTAACCAATATGCTAGATCTTCGGGCATCCATGGTATCGAATATCCTTCGCCATTATTGCTGGTTTTATTAGTGGTAACAAACATTCCTATAGCGTTATCTGGAAGGCGCTTTATGAATGACTGGTTTTTCGTCATGGTTGCAAATTGCCCGTCATTTTCCAGCCAAATTATTTTTCCATGATCATCAGTATCTGCTATGAATTCGTCACCTTCGCCAGAGTCGTTGTAAGCTATTTGCCTTCCTCTTAGCGGAACCTTTGTAAGAGCAAAAGTATGAATCCAATCAGTTGGCACCCATATTAGATATTGACCATCAATATTTCGATACACACAGTCCGGATTATCTTTATCTATTTCTTGAGGATTAACTCTCACCCAATCCGCATCAAATTTTTGTAAATGCTTTAGATCTCTAAAATTTTTCGCAGATTTTGGTATTGTCCATTCTTGAGCTTTCTTTACAAAGTGATATTGAAGGTAGGGTTTAGTTGTTTCGGATCTTTGAGGGGAGATAACACTTTGATCCGTCAGGAGAAGAGAGAATGGATTTCTAGCATCCAAAACCCTAACTATCTCACCAGTATCTTCGTCTTCAATCGTGAGATCTTTGTTGATTACATGATCTAAAAATTGATTCACTGAAAGGATAACGTTTCGACGCAAATTTTCCGTACCAAAACCATCCAGAATCTTTCTAAAAGGTTTTATATTCACCTTACCTTTAGTAAGCAACTCCTCTGGTGAGAGACTTTTATCGTGCTGCTCAATAAAAAGCCTAACAAAACGGCAAAGGTGGGAAATTTTTGATCCCCCTCCCTTAGCATGTTTCATAAACTCATTAATTTTTACGGCCCAGGCTGAAAACTCTGGTGCAATATACTCAGGTTTAAACGGTTCAGGTTTATGAAGAAATTTATACCAGTTCTCCCATTCAGTAGCATAAGCCGTTTGAGGATCAAGCGGAAGCGTAGGATCTTTTTGATCACGTAAAAATCGTTTATATTCATTTGCATTTTTTAAATTCAATGAATGGATTATTAATTTAAGATCTTGATAGGGAATGAAATTAGGGATATCGAAAAAATCATAATAACTCACCCATTCATCAGCATAAACTCGCTCAGGATGAGCCGGAAAATCAGCGAACTCTTGGTAACGTTTTTTATAATCGACAGTATTTGTAATACCGTTTTTTTTACAGGCTGCCTTTAATTCAACTAGTGAATAGCTATTTTGATTAAAGATGCTTTTATTTTCTAAGGAAAACTTCCTAATAGATTTTGGTTTAATCATTCGGTTTCCTTCATTTTATTTCGGACATCTTCATTTGTAGGTTTGATATATACAAGACAAGAAGCTGGGCTTTTATGATGCATCGCTTTCTGAATTTCGATTTGATCTAACCCAAATCGACGAACACGATAACCATATGCATGGCGATGACCATGCTCTGTTGTCCCATATTCTTTTTTACACACTAATCCTATTTTTTCGACCGCTCTCTTATGTAGTCTTTGAAAATTTTTAACCGTTTCAGGTTTGCCTTTCGAATTTGTAAACGCGTAAGGATTGAAATCAATCCCATGAGGTTCTACCCGTTGAAATTTTAAATAATTAACCCAGGTTATTAAAAATTCTTTCGCCTTTTCAGGAGGACAAAAAATAACCTCAAAATAACCTTTATTACTTGTTAGTAGCGGGGTTTTCCAACCAGAAAAATAACGTTCCGACAACCTATAAGTATTTCGAGGTTTATAATTTGTTTCTGCCAATAAATATTCAGTTCTGATTTTGTAAAGTGGATCTGGCGAAACTCCAATCTCAGGATGAAAAACCCTAACTAATGCTTCATCGGGATGATTAGGATTTTGAGTTATGTCTGAAACATATATGTGAAAAATTTCACTCTTTCTTAATCCACCATAATTCATAAGCATTGTTATTGCCTGAGCCTTATAGTCAGGAATATCTTTCTTTTGAAAACCTAAAAATATAAGTCTTTCAATCTGATCTTCAGGAAACCTTATTACTTTTTCATTATCAAATTTATTTTCAGAAAAGTTCCCTATTATTCTAACTCGTTGGGCCTCATGTTTAGCTTTTTGAATACTTGTTAGATGATTAAGAAATACATTTGACTGTTTATGGTAATAAGCACACCAATTAAGGCGCTCTTCATAGCTAGATGCCTTCCTAAAGGAGTTAAATCTTGACGACGAATAACCGTCTTGCAACGCTAAAAAATCCGTATAGTGAGTGATATGAAAAAGGATGTTATTGGCATCTCTGTTTTTTCGAGGTTTCCAATAAAGATCTAATGGGTCATCTATTTTGCTGTAATCGATAGTCCCAGCAATTAGTGCCTCTGTAAAAGATTTCAATAGTTCTGTAACCTTTTCATAATTTGGCACCGCAGTGATGTATTCAATAAGGAGTTTCAAAGAAAAAACTGATCGTTCTTTCCATGATTCACTTTTAGCGTTAAACCATGCCAAGTACCTGAGATGAGAGACAATCAACCCTTTTTCGGTAAATAACCCCGGCAGATTGTAAATTTGTCCACTTTCAGAGTCTTTGTAATTGACATGTATTTTTTTGACGAATGGCATATAACAAATAGTACATATTATGTACTGTTTACACAATTTTTTTTCAATCTAACTTAGCTGCAAGACCAATGTTTACTAGAAAATAGTATGTTTTGATATGGGGTTATAATACATCTACCGTAAAAAAGAATTACGCGGCATAGACCGACGCATTCATTATCTGCAAAAACGCCTGCCCGCCCTGAATATCGTATCCCAACCGCCTGACGACCGGGACAGGATTTTCTTTAGCGCCTGGGTAACCCTGGAGAATGAAGCGGGCGAGGAAGTGACCTACCGCATTGTCGGAGCTGATGAACTTAATCCCAAAAAACACTACATCAGCCTCGATTCGCCACTGGCGAGAGCGCTGCTAAAAAAAACCTTTGATGATGACGTCGCCATTAAGAATGAGCTTAAAGAAACCCGGTACACCGTCGTTGATATTAATTACGGCAACAGGTGAAGCCTATTCTGTAACCGTTCAGAATACATTCCGTTGCCCTGACTTCGAACTACATTATTTTCGGTTGAAATAAAGAATTAATATTGCAATAAATATAACACCCTATATAATACGCCGGGTATGGAGAGGTGGCTGAGCGGCCGAAAGCGGCGGTCTTGAAAACCGTTGAGGGTTGATCCCCTCCCAGGGTTCGAATCCCTGCTTCTCCGCCATATACATAAAAGGCAGCTTACTTTTAGTCAGCTGCCTTTTTTATTTCAGCTCCTTTCTAAAATTGTCGGCCCCAAAGACACGTCTTTTATTCTTGCCGTACAGCCCCCCAGATCGAACGGCTCATCAGGTTCGTACACGCCACAAGCCTCCAACTTACGTTAAACTTCTCTGGAACTGCCCATCTATCGCGTTACCTTAACTAAAGCTCCGCTTGCAGGCCAGGTATGCCAATACGCTGAATGCGCATAGCATTATCGCCTTCTTCATAAACCGGCAGTTTTCCCTCTATTTTCCAGAGCCGGAAAGCGAGCGCATGCGATAAAACACGAATCGGATAATCGCGCGGCAATTGTTGCAAATAAGGCTGTATGGTGATGAAATCGATCGCGCCGTACTGCTGCATGATAAAGCGAAGGCCGCCATTAGCTGGACCGATGTTATAGGCCAGCAAGCCCAGAAACAGGTCGTTATGCATCTCGGTCAGATAGTATTTTAATGTGGCGGCGGCGATAAAAGCATTGTGCCTCGGATCGAGCAATGAAGGTTTGCTCACCTCCAGTTGTTTACCGGCCTGCGCCATGACCGCTTTAGGCACTTGGGTAATTTGAAATAATCCATGCCCGCCATCCCGACTGTCTCTGGGCAAAAAGGAGGATTCTGTCGCGGCGATGCCTTGCAGAAGATTGGGATCAATATCGAACACCTTGGCCGCTTCAACAATAGCCGGATTATAGGTCTCTGCCCGGTTAACCATCTGTAGCAATTGTGCCATATCATAACGCCGGTAAGCGGCATAGACCTGATGCGCCAGCGTAACCCGACTGGCTTCCTGCTTGCCGCCGACCAGCATGCGAAAATGCCCGAACGCTTGGGCAAAATGGTTTTGCAGCACAAACCA
>Ga0207975_100217_pt1 | contig 39380 bp, 32 predicted proteins | sample LakWasMe91_HOW11_2_FD_183913 | JGI IMG/M metagenome (GOLD analysis project Ga0207975, IMG submission 183913) | Freshwater sediment methanotrophic microbial communities from Lake Washington under simulated oxygen tension - Sediment Metagenome... | ecosystem: Environmental > Aquatic > Freshwater >...
TCCGACGCAGGTTTGCCCCCACGCATAGCGTGGGGGTCGCAGACTGTGGGTCGCCTTTCTTTTGGGTACGTTTCTTTGGCGAAGCAAAGAAAAGTACCTCGCCCGCCGGGGCGAGACCCGGCCTCCGACCTCAACCAAAGCACACCACTAACTACAAAAACAATAGCTATCACCGCATAAAAACGGAAAACCGGGCACAAGGCCCGGTCGAAGCAGCACAGCGGGCGAACCGCCATGCCAGTCTGCGCAGCGTGGCTTCCAGTCAGTGCCCTGAAGCCCCGGCCGCGCCCAGACCCGTTTCCGAACGCACCTGTTGCGCCGGGAACGCGGCGCGCTCGCGCGCGGCGTTGGCGCTCTTGTCTGTGATCGAGAAGAACCAGATGCCCACGAAGCCGATGGTCATGGAGAACAGCGCCGGCGAGGTGTAGGGGAACAGCGCCGAACCGGCCGGGTTGCCCAGCGTGGCTTCCCACACCGAGGGCGATACCACCGTCAGGCCCACCGAGGAGATCAGGCCCAGGAAGCCGCCGATCACCGCGCCGCGCGTGGTGCAGTCCTTCCACAGCACCGACAGGAACAGCACCGGGAAGTTGGCCGAGGCCGCGATGGCAAACGCCAGCGACACCATGAAGGCGATGTTCTGCTTCTCGAAGGCAATGCCCAGCGCCACGGCGATGACGCCCAGGGCCAGCGTGGTCATGCGCGAGACCTTCAGTTCCGAGGCGCTGTCGGCCTTGCCCTTCTTGAACACCGTGGCATACAGGTCGTGCGACACGGCCGATGCGCCCGAGAGCGTGAGGCCGGCCACCACGGCCAGGATGGTGGCGAACGCCACGGCCGAGATGAAGCCGTAGAAGATGTTGCCGCCCACCGACTTGGCCACCAGCACGGCCGCCATGTTGGCCGTGCCCGCGCCGCCGTGGATGACGCCCTTGACCACGTCCGCGAACTCGGGGTTGGTCAGCACCAGGGTGATGGCGCCAAAGCCGATGATGAAGATCAGGATGTAGAAGTAGCCGATCCAGGTCGTGGCCCACAGCACGGACTTGCGCGCTTCCTTGGCATCGGGCACGGTGAAGAAGCGCATCAGGATGTGCGGCAGCCCGGCGGTGCCGAACATCAGCGCCATGCCGAACGAGATGGCCGAGATGGGGTCCTTGATGAAGCCGCCCGGGCCCATGATGGACAGGCCCGCCTTGGCGGCTTCCTCGGGCGTCTTGCCCGTGTTGGCGGCAATGGCGGCACGCACTTCCACGCCCTTGGCGAACAGCGCCTCGGGGCTGAAGCCGTACTGTGCCAGCACCATGAAGGCCATGAAGCTCACGCCCGCCAGCAGCAGGCAGGCCTTGATGATCTGCACCCAGGTGGTGGCCGTCATGCCACCAAACAGCACGTAGATCATCATCAGCGCGCCGACGATGACCACGGCCATCCAGTATTCCAGGCCGAACAGCAGCTTGATCAACTGGCCGGCACCGACCATCTGCGCGATCAGGTAGAACGCCACCACCACCAGCGTGCCCGATGCGGCAAAGGCGCGGATGGGGCCCTGCTGGAAGCGGTAGCCTGCCACGTCGGCAAAGGTGAACTTGCCCAGGTTGCGCAGGCGCTCGGCCATCAGGAAGGTGATGATGGGCCAGCCCACCAGGAAGCCGATGGAGTAGATCAGCCCGTCGTAGCCGGTGGCCATCACGGCCGCCGAGATGCCCAGGAACGAGGCGGCCGACATGTAGTCACCCGCAATCGCCAGGCCATTCTGGAAGCCGGTGATGCCGCCACCGGCGGTGTAGAAGTCCGCGGCCGACTTGGTCTTGGCCGCCGCCCATTTGGTGATCCACAAGGTGCCGGCCACGAAGGCGCCAAACATGGTGATGGCCGTCCAGTTGGTGGCCTGCTTGGCGGCCTGGCCCAGGTCGGCGCCGGCCGCGTGCGCGCTGCCCGCCGCCAGCAGGGCCAGCAGCATCAACGCGCAGCCTGCATGTTTCTTGGTGGCGTTCATTTCGATGCGTCCTTCAGGATGTCTTTGGTCAGGGTGTCGAACTCGCCATTGGCGCGGCGCACGTAGATGCCGGTGATGACGATGGTGAAGATGATCACGCCCATGCCGATCGGAATGCCCAGCGAGGTCACGCCGCTGCCGATGGGCTGTGCCAGGAACTTCTTGTCGAAGGCAATCAGCGCGATGTAGCCGTAGTAAACGATCAGCATCAGTGCCGTCAGAAAGATGCCCAGGCGGTTGCGTTTGGTGCGCAGCTCCCGGTACTTCGGATGGCTCTGTATTTTCTGGACCATGGGGTCGCTCATGGATGTCTCTCCTCAAGGTTGTGTTGCACGCCGCGGTGTGGGGCGAAAGGCCGTCAAGCTGGCCGGATTCTGCAAACGCGCACTGACCAAGTGCTTACGCGACGGCGCATTGCCGCGGTTTCCTGCTGACAAAAGCCGCGGTGCGCCAGCCGAGGGGAAACCCTGAATGCTGGTTGGTCGTCGGGCGATTTTTCGCATCGAAAAATGCCGGTCGAGGGTTACTACCCGGGTTGTAAGGATTGCGGAAGTTTCGCGTCAAGTTCTGTAAGGAACGCGTCAGAGCGATGTCAGTAGCGCCACGGATAGTGGGCCCACAGGCAATTTGTATGTGCCTGTAAATTCAAATAATCAAAGGAGACAACCATGGCAACGCAACATCCCGCACCGCGGCCGATGTCCGCCGAAGAGAAGAAAGTCATCTTCGCTTCGTCGCTCGGTACCGTATTTGAGTGGTACGACTTTTATCTCTACGGCTCGCTCGCAGCCATCATTGCCAAGCAGTTCTTCAGCGGCCTGGATGCAGGCGCGGCCTTCATCTTCGCGCTGCTGGCCTTCGCGGCAGGTTTCCTGGTGCGGCCCTTTGGCGCCATCGTGTTCGGCCGCCTGGGCGACATGATCGGCCGCAAGTACACCTTCCTGGTCACCATCCTGATCATGGGCCTGTCGACCTTCATCGTCGGCCTGCTGCCCAGCTACGCCACCATCGGCGTCGCGGCCCCGGTCATCCTGATCGCGCTGCGCATGCTGCAGGGCCTGGCACTGGGCGGTGAGTACGGCGGTGCCGCCACGTATGTGGCCGAGCATGCCCCGCACGGCAAGCGCGGTGCGTACACCTCCTGGATCCAGACCACGGCCACGCTGGGTCTGTTCCTGAGCCTGCTGGTGATTCTGGGCGTGCGCCTGGGCCTGGGTGAAACGGTATTCCAGGACTGGGGCTGGCGCGTGCCGTTCCTGGTGTCCATCCTGCTGCTGGGCATCTCGGTGTGGATCCGCCTGTCGCTGTCGGAGTCGCCGGCTTTCCAGAAGATGAAGGCCGAGGGCAAGACCTCCAAGGCGCCTCTGTCTGAATCGTTCGGCCAGTGGAAGAACCTGAAGATCGTGATCCTGGCACTGGTGGGCCTGACCGCCGGCCAGGCCGTGGTCTGGTACTCCGGTCAGTTCTACGCGCTGTTCTTCCTGACGCAACAACTGAAGGTGGACAACACCACCGCCAACCTGCTGATTGCCGCCGCCTTGCTGCTGGGCACGCCCTTCTTCGTGGTGTTCGGTTCGCTGTCGGACAAGATCGGCCGCAAGCCCATCATCATGGCGGGCTGCCTGCTGGCTGTGGTGACCTATTTCCCGGTTTTCAAGATGCTGACCGAAGCGGCCAACCCCGACCTCGCCAAGGCACAGGTCTCTGCAGGCGTGGTGGTGACGGCCGACCCCGCATCGTGCTCGTTCCAGGGCAACCCGGTGGCCCGCGAGATCGACTTCCGCAGTTCGTGCGACATCGCCAAGCGCTACCTGGTGCAGAACTCGGTGAGCTATGACAACGTGGCAGGCCCCGCAGGCTCTGCGGCCGTGGTCAAGATTGGCGACAAGACGGTCGAGGCGCCTACCGGCAACGTGGTGAACCTCAAGTTCGACGAAGCGTCCGCCAAGGCCATCGCCGCCTTCAAGAAGGAAGTGGCCGACGACCTCAAGCTCGCCGGCTATCCCACGAAGGCAGATCCGGCCAAAACCAACAAGGGTCTGGTGGTGGCCCTGCTGTTCTGGCTGGTGCTGCTGGTGACCATGGTGTACGGGCCGATTGCCGCCATGCTGGTGGAAATGTTCCCGACCCGCATCCGCTATACCTCGATGAGCCTGCCGTACCACATCGGCAACGGCTGGTTCGGCGGCCTGCTGCCCACCACGGCGTTTGCCATCGTGGCGCAGACCGGCAACATGTACAACGGCCTGTGGTACCCCATCATCATCGCGGGCATGACCCTGGTGATCGGCACGCTGTTCCTGCGTGAAACCAAGGACGTGGACATCTACGCCAACGACTGACGGACGCACCGCCAGTGCACCCAGTGTCTGCCTCGCCAGCGGGGCAGGCACTGTGTTCCAGAAAAAGGCCTTGCAACGCGGAATGGTCGTGTGCGAGGCCCTTTTGTTGAACAGGCAACCCCCATCACCAGGAGATAGAAGTCATGTGGAAGATCGTTGTAGGTTTCGTGCTTTTTGCGGCGCTGTCGCTGTTCGTCATCATGAAGGCCGGCGACAAGGTGGACATGTCCGGTGAAAAACACGGTGCCGATTCCCTGAGTGCGCCGGAAACGCCCGCCAGCGCCCCTGTGCCCGCTGCGCCAGCGCCTGCGGCCAGCGTGAAGTAAGGGTTAACACCCATTCATGTTTTGGTGCGCAGGCTGCGGATTGCGCCCCGCATGAGGGCGGTCAATCCGAGGGAGTACCAACTGTTGTGGCGGCACATCACTTGTGTCATCAAAGTTTCAGCAAATAGTGCATCAAAACGTGGCGGACCATAAGATCGAGACCCCAAGCATTCTCGGCGGTCAAGTCAAAAACTGAAGCTGCCTGTGCGCCCCTGATGGCAATCTGTATCGAAGGAATATTCATGCAAAAAATGACCCGCGTTGTTCTGGCTGTCCTGGCTGTTGCCGGCACCACCGCTGCAATGGCCCAAAGCAGCGTCACGCTGTATGGCCGCATCAACACCACCGTCGAACGTCAGAAGGATGGCGACGTGTCCACCACCAAGATGGTTAACAATTCTTCCCGTTTCGGCTTCAAGGGTACGGAAGATCTGGGTGGTGGCCTGAAAGCTGGTTTTCAACTGGAGAGCGGCTTCAATTCGGACACCGGTGCGTCGGCTAAGACGTTCTTCGGCCGTCAAAGCGAAGTGAATTTGTCTGGCAACTTCGGTATGGTTCGTCTGGGCAACTTCTTCCCTGAGTCGTACTACGCCTCTGCCGATTACGTCAGCATGCACAACCATGATACGGGTCCTTCGTCAGATGCCCTGTATATCGACCCCGTGTGGCTCGGTGCAGGAAAGGTCAGCCAGGACCGCACTGGCGGTTTGGGCACCGGCAACAAGATTGCCTACCGCACCCCCAACATGGGTGGCCTCACGGTGGAGGGTTCTGCTTCCCTGCACGAGAAGGTATTGGGCACTGACAACAAGACCGGTTACGACCTGGCTGCTAACTACAACGTCGGCCCGTTGGCCCTGGGCGCTGGCTATAGCCAGTGGAACAGCAACAAGCAAGGCTCGCTGCGTGCCCTGTATACCTTTGGACAATTCACCGTGGGTGGCTACTACCAGCGTAACGACGAAGTCTTGCTGGGTACCCGCAATAACTTCCGTCTGGCCGGCATGTACTCCATGGGTGCATCTGAATTGCACTTGAATGTAGGTCGTGCCAACAGCTGGAGCAAGATTGCCGACTCGGCAGCGACCCAGTACACCGTGGGCTACAACTACAACCTGAGCAAGCGCACCAAGGTGTACGGCTACTACACCCGTATCAACAACGACAGCAACGCTTCTTATGGCAGCGTGAGTGCTGCAGGCAACGATTTCAGCTCCGTTGCAGTGGGCGTTCGCCACAACTTCTAATTCCCGATGGTCAGTTGGCTTTGCCAGCTGACGGAATGGAATCTAAAAAGGCCTTGCATCTTCGGATGCAAGGCCTTTTTCATGGGCACGCAATTTCTGTTCGGCGGGGATCGATACCGATGGGTCGCTGCGGCGTGAGTCAGGATGGATACCGTGGAACAGGGCGGTCAGCGGTCCGTTGCGGCTTGCTGAAGGAGGTCCGGAGGCCATGCCGCCAGGCCTGCGAGGGGTGTCAGGGTGGGGCTTGTTCGGAATCCAGTGACTGGACAGCTGCTTTGGCTGAACCCGTGCCGTTCATGGAGGGCGCCCTGGGTGGAAGGCAAGGCTGGCGATCTGCCGGCACGGGGTGGAAGCAGCCAGCAGGGTGGCATCGGGCGCCCCCGGTGAGCCCTGAGGATCGCGAACCAATGTCCCCTTGGGTGTGGGCGGTGGATCAGCGCTTGAAGCGCCCATCCGCTCCAATGATGGACAGATCCGTGAATGCCAGGCCGCTGTGGTCGGTGGCGCTGTAAGACAACTCCAGGCCGCCCAGGTCAAACCTGCGCATGCCTTCCAGCGCGGCCAGCAGGCGGGTGCGGTCCGGCTTGGGGCTTGCCCTGCGCAGACCCTCGACCAACACCTTGGCATTGACGAAACCCTCGACCATGGCCGGTGTCAGTTCATCAACGCCACGTGCCTTGGCCAGGCCCATGGCCTCTTTGATCAGCGGGTAATTGATGGATCGCTCCGATGGGAACACCTGGGTGACCACAACGCCCCGTGCCTGATCGCCCAGGGCCTTGGTGAAACCGCCAGAGGCATTGTTGGACAGGGTCACGATCTGGCCGGCCATGCCGGCTGCGCGCAAGGCCTTGATGCCATCCACCACCGCTGCGCCTGTGCCAATGAAGATCACGGCCTGTGGGAGCTGCTTGGCGGCACGGGGTGCAATGGCGCTGAAATCAGGCTTGCTGCGATCGAACTTTTCAATGAAAAGGGCCTGGCTACCGTTGGCCTTGAAGCCGTTCAGTGCGCCGTCCAGCGCATCGGTACCAAAGCTGTCATCGACATGGATGACGCCGATGCGCTGAACCCCCAGTGTGTTCAGGTGCCCGACGGCCTTTTCCACCTCTTGCTGGTAAGGTGCCCGTACATTGAACACGTGGCGGCTGACCGGCTTGTGCAATGCCATCGCTCCGGTGGAGGGGGCCACCAGTACCACGCCGGCTGCGTCAAGCAGCGGCACGATCCCTTGCGTGTGCGGGGTGCCACGTGTCATGAAGAGCGCAATGGCGCCATGTTTCTCGATAAGGGTGCGGGCATTTTCCAGCGTGAGCTTGGGGTCGAACTTGTCGTCCAGCACCACCAGCTCGATTTTCTGGCCGCCCACACCGCCCTGTGCATTGACCGCATCCAGATACAGCGATGCCCCCTGCATGGACTCTTTGACGGTGATGGCGGCGGAGCCCGTGACACCCACCGTTTGTCCTACGACGATCTGAGCCATGCTGTGGCCCGCCAATCCTGCGGCGAGTGCGCAGGCCGCCAGCAGGGGTTTCCAGTTTTTCATGCGTTTTCCTTCATCTGATCGGCAAGAGTTTAGGCCGGAGGCCAGGAGCAGGCACTGAGGAAATCCTGACAGCTGGGCAGCCGCAGAAACCCAGGCCCATCTCCTGTCCCGAACATTCATTGCAAGGGTCGAGCAGCGGGGCGGGTTTCAGCGCCGGAACTTGCCGTCCGTGCCAATGATGGCGAGATCGGCAAAGTCCAGGCCCGTGTGGTCGTCGGGTGCGTAGCTGATTTCAAGACCGCCCAGATCGAACTTGCGCAGGCTCTCCAGTGCGGTCTGGATTTTTTCGCGGGTGGGCTTGGGGCCTGCGCGCTTGAGGCCTTCCACCAGCACTTTGGCGGCGGCGAAGCCTTCCAGCATGGCCGGGCTGATATCCCCGAGGCCCTTGGCTTTGGCCAGATCCTGGGCTTCCTTCACCATGGCGTAGGTCATGGCCCGCTCATTGGGGAACACCTGGGTCACGATCACGCCCCGCGCATTGGCCCCCAGGCTCTTGATGAAGCCGCTGGACGCGTTGTTGGACAGCGTCACGATCTGCGCGGCCGAACCCGCCGTGCGCAGCGCATTGGCGGCATCCACCACCGCCGACCCCGAAGCCACCATCAGCACCGCCTGCGTGTCGGCCTTGGCCACCTTGGTGGCGATGGGCGTGAAGTCGGGCTTGGCGCGGTCGTACTTTTCGGACACCACGGCCGTCAGCTTGGCGGCCGCCAGGCCCTTCTGCGCACCCTGGATGCCGTCGGCGCCAAAGCTGTCGTCCGCATACACCAGGGCCACGCGGCTGATGCCCATGGAGGCCAGGTGGGTGATCGCCTTTTCAGCCTCGCGCTGGTAGGTGGCGCGCACATTGAAGATGTATTTGCGTACCGGCTGGTGCAGCACCATGGCGCCGGTGGAAGGCGCCACCAGCGCCACGCCATGCTTGTCCAGCAGCGGCAGGATGGCCTCGGTGTGGGGTGTGCCCCGGTTGAGGAACAGGGCCGAGACGTTCTTGTCTTCGATCAGCGTGCGGGCGTTTTCTGCCGCCAGCTTGGGGTCGAACTTGTCATCCAGGGAGATCAGTTCGATCTTCTGGCCATTGACGCCGCCCTTGGCATTGACGGCGTCCACGTACAGCAGTGCACCGTCGGTGGTCTCCTTCACGCCGGCGGCCACCTGGCCGGTGAAGCCGGCCGTCTGGCCGATCAGGATCTGTGCATGGCTGGCCGCACTGGCCGCCAGTGCGAGGACCATGCCGGCCGCTCGCAGTTGCCATTGTTTTGTCATAAAGGTCTCCTCTTGTTGTATGGGAGGCCGCAGTCTAAACCGATGTGTCGGGCTGGAATACCTGCTGTCCACCAGCAACGGCTCCATGGCCCCTGGTTTGTCCACGGTCAAAAGCACCGCAGCGCGCCTCGGGGGTAATCGGCGCATGCAGGCGAAAACACCGAGTGCGTCCCTAGAATGTCCCGCCTCACCCCAGAAAGACCGCCTCCATGACCCAGGGACTGATCCGTATCCGCGGCGCACGCCAGCACAACCTCAAGAACCTGGATCTGGACATCCGCACGGGCGAACTGACGGTGGTCACGGGCCCCAGCGGTTCGGGCAAGTCGAGCCTGGTATTCGACACGCTGTATGCCGAGGGCCAGCGCCGGTATGTGGAAACCTTCAGCGCCTATGCGCGGCAGTTCCTGGACCGCATGGACAAGCCCGCCGTGGACAAGGTCGAGGGCGTGCCGCCGGCCATTGCCATCGACCAGACCAACCCGGTGCGCTCCAGCCGCTCCACCGTGGGCACGATGACGGAGTTGAACGACCACCTGAAGCTGCTGTTCGCCCGTGCGGGGCAGTTGTTCGACAAGCAGACCGCCCAGCCCGTAAGGCACGACTCGCCCGAGACCATCTACGCCGAGCTGGCCACGCGTTGCGCCGCCGCCAGTGATCCACGCATCGTGTTGACCTTCCCGGTCGAGCTCCCCGCCAACACCTCGGCCGAACAGGTGGAGCAATGGTTGTCCGCCAGCGGCTTCACCAAGGTGCAGGCCGAGCGCGAAGTGGCCACGCCCACGGGCCCGCGCAAAGTGCTGGATGTGGTGGCGGACCGCTTCCGCCTGGGCAATGCCGAGAAGGCGCGGGTGATCGAGGCGATCGAGGTCGCGCTCAAGCGCGGCACGGGCCGGCTCAACGTGTACCGGCTGGTGGATGAGGGCGAGCCTGAACTCTGGCGCTTTTCCACCGGCCTGCACTGCCCCGACAGTGACCTGCGCTACAGCGACCCACTTCCGTCGGCCTTCTCGTTCAACTCTGCCGTGGGTGCCTGCGAGAGCTGCCGGGGCTTTGGCCGGGTGATCGGGGTGGACTATGGCCTGGTCATCCCCAACGACAAGCTCACGCTGCGTGCCGGTGCCATCAAGACCATCCAGACCCCCGCATGGAAAGAGGCCCAGGACGACCTCATGCGCCATGCCGAGACGGCCGGTATCCCGCGCGACACGCCTTGGTACAAGCTCACCGAGGACCAGAAGAAATGGGTCATCCACGGATCGCCGCACTGGAACGGCAAGTGGAACCAGCAGTGGTACGGCATCAAGCGTTTTTTCGAATACCTGGAAAGCAAGGCCTACAAGATGCACATCCGCGTGCTCTTGTCCAAGTACCGCAGCTACACGCCATGCCCCACCTGCGCGGGTGCGCGCCTCAAGACCGAGAGCCTGCTCTGGCGCATCGGCCGCAAGGAAGATGCCGACGCGGTGCTGGAGCCCGGCAAACGTTTCATGCCCGAGGGCGTGCAATGGTCGCGCGAGCAGCTCGAGGCGCTGCCCGGCCTGTGCCTGCACGACCTGATGCTGCTGCCCATAGCCCGCCTGCGCCAGTTCTTTGCGCGCATGCAGTTGCCGGTGGGCGACGATGCCAAGGGTGGCGACGCCCAGGCGCTGAAACTGCTGCACGAGGAAATCACCACGCGCCTGAAATACCTGTGCGACGTGGGCATTGGCTACCTCACGCTCGACCGGCAAAGCCGCACGCTGAGTGGCGGCGAGGTGCAGCGCATCAACCTGACCACGGCGCTGGGCACCAGCCTGGTCAACACGCTGTTCGTGCTGGACGAGCCCAGCATCGGCCTGCACCCGCGCGACATGCACCGCATCACCGAGGCCATGCTGCGCCTGCGCGATGCGGGCAACACGCTGGTGGTGGTGGAGCACGACCCGGCCGTGATGCTCGCTGCCGACCGCATGATCGACATGGGCCCCGGTCCGGGCCGCCTGGGTGGGCAGATCGTGTTCGACGGCACCACGGCCGACCTGCGCCAGGCCGACACGCTCACGGGCGCCTACCTGGGCGGGCGCAAGCATGTGGGCTTTGGCTTCAAGCGCATGGTGACCGACGCCACGCCGCGCCTCATCCTCGAAGGCGCGCGCGAGCACAACCTGCGCGATGTGACGGTCGAGTTCCCGCTGCAGCGCCTGGTCACCGTGACGGGCGTGAGCGGCTCGGGAAAATCCAGCCTGATCCAGGACGTGCTGGCACCCGCGCTGCTGCGCCACTTCGGCAAGGCCACCGACAGCCCTGGCGCGCACGACCGTATGCTGGGTGCCGACCACCTGTCGGACGTGGTGTTCGTGGACCAGTCGCCCATTGGCAAGACGGCCCGTTCCAACCCCGTGAGCTATGTGGGCGCTTGGGACAGCATTCGCGAACTCTTCGCCGTGGCGCCGCTGTCCAAACAGCGCAGCTACACCGCCGCCAAGTTCAGCTTCAACAGCGGCGACGGGCGCTGCCCCACCTGCGGCGGCTCGGGCTTCGAGCATGTGGAGATGCAGTTCCTGAGCGACGTGTACCTGCGCTGCCCGGACTGCGATGGCAAGCGCTACCGGCCCGAGATTCTGGAGATCACGATCGAGCGGGGCGGGAAGACCTTGAATGTGGCCGATGTGCTGGCGTTGACTGTGGCCGAAGCCGCCGCATTGTTCGCGGGCGACCGCGACGTGATCCGCGCGCTGCAGCCCATCGTGGACGTGGGGCTCGAATACGTGGCGCTGGGCCAGCCTGTGCCCACCTTGTCGGGCGGCGAAGCGCAGCGCTTGAAATTGGCAGGCTTCCTTGCGGAAGCGGCTCGCGTCCAGAGCAAGTCGCGCCAGGCCGTGGCGCGCAAAGGCACGCTGTTTTTGTTCGACGAGCCCACCACCGGCCTGCACTTCGACGACATCGCCAAGCTCATGCGCGCGCTGCGCAAGCTCATCGACGCGGGGCACTCGCTCATCGTCATCGAGCACAACCTGGACGTGATCCGCGCGAGCGACTGGCTCATCGACCTGGGGCCGGAGGGCGGCGATGCAGGCGGCCTCATCGTGGCCGAAGGCACGCCCGAAGATGTGAGGGCCCATGCCACCTCGCACACCGGCCAGGCACTGCGCGACTACGAACTGGCGCTGGGCGTGGGCGGCCACTCGGTGCACGAAAAAGCCGCTGTACTGCGCAAATCGGAGCGACTTGCGCTCATGAATCAAGCGCCAGCAGCCAAAAATGCCATTGAAATCGTCAACGCCAAGGAACACAACCTCCAGAACCTGAGCGTGGACATTCCGCGCGGCCAATTCAACGTGGTGACGGGCGTGAGCGGCTCGGGCAAGTCCACGCTCGCATTCGACATTTTGTTCAACGAGGGCCAGCGGCGTTATCTGGAATCGCTCAACGCTTATGCGCGTTCCATCGTGCAGCCCGCAGGGCGCCCCGAGGTGGATGCGGTGTACGGCATTCCGCCCACCGTGGCCATCGAGCAGCGTCTGTCGCGCGGCGGGCGCAAGTCCACCGTGGGCACCACGACCGAGGTGTGGCACTTTCTGCGCCTCTTGTACGTCAAGCTCGGCACGCAGCATTGCGTCAAGGACGGCGCCGCCGTGCAGCCGCAGACGCCCGAGAGCATCGCGGCGCAATTGCTCACCCAGTTTCGCGGCCAGCACATCGGGCTGCTCGCCCCGCTGGTGATGAACCGCAAGGGTGTCTACACCGAGCTGGCCGATTGGGCCCGTCCGCGCGGCTACACGCACCTGCGCGTGGACGGCAATTTTTTGCCGACCACCAATTTTCCGCGCATCGACCGCTTCAAGGAACACACCATCGAGCTGCCCGTGGCCAGCCTCGATGTGTTGCCCGAGAACGAAGCCCAGCTGCGCACGGCGCTGGCCGACGCGCTCACGCACGGCAAGGGCGTGGTGCATGTGCTGAGCAGCATCGGGATGCTGGCCGCCGCCATGGAGAGCGGCGCGCCCACCGCGGGCATCGGCCACCTGCAGGCGTTTTCCACCAAACGTGCCTGCCCCGTGTGCGCCACGAGTTATGCCGAGCTGGACCCGCGCCTGTTCAGCTACAACAGCAAGCACGGCTGGTGCCCCGACTGCGTGGGCACGGGCGTCAAGCTCACCAAGGACCAGCGCAAGGTGTTTGACGACTCGGTGCAGGACGACAAGGAAAAGGGCCGCGAGCAGACCTTTGCCGAACCCGAGGTGGAAGACCTGGCCGATACCGCGTGCCCGAGCTGCAGTGGCACGCGGCTCAATGCCACGGCCCGCGCCGTGCGGTTTGCGGGCGTGGGCATCACCGACATCGCCGCGTTGTCGGTGACGGACGTGCGCCGCTGGGTCGAGACCCTGCGCACCGAAGGCGGCATGACCCAGCGTGAGGCCGACATCGCCCGCGACCTGGTGCCGGAGATTCAGAGCCGCCTGGAGTTTCTGGAAGAAGTGGGCCTGGGCTACCTCACGCTGGACCGGGGCGCGCCCACGCTCAGCGGTGGCGAGGCGCAGCGCATTCGCCTGGCCGCGCAACTGGGCAGCAACCTGCAGGGCGTGTGCTATGTGCTCGACGAGCCCACCATCGGCCTGCATGCGCGCGACAACCAGATCCTGCTCAACGCCCTGCACAAGCTGGGCGACAAGGGCAACACGCTGGTGGTGGTGGAGCACGACGAGGACACCATCCGCCGCGCCGACCACATCATCGACATCGGCCCCAGCGCCGGCAAACGCGGTGGGCGCCTGGTGGCGCAGGGCAGCGTGGCCGACATCACGGGTGCGGCCGATTCGCAAACCGGCCGCTACCTGCTGCACGCGATGAAGCACCCGCTGCAACTGCGCCGCAGCATGGTGGCCAGCGAGGTCAGCGCCGAGGCCACGGCCGCCTTCGCCCAGGCCGAGGCGGCAGCCCCCAAGGGCCGCCAAAGCGCCGCCGTGAAGAAGCGCGCCGCCCAGGCCGCTGCGCTGGCGGCCGACGCACTCACCGAGGCCAAGGAACGCGCCGCCATGCGCTGGCTCACCGTGCATGGCGCGCAGCTGCACAACCTGCAGCACGTGACAGCCACCGTGCCGCTGCACCGCCTGGTGGCCGTGACGGGCGTGAGCGGCTCGGGCAAATCCACCCTCGCGCGCGATGTGCTGTTGGCCAACGTGCAGGCCTGGGTGCAGCAGCGCAGTACCAAGGCCGGACGCGATGCCATGGACGCGGGCAAGGCGCCGCCGCTGGTCGGTTGCACGGGCCTGTCGGGCTTCGAGAGCATCGACCGCGTGCTGGAAGTGGACCAGACGCCAATCGGAAAGACACCGCGCAGCTGCCCCGCGACCTACATCGGTTTTTGGGACACCATCCGCAAGCTGTTCGCCGAAACGCTGGAGGCCAAGGCACGCGGCTACGCCGCCGGACGCTTCAGCTTCAACACCGGCGAAGGCCGCTGCCCCAGCTGCGAAGGCGCGGGCGTGCGCACCATCGAGATGAGCTTTCTGCCTGACGTGAAGGTGCCCTGCGAGACCTGCCACGGCGCGCGCTTCAACCCCGAGACGCTGGCCGTGACCTGGCGTGGCAAGAGCATTGGCGACGTGCTGCAGATGGAGGTGGACGAGGCCGTGGGCTTCTTCGCCAGCATGCCCAGCATTGCGCATCCGCTGCAACTGCTGCAGGACGTGGGCCTGGGCTACCTCACGCTGGGCCAGCCGTCGCCCACGCTCAGCGGCGGCGAGGCGCAGCGCATCAAGCTGGTGACCGAACTCACCAAGGTGCGCGACGAGGTCGGCCGCCGGGGCCAGAAGGCGCCGCACACGCTGTACGTGCTGGACGAGCCCACCGTGGGCCTGCACATGGCCGATGTGGACAAGCTCATCCGTGTGCTGCACCGCCTGGTCGATGGCGGCCACAGCGTGGTGGTGATCGAGCATGACCTCGATGTGATCGCCGAGGCCGACTGGATCCTGGACCTCGGCCCCGAGGGCGGCAATGCGGGTGGCCGCATCGTTGCCGCTGCCACACCCGAAGACGTGGTGGCGGCAGGCACGCATACCGGCAAGGCCCTGGCAGCCGTGCTGGCGCGCTGACCGCGCGGATGTGACCCAACCCTGTTCGATGGGACGCATCCCTGGGTGTTGCGCATGCTCGCGTTGCTGGCCCGGCGCCGGATTGCCGCCGGGGCGGGGTGCGATGCCGAAGTGCGGGCGCAGGGCTTCAGCGCGCCAGCGTCACCCAGGCCTGCGTGAGGCGCTGCACCAGATCCTGGGGGCGCCGCACCAGCGCATAGCCCTGGCTGCCGAACAGCATGGGCAGGTATTCGTGGGCTTCCTGGTCGATGGTGACGCAAAACGGGATCAGGCCCGCATCGCGCGCTTCCTGCACCGCATGGCGGGTGTCTTCCAGGCCATAGCGGCCTTCATAGATGTCGAGATCGTTGGGCTTGCCGTCGGTCAGCACCAGCAGCAGCCGCTGGCGCTCGGGGCGCGCACCCAGGCGGCGGGTGGCGTCGCGCACCGCAGCGCCCATGCGGGTATAGAAACCGGGCTTGAGTGCCCCCACGCGGGAGCGCACGGTGTCGTTCCAGCGCTCGCCAAAGCCCTTGATGTGCTGGATGCGCACATGCTGGCGCCGCACCGAGCTGAAGCCCAGCATTTCAAAGGCATCGCCCGTGCCGGAGAGCGCTTCGCCAAACACGTACAGCGCGTCGCGGATCACGTCGATCACGCGGGCGTGGTCGGTGGCGTAGGCGTCGGTGGAGAGCGACAGGTCGGCCAGCAGCAGCGTGGCCAGGCTGCGTTCCGCGCGCTGGCGCCGGATGTATACCGGGGGCGAGTCACTGTGCTGCACGCCACCTTGTGATTCGGTCTGAAAGCGCACCCAGGCATCGATGTCGAATTCGTCGCCCGTGGTCTGGCCACCCTGCCAGCGTGGTGCGGCGCGCAGCACTTCCAGGCGCCGGCGCACGCGCCGCGCCGTGGCGCGCAGGGCCTGCGGTGGCACATAAGGCGTGCCGGGCCGTGCGACCGAGCATTGCACCGAGCAGTGCTCGGGCTGCAGCACGCTGCGGCGCCAGTCCCATTCGGGGGTCTTGCGGCCGGGGCCCAGGGGCAGGTCGTCGGCCGAGGCGCTGGGCAGGTCCAGGTCGAACTTGATGCGCGAGGCCGTGGTCTGCTCGCCGCGCGCCAGCGACAAGGTGTCCATGTCGTTGGCGGCTGCGGTGGCGTTGGGATCGACTTCGTCGTCGGTGCCACGGTCGAGGCGGATCAGCTCGCTCCAGGTGGTGATGGACTCGGTCTTGGCGGCCACCAGCAGCGGGTTGCGCGCCTCTTTCTGTTCCACGCGGCGCGAGCGGCGGCGCGACTTGCTTTCGGTATCGGGCGCGCCGTCGGGACGCTCGCCCGTGCCGTCGCCGGTGTGGCCGGATGTGCCCGCCGCGGCGTTGCCCAGGCCGGCCGTCAGCCAGAGCCAGACCGGGGCGACCTGCTGCGGCTCCACGAAGAGCGGGCCGTGGTCATCGCCGCGCAGGGCTGCCTGCACGGCCGCTTCGAAGGGCGCTGCGTCGGCGCGCAGGCGGGCCAGGGGGGGGCGCTGGGCGAGGTGCGCTTGCGCCAGGCGCGCGTGGGAGCTGCGCAGGCCGGCAAAGCGCTGCAGCGCCCGTGCCGTGGCGGCGCGGTTGTCGGCAATCCAGTCGCCCGTGGGTTCAAACACGGCGGCCAGTGCGGCCAGCCAGAGGTAGAGTTCGCGGTTGAGTTCGCGCTGATCGAACACCGCCACCTGGGCGGGCAGGGCCAGGGTTTCCCAGTCGAGCACCGGCAGGGGCACGCGGATGCCGCTGCCGGCCAGGCGTTGCAGCCAGCCGCGCGGCCCGCCATGGCGGCTGTCGGCCACCGGGGTCACGCGCACAGCGGCGTCACCGCCGCCGGCGCGGTAGAGCAACGCGATGCTGCGGCGCATTTCTTCCAGGGTGACCTGCGCATGGGTACGATCAGGTTCCGCGGCGCGGGTGACGGCGCGGTGCCACCACTGGCCAATCCATTCTTCCATCAGCGCTGCTCCTCGCGCCGCTGGCGCAGGGTTTCGCGCACGGCGTCCAGGCCCACCTTCCATTCGAGGCTAGGGGTGCGGCCCTGGTCGGTCTGCGTGGTATCGCATGCGGACAGGCACTGGCCGCACTGCACACAGGCAAACATCATGCGCTTGATGTTGCGCGGGTTCAGGCGCATGGGGCAGGCGTTGTCGCAGGCGCTGCCGCGTGGCGCGTCGCAGGTCTTGCATTCGCGTGCACGGCTGCGCGTGAACGACACCACCATCGCCTTGGGGTTGGCCATCCAGGCGACGCTCTGGAACAGGCCCACGGCACAGCCATAGCGGCAAAAAAGGTGCCGCGCGAGGGTGAACTCCAGGGTGAAGACCAGCGTGCCCACTGCCAGAAAGCGCGCCTGGTTGGGGGTGAGGGTGCCGTGCACCAGGTTGCCCCAGACCATGGCGGGCGGCAGCAGATAGGTCAGCAGCGTGATGGCCCAGACAAAGCCAAAGACCAGGCAGGCCGCCAGGAACACCGGCCACCAGTGCTTGTCGGCGGTGCGGCCGGGGCGCGGCGTGGGGGATTTGTCCCATACGCTGAGCTTGCCGGTAGCGCGGTGCAGCAGATCGTTGAGGGTTTCGACCAGCGAAAAATGCGGACACAGCCAGCCGCAATAGAGACGGCCAAAGTGGTAGGCCACGGCCAGAAAACCGACCACCAGGGTGAGCACGGGAATGATGCCGCGCCAGGTGATGGACCATGCCGTCTGCATGGCGCTGGCCTCGCCGCGCAGGAACGCATCAATGCCCAGTGACCAGCGAAAACCAAGCACCCACAACTGGGTCTCGGTGAGGTCAAAGCGCAGCAGGTTCAGCGCGGGGGCCAGCAAGAAAATGGCAAAAAAGGAGAGCTGGAACCAGCGCCGGCGGCGCTGCAGCTGCTGGGTGGCGGGCTGCGCCTCGGATGCACGGCCGTCCTGCGTGCTGCCGGCCCTGGCTGCTCCGGTGGAGCAACCGGAGGCACTGGCACAGCTGGAACAGTCAGTTGTCATCGCCCACCACGGCGCGCACCACTTCGTTGAGTGCGAGCAGGGTCTCGGTGTCGTCGGTCAGCGCTTCGATCACGGCGGCGCGGCAGGCTTCGCGCAGCGGCAGGCCCGAAGCGACCAGGCGTGCCGCCATGACCAGCAGGCGGGTGCTGGCGGTTTCTTCGAGGTCGTGGTCGGTGAGGCGGCGCAGTGCCTGGGCGAGTTGCACCAGGCGCGCGGCCAGTGCCGGTGAGGCGTGGCCTTCGCGCTCCAGGATGGCGCGCTCGACCGCCGGGGCCGGGTAGTCCAGCGCCAGGGCGGTGAAGCGTTGGCGTGTGCTGGGCTTGAGGCCCTTGAGCAGATTCTGGTAACCCGGGTTGTAGGAGATGACGAGCATGAACTCGGGCGGCGCCTTGAGCAGCTCGCCCGTGCGCTCGATGGGCAGCAGGCGCCGGTCGTCGGCCAGCGGATGCAGCACGACGGTGGTGTCCTTGCGGGCCTCCACCACTTCGTCCAGGTACAAAATGGCGCCTTCGCGCACGGCGCGGGTGAGCGGCCCGTCGGCCCAGACGGTGTTGCCCTGTCCGATCAGATGGCGACCGACGAGGTCGGCCGCGCTCAGATCGTCGTGGCACGAGACAGTGATCAGGGGGCGCGCCAGGCGTGCCGCCATGTGTTCGACAAAACGGGTCTTGCCGCAGCCCGTGGGGCCTTTGATCAGCAGCGGCAGCTGCTGATCAAAGCAATGTGCAAAGAGTGCACATTCGCTCCCCTGGGCTGCGTAAAACGGTGCATCGCCCGCAACAGGGGCCGCGCCCAGCGCGTTGCTGTTGCCAATGGTCTGTGAGGCCGCTGCGTGGGCGTGGGCTTGCATGGCTCAGGCCTGTTGCAGACGGCTGCCGCTGGCGCTGAAGTTGCTTGCTTCGTCAGCCGATGGGCCAATGAAGAAGCTCGACAGGTAGGTCAGCAGACCGATCAGGAACATGACGCCGCCTGCTACACGCGTCCAGTAGAAGAACACCAACTGGTCTTGCGTGGCCATGAAGGACATCGCCGTGCCCGAAGCGGGCATGCGCTGCAGCCAGACTTGCAGGATACCTGCGCCGCTGAGGGCCAGCACCATGACGGCCATGCCGATGCTCATGATCCAGAAGCTCCACATTTCAACGCGCTGTGCGTGCTTGGGGTTGGCTTCGCGGCCGCGCAGGATGGGCATGGAGTAGCTGATGAGGGCCAGCACCACCAGCACGTAAGCGCCGTAGAAAGCCAGGTGGCCGTGGGCCGCAGTGACTTGCGAGCCGTGCGTGTAGTAGTTGACCCAGCTGAGCGTGTGGATGAAGCCCCAGACCCCTGCGCCCAGGAAGGCGATGACGGCGGTGCCCACGGCCCACAGCACGGCAGCCTGGTTGGGGTGTTCGCGGCGGCGGCGCTGCACCATGTTGAAGGCAAACAGCGTCATCATGAAGAACGGAATGGGTTCGAGTGCGGAGAACACGCCACCCACCCAGTGCCAGTAGCCTGGCAGGCCGATGAAGTAGAAGTGGTGGCCCGTGCCCAGAATGCCCGAGATCAGCGCGAAGGCGACGATCATGTACATCCACTTGTCGATCACTTCACGGTCAACCCCGGTGGTCTTGATGAGCACGAAGGCCAGCAGAGAGGCCATGATCAGCTCCCAGGTGCCTTCCACCCACAGGTGCACCACGAACCACCAGTACATCTTGTCGCGCACCAGGTTGCTGGGGTTGACGAAGCTGAACAGGAACAGCAGCGCCAGGCCCCACAGGCCGAGCAGCAGCACCAGGGTGATGGCGGTCTTGCGGCCCTTGAGCACGGTCATGCTGATGTTGAACAAAAAGCCCAGCGCCACGACCACGATGCCGACCTTGGTGGGCAGGGGTTGCTCCAGGAATTCGCGCCCCATGGTGGCCAGCAGGTCGTTGCCGGTCATCTGCGCCAGCGTGGCGTAGGGCACCAGCAGGTAGCCCAGGATGGTGGCGGCGCCGGCAGCCAGGAAGATCCAGAACAGAATCTTGGCGAAGAGCGGGCTCCAGAGCTCGGTTTCACTCTCTTCGGGCACCATGTAGTAGGCGGCGCCCATGAAGCCGAACAGCAGCCACACGATCAGCAGGTTGGTGTGAACCATGCGGGCGATGTTGAAGGGAATGGCCGGGAACATCAGGTCGCCGATCACGTATTGCAGGCCGAGCGTCAGACCGAAGAGGATCTGGCCGGTGAACAGTCCCAGCGCCGCGATGAAGTACAGCTTGGCGACTGACTGCGATTGGTATTTAAGGGTTGCGGGTTGCATTTTTGTGTCCTTGAATGTGAGATCTCAGTGCACTGAGATGCTTACCCTTCGATATTGGGTGGCCACTTCTCGGCATCGATGCCATTGGTCCACCGCAGGAACTCGACCAGATCGTCCAGCTGTGCTTCGGTGAAGTTGAACTGCGGCATCTGCCGGCGCCCCGGCGTGTGCGTGGGCATGGCTTTTATCCAGCCCTTGATGAAATCAGGGCCCCGACGTGCATAGACGTTACCCAGCTCAGGCGCGAAATACGCCCCTTCGCCCAGCAACGTATGGCAGCCGATGCAGTTGCGCGTCTCCCAGAGATGCTTGCCGCGGACTACAGCCTCCGTGATTTCGCCCGACTTGGAGCGCTCGGGGATCTTGGTTTCGGTGTGGAAAATGAGACTCGCAAACACGAGCACGAAAAAAACCGTGCCCCCGTAAAAAATGTTGCGCGCCATCTGGCTCGTGAAGCCTTGACTCATGGTGTACCTCATGCAGTGATGAATCCGCATCGTAATGACTTAGCGGGTCGAAAGGTTGATTAGAATCAATAAGATTCATACGAAATGAATCTTACATTGATCCAATGCCTCTGAGTGCATTGCGCGAAAAAAATGCAAACCCAGAGTTGCTTGTGTGCAACTCCCCGCGAACGGCGGCCGATCATCAGACAGGATGTGTTTCATGCATGACCCTATTTCCTCGACTTTTTCACCTGCAGGCCGGGCGGCGCGCCCGGTGTCGGGTGCGGCCGGCGGTGCTGGCACCCGTGCGCACTTTCAGGGTGCCGCGCCCAGGCTCCGTGGTGACCTGGGTGTCTGGCTGGTCATTCTGTTGGAGTTTTTGACCTTTGCCATCCTCTTTGTGTCCTTTGCCTTTGCCCGCACGCGGGAGGTGGCGCTGTTCAATGCCTCGCAAGCCACGCTCAACCTGAACGCCGGTGCGCTCAACACCGTGCTGCTGATCTCGGGCAGCTGGTGCGTGGCCAGCGCGGTGGCCGCCGTGCGGCGCGATGCCTCGGCGGTGGGCGCGCGCTGGCTGCTGGGAGCGCTGGTCTGCGGGGGCGGCTTTATGGTGGTCAAGCTGGGCGAATACGCGCAGAAGCTGGCCTCTGGTGTGGATCTGTCGACCAATACTTTCTACATGTTCTACCTCCTCTTGACCGGCTTCCACTTTCTGCATGTGGTGGTGGGCATGCTGGCGCTGGGTTATCTGTGGGTGAAAACGCGGCGCGGGCGCTACGGCAGCCAGGATTGCCACGCCCTCGAGACGGGTGCTGCGTTCTGGCACATGGTCGATCTGCTGTGGATCGTGCTGTTTCCGCTGGTTTATGTGATGCGTTGAGGACCTTGAAAATGCATGCTCTTTCTCTCACCCGGATCTGGATGATCTTGCTGGCCATCACCGCCGCCACTTACTGGATTGGCGAGGCGGGCCTGACCGGCCATGGCTCCATGGGGCCTGTGCTGGCCATGTTTGCCCTGGCGTTCGCCAAGGGCTTGCTGGTGTGCCTGGATTTTCTCGAACTGCGGCATGCGCCCGCCTTGTGGCGCTGGCTGGTGGCGGGCTGGCTGGCGCTGGTGCTGGTGCTGATCGTGCTGGCGTACTGGATCGGCTTGCCATAAAGGCGCAGTGATGCGGGGTGACCACTGACGGCGTCATTCCATTGACATGGGGGTGTCATGGGGCGTGGGCAGCATGGCCTGCTCTTTCCAGGAACCCCATTCCCATGACGCTGCCCAGTGCACTGAATGACCACGACGACCTGGTGCGGCGCATCGCGAGCGATCTGGTGGACAGCTACGACGAAGAGATCGAGCTGGAACTGGAAGGCCGCCATGTCGCCGACCGGGGTGAGCGCCAGGCCTATTTCAGGGAGCTGTTTCGCCTGCAGGGCGAGCTGGTCAAGCTCCAGGACTGGGTGCAGCACACGCGCAAGAAGGTGGTGATCCTGTTCGAGGGGCGCGATGCCGCCGGCAAGGGCGGTGTCATCAAACGCATCACCCAGCGCCTGAACCCGCGTGTGGTGCGCGTGGCCGCGCTGCCCGCGCCCAACGACCGCGAGCGCACGCAGTGGTACTTCCAACGCTATGTGGCGCACCTGCCCGCTGCGGGCGAGATGGTGCTGTTTGACCGCAGCTGGTACAACCGCGCGGGCGTCGAGCGCGTGATGGACTTTTGCACCGACGACGAATACGAAGAGTTCTTCCGCACCGTGCCCGAGTTCGAGAAGATGCTCGTGCGCTCGGGCATCACGCTCATCAAGTACTGGTTCTCCATCACCGACGACGAACAGCACCTGCGCTTTCTGGGCCGCATCCACGACCCGCTCAAACAGTGGAAACTGAGCCCCATGGACCTGGAAAGCCGCGTGCGCTGGGAGGCCTACACCAAGGCCAAGGAAACCATGCTGGAGCGCACCCACATCCCCGAGGCGCCTTGGTGGGTGGTGCAGGCGGTGGACAAGAAAAAGGCGCGCCTGAACTGCATTGCGCACCTGCTGGACCAGCTGCCGTACCACGAAGTGCCGCACGCCCCGGTGGAGCTGCCTGCGCGGGAGCGCAACCCCGAATACCTGCGCCAGCCGGTGCCCGCCGAGATGTACGTGCCCCAGCGGTACTGAGCGCGGTCTCCATCCGCTGCCGCCTTGGCGACAGCCGCTCGGGGCTTTCCTCCGTGCCGTGGCGCGGAAATTGCGCTCCAATGGGGTTTTTCGTCTCTTGAGGATCGCCACATGCAACGCCGACACATCATCCAATGGGGCGCAGCCGCCATGGCCGCCGCCGCCCTGGGCTCCGCCAGCGCCCAGAGTTTTCCGGTCAAACCGATCAAGCTCGTGATCGCCTTCCCCGCAGGCGGCCCCACCGACATCACCATGCGCGTGCTGGCTGAGAACGCCGGCCGCATCCTGGGCCAGCCCGTGATCGTGGAAAACAAGCCCGGTGCCGGAGGCACGCTGCCGGCGCAAGCCTTGCAAGGGGCTGCCGCTGACGGGTACACCATCGCCCAGATTCCCCTGGGCGTGTTCCGCATGCCCTACACCACCAAGATCAACTGGGACCCGGTCAAGGACATCAGCTACGTGCTCAACGTCACCGGCTATGCGTTCGGCATCGTGGTGCCGGCCGATTCACCGCTGAAGACCTGGACGCACTTTGTGGCCTGGGCCAAGGCCAATCCGGGCAAGCTCAGCTATGGCTCCACCGGCACCATGACCAGCCCGCACCTGACGACCGAACTGATCGCGCAAAAGCTTGGCATCGAACTGCTGCATGTGCCCTACAAGGGCAGTGCCGACCTGATGCAATCCATTCTGGGTGGCAACATCATGGCGGCGGCCGACTCCACGGGCTTTGCCCCGCAGGTCGAAGCGGGCAAGCTGCGCGTGCTCAACACCTGGGGGGCCGAACGTCTGGCCAAGTTTCCTGATGCACCCACACTCAAGGAACTGGGCCTGGACATCGTCCAGAACTCGCCGTTCGGCATTGGTGCGCCCAAGGGCACGCCAGCGCCCGTGGTCAAGCGCCTGCACGACGCGTTCAAGCAGGCCATGGAGCAAGAGAGCTACCGCACGGCGCTGGCGCGCTATGACATGGTGCCCATTTACATGGGCACGGCGGCGTACCAGAAGTTCGCGCAGGACACTTTTGCGCGCGAGAAGGCGCTGGTGGAAAAGCTGGGCCTGGCGAAGGTGCAGTAATGCTATTTATTCAATAGCTATTTGTGCAGGTGTTGCGCGCACAATGGCCGGAAAAGACATCCAGTTTTTGTCCGGCCGCTCAATCCAGACCGAGTTCCCGGGCGTCTTCCAGGTGGGCATCCCAGGCCCCGCTGATGCGCGGGTCCGGATCGCGCGTCAGGTAGTTGCTGCCACGGGCGGCCCGCAAGATCAGCGCGCCCCCGGCGGCGGCCTGCAGCGCGGCCGTGCCGCGGCGTTCCGAGCGCAGGGAGACGGCGATCAGGGCCAGCCCCAGGCCGGCGACCATGAGATTTTCACTGGGCAGGCGTGCCCTGGTCCGGTCGATGGCCTGCCAGTGTCGGAGAGTGTTGATCAAGTCCATGCCGAACTCTAGCGCAGCTTGGGTGTGCCGGGGCACCGCCGGCCTTGCCGGATGGCATCAACGTGTCGCCAGCACCGCGCGCGCGACCTCCGCAAAACCCGCGCCGCGCTCGCCCTGCGTCACATAGCGCGGCAGATGCGCCAGTTGCGGCACAAAGCGCGCAATGTTGGCCACGCCCACGCTGCGGGGAAAGTGCTGGAACATGAGCTGGTCGTTGGTGGAGTCGCCCACATACACCCAGCGGTCGATCTCGGCATCCAGGTCGCGCCCGAACAGTTCGCGCACGATCCAGCGGGCGCCCTCCAGCTTGTTGTGCGCGCCAAACCAGCCGTTGATGTGGATGCTGCTCACCGTGGCGTTCATGTCCGCGCTGCGCATGATGCGCACGGCGTGGGCGATGGCATCCGGCGGCAGATGGGTGAATTCGCTGTGATCGATGGCGATGTCGGTCTCGCGGCCCGGCGAGTCCGTGGCGCGGTGGGCACCGGGCACCTCGCGCTCGACCTGCGCCAGAACCTGCTGCATGCGCGCGTAGTTGGCCGCCCGCGTGGCAGCGTCCTGTTGGTATGTTTTTGATAGCTGCTCACGCCTTTCTTGATTGCGCAACAGCCCATTTTCATTCGCAGCGTTGGCAACGCGCCGCAACGCCACGGCGCCGTTTTCCGCCACGATGGCGTCCACGGGCCAGGTGGCGGCAAATGGCTCGCTCCAGCCCACGGGCCGGCCGGTGATGGGGATCACATGCAGGCCGCCGGCCTGGAGCGCCGCCAGGGCCTGCAGCGCATCGGGCGTGATGGCACCGTCGGTGGTCAGGGTGTCGTCGATGTCGGTGAACACGCCCAGCAGTTGCCCAGGCGCCGGCACCGGCCATTCGCTCAGGGCGCGCATCCATGCCGTCATGGTCGCCGCTGTCAGTGGTTGCTGTCCAGCGCCAGGCCCGCGTGCTCGCGCAGCGGATGGAAGTGGATTTTCGGAAACCGCTCCTGCGCCAGCCGCACGTCATACGGCGAGGTGCACAGGTAGGCCAATGCGTTGGCCGCATCGTGCGACAGGCGCATGGGATAGGCGTCGGTGAAGGCACGCAGGTCGGCCGGGCTGTCGGCGGTGATCCAGCGCGCGCCGGTGTACTGGCAACCTTCCAGGCGCACATCGGCGTCGTATTCGGCCTTCAGGCGGTGCTGCACCACTTCAAACTGCAGCTGGCCCACGGCGCCCAGCAGCATGGGGCCGCCCACGTCGGGCCGGAAGACCTGGATGGCGCCTTCCTCGCCCAGCTGCGCCAGGCCTTGCTGCAGCTGCTTGGTGCGCAGCGGGTTTTTCAGGATGACGGTCATGAACAGCTCGGGGGCGAAGAACGGCAGGCCCGTGAACTGCAGGTTGGCGCCGTCGGTGATGGTGTCACCCAGCTGCACGCCGCCGTGCGTGGTGAAGCCGATGATGTCGCCCGCGTAGGCCTCTTCGACCGCCTCGCGGCGCTGGCTCATGAAGGTCACCACACTGGTCGGGCGCAGTTCCTTGGCGGTGCGCTGCACCTTGAGCTTCATGCCCGGGGTGTACTTGCCCGAGGCCACGCGCACAAAGGCGATGCGGTCGCGGTGGTTGGCGTCCATGTTGGCCTGCACCTTGAACACCACGCCGGCAAAGCCTTCGTCTTCGGGCTGGATGACTTTGACCACGGGCTGCTTGTTCACCTGCAGCGTGCTGGTGCGCGGGCCGGGCGGGGGAGACATGTCCACCACGGCGTCCAGCACCTCCATCACACCGAAGTTGTTCACGCCGGAGCCGAAGAACACGGGCGTGAGCTTGCCGGCCAGAAACTCTTCGTCGTTCCAGGCGGCCGAGGCGCCGACGGCCAGTTCCATGCTCTCCAGCGCATCGTCGAAGGTCTGGCCAAAGCGCTGGCGCAGCCGGTCGGCCTCGGCCAGCGGGATCACTTCAAAGTCTTTCGGACCCCGGTCGCTGCCGGGGGTGAACACCGTCATGCTCTGCGTGCGCAGGTTGATGATGCCGCCAAAGCTCTTGCCCTGGCCCACCGGCCAGGTGATGGGGCAGCAGGGCATGCCCAGCTCGCGCTCGACCTCGTCCAGGATGTCCAGCGGGTCGCGCACCTCGCGGTCCATCTTGTTGACGAAGGTGATGATGGGCGTGTCGCGCTGGCGGCAGACCTCGATCAGGCGGCGCGTCTGCGCTTCCACGCCGTTGGCGGCGTCGATCACCATCAGGGCCGAGTCCACGGCGGTGAGCACGCGGTAGGTGTCTTCCGAGAAGTCCTTGTGGCCGGGCGTGTCGAGCAGGTTGATGACGTGGTCGCGGTACAGCATCTGCATGACCGAGCTGGCCACCGAGATGCCGCGCTGCTTTTCGATCTCCATCCAGTCCGAGGTGGCGTGGCGGCTGGCCTTGCGACCCTTGACGGCGCCGGCGATCTGGATTGCGCCCGAGAACAGCAGCAGCTTTTCCGTCAGCGTCGTTTTACCGGCGTCGGGGTGGGAAATGATGGCAAAGGTACGGCGGCGCCGGGTTTCGGCAAGAAAGGGTGCGGACATGCAGGCGGTGGCCGCGCCCCGGGGCGGCGGCCAAGTCAAAAGGGTGGGTCAACCCGTGATTATCCCGCGCCGCTGCCAACCCTGCGGGATGGCCTGCCAGGGCCGGCTGGCCGGTGTGATCTCGACCCGGGGCCGATCGATGGCCTTTTCCTTGGCCTTGATGGTGGGCACCGTGGCGGTTTTCTGCTCCGTGGCCACGCTGGCATCGGGGGTTTTGACGCCGTGCTGGAGCAGCGTCACGTTGCCCGCCTGGGTTTTTTTCACGTCGCATGCGGCGAGGCCGGCGACACCCAGGGAGACAACGGGGATGGCCATCAGGTTTTCATGGCGGGGCGCGCTTTCTCTGGCACAGCGAAACCAAATACCGCTCACCGGGACCGATGCCTCATGCCGCCATGGAAAACGCAACGCCACGTTCTGGCGGCAGGAAGGCCGACCGTGCGGGTGCCGGCCTGTGGCCCGTGCTGCCCCGAGCGCTGGGCCTGGTGCAATACCTTTTCCACCCAGGACATGCCCTCTTCGGAGGGCGTCATGCCATGCCGATGCGCGCGGCCCCCTGGCGAAACAGGGCTGCGCCCTCGGGGTCGAAGCGGAAAGCCGCGAAAAAGTCGTCGGCCTGGTAGTTTGGTCGCGCCTGGCGTATTTCTGCCGCATAGGTGCGTGCCAGGTCGAGCGAACCCGCCAATGCCAAGCTGTAGGCCGCGATGGCGCGGATGTGCGTGTGGGCGTTGGGACGGGCGGCGGCCTTGACGGCCCAGTCCGCCGCCTCGTCGAACCGGCCCAGGCGCACCAGCGCCATGGCGCGGGTCCCCAGCATGCCGAAAAGCAGCGGGTCGAAGGGGCTGAGCAGGCGCGAGTGGTCGGACGCCGCGATGGCGGCCTGGGGGTCGCCCGCCTGGGATTGGACAAACGCCAGCGTGTAATGACCCAGCGCGAAGCTGGGACTCAGGTGGATGGCCTGCTCCAGCTCAACCACGGCCGAGTCCTGCTGAGCGCGCAGCCACAGTGCCCGGCCCATGGCCCAGTGGGCCGCCGGGTTGCGGTCGTCGGCGTCCAGGCTTTGGCGGGCCGTGGCCATGGCCTGGTCGCAAGCGGCTGCGCGCTCGGACCAGCCCTGGAAGGCGTTCTGGAAGTGCGTGAACGACAGCCCGGCGTAGGCACGCGCGAAAGTGGGGTCGAGGTGCACCGCCATGGCAAAGAATTGGCGGGCGCGCTCGTTGTCGGCCTGGTTGAATCGGTACATATGCCACAGGCCACGGTGGTGGGCCTCCCAGGCATCGAGGGTGTTGGGCGGGCGCAGCAGGGCGCGGTTGCGCTCGGCCAGCTCGATCTCGCTGGCGGCGATGGCGACGATCTGGCTGCCAATGTCGTCGAGGACGAAAAAAGCGTCGTCCAGGGGGCGGTCGAAGATGTCGGCCCAGACGACGTGCGCGGTGCGGACCTCCACCAGTTCGGCCGTCACCACCAGACGCCGTGCGTGGCGGCGCACGGTGCCGCTCACCACATAGTCGACATCAAGAAGGCGCGCGGCCTCCTGCGGGCCGATGTCGCGTTCATGCAGCGCGAACACGGTGCCTTGTGCGATGACGAACAGGCTGCGCAGCTGGGCCAGCCGGGTGATGACGTCGTGGGCCAGTGCGTCGGCTGTGCCCCCACGCCCACCGGCCACGGGCGAGAGGTCGGCGAAGGGCATGACGGCGATGGACGCGCGGTGCGGATGCGCGTCGCGGGCTTTGTCGAGAGGCAGATCCGGGCCTGCGCCGGGCGCGCTCTGGCACAGGGGGGTGGGCGGTTCGTGTTCCGTGGCCGTTGCCACGAAGCGGTAGCCGCGGCGTGGAATGGTGGCAATGCAAGCTTGGGCCATGCCACTGTCGCCGATGGCCTGGCGTGCCGCCTTGATGCAACTGCTCAGGGCCGACTCGCTCACCACCTTGCCGGCCCACAGCGCATCCAGCAGTTCCTGCCGGGGCACGATGCGGTGGCGGTGCTGCAGCAGGTAGGCCAGCAGGTCGAACACCTGCGGCTCGACCTGGCGTGTCTGCCCCTGGCAGCGCAAGGTGAACAGACGGGTATCGAGCTCACAGTCTCTGAAAGTCAGCAGCACCGGCTACTCCTTCACGGAAGCAGAGCCGGAATCATATGGCGCACCACCATCTTCAGCCAATCTCCACGCCTTCCCCATGGTGGCGCCAAGGAATCTGGCGCGGTTGTGCGTAAGCTTTTTCCACCGTGGCTCGGGCAGACCGCGCAACGTATTCAGGAGTTTCTTGACCGAAAGGAGTTCACCATGGGTACCACGCTTTACCAACGGCTGGGCGAATCGGCGGGCATCGCCCGCCTCGTGGACGATGTCATTGCCGCCCACCTGAGCAATCCCCTCGTCAAAACCCGTTTCGAGAACGCCGAGGACCTGGAGCACACCAAGAAAATGGCGACCGAGTTCTTCTGTGCGGGTGCCGGGGGACCGCAGCCTTACACCGGCAGAGACATGCTCACGGTGCACAAGGGGATGAACATCAGTGAACAGGAGTATCTGGCGGTCATGGATGACATTGTTGGTGCCATGGGCAAGCACCAGCTGGACGATGGCACGAAGAACGAGGTGATCGGCATCCTCTACGCGCTCAAGGGCCACATCATCCGCGTCTGATTCCCTTCTTCCATCACCCGTGTCGTTGTTGCTGCGCATTGCCTTGCAAGGCACGGGCTGCGGTTGAGCGCCCAGACACCAAGGATCAGGAATCGGAATGACCGGGTCTCCTGCCGGCGCGGTCGCGCCGCAGGGGCGGAGGGTTGCACACCATCTATGGAGGTACCTCAAATGGACTCGCAACTAGAAAGCATTCGCGAACAACAGCAAGCGTCCTGGAACCGGTTCTCCGCGGGCTGGAAGAAATGGGATGAGCTGTTCATGGACTTCCTGCGCCCCATGGGCGACGAAATCATCCGTTGGCTGGACCCGAAGGGCCAGGACGTGGTGCTCGATGTCGCCGGCGGCACGGGAGAGCCCGGGTTGACGATTGCGGCGCGCATTCCGCAGGGGCGGGTGGTCGTCACCGACCTGGCGGCGAACATGCTGGAGATCGCCAGGGAGAATGCGCAGCGCCGCGGGCTGGCCAATGTGGAGACCCGCGTGTGCGATGTGTGCGCGCTGCCTTTTGCGGACCAGAGTTTTGATGCCGTCAGCTGCCGCTTTGGCTTCATGTTTTTCCCCGACATGGATCTGGCGGCCCGGGAGATGGCGCGTGTCCTGAAACCCGGCGGGCGCCTGGCCACTGCGGTCTGGAATGTGGCGGAGAAAAATTTCTGGGTGACGGCCATCATGGGCGCGATCAACCGGAACATGGCCTTGCCTGCACCGGCGCCGGGCGCGCCGGGCATGTTCCGCTGTGCCCAGGCGGGCTGGGGCGAGGCGCTGTTGGCGCAGGCCGGGCTGAAAAATGTGTCGGTCAGGGAGGTGGCGGGACGGCTCGACTGCCAGACCGCCGATGTGTACTGGCAGGCCATGACCGAAGTGGCCGCACCGGTGGTTGCCGCACTGGGCCAGGCCGACGAAGCCACGGGAGAGAAGATTCGGGAAGAGGTGTATCGGGCCATCGAGCAGAAATTCCCGGATGGCAATGTCCGGATCGACGCCAGCGCACTCGTGGTTTATGGCGAGAAATGAAGGAGCGCTGCCGTACCTGGGGGGGGGCAGCCACCATGCATGGCAACGGGGCCTGGTGACGGATGCCTCCCCGCGCACTGGGCGCATCGTTGCCGGCGGATGCGGCGCTTGCATCGGTGGGTCCCGCGCATGCCGAGCCATGTGGCCGGGGAATGCGCCCTGGCTGGCGGCCGGGATGGCGTGGCGCCGGGTGCGCGCGTCCGTATAATCCCGACCTCATCCGAGGAGCGTTGCAGCGTCCCCAGCATTGGCGGGGCGTGAGGCTCGGAGTCACTTTCGCAACGACGCTCATCCACTTTCCGCGTGGTGAGCTTTTTCCCTTCCCCCCCGGCGAGTGGTTTTTTCAAACATGCTTTGGAGCAAACCATGAACGCACGCGTCAACGCACCCACCCTGGCCGACAGCGCCATTGCCGACATCGGCCTGGCCAACTGGGGCCGCAAGGAAATCCGCATCGCCGAGACCGAGATGCCCGGCCTGATGGCCATCCGCGAGGAATTCGCCGCCAGGCAGCCCCTGAAGGGCGCGCGCATCACCGGCTCGCTGCACATGACCATCCAGACGGCCGTGCTGATCGAGACCCTGAAAGCCCTGGGCGCCGATGTGCGCTGGGCTTCGTGCAACATCTTCTCCACCCAGGACCACGCCGCCGCCGCGATTGCCGCCACCGGCACGCCGGTGTTCGCCATCAAGGGCGAAACCCTGGTGGACTACTGGGACTACACCCACCGCATCTTCGACTTCGGCGCCAAGGGCACGGAGGGCGAAGGCCCGAACATGATCCTGGACGACGGCGGCGACGCCACGCTGCTGATGCACCTGGGCAAGAAGGCCGAGCAGGACGCCTCCGTGCTGGCCAATCCCGGCAGCGAGGAAGAGCGCATCCTGTATGCCGCCATCAAGGCCAAGCTGGCCGAAGACAGCACCTGGTACAGCCGCAAGAGCGCCCAGATCCTCGGCGTGACCGAAGAGACGACGACCGGCGTGCACCGCCTCAAGGAAATGTCGGCCAAGGGCACGCTGCTGTTCCGCGCCATCAACGTGAACGACTCGGTGACCAAATCGAAGTTCGACAACCTCTACGGCTGCCGCGAATCGCTGGTGGACGGCATCAAGCGCGCCACCGACGTGATGATCGCCGGCAAGGTGGCCGTGGTGGCCGGCTACGGCGACGTGGGCAAGGGCAGTGCCCAGGCGCTGCGCGCGCTGAGCGCCCAGGTGTGGGTGACCGAGATCGACCCCATCAACGCCCTGCAGGCCGCCATGGAAGGCTTCAAGGTCGTGACCATGGAATGGGCCGCGCCACTGGCCGACATCTTCGTCACCACCACCGGCAACCGTGACGTGATCACCTTCGAACACATGAAGGCCATGAAGGACCAGGCCATCGTCTGCAACATCGGCCACTTCGACAATGAGATCCAGGTCGCCAAGCTCGAAGAACACTGCCAGTGGGAAGAGATCAAGCCCCAGGTGGACCATGTGATCTTCGCCGACGGCAAGCGCATCATCCTGCTGGCCAAGGGCCGCCTGGTGAACCTGGGCTGCGGCACGGGCCACCCGAGCTTCGTGATGTCGAACTCGTTCGCCAACCAGACCATCGCGCAGATCGAGCTGTTCACCCACCCCGAAGGCTACGACGTGGGCAAGGTCTACGTGCTGCCCAAGCACCTCGACGAGAAGGTGGCACGCCTGCACCTCAAGAAGGTGGGCGCCATGCTGACCGAGCTGAGCGACGAGCAGGCCGCCTACATCGGCGTGCCCAAGCAGGGCCCCTACAAGCCCGACACCTACAGGTACTGATTCCCCCTCGGGCGCTTGCGCCTTCCCCCTGAGGGGGACGCCACCAGCGGCCCGGCAAAGCCGGTTCCGCGGTGGCGCTGGCGGGTGGCGCGGCTCAATGATGCTATTTTTATATGAGCTGCTGGCGCTTGATTTACTAACGCTACCAGCTGACTTGACTCAAAAAGGATGGGCGCGATGCGCGCAGATGTGTTTTTGGTGGAACGTGGCCATGCGGCCACGCGCTCGCAGGCGCAGCGGCTGATTGCCGCGGGCGTGGAGTGGCGCCTGTCGCCGCTGGCGCCCTGGCAGAAGGTGGCCAAGAACGGGGACGAAATCCCGTCCGTGGCCGAGGTGCGGCTGCTCGACGATGCCGAGGCCAAGTACATCTCGCGTGGCGGCCTCAAGCTCGAAGGGGCGCTGCGGGCCACCGGCCTGTCGGTGGCGGGGTTGCGCTGCTTGGATGTGGGGCAGAGCACGGGCGGCTTTACCGACTGCCTGCTGCAGCAGGGCGCGGCCCAGGTGATTGGCGTGGATGTGGGCCATGGCCAGCTGCACGAGCGGCTGCGCGCTGATCTGCGCGTGGTCTGCGTCGAGGGCGTGAATGCGCGCTCGCTGACGGCGCAGGCCTTGCAGGATGCCTGTGAGCTGGCCCTGTCGGAAGTGATCGAGGCCGAAGAGGACAACGAGACCCAGCCCGAGGCACCCTACAGCTGGATGCGCAATGGCGGGCAGGTGGACGAGGCCTACGACGACAGCAACGATGCCAAGGACCAGGACATCGAAGCCTTCAAGTCCGAGCGCGCCGCCCGCGCCAAGGCCCGCGAACAGGGAATGCTGCCGGTGGAGCGCCGCCGCCGGCCCGAATGCGCCGATACCGACATCACACCGGTGTTCGATCTGGTGACGGGGGACCTGTCGTTCATCTCGCTCACGCTGGTGCTGCCCGCGCTGGTGCCGCTGCTGGCGCCAGGCGGCAGCCTGCTGATGCTGGTCAAGCCGCAGTTCGAGCTGCAGCCCGGCCAGGTGGGCAAGGGCGGCATCGTGCGCGATGCCGCGCTGTATGCCGTGGTGGAACAACGCATCCGTGACTGCTGTGCCGGGCTGGGCCTGGTGGTGCAGGCGTGGCTGGACAGCCCCATCAGCGGCGGTGACGGCAACCATGAATTTTTTGTTTTTGCGAGGAGGGGCGCATGACCGCGGCCAACGCACCAGCCACCGGTCTGCCGGTGAGCTTCGAATTCTTTCCGCCCAAGACGCCCGAGGGCGCCGAAAAGCTGCGCGCCGTGCGCCAGCAGCTGTATGCCCGCAAGCCCGAGTTCTGCTCGGTGACCTATGGCGCAGGCGGCTCCACGCAAGAGGGCACCTTCGGCACCGTGCAGGAGATCCTGGCCGAGGGCGTGAGCGCGGCCTCGCATTTCTCGTGCGTGGGGGCCACGCGCCAGTCGGTGCGCGAGCAGCTCGCCACGCTCAAGGCCATGGGCGTCAAGCGCCTGGTGGCCTTGCGCGGTGACCTGCCCAGCGGCTACGGCATGGGCGGCGAGTTCCACTACGCCAGCGACCTGGTGGCCTTCATCCGCGCCGAGACCGGGCGTGATTTTCACATCGAGGTGGCCGCCTACCCCGAAGTGCATCCGCAGTCCAAGTCGCCCGAGGCCGACCTCCAGGCCTTTGCCGCCAAGGTGCAGGCAGGGGCTGATTCGGCCATCACCCAGTATTTCTTCAATGCCGATGCGTACGAGCGCTTTGTGAACGATGTGCGCCGCCTGGGGCTGGATGTGCCGGTGGTGCCCGGCATCATGCCCATCATGGGGTCTTCGCAGCTCATGCGCTTTTCGGATGCCTGCGGTGCCGAGATTCCGCGCTGGATCCGTCTGCGCCTGCAGGGTTTTGGTGACGATACGGCGTCGATCCGGGCGTTTGGCCTGGATGTGGTGACCTCGCTGTGCGAGCAGTTGCGCCAGCGCGGCGTGCCGGGCCTGCACTTCTACACCATGAATCAGAGTGCAACAACGCTGGAACTGTGCCGGCGCCTCGGTTTGTAATGGGGGGCGGGGCCGGGCGTGATCACTGCCACGCGGTGGGGCCTTTCGTTTTTCAGGAAGTGGTGATGGATGCAGCGGACTGACAAGAGTGTGAAGAGCGTGCGCTGGTGCCCGCTGCTGGGGGTGGCGGCGCTTTCATGGGTGCTGGTGGCCTGTGCGCCCCTGCCGGTGGCGGACCCGGGGCTCCCCGAAGCGGCCGCCGGGATGTCGACCGAGCCCCGCAATGCCTGCGAGCTGGCGCAGCAACGTGGCGCGTCCCGGTCGCGGTTTTGCGCGCCGGCGGCCGGCAAGCAGGTCGAACCGCCGCCGCGGGCGAAGCCAGTGCCGGAGCCGGCGCGCAACGAAGCCGCCCGGCGCGGAGCCGACAGCGCGGAGCCGCAGGACAGCGCGGACGGGCCCGTGCGCGAAAGCGACCAGCAGGGCCTGGCATCCTGGTACGGACCGCGCTTTCACGGCCGGCGCACGGCCAGTGGCGAGATCTTCAACCGCCGCGACTTCACCGCCGCACACCGTTCCCTGCCATTCGGCACCCGGGTGTGTGTGCGCAGCCAGCTCACGGGCCGCGCCGTGGTGGTGCGCATCAATGACCGCGGCCCTTTCTCCGGGAACCGCGTGATCGATGTAAGCCAGGCTGCCGCCCAGGAGCTGGGCATGCTGGGACTGGGCATCAAGCCCGTGGAACTGTGGCTGCTGGAGGAAGGCGAGAGCGACTGTTTCCAGTCGCTTTCGGGATCGGCCCCTTGAGCCTGGCCGTAGAGCCAGGAAGCGGTCCATCGCCCCGCCGCTTTCAGCCGCCCGATTCGAGCGTGTGGGTGGCATGCTGGTCCTGGGCCAGCAATTCCACCATCTGGGGCAGGGCGGTCTTCAGGGCGGCCTTCAGGGTGAAGGGGGGATTGATCAGGAACATGCCGCTGGCAGGCAGGCCCGGACGCTTGATTTCGCCATCCGCCTTCCCGGTGAGCTTGCTGGACTTGACGGTCAGCGTGGCATGCAGCCAGCCCTTGCCCGCCTTGGTGGTCAGGGTTTTCAGGCGGCGCGGCAGGTCGTGCGCTTCGGGGCGCGGAATGATGGGGTACCAGACGGCATAGGTGCCCGTGGCAAAGCGCTTGAGCGAGTCGGCCGCCATGTCCAGCACCTTGGCATAGTCGCTCTTCATTTCATAGCTGGGATCGCACAGCACCAAAGCGCGGCGGGCCGGTGGAGGCAAAAATTTCTTGATGCCTTCGAAACCGTCTTCGTGCAGCACGGCCACCTGCCGACCCGCCTCCAGCTGGGCCACGTTGCCGGCCAGCGCGCGCAGATCGGTGGGGTGCAGCTCAAACAGCTTGAGCTTGTCGTGCTCGCGCAGCAGCCGCTGGATGATGAAGGGCGAGCCGGGGTACACCTTGGTGGTGGCGCCCTGGTTGAAGGCTTTCACCAGGTCCACATAAGCCTGCAGAGCGGGTGTGAGGGCGGCAACGCCGGGTGCAGTGAGGCGCAAGATGCCGTCCCCCGCCTCGCCGCTGGTGCTGGCGTAGTCGCCATCGAGCCGGTACAGGCCCGCACCCGCATGGGTGTCGAGAACCGTGAGGGCCGCGTCTTTTTCGGTGAGGTGTTGCAAGGCGGCAATCAGGACGGTGTGCTTGAGCACATCGGCGTGGTTGCCTGCATGGAAGGCGTGGCGATAACTGAACATGGCGCAATGGTAACGATTCGGCCTCTGGTGGCCGATGTGCGTTGCTGTACAGCGTGCATCGGACGCACAGCGCGGGCCTGAATAGAGTCCTGAAATGCTATAAAAGCAATAGCTTTTAGTATTTTGTCTGCGGGGAATTCAAGCTATTTTCCTGGTTGTTCGGCAGGTGTGATGGTTGGGCGGGGCCGGCGCGCTGCTGGCGCACTGGAAAAAACGGCACAATCGGCGGCGTTCGTGCCGTTGGGTGACGTTTTTGGCAGACAGGATGCCTTTTGTTTCCGGGGGCGACGGTGCATGCAGCATGATGGAAGCCGTGACGGTCGAGGCACCGCGCATCTCTCCCGTTGCTGCCCCGGACGCGTTCCCGCATTACCCCCGCCCATGATGATCGAAAACCCCAGCCCCACCCCTGTCAGCCGTGTGAACCATGTGGACGCGCTGACACCGGGCACGCGTCTGGCCGAGTTTGAAATACTGCAACTGCTCGGGGTGGGCGGTTTTGGCATGGTCTACAAGGCATTCGACCATTCGCTGCACCGCGCCGTGGCCATCAAGGAGTACATGCCTTCGGCGCTGGCGGGCCGTTCGCAGGGGCAATCGCTGTGGGTGCGGTCGTCATCCGACCAGCAGACCTACCATACCGGGCTGGCGTCCTTCATGGGCGAGGCCCGCCTGCTGGCGCAGTTTGATCATCCGTCCCTGGTCAAGGTTTTCCGTTTCTGGGAGGCCAACAACACCGCCTACATGGTCATGCCGCTGTACACCGGCATGACCCTCAAGCAGGCGCGCGCGCAGATGCGCACGCCCCCGCCCGAGGCCTGGCTGCGCAAGATGCTGTGGTCGGTGCTGGGTGCGCTGCGTGTGCTGCACGAGGGCAACACGCTCCACCGCGACATCTCGCCCGACAACATCTTCCTGCAGGACAACGGGCCGCCGGTGCTGCTCGACCTGGGCGCCGCGCGCCATGCCATCAATGACCGGGGCCACCAGCACACGGCTGTGCTCAAGGTGAATTACGCGCCCATCGAGCAGTATTCCGAGGGCGATGACGAGTTGCGCCAGGGCCCCTGGAGCGACCTGTATTCGCTGGCTGCCGTGGTGCATGGCTGCCTGTGCAACGACACCCCGCTGCCCGCCACGCTGCGCTCGATCCGGGACCGCATGGTGCCGTTCTCGCGCGTGGCCAAGACCGTCCAGCGCCAGTTTGGCGTGCAGTATTCGGCGCCATTCGTGGCCGCCATCGCCCAGGCCCTGGCCCTGCGCCCCGAGGACAGGCCCCAGAGCATCGACGCATTCCTGCAAACCATGGGGATGACGTCACCGCCCGAGGGCGTCGAGCACTTCGACTTCCGGGCCGAACTGGGGGGTATCTGGGCCGAATCCGCAGATCGGCCAGGCACCGGAGTGACCGCGCCCATTGTGAGCGCTGTCTCTGCGTCCAAGAAAATGGCCGATCTGGAGGATTTGACCTACCGTTCGGAGCGGCCTGAACTGCCTCCCGCTGGCTTGGGCGTGCGGGACCACCCTGCTGCTGCGGGACTGGATACGGTGGCGGCAGGCATGGCTGACACGGTTTTCATGGATGTAGGGGACTCGGTTTTCGAGGATTCACCCAGCATGGGGACGGCACCGGCAGAACTGCCTTCGCGGGCGGAGCGCTCCGAGCAAAAGCAAAAACGCACGCGAAAAGCGCCAGCTAGCGGAGCGCAACGGACGGGGCGTGCCGCCGCAGGTACCCGGTCCCGGTGGCCATCGTCGTCGGTGTGGCTGGCGGGCATCCTTCTGACTTTGGGCGCCGCCGCCGGAGCGTCGTGGTGGACGCAGGGGCACTCGACCGCCCCGAGGCCGGCTGGCGACATGCTCACGGAGCTCAAGGAACCACTGGCTGTACCCGCCGCATCGCAGCTGGCGGTGCTGGCGAATCCCACTGGCGACACTCCCCTGGCGGGGGAGGGCGATCAGGGTGCTGCTGCGGTCGCTGGCGGTCCGGGCGGAGTGCCCGCAGCGCCCGCCGCCGCGGAAGCCGCCGTTGCCCACCCCGCCGTGCGCATGCCGGCGCAGCGCCGCACCCTGCCGGGGCCTTCTTCCGCCACTACGGTGGTGGTGCAGGATGTACCTGCTCCCGAGCCGGTCGTGGCGCCCAGGCCCAGGGCTCCGGTGGTGCGCACCATGGGGCCTGAGGAAGCTTGTGCCGATGCCGGCATGCTGGCCCGCCCCCTGTGCATTTTCAATGAATGCAAAAAACCGGGGCTGGCCACGCATCCGGTGTGTGTGGATGTGCGCCGGCGGCAGGAGGCCGAGGAGCAGCGCCGGCAGATGCAAAACTGACGCTGCAGCGCGTTCTCGCGGCCGCCCTTGCCTGAAATGGGAGCTGCTTTGTATAATGGCGGGCTTCGCAGCGCTTTAGTGGTCCCGCGGCGAAGACTTCATCCCACCTAAGAGGCTTCCTTCAGAGAAGCACCGACCGTGGAAAAGGACCCACCAAACCCTCTTTCCAAGAGAAAACTCATGACTACTACTTTCAGCGCCAAGCCCGCTGAGGTCGTGCACGAGTGGTTTGTGATTGACGCGACCGACAAGGTCCTCGGACGAGTAGCCAGCGAAGTTGCTCTCCGTTTGCGCGGCAAACACAAGGCCATTTACACGCCTCACGTCGACACCGGTGACTTCATCGTCATCATCAATGCCGCCCAGCTCAAGGTGACCGGCACCAAGTCCCTGGACAAGGTGTACTACCGCCACTCGGGTTATCCCGGCGGTATCACGGCCACGAACTTCCGCGACATGCAAGCCAAGCACCCCGGCCGCGCGCTGGAAAAGGCTGTCAAGGGCATGCTGCCCAAGGGCCCCCTTGGCTACGCGATGATCAAGAAACTCAAGGTGTACGGTGGTGCCGAGCATCCCCACACCGCCCAGCAGCCCAAAGCGCTGGAAATCTAAGGAGCCTTGAGATGATTGGTGAATGGAACAATGGCACCGGCCGTCGCAAATCCAGCGTCGCCCGCGTGTTTCTGAAAAAAGGCTCCGGCAAGATCACGGTGAACGGCAAGGACATCCAGTCCTACTTCGGCCGCGAAACCTCGATCATGATTGCCAAGCAACCCCTGGCGCTGACCAACCATGTCGAAACCTTCGACGTGATGATCAACGTGCACGGTGGTGGCGAATCCGGCCAGGCCGGCGCTGCCCGCCATGGCATCACCCGCGCCCTGATCGACTACGACGCGACGCTCAAGCCCGTCCTGAGCCAAGCCGGCTTCGTGACCCGCGACGCCCGCGAAGTGGAACGCAAGAAGGTCGGTCTGCACTCTGCACGCCGCGCCAAGCAGTTCTCCAAGCGTTAAGCGCTGGTACTGCCTGCCTGCCATCCTTGCGGTGGTGGGTCGCAACAAGAAGCCGCCTTCGGGCCAATGCCAGTCAGTTAAGCTTGGCTTGATCTGATTGGCAGTAAAAAGGGAACGTGTTTCACGTTCCCTTTTTATTTTGTCGATCCTGCTGCAAAACACCTTGAATGAGACTCTGGCGGCCATGCCCG
>Ga0207975_100218_pt1 | contig 38976 bp, 31 predicted proteins | sample LakWasMe91_HOW11_2_FD_183913 | JGI IMG/M metagenome (GOLD analysis project Ga0207975, IMG submission 183913) | Freshwater sediment methanotrophic microbial communities from Lake Washington under simulated oxygen tension - Sediment Metagenome... | ecosystem: Environmental > Aquatic > Freshwater >...
CGACCTGCCGGCGCCGGACGCGCCCGACGGCGCGCTGCCGGAGCTGGACCAGGACGCGTCCGCTGGCGAAGCGCTCGAGATGTCGGCCGACCACATGGAAATGGAGACCAAGCTTGACCTGGCGATCGCCTATCAGGAAATCGGCGACAAGGAAGGCGCGCGCGAACTGCTCGACGAAGTCATCAAGGGCGGCAACGGCACCCAGGTTGGCAAGGCAAGCGCCATGCGCAGCGCGCTTGGTTGATGCGGGCAAGCTGATATTGGACATGAATTGAAGCGGATAGCACTCGGCGTCCAGTATGACGGTACCGCCTGGAACGGTTACCAGAAGCAGCTAGATCGAAATACGGTGCAGGACCGGCTTGAAATCGCGCTGCAGGAATTCGCGCGCGTACCGCTGGCGAGCACCTGCGCCGGGCGCACCGACACCGGCGTGCACGCGCTCGAACAGGTGATTCACTTCGACACCGACCTGACGCGCCCCATGCAGTCGTGGGTGCGCGGCGTGAACGCCTTCCTGCCCGACTCGATCGCGGTGCGCTGGGCCAGCGAGCTGCCGCACCATCCCGACTGCGAATTTCACGCGCGCTTTAGCGCCCGTGCGCGCACCTATCATTACGTTTTGTATAACAATCCGGTGCGCGCGCCGCTGCTGGTGGGGCGCGCCGGCTGGGTGTTCCGTCCGCTCGACATCGGCCTGATGCGCGAGGCGGCGCAATGCCTGATCGGCACCCACGACTTTTCCGCCTTCCGCTCCTCGCAGTGCCAGGCCAAGTCGCCCATCAAGCAGATGCACGAAGTGCGGCTCGAGCGGCACGGCCAGGTGGTGGTGTTTACGGTGCGCGCCAACGCCTTCCTGCATCACATGGTGCGCAACCTGATCGGTTCCCTGATCTACGTCGGCATTGGGCGCCATCCGCCGCTCTGGCTGGCCGACGTGCTGGCCGGGCGCGATCGTAACGACGCCGCTCCCACCTTCATGCCCGATGGCCTGTACCTGGCCAAAATCGAGTACGATCCGAAATGGGGACTGCCGCAGGAAGCGGCCAGCCCGCTGCCCTGGTTTTAAACTGAAGAACACCATGCAACGTACCCGTATCAAAATTTGCGGGCTGACCCGCCCCGAAGACGTGCAGGCGGCCGTCGCCCACGGCGCCGACGCGCTCGGCTTCGTGTTCTATGACGCCAGCCCGCGCCATGTCAGTGCCGCCCAGGCGGCCCGGCTCATGGCCCGGCTGCCGCCGTTCGTGGGCACGGTCGGCCTGTTCGTCAACGCCAGCGCCGAACAGGTGCGCGCCGTGACCGACATCGCCCCGCTCGCACTGCTGCAGTTCCACGGCGACGAGACGGCGCAGCAGTGCGCCGAGGCCGCCGCCCTTGCCCAGCGCCCCTTCATGCGCGCGTTTCGTGTCAAGCCCGACACGACAGGCGCCGATTTGCTAGAATACGAGCATCAATACCGCACCGCCAGTCCATTTTTCTCGGGCCTCCTGCTCGATACCTTCGTGGATGCCTATGGCGGGGCAGGAAAGGTTTTCGATTGGTCCCTCATCCCAAAAGAACTCGCGCCTCGGGTCGTTTTAAGTGGTGGCTTGAGCGTACAAAACGCGACTGACGCGGTGCTGCGCGTACGTCCCTATGCGGTCGACATCAGCAGTGGTGTCGAGCAGCGCAAGGGGATCAAGGATGGCCTCAAGATCGCCGCATTTGTCAGCGCGATCCGGGCCGCCGATGCCACTATCGAAAGAGAGCAATCCAATGAAAGACGCACCTGAAGGCGGCCCGGCCGCCCCGTTGTTCCACACTAGCGACTACCAGCTGCCCGACGCACGCGGCCATTTCGGCCCTTACGGCGGCTCGTTCGTGGCCGAAACGCTCAGCCATGCGCTGGCTGAACTGAACGCGGCCTACGCGCGCTACAGCAACGACCCCGAGTTCCTCGACGAGTTTCGCTACGAGCTCAAGCACTTCGTGGGCCGTCCTTCGCCGGTGTACCACGCCAAGCGCTGGTCCGACCTGATGGACGGCGCCCAGATCTTCTTCAAGCGCGAAGACCTGAACCACACCGGCGCGCACAAGATCAACAACGTGATCGGCCAGGCCCTGCTGGCCAAACGCATGGGCAAGCCGCGCATCATCGCCGAAACCGGGGCCGGCCAGCACGGGGTGGCCACCGCCACCATCTGCGCCCGCTTCGGGCTCGAATGCGTGGTCTACATGGGCAGCGAGGACGTCAAGCGCCAGGCCCAGAACGTGTACCGCATGAAGCTGCTCGGCGCCACGGTGGTGCCGGTCGAATCGGGCTCGAAGACGCTCAAGGACGCGCTCAACGAAGCGATGCGCGACTGGGTCACCAACATCGAAAACACCTTCTACATCATCGGCACCGTGGCCGGGCCGCACCCGTACCCCATGATGGTGCGCGACTTCCAGTCGGTGATCGGCGAAGAATGCCTTCAGCAGATGCCCGAGATGACAGGCCGCCAGCCCGACTACGTGCTCGCCTGCATCGGCGGCGGCTCCAACGCGATGGGCATTTTCTATCCCTATATCGACCACAAGAACGTCAAGCTGATCGGGGTCGAAGCGGCCGGCGAGGGCCTCGACTCGGGCAAGCATGCCGCCTCGCTGAGCGCCGGCATCCCCGGCGTGCTGCACGGCAACCGCACCTACCTGCTGCAGGATGCGAACGGCCAAATCACCGAGACGCACTCGGTGTCGGCCGGGCTCGACTATCCTGGCGTGGGCCCCGAGCACGCCTGGCTCAAGGACAGCAATCGCGCGCAGTATGTCTCGATCACCGACGAGGAGGCGCTGGCCGCCTTCCACGACTGCTGCCATATCGAAGGCATCATTCCCGCGCTCGAGTCCTCGCACGCGCTCGCGTATGCGGCCAAGCTGGCCGCCACCCTGCCCAAGGACCAGCTGGTGCTGGTGAACCTGTCCGGCCGCGGCGACAAGGACATGCATACGGTGGCGCAGCGCATGGGGCTCGACTTCGGCTGAGCTGCCGACAACACAACAAGAAAGAGCACCATGTCCAGAATTGCAGCAAGCTTTTCCGCCCTGGCGGCACAACACAAGACCGGCCTGGTCACCTTCATCACGGCCGGCGACCCCGGGCCCGAGATGACGGTGCCGCTGATGCACGCCATGGTGGCCGGCGGCGCCAACGTGCTCGAACTCGGGGTGCCGTTTTCCGATCCGATGGCCGAAGGGCCGGTGATCCAGCGCGCCTGCGAGCGCGCGCTCAAGTTCGGCATTGGCCTGGGCGACGTGTTCAATTACGTGCGCGAGTTCCGCAAGACCGACGACAGCACGCCGGTGGTGCTGATGGGCTACGCCAACCCGATCGAGCGCATCGGCCCGGACGCCTTCATCGCCGCCGCCAGGGAGGCCGGGGTGGACGGCGCCATCGTGGTCGACTACCCGCCGGAAGAGTGCGAAGAGTTCGCCGCCGCCATGCGCAGCAACGGACTCGACATGATCTTCCTGCTCGCGCCCACCTCCACGCTCGAACGCATCTCGCAAGTGGCCAAGGTCGGCAGCGGCTTTAGCTACTACGTCTCGCTCAAGGGCGTGACCGGGGCCGGCAACATCGACACCGACGACGTGGCCAAGCGCCTGGCGACGATCCGGGCCCACGTCAAGCTGCCGATCGGGGTCGGTTTCGGCATCCGCGACGCCGCCACCGCGCGCGCAGTGGCCAAGGTGGCCGACGCGGTCGTCATCGGCAGCCGCATCATCCAGGAAATCGAGAGCACCCCGAAAGCGCAAGCGGTGGCGGCGGTGCAAAGCTTCGTGGCCGGCATCCGCAGCGCGCTCGACGGCGAATGATCGCGTCAATGGGCGCGCCATGGAGCGGCGGCGCCAAAAAACGCGCCCACCCAGTTGACGTGTTTGCAACATTGGCAAAATTAGTGTGCATCGGGGCAATGTTCGACAAGTGAGCCGTGACCGGCTAAACTACGCCACTGAATTTAGCTGCAGAAGGAGTTTGTATGAGTTGGTTAGAAAAACTGCTGCCCCCGCGAATCCAGCGCTCCGATTCGGCTGCGCGCAAGACCATGCCGGAAGGCCTGTGGGTCAAGTGCCCTTCGTGCGAGGCCGTGCTGTACCGCACCGACCTGGAGTCGAACCAGCACGTCTGCCCGAAATGCAGCCATCACATGCGCATCCGCGCCCGTGAACGCCTCGACAGCCTGCTCGACGCCGGCGGACGCTATGAAATCGGCCAGGAAACGCTGCCGGTCGACACGCTCAAGTTCAAGGACAGCAAGAAATACCCTGACCGCCTCAAGGCCGCCATGGAAGCGACCGGCGAGACCGATGCCCTGATCGTGCTGGGCGGCTCCATCATGAGCCTGCCGGTGGTGGTGGCCTGCTTCGAATTCGAATTCATGGGCGGCTCGATGGGCTCGGTCGTCGGCGAGCGCTTCGTGCGCGGCGCCCAGGTCGCGCTGGAACAGAAAGTGCCGTTCATCTGCATCACCGCCACCGGGGGCGCGCGCATGCAGGAGGGCTTGCTGTCGCTGATGCAGATGGCGAAAACGACTGCGATGCTCACCAAGCTGTCCGAAAAGAAGCTGCCCTTCATTAGCGTGCTGACCGACCCGACCATGGGCGGCGTATCCGCCTCGTTCGCCTTCATGGGCGACGTCGTCATCGCCGAGCCGCGAGCGCTGATCGGCTTTGCCGGCCCGCGCGTGATCGAAAACACCGTGCGCGAAAAGCTGCCCGAGGGTTTCCAGCGCGCCGAGTTCCTGGTTACCAAGGGCGCCGTCGACATGATCGTCGACCGCCGCAAGATGCGCGAAGAAATCGCGCGCCTGCTGGCCCTGCTGCAGGACCAGGCAGCCGACGTGTTAGCTTAAATTGTTGTCACTGCGGCGCGGGCCCGTTGCCCGCGCCCGTGCGCCCCTCGCGACGCATGCCGCCCTCACCGACGTACATCCCCATGCAAAACCTTCCGACCACACTGCCTGACTGGCTCGCGCTGCTGGAGTCGCGCCACGCCGAAGTACACATCAACATGGGCCTGGAGCGGGTCAGGACGGTCAAGGAACGGATGGGATTGCACTTCGATTGCCCGGTCATCATGGTGGCCGGCACCAACGGCAAGGGGTCGACCTGCGCCATGCTCGAGTCGATCCTGCTGCGCGCCGGCTACAAGGTGGGCCTGTACATCAAGCCCCATTTCCTCGACTTCAACGAGCGCGCACGCGTGAACGGGGAACTCGCTTCCGACGCCGCGCTCGTGGCCAGCTTCAACGCGGTCGAGGCGCAGCGCGGCGATATCTCGCTCACCTATTTCGAATTTACCACGCTGGCCATCATGCACCTGCTGGCCGGCGCCGGCCTCGATGTGGCGATCCTCGAAGTCGGACTGGGCGGGCGTCTGGACGCGGTCAACGTGATCGACGCCGACGTGTCCATCGTCACCAGCGTGGACATCGACCATACCGATTTCCTGGGCAGCACGCGCGAGCAGATCGGCTTCGAAAAGGCCGGCATTTTCCGTCCCGGCAAAGCGGCCATCTGCAGCGACCCGGTGCCGCCGGCCGCGCTGGTGGCGCACGCCGCGCAGATCGGGGCCGACCTGTGGCTGCTGGGGCGCGATTTCAATTATTCGGGCGACAAGCAGCAATGGAACTACGGCGGACGGGTGCAGCGCCGCAACTCGCTGGCCTACCCGAGCCTGCGCGGCGCCAACCAGCTGCTCAACGCGTCGGCGGCGCTGGCAGCGCTCGAGGTGCTGCGCTTTACCTTGCCGGTCGGCGCACAGGAAGTGCGCACCGGGCTGGTGACGGTCGAACTACCGGGCCGGTTCCAGGTGCTGCCGGGGCGCCCGACCGTGGTGCTGGACGTGGCGCACAATCCGCACGCCGCCGCCGCGCTCGGCCAGAACCTGGGCAACATGGGCTTTCACGCCTACACCTATGCGGTGTTCGGCATCATGCAGGACAAGGACATCGCTCGCGTGATTGCGCCCATGGCCGGCTATGTCGACCACTGGTGCCTGGCGGACCTGCCGTCGCCGCGCGCCGCGCCTGCCAGCGAACTGGCGGCCATGATCTCGGCGCTGCCCCCGGGCGACGCGAAACCGGAGGAGCATTCCGTCACGACCTTCCCTGATCCGGCCCAGGCTTTTGCGAATGCAATGAGCCGAGCCGGGGAGAATGATAGAATTGTGGTCTTTGGCTCCTTCTACACCGTCGCCGGCGTGATGGCAGCCCGAACATCCTCACATCACTGAAAAAAATCGCATGGGCTTGTTCTCGTTCCTTAATAAAAACAAGCAAGACACCACTGCCGCAGACAGTGGTTATTATTCCAGTGCCGACGATGCCGCCCTGAGCGAGCGCGCCAGGTCCAAGCGCGCTTCGAGCGCCGGAGAGCCAGCCGCCAGGCGCGCCAAGGCCGCCGCCGCCGACCCCGTGCTGCCCGAAAAAAAGCGGGCGCGCCGCCGCCTTGTCGGCGCGATCGCGCTGGCGCTGGCGGTCGCCGTCGGCCTGCCCATGGTGCTCGACTCCGAGCCGAAACCGCTCGCGGGCGACATCGCGATCCGGATTCCGGCCAAGGACAAGGTAGCGCCGCAGCCGCTTGCAGCGCCCGCGCCGTCCGTCGCGCCCGTAGCCGACTCGCTGGGCAGTCGCGAGGAAATCGTGGCCCCCGCCGCAGTGACGGCCCCGGCCCCGGCCCCCGCCGTCACTGCGGCGCCGCCGGTCGCCCACGTCGACACCGCGGCGCCGCAGCGCGAAGCCAGGAGCGAACCGAAGCCGGCCGCCGCAGCCGCCGAAAAAACCGCGCCCAAGGCGCCGCCCAAGGCCGCGGAAAAAGCGCCCGCGGCGCCCAGGCAGGGCGAGGCCGACACCGCGCGCGCACTTGCCATCCTCGAAGGCAAGCCAGGCGCCACGCCGGCGCCGGCCGCGCACGCTTACGTGGTGCAGGTGGCCGCGCTGGCGACCCAGGACAAGGTCAACGAATTGCAGGGCAAGCTGAAGGAAGCCGGGATCAAGTCCTTCACCCAGAAGGTGCCGACCAAATCGGGCGAGCGCATCCGCGTGCGGGTGGGTCCTTTCAGCAAGGAAGAGGCCGAGAAGATGCGGGCACGGCTTACCAAGCTGGGCTTCCCGGGCAGCATGGTGCCGACCTGATGGCAGTCTGTGCAGACAAGGCGTACGCAGCGTGACGATGTTCGATTATGTGGTTCTGTTCATCCTGGCCGCGTCGGTGATCGTCAGCACCTTGCGCGGCCTGGTCAGGGAAATATTGTCGCTGGTGAGCTGGGTGGTCTCCTTCGTGCTGGCCAATGCCTACAGCGCCCAGCTCGCACCATTGCTGCCGTCCATGATTCCCGGCGAGGCGGTGCGCCTGATGGTGGCCTTCGTGGCCCTGTTCCTCGGCGTTCGCATCCTGATGGGCTTGCTCATGCTGGCGCTCGACACGGTGATCAAGGCGAGCGGGCTCAGCCTGGCCGACCGTGGCCTGGGCGGCCTGTTCGGCTTTGCGCGCGGCATTGTAATCGTGCTGGCCGGCGTCATATTGTGCGGGATGACGGAGATTCCCAGGCAGCCGTTCTGGAAGGATGCGCTGCTCTCTCCGCTTGCCGAGAGCGGGGCGCGCACGGTCAAGCCGTTCCTGCCGGCCGCGCTTGCCCAGCACGTGAACTATTGAATTCTTTTATTATTAGCCGTACCAGTCTTTAGGAGCGCACCATGTGTGGCATCGTCGGCGTCGTCTCGAATAACCCCGTCAACCAGCTTTTGTACGATGCGTTGCTGCTGCTGCAGCATCGCGGGCAGGATGCGGCGGGCATTGCGACCAATCACAGCAGCATGTTTTCCATGCACAAGGCCAATGGCCTGGTGCGTGACGTTTTTCGCACACGCAATATGCGTTCGCTGCAGGGCAATTCGGGCATCGGCCACGTGCGCTACCCGACCGCCGGCTCCTCGAGCGAGGAGGAGGCGCAGCCGTTCTACGTCAACGCCCCGTTCGGCATCACGCTCGCGCACAACGGCAACCTGACCAACTGGGAACAGCTCAAGGTCGAGATGTTCAAGAACGACCGCCGCCACATCAATACCGACTCCGATTCGGAAGTGCTGCTCAACGTGCTGGCGCACGAAATCCAGGAGGCGACGACCGGCTATTCGCTCGACCCCGATGCCGTGTTCAAGGCGGTCGCCATGCTGCACCGCCGGGTACGCGGCGCCTACGCCGCGGTGGCCCAGATCGCCGGCCTCGGCCTGCTCGCGTTCCGCGACCCGTTCGGCATCCGCCCGCTGTGCATCGGCATCAATGAAACCGATACCGGCACCGAGTACCTGGTGGCCAGCGAATCGGTGGCGCTCGAGGGCATCGGCTTTCGCTTCCTGCGCGATATCGCGCCGGGCGAGGCGGTCTTCATCGACATGGACGGCAAGCTGCACGCCAGGCAATGCGCCGACAATCCCTCGCTCAATCCGTGCGCCTTCGAATACGTCTACCTGGCGCGTCCCGATTCGATCATCGACGGCGCCTCGGTGTACGCCACGCGCCTGAAAATGGGCGAGTACCTGGCCGACAAGATCCGCAGGCAGTTCAGCGCCGGCGAGATCGACGTGGTCATGCCGATCCCCGATTCCTCGCGTCCCGCAGCGATCCAGCTGGCCCTGAAACTGGGCATCGAATACCGCGAAGGCTTCATCAAGAACCGCTACATCGGGCGTACCTTCCTGATGCCGGGGCAGGCGATCCGCAGCAAGTCGGTGCGCCAGAAGCTGAACGCAATCGGCTCCGAATTCAAGGGTAAGAACGTGCTGCTGGTGGACGACTCGATCGTGCGCGGCACCACCAGCCGCGAGATCGTGCAGATGGCGCGTGAAGCGGGCGCCAGGAACGTGATCTTCGCCTCGGCCGCGCCGCCGGTGCTGTTTCCGAACGTGTACGGTATCGACATGCCGACCCGCGACGAGCTGATCGCCTACGGCCGCAGCACCGAGGAAACCTGCCGCGAGATCACGGCCGACGCGCTGGTGTACCAGGACGTCGACGCGCTCAAGCAGTCGATCTCGGACGTGAACCCGGTGCTGCGCAATTTCGAGGCCTCCTGCTTCGACGGCGTGTACGTGACCGGCGACGTGACCCAGGCCTACCTCGACCGCCTCGAGTATGCGCGCCACAATCCGAAAGCGGCCCTTGGCGAAGAAGCGGTGCGCACGCAACTGAACCTGAACCTGGCCACCACCGAATAAGGACGGACCATGGCGGCGCGCCTTCGCGCCGGCATGGCCGCATCGATCATGAACGACAAGAAAAACTACGGCTTTACCACCACCATCCTGCACAACGACCGCCGCAAGCCGATCGAGCACGGCTCGCTTCACAAGCCGGTGCACACCTCGGTCGCATTCGGCTACAACGATGCGCGCCAGCTCGCATCGGTATTCCAGGGCAAGGAGCCCGGCTTTCGCTACGGCCGCCAGGGCAATCCCACCGTCGCGGCGCTGGAAGACAAGATCACGCGCATGGAAGACGGCCTGGCCACGCTGTGCTTTGCCACCGGCATGGCCGCCATCGGCGCGCTGTTCCAGGCACTGCTGCGCAAGGGCGACCATGTGGTGTCGTCCTCTTTCCTGTTCGGTAACACCAACAGCCTGTGGCAGACCGCCGCGGGGCAGGGCGTCGACGTCGCGTTTGTCGACGCGACCGACGCGGCCAACGTGGAAGCGGCGCTCACGCCGGCCACCCGCATGGTGTTCGTGGAAACCATCGCCAACCCGCGCACCCAGGTGGCGGACTTGGCGCGCATCGGCCAGCTGTGCCGCGAGCGCGGCATCCTGTACGTGGTCGACAACACCATGACCACGCCCTACCTGTTCCGCCCGAAGAGCGTGGGCGCGGGCCTGGTCGTCAATGCCCTGACCAAGTCGATTGCCGGGCACGGCATCGCGCTGGGCGGCGCCCTGACCGATACCGGCGTGTTCGACTGGACCACCTACCCCAATATCGCGCCCAACTACCAGCGCAACCCGCCGGCGCAGTGGGGCATGGCGCAACTGCGCGCCAAGGCCCTGCGCGATTTCGGCGCCTCGCTCGGACCGGAAGCGGCGCACCACATCGCGCTCGGCGCCGAGACGCTGGCCCTGCGCATGGAGCGCACCTCGGCCAATGCGCTGGCGCTGGCGCAGATGCTCGAAGCCGACCCGCGCGTGGGCGCGGTGCATTATCCTGGGCTGGCCTCGCATCCGCAGCACGCGCTGGCGAGCGGCCTGTTCCGAACCTGCGGTTCGCTGTTCAGTTTCGAGCTCACCGACGGGATCGACTGCTTCGATTACCTGAACCGGCTCACGCTGGGCATCCCCGCGAGCAACCTGGGCGACACGCGCACCCTGGTCATCCCGGTCGCGCACACCATCTTCTACGAGATGGGGGCCGAACGGCGCGCCAGCATGGGCATCGCCGAGTCGCTGATCCGGGTCTCGGTCGGCATCGAGGATACCGCCGACCTGCTGGAGGACTTCAGGAAAGCCTTGCAGGCGTAATAAGGTGTGCGTTTGCCCCTGGCTTTCGGCGCCCGGTAAATCCAGTTATCATCTGGGCCTCAGTCACGCTTACCGAGTCCGATGATGAAGAAGTATCTGTTTTGCCTGACCCTGCTGCTGGGCGGCGCCGCACTGGCCGACGAGCTGGCCGACGCCAACGCCCTGTTCGCCAGGAAGGCATACCCGCAGGCGCTGCAGCTGTACACCAAACTGGGTAACGCGGGCAACCCCGAGGCCCAGTTGCACCTCGGCGAAATGTTCTGGTACGGCGAGGCCGGCCTGGTCGACCCGGCCAAGGCGGAACTGTGGTACCGCAAGGCCGCGGCCAAGGGCAACAAGACCGCCGTCGCGGCGCTGCACATGATCGGCCAGCGCGCCGCCCGCCGTGCCGAGCTCGACTACTGGATCTCCGGCTACGATGGCGCCGACCTCAAGTCGGGCAAGTTCGATTGCCCGGTGCCGCGCATCCCGTCCGTCTCCAGGCAGAACGCCGAGATCGAAGCGGTGGGGGCGCGGGTGGAAGCGTGGCAGGCCTGTTACAACGGCTTTGTCCAGAACGTCAACCAGGCCGCGCCGCTGACCAAGCGCATTCCGGCCGACCTGGCCGACCTGCTGACCAAGGATGAGATGGAGCGCGCCCAGGCCTACCTGGCGCAAGTGCACGCGGGCATTGCCGAGGGCGCGCGCGTGACCGCCAAGCTGGTGCTGGCCGACTTCGCCGCATGGCGCAGCGCCACCGACGCCTACGTGGCCGAGCACAACCGCATCGTGAACGAGTCGCGCTAGTTCCAGCTGCGCATCAGGCCCACGGCCAATCCCTCGAGCGCGAACTCGTCGTTGTCGAGATCGACCCGGATCACCTTGAAGTCCGGGTTTTCCGGCAGCAGTTCCACCAGCGTTCCGGTTTTCCTGTAGCGCTTGACCGTCACGTCGTCGCCGATGCGCGCGACCACGATCTGGCCGTTCTTGGCGCTGTCGACCTTTTTTACCGCCAGCAGGTCGCCGTCCATGATGCCGGCGTCGCGCATCGACCAGCCGCGCACCTTGAGCAGGAAGTCGGGCCGGGCCGAGAACATGGCCGGGTCGACGCTGTAGGTCGCCTCCACGTGTTCCTGGGCCAGGATGGGGGAGCCGGCCGCGACGCGCCCGACCAGCGGCAGCGCCATCATCAGCGCCGGCGGCGGCATCGACGCTTCCAGGCTGGCCCCGACCAGGCGGATACCGCGCGAGGTACCGGGCGAAATTTCAATGGCGCCCTTGCGCGCGAGGGCCTGCAGGTGCTCCTCGGCCGCGTTGGCCGACTTGAAGCCCAGTTCAGTGGCGATCTCGGCGCGCGTCGGCGGAAAACCGGTGTTCTCGATCGCGTCCCGGATCAGGTTGAGGATTTGTTCTTGCCTTGGGGTAAGCTTGATCATGGGGTGCGGGGGCTGTGTGGATGAACAGACTGTATTTTTGTACAGTATTTCGTTCAATGCAAGGGAAATTGTCGATTTCCTTAAAAAAATGTGCGCTTCGGCCCGCAGGATGCGGCACGGCGCTGCCGTGCCGTCTTCCCGATGCGCTCAGGGGCGGCGCCGCAGGCGAGCGCCAAACGCTGCCAGCACGCCGAGGCCGAGCCCGAGCATGGCGTAACTGGCCGGTTCCGGAATCACCCCGACACTGACGCGAAACGCCATCTCGGGCGTGCGCGGGCCGCCGAAGCTCACCCCGTTCAGGTCGTTGGTGAACCAGAATGAGCCATTGTCGACGATGCCGCCGCTATTTTGGGTGTGGCCACCGACCGTATAGCCGCCGCTGCCCATCAGGCCGATGGTGGTCGCGGCAAACCAGTAAGTGTGCCCGGCCACCAGTTGTGCGCTGTTGATGCCGCTGTTGACGCCGACGAAGGTGAGCGTGTCGTAGGCCTGGCCGGGGATGATCCCCGAGGTGGCGAGCACGGCGGCCGAATCGGGGCCGAAGGCCAGGTTGCCGTCGAGGGAATCGAAGACCTTCAATTGCAGGTCGGTGACCCCGCCCTTGAGCCAGAGGCCAAGGCCGCTCACGGTGCCGTTCGACGTGGGCACGAAACTGTTGGCGTAGGTGTAGCTGCCCAGGTTCGAGAGCGGGTTCCAGTAGGTGTTCAGGTCGGGCGCCTTGACGATGTCGGCCGCCAGCGCCGACACCTGCGCCGCAAGCAGCGCCAGGGGAAGAATGATCCGAGGTGCGAGTCTCATGATGTGGTCCGTTTCATTCAGTGTGGATAGGAAAGCCAACGGTATCATGAAATTAATGTAAAAAAGATAAGATTGGTTTTTATAAAACTGTGTTGCTTGCGTTTTTTCAAGCGCCGGCTGCGCCCGGCGCTGCCGCGCCGTGCCAACACAGGAAGGGATTGAGTTGCCGCAGCTTTTCAGGTTATAATTGCCGGCTTTCCCTTCCCACACTCGTCTTGACGCCGAGGTGGGCATTTGTTTAAACGTCCCTAAGGAGTTATGCATGCGTCATTATGAAATCGTTTTTATCGTCCACCCGGACCAAAGCGAGCAAGTCCCGGCGATGATCGAACGTTACAAAGCCAGCGTGACCACGCGCGGCGGTTCGGTTCACCGCGTTGAAGACTGGGGCCGTCGCCAGATGGCTTACTCGATCCAGAAGCTGCCAAAAGCACACTACATCTGCCTGAACATCGAATGCGACAACGAGACGCTGGTCGAGCTCGAGACCGCGTTCAAATTCAATGATGCGGTGCTGCGTCACCTCACCGTTAAGATGAAGAAGGCTGAAACCGCGCCGTCGCCGATGATGAAATCGGTACAACGTGAAGACGCAGCCAAGAGCCACCGTTCGGAAGCTCCGGCTCCGGCAGCGGCGCCAGCAGCGGCTCCTGCAGCGGCGGCTTGATTTCCCGGGCCAGCAATAACCTGAACGGCGCAGTTCCACTTCGGTGAATCAGCTCCGGCTTGTAGCCTTTATCTCGGAGCGCGACGTATTGCGCTATACCCCGGCCGGCGTGCCGATCGTGTCGGCCATGCTGACCCACGGTTCGCAGCAGAGCGAAGCAGGGGTGAACCGGCTGATCGAATTTGACATCCCTGCGCTTGCCGCAGGCGAGATTTCAGGACGATTCAGCCAGGCCGAGTTAGGCGCAGCGCATCAGTTCACGGGATTTTTGGCCAGGAAGAACCGCAACAGCAAAGCCCTGGTGTTTCACATCATTGATTTCAGTGCCGCCCCATAAAGCGGTGCACATTTTAGATACAGGAGCCTCACATGGCATTCGGTAAAAAATTCGACAAGAACAAGCTCAAGCTTAAAGAAAAGCGTAAACAACAGAACCCGCTGTTCAAGCGTAAGAAATTCTGCCGCTTCACGGCAGCGAACGTGGAACAGGTCGACTACAAAGACGTCGACACCCTGAAAGACTTCGTCCAGGAAAACGGCAAGATCATGCCAGCACGCCTGACCGGCACCAAGGCGCACTACCAGCGCCAGGTTGATACCGCCATCAAGCGCGCACGCTACCTCGCGCTGTTGCCATACACCGATCTGCACCACGCTTAAGTGTCGTCACCGACAACGTAGCAACGTCAGATAATCCTGGAGAGAACTATGCAAATCATTCTGTTAGAAAAAGTAGTTAACGTCGGCAACCTCGGCGACGTGGTCAAAGTCAAGGACGGTTACGCACGTAACTTCCTGATCCCGCAACGCATGGCACGCCGTGCCACCGCCGCCGCCGTGGCCGAATTCGAAGTCAAGCGCGCCGAACTGGAAAAAGCCGCAGCTGCCAAGCTGGCCGTTTCCCAGGCTCAAGGCGAGAAGCTGAGCGGCATGACCGTCACGATCGCCCAGAAAGCCGGCGTCGATGGCCGTCTGTTCGGTTCCGTGACCAACTTCGACATCGCTGAAGCGCTGACCAAGCAAGGTTTTGCTGTGGAAAAAGCCCAGGTGCGCATGCCTGTCGGCCCGCTCAAGACGACCGGCGAGCACGCTGTCGCGGTTGCGCTGCACACCGACGTGGTGGTGGAAATCACGATCGCCGTGGTCGGCGAAGCAGCCTAAAGCTGCCCTTGCGGTTCGCGCCGCAATGCAACAAAAAACCGGGTTCGCCCGGTTTTTTTACGTCTATTTCCGGCTCATTATTGCAGCCTGACTACCCGGAGCGGGTATAATTCGCGCCATGAACGCAGCCCCCGATCCGCAACTCGACGCCCTCCGTATTCCGCCGCATTCCATCGAAGCAGAACAATCCGTCATCGGCGGCCTGCTGCGCGATAATGCCGCATGGGACCGCATCGCCGATTTCATGCATGCGGACGACTTCTACCGTTACGACCACCGCATCATCTTCGAGCAGCTCGTCAAGCTCATCAACGCGGCGCGGCCGGCCGACGTGATCACCGTCTTCGAGGCGCTCACCAACCTGGGCAAGGCCGACGACGTGGGCGGCCTGCAATACCTGAACGCGATGGCGCAGAACACCCCGTCGGCCGCCAACATCCGGCGCTACGCCGAGATCGTGCGCGACCGCGGCGTGCTGCGCAAGCTGATCACCGTGGCCGATGAGATTTCCGGCAATGCCTTCAATCCGCAGGGCAAGGAAGTCAAGCAGATGCTGGACGAAGCCGAGTCCAAGATTTTCGCGATCGCCGAAGAGGGCTCGCGCGGCGCCCAAGGCTGGGTCGCGGTGCAACCGCTGCTGACCCAGGTGGTCGAGCGCATCGACGAACTGTACAGCCGCGACAACCAGAGCGAGATCACCGGCGTGCCGACCGGCTTCATCGACCTCGACCGCATGACCTCGGGCCTGCAGCCAGGCGACCTGGTGATCGTGGCGGGGCGCCCCTCGATGGGCAAGACCGCCTTCTCGATCAACATCGGCGAGAACGTGGCGATCGATTCGGGCCTGCCGGTGGCGGTGTTCTCGATGGAGATGGGCGGCACCCAGCTGGCCATGCGTATGCTCGGCTCGGTCGGCCAGCTCGACCAGCACCGCCTGCGCACCGGCAAGTTAAATGACGAGGACTGGCCGCGCCTGACCCACGCGATCCAGAAAATGAACGACGCCCAGCTCTACATCGACGAGACCCCCGCGCTCAACTCGATCGAACTGCGCGCGCGCTCGCGCCGCCTGTCGCGCCAGTGCGGCAAGCTCGGCCTGATCATCGTCGACTACCTGCAGCTCATGACCGGCAACCAGCAGGGCGACAACCGTGCCTCCGAGATCTCGGAAATTTCGCGCGGCCTGAAGGGCCTGGCCAAGGAATTGCACTGCCCCGTGATCGCGCTCTCGCAGCTGAACCGCTCGCTCGAGCAGCGCCCCAACAAACGGCCCATCATGTCCGACCTGCGCGAGTCCGGCGCGATCGAGCAGGACGCCGACGTCATCATCTTCCTGTATCGCGACGAGGTCTATAATCCCGACTCGCCCGACAAGGGGACCGCCGAGATCATCATCGGCAAGCAGCGTAACGGTCCGATCGGTTCGGTGCGCCTGACCTGGATCGGCCAGTACACCAAGTTCGGCAATTACAGCGGTGGCCTGGCCCTGTACCAGGGCGACTGATACAAACGCCGCCGGCGGCAGGCGCTTCTGCAGCATCAATACGATTTAACGGAGAAAAATACATGTTTGGACGCTTAATGCCCGCAGAGGGCAAATTCTTTGACCTGTTCAACCAGCATGCGGCACTGTGCGTCAAGGGCGCGCAGGAAATGGTCGGCCTGATGACCAACTTCGACGACCTGCAGAACCGCACCCATGCGATTGAAAGCCTTGAAAAGCAGGCCGACAAGATCACCTACGCCACCGTCGACATGCTGCACAAGACCTTCATCACCCCGATCGACCGCGACGACATCCATCAGCTCATCACGCGCATGGACGACATCCTCGACCTGATGGAAGACGCGGCCCAGACGGTCTGGCTGTACGATCTGAAGGCGGTCACGCCGGAAGCGCAGCGCCTGGCCGAACTGTGCCTGGCATGCTGCCAGAAAGTCGAGCAGGCGGTCGGCCTGCTGCACAACATGGACAACTCGCGCAAGATCGTGGCGATCTGCGAAGAGATCGACCGCCTCGAGTCGGACGCCGACCATGTGATGCGCGCGGCGATGTCCAAGCTGTTTCGCGACGAGCCCGATGTGCGCACCCTGATCAAGCTCAAGGCCATCTACGAGATACTCGAGACCGTCACCGACCGCTGCGAGGATGTTGCCAACATCATCGAAGGCATCATCGTCGAAAACGCGTAACCGGAACGACCCCATGCACACAATACAAATGAGCATCTACGTGCTCGCGGGGCTGATCGGGCTGGCGTTGATCTTCGACTTCATGAACGGCTTCCACGATGCCGCCAACGCGATCGCGACGGTGGTATCGACCGGCGTGCTCAAGCCGCAGTCGGCCGTTGCGATGGCCGCCATCTTCAACTTCACCGCCATTTTCGTCGTTGGCCTGCACGTCGCTGCCACGGTTGGCAAAGGCACGGTCGATCCGGCCGTGGTCGATCATTACGTCGTGTTCGGCGCCCTGGTCGGCGCCATCATCTGGAACGCCATCACCTGGTACTACGGCATCCCCTCGTCCTCGTCGCACGCGCTGATCGGCGGGCTGGTGGGAGCCGCGGTCGCCAAGGCCGGCACCGGCGCTCTGGTCGGCAGCGGCCTGTTCAAGACGGTCCTGTTCATCGTGATCTCGCCGCTGTTCGGCTTCATCCTCGGCTCGCTCATCATGCTGCTGGTATCGTGGGTGTTCGTGCGCTCGACCCCGCGCAAGGTCGATACCTGGTTCCGCCGCCTGCAGCTGGTGTCGGCTGCCGCGTACAGCCTCGGGCATGGCGGCAACGACGCGCAAAAGACCATCGGCATCATCTGGATGCTGCTGATCGCAGCCGGCGTGTCGAGCACGACGGACGCGGCGCCGCCGATGTGGGTGATCATCTCGTGCTATACCGCGATCAGCGCCGGCACCCTGTTCGGCGGCTGGCGCATCGTCAAGACCATGGGCCAGAAGATCACCAAGCTCAAGCCGGTGGGCGGTTTCTGCGCCGAGACCGGTGGCGCGATCACGCTGTTTGCCGCCACCGTGATGGGAGTTCCGGTGTCGACCACGCACACCATCACCGGCGCCATCGTCGGTGTCGGCTCGGCCCAGAAGATGTCGGCGGTGCGCTGGGGCGTGGCCGGCAACATCGTGTGGGCTTGGATCTTCACCATCCCGGCCTCCGCCTTCATGGCCGCGATCGCCTGGTGGATCGGCACCCACGTCATGTAAGGGCGCTCGCCAGAAAAAAATCGGGGTCTGTCCCCGATTTCCCAACAACGGGAAATCGGGGACAGACCCCGATTTTTTTTTGGCCTGCGCAGCTTCTTATTTGATGCAGACCGCGCGCACCATCTTGATGTCGGTGATGCCGGACAGGACTTTCTCGATGCCGTCCATCTTGAGCGTGAGCATGCCGTCCTCGAGCGCGGCCGCCAGCAGCTGCGCCACCCGGCTGTGCTCTTGCAGCAGCTTCTTGACCTTGTCGGTGCCGATCATCAGCTCGTGCAGACCAACCCGGCCGCGGTAGCCCTTGTTGCACTCGGCGCAGCCCTGCGCGCGGTACAGCGTGAATCTGCCCTGACCGTCACAGTAGCGCTTGTTCCAGCCGGCCAGCACCGCGCCGCGCGCCGCTTGCGGGTCGTTCCTGAAGTTCTCGGTATTGAGCAGTTCTTCGCAAAACTCGCTCAGCAGCAGCTCGATCTCGGCCGGCTCGGGGTGGTAGGCTACCTTGCAGCTGACGCACAGCCGCTTGGCCAGGCGCTGCGCCAGGATCCCCAGCAGCGCATCGGCAAAGTTGAACGGGTCCATCCCCATGTCGAGCAGGCGCACGATCGATTCGGGCGCGCTGTTGGTATGCAGCGTGGCGAACACCAGGTGGCCGGTGAGCGAGGCTTCGATGCCGGTGCTGACGGTCTCCTTGTCGCGCATCTCGCCGACCATGATGATGTCCGGGTCGGCGCGCAGGAAGGCCCGCATCACGGTGGCGAAATCGAGCCCCGCCTTGCGGTTGACCTGCACCTGGCGCAGCCCCTTCTGGGTGATCTCGACCGGGTCCTCGGCGGTCCAGATCTTGGTGTCGGGCGTGTTCAGCTGGCTTAGCACCGAGTGCAGGGTGGTGGTCTTGCCGGAACCGGTCGGGCCGCACACGAAGAACAGGCCGTACGGCTTTGCGATCGTGGCGCGCAGGCGCTCCAGGTTGTATGGCAGGATGCCGAGCTTGTCGAGCGGGATCGGCTCGCCCGCCGCCAGGATGCGCATCACGATGTCTTCGACCCCGCCGGCGGAGGGGATGGTGGCGACCCGCAGTTCGATGTCGAGCGGCCCGTATTTCTTGAATTTGATCTTGCCGTCCTGCGGCTTGCGCCGCTCGGAGATGTCGAGGTCGCACATGATCTTCACGCGTGCCACCAGCGCGCTGCGGTAGCTGCCCGGGATTTCGATATACGGCACCAGGGAGCCGTCCTTGCGGAAGCGGATCCCGGTCTTGCCCTTGCCGGGCAGGGGCTCGATGTGGATGTCCGAGACGCCCTGGCGGTAGGCGTCGACGATCACCTTGTTGAGCAGCTTGACCAGTTCGTTCTCGACCGCTTCGGACACTTCCTGCGGACCGTCGCCTTCCTCGTCGTCGCTGTCCATCCCCGAGAGCAGCTCGCCGACCGAGCTGCCGCTGTCGGCCGGCGTATCGAAGAACTGCTGCGCGGTCTGGCCGAATTCGGCATTGGTGGTGACGCGGTACAGGATCTTCGCCTTGGGGAAGATCTGGTTGACGATCTTGCTGGCGTGGATGCGCTCGGGGTCGATCGCCATCACCAGCAGTCCGTCCTTGCCGTCTTCCAGCGGCAGCCACTGGTTCTGTTCGACGTATTGCAGCTTCAGGTTCTTGAGCAGGTCGACCGGCTTGACACGCTCGGCCTTGAACGGCTCGTACGGCACGTTGAAAAAGCGCGACAGCGACTGCCCGATGTGCGCCAGCTTGACCTGGAATTCATTGACCAGCACCGATTCGACGTCGAGCTCTTTCTTGCGCGCGGAGCGGGTGGCCAGCTCCAGCTCGGGCGCGGCCAGCAGCGCTTCCGAGACCAGGTCGTCGTACTTGCTGCGCACCTGCTTGAGCGGATTGAGGCGCTGGCTGAACGCCACCGAGAGCGTGTCGCACAATTCCTTGACGCCTTCGGCGCAGATGCTCGAAAACGCCCCGCCGGCGCGGTTGTTGATGAACTGGACCACGCCGAGCAGTTCACCGCTCTGCAGCGCCACCAGCGGCGCGACCAGCATTTCACGGGTGCGGTAGCCGGTGCGCTGGTCAACCCCGCGCTGGAAATTGAGCTCGGGCGACAGGCGTTTGAGCTCGGCGTCGTCGTACACGTCGGCGATGTTGATGGTCTTTCCGGTGAGCGCGACGAAGCCGGCGATGCTGGTGGGGGAAATCGACAGGCGCAGGTCGCGAAACGAGGTCAGGCCGGTCTTGACCTTGGAGACGATGTGATCCTTTTCCGGCGTCACCGCGTACAGGGTGAAGCGGTCGCTGTTGAACAGGTCGCAGAACTCCATGCCCAGGTCGAGCATGATTTCGTCGAGGTTGCTGGTGGCGTGGATCTTGGTGGTGACGGCCTGCAGTTTCTTGAAGAATGCGAGGCGTTGACCAGTGTCGCTGACGGCGTCGTTCATGGAGGCTCGCTTTCGGTGCGCGGTTATGCCAGTTCGACTTCCAGGCCCTCGTAGGCGAGGATCACCTTGAGATCGGCGGGCAGCGGCGCATGGCGCGCCATCGCCTGCGCGAACACGGCTTCCAGTTCGTCGTCGCTGCGGGTCGGCTCGTGATGGGTGCAGTAGAGCGCCTTGGCGCCGACCCGCAACGCGCTCGCCAGCGCGGCGTCGAAGGTGCCGTGGCCCCAGCCTTGCTTGGCCGGGTATTCCTCGCGCGTGTACGAACAGTCGACGATGAGCGCATCGACCCCTTGCATGGCCTGGTCGATTGCCGCCTGGCGCTGCTCGATGTGGGCCTGGAATTGGGCGTGGCGCGCATCACCGGCCGGGTACAGGTTGTAGAACGGTTCATGGTCGCCCGTGAAAAACAGCGACTTGCCGTTGCAGCTGATCCGGTAGCCCAGGTTGGTGACGGGATGGTTCATCACGATGTTGCCGACCACCGCATCGCCCACCGCGACCGCCTCGTCGAAGCGCAGGGTCCGGTATTCGACCGTCGCGTCGAGCTGCGCTTCGCTCACCGGGAAGTAGCTGTTTTGCAGTTGCACGCTCATCACGTGCTCGATGCCGTTGCCGGTGACCGGGTCGAGCGCGCCATGCAGGCGCACCCGGCTGCCGGGGATGAACAGCGGCGCAAAGAAGGGCAGGCCGTGGATGTGGTCCCAGTGGCTGTGGGTGATGAAGATATTGGCGTGCACGGGCTCGCGCGTGGCCAGGCTTTGCGAGAGGGCGAAGATGCCGGTGCCTCCGTCCAGGATGATCAGGGTGCCGTCGTCGCTGCGCACTTCGATGCAGGTCGTGTTGCCGCCGTAGCGCACGGTACGTGGACCGGGAGAGGGAATCGAACCGCGCACTCCCCAAAATCGGAATTTCATTAAAAGTGGCTCCCTGGCTGTAGCAATCGACATTTATTCGAATAATGAGCATGACGCGGTCGCAGCCGCCATCGATAACCGCACCCTCGTAAGCGACAAGCGCCGCCGCATTAAGTTGCAATCAAGAGCGATAATAGCCGTTTTGTGTCGCTCTGGCTCTACAATTTATACCCTCCGGCGGCGCCGCGGCATGCGAAAGATGTACAGGCGCGTGCACTGGCGCTACACTTCTCGAAATTACAATCTGGCAAAAATCCGAATTTTCACGCCGTGAAAAAAGCGCGCCGGCGTACCACCAAGCGAGGGCTGGCCACACCTATGCAAGAGCTAAACCCCACCCAGGTCGCGCAGCGCCTTGACCTGCTCACCGAACTGAGTGTCGCGCTCGGGAACAGCCCCGATCTCGGCGCGCTGCTCGAACGCATCCTGCGCGTGGCCAAGAGCATGACCGGCGCCGACGGTGGCACCTTGTACCGGCCCAGCGCGGACAAGCGCAGCCTGTGCTTTCACATTTCGATCAACGACACGCTCGGCATTTACCAGGGCGGCGCCAGCGGCAACCCGATCGACATCGCAAACGTGCCGCTGTTCGACGAGCACGGCCAGCACAACCTGGGATCGGTGGCCGCCCACGCAGCCCACTCGGGCCAGTCGGTCAATATCGACGACGTCTACCAGGAGCGCGCTTTCAATTTTTCGGGCATGCGCTCGTTCGACGCCGCCTTCGGCTACCATTCCCAATCGTTCCTGACGGTGCCGATGAACGACCATGAGGGCGAACTGGTCGGGGTGCTGCAGCTGATCAATGCGAAACGCGCCGGGAGCGGGGAAATCGTCGCCTTCACGCCCACCGACCAGCGCTTCATCGAGGCGCTCGCGGCGCAGGCGGCGGTGGCCATCACCAACGGCCAGCTCATCGTCCAGCTCGAGGAACTGCTCGAGGCGCTGGTCAACCTGATCAATCTCGGGATCGACGAGAAGTCGCCCTACACCGGGCGCCACTGCCAGTTCGTGCCGGAGCTGACCATGATGCTGGCCGAGGCCGTGCACGCCACCGAGAGCGGGCCGCTGGCCGAATTCCGTCTGAGCGACGCCGAGCGCAAGCAACTGTGGCTGGCCGGCCTGCTGCACGACTGCGGCAAGATCACCACCCCGGTGCATGTGGTCGACAAGGCCACCAAGCTCGAGACCATCTTCGACCGCATCGCGCTGATCGACACCCGTTTCGAGGTGCTGCTGCGCGATTGCGAAATCGAGGCGCTCAGGCTCAAGTGCGGCGGCGCCGACGCGCAGGCGACCGACGCCGCGCTGGCGCTGCGCCGGGACGCGCTGCGCGCTGACCGCGAGTTCCTGCGCAGCGCCAATCTGGGCAGCGAGGGCATGGCGCCGGCCGACCAGGAACGCGTGCGGCGCATCGCGCGCTACCGCTTCACCGGACTGGACGGGGCAGAGCGCGATTTTCTCGATGCCGACGAAGTGGACAACCTGACGGTGCGCTTCGGTACCCTGACCGAGGGCGAGCGCAAGATCATCAACAACCATATCTCGGTCACGATCCGCATGCTCGAAGCGCTGCCGTGGCCCAAGCACCTGCAGAAGGTGCCCGAATACGCGGGCGGGCACCATGAGCGCATGGACGGCAAGGGCTATCCGCGCGGCCTGACCGGCGACCAGATGTCGGTGCCGGCGCGCCTGATGGCGATCGCCGATATTTTCGAGGCCCTCACGGCGCGCGACCGCCCCTACAAGAAGGGCAAGCTGCTGTCGGAGTCGCTGCGCATCCTGGGCAACTTCGCCACCGGCGGGCATATCGACCCGGATCTGTTCGATATTTTCATCCGCAGCAAGATCTACCTGCAGTTCGCGCTCAAGAACATGGACGCGCGCCAGATCGACGCGATCGACGAATCGCTGATTCCGGGCTACCGGCCATGAGCGGGCCGCGCGCAGCGTCGCGCTGGAACAAGGCATTGGCGCGCTACGGCGCGCGCTGGGCACTGGGACTGCTGCTCACGCTGCTGGCCGCGCTGCAGCTGGCCGGTTACCTGAACCTCAATACGGTCGAGCGCATGGACAGCTTCCTGTCGGGCATGCGCATGCGCCTTACCCCGGCGGTGCACGATCCGCGCATCGTGATCGTCGATATCGACGAAAAAAGCCTGGTCGAGGTTGGCCGCTGGCCGTGGAACCGCGACGTCATCGCGCGCCTGGTGGGGCAGCTGAGCACGCACTACGAGAGCGCGGCGGTCGGCTTCGACGTGCTGTTCGCGGAGCCGGACAACACCTCCGGCTACGCTGTGCTGGAACGGCTGGCGCACGGCGCGCTCAAGGACGTGGCCGGGTTTGGCGTGCGCGTGGCGGCATTGCGGGGGCAGCTCGATTACGACGGCCTGCTGGCCCATGCGCTCGAAGGGCAGCCGGTGGTGCTCGGCTATAACGTCTCGGCCAGGCAGGCCAAGGGCCTGCTGCCGGCGCCTGCCTTCACGCTCGAGGACCTGAACGGGCGCACGCTCGACGCGATCGCCACGCCCGGCTACGAAGCGAACCTGGAACGCCTGCAGAAGGCGGCCGCCGGCGCCGGCATCTTCACCGCGGTGACCGACGCGGACGGCATCCTGCGTTCCTCGCCGCTCCTCATGCGCATCGGCGACGGCTATTATCCGTCCCTGGCGCTGGCCACGGCCGCGGTCGCGATGGATGCGAAGGCAATCAAGCCGCTGTTCGTCTCGAATATCGACCAGCTCTCGGCCAGCGAGCGCGCCAACGGCGGCCTCGACGCGATCGCGATTTTCTATGGCCAGCGGCGCGGCCTGCGCATCAAGGTCGGGCAGCACCTGTCGGCGCTGATCGAATTTCGCGGCCCGGGCGGGCGCGAGGGCGGCGCCTTCACCTACGTTTCGGCCTCCGATGTATTGGCCGGCAAGGTCGGCCAGGAGGTGCTGGCGGGCGCCATCGCGCTGGTCGGCACCACCGCTCCCGGCCTGAACGACCTGCGCGCCACGCCCGTCAACCCCGAGTACCCCGGGGTCGAGGTGCACGCCAACCTGATCAAGTCGATCCTGGACGACAGCTTCAAGCACCGGCCCGACTTCGCCTTCGCCATCGAGCTGGGCCAGGTGCTGCTGTTCGGCGTGCTGCTCAGCATCGCGCTGGCCGCGATGCCGCCCCTGTATTCGATCGTGCTGGCGCTGGCGGCGGCCGGCGCCGCAGTCGGCACCAACTACTGGATGTATGCCTCGCTTGGCTGGGCCGTCAACCTGGCGCTCGTGCTGCTGCTGGTGGCGGCGCTGTTCGTGTTCAACCTCGCCTGGGGCTACCTGTTCGAGTTTCGCAAGGGGCGCGCGCTGGTCTCGCGCTTCGGCGAATACGTGGCGCCCGAACTGGTCGCGGAGATGGCCGAAAATCCCGAAAAATACACGATGGACGGCGAGAGCCGCGAGCTGACGGTGCTGTTCGTGGACGTGCGCGGCTTCACCACGATTTCGGAAGGACTTAGCCCGAAGGCGCTGCGTGAGTTCATCAACCTGTATCTGACGGCGATGTCGGAAGACATCCGCGACAGCCATCGCGGCACGCTCGACAAGTATATCGGCGACGCCGTGATGGCGTTCTGGGGCGCCCCGGTCGCCTTCCCCGATCACGCCAGCCGCGCCGTGGCGAGCGCCTTGCTGATGCAGGCCAGTGCGCGCCGCCTCAATGCCGACTTCCTGGCGCGCGGCTGGCCCGCGCTCAAGATCGGGATCGGCCTGAACACCGGCCTGATGCACGTGGGCGACATGGGGTCCGCGATCCGGCGCGCCTACACGGTGATGGGCGACGCGGTCAACCTCGCCTCGCGCCTCGAGGGCATCACCAAGGTCTACGGGGTGGGCATCGCGGTGGGCGAGCAAACGCGCGCCGCGGCCCCCGAATTCGCCTACCGCGAACTGGACCTGGTGCGGGTCAAGGGCAAGAACGAGCCGGTCGCCATCTTCGAGCCGCTGGCCAGGGCCGATGCGCTCGACGCGGCCGCGCTGGCCGAGCTGGGGCGCTGGGAGCGGGCGCTCGCACTGGTCCGTTCCCAGCAGTGGGACGCGGCCGAAGCGCTCATCGCCAGCCTGCATCAAGCCAGTCCCGGGTGCGCCCTGTATGCGCTTTACCTCGAACGCATCGGATTCTACCGTGCGCATCCTCCCGGCGCCGGCTGGGACGGGGTGACCACCTTCGAGACCAAGTGATGATGTTGTTGTTTTAACACGTTAACATCAATCGCCACGCCAGCTTCGCGCTTTGTGTATTCCGTGCAACACCGCTCGGCCTGGGCCGGGGACGGGTCGCTGCCTCCCACTCATTTCGGGTAAGAATTTCTGACGCGCAAGAAAAAGCGGACTAAACTGCTGTTAGTAGAAATCTTACAATTGCGATGATTCCGCCACAATTGCATCGCGCGCAACGCCAACAACAAGTACCCATTTTTTTAGGGCCAGAACCTATGACACCTAGCTTTGTGCGCCTGATCGCAGGCTCCCTGCTTGCCGCCGCCGTCGGCGCGGCCTGGGCAGCGCCAGACCCGGCCGGCGACCCGGTCCGCTTCGAGATCAGCCGTTTCGAGGTGGCGGGAAACAGCCTGCTGCCCGCCTCCGAAGTCGAGGCCGCCGTGCGCGCGTTCGCTGGCAAGGGGCGCGATTTCGGCGACGTCCAGCGTGCGCTTGAAGCGCTCGAGGCGCTCTACCAGGCGCGTGGCTACAAGCTCGTCACGGTGCAGCTTCCGGAGCAGGAACTCAATGGCGGCGTGGTCATGCTCAAGGTGGTGGAGACCCGGATCGGGCGCGTTGCGGTCAGTGGCAACGACGTGTTCGACGAAGCGAACATCCGGCGCAGCCTGCCGGCGCTGCAGGAGGCGCGCAGCCCGAACCTGAACCAGGTCTCGGCCAACCTCAAGATGGCCAACGAGAATCCGGCCAAGAAGGTGAGCCTCAAGCTGCAAAGCGGCGAGGCCGATGATGAAGTGAACGCAAAACTGGAAGTGTCCGACAGCCGCCCCTGGAGGGCCATGCTCAACCTGGACAACACCGGCAGCGAGCAGACCGGCAAGACGCATGCGGGCGTGGTGCTGCAGCACGCCAACCTGTGGGGGCGCGACCATGTGGCCAGCATGCAATACACCACTACGGCCGAGAAGCCCAGCCAGATCAGCGTGTACGGCGTCGGCTATCACATCCCGCTGTACGCGCGCAACGACTCGCTCGACCTGTTCGCCAACTACTCGGACGTCGATTCGGGCACCGTCACCGCCGGCATCTTCGACCTCGCGCTAAGCGGCAAGGGCACCGTGTTCGGGGCGCGCTACAACCAGAGCCTGGCGCCGCGCGGAAAATTCGAGCCGCGCCTGGTCTACGGGGTCGATTTCAAGGCATTCAAGAACAGCGTGCTGTTCGCGGGCCAGGACTTCGGCAACGACGTCACGGTGCACCCGCTCAGCCTGACCTATATGGGTACGCTGGCGCTGCCCAACGGCGAGGCCAACGTCTCGCTCGGCGTGCTGCACAACGTATCCGGGGGCAGCCGCGGCGGCAGCGCCGACTTCACGCGCACGCGCGCCGGGGCGCGCGCCGATTACAACATCATGCGTTTCGCCGCCGCCTACACGCGCGCCCTGCCGCGCGACTGGCAGGCGCGCCTGCTGCTGAACGGTCAGGTCAGCGGCGATGCCTTGGTGCCGGGAGAACAGTTCGGGGCCGGCGGCAGCTCCTCGGTGCGCGGCTTCGAGGAGCGCGCGGTGTCGACCGATTCGGGCGCCTTCATCAACGCCGAGCTGTACACGCCGAACCTGTGCGGCGCCTACCCCGGATGGACCTGCCGGGTGCTGGCCTTTTACGACGCAGCCCACGCACGGCGCAACCATGTGCTGGCGGGCGAACTGGACGCGACCACGATCGCCGGGGCCGGCCTCGGCCTGCGCTTGGCGCTGGGCACCTCGATGAACCTGCAGCTCGACTACGGCCATGTGCTGCAGGACGGCGCCACTGCAGGCAGCGACAAGAACAAGGTGTATGTCCGCATGGGCTTTGCCTACTAAGGAATAGGGGAGACGATCATGGCGCACGCCACATTGAAACGCACATCCATGGCGCTGCTGGTGGCCGCCTGCTGCGTGGGGGCCACGGCCAATCCGATCCTGCCGCAGGTGGTCAACGGACAGGCCACTTTTTCGCAGCAAGGCAAGGTGTTCTCGATCACGAATACGCCCGGCACGATCATCGACTGGCAGGCTTTCTCGGTCGCGCCGGGCGAGCTGACGCGCTTCATCCAGCAAAGCGACAGCAGCGCGGTTCTCAATCGCATCGTGGGGCAGGACCCGAGTCAGATCCTGGGCGCGCTGCAGTCGAACGGGCGCGTGTTCCTGATCAATCCGAACGGCATCCTGTTCGGGCGCGATGCGCGCATCGACGTGAACGGCCTGACCGCCTCCACCCTGAACCTGTCGAATGCGGACTTCCTGGCCGGGAAGAGCAATTTCGCGGCAGGGCCGGTCGCTGGCGGCATCGCCAACCAGGGCGCCATCACGACCCCGGCCGGGGGGCGCGTGTTCCTGATCGCGCCTGATATCGACAATAGCGGCATCATCACCTCGCCCCAGGGCGAGGTGGTGCTGGCCGCGGGCCGCACTGTACAGCTGGTCGACTCGTCCAGCCCCGACCTGCATGTGGTGGTGGCGGCACCGGCCGACCAATCGCTCAACCTTGGGCAAATCATTGCGCATGGCGGCAAGATCGGCATTTACGGCGCGCTGGTCAAGCAGCGCGGCCTGGTCAGCGCCGACAGCGCCGTGGCCGGCGAGAACGGCAAGATCGTGTTCCGATCGAGCGCCGACACCGTGCTCGAGGCGGGCAGCGTCACCAGCGCGACCGGCGCCGGCCGCGGCGGCGCCATCGAGCTGCTCGGCAAGCGCGTGGGCATCACCGGCGACGCGCGCATCGACGCCAGCGGCGCCCAAGGCGGCGGCACGGTGCTGGCCGGTGGCGGCTTCCAGGGCAAGAATCCGAAGCTGATGAATGCGCAGCAGACCGTGTTCGGCAAGGATGCCTCGATCAGGGCCGACGCCACCACGTCCGGCAACGGCGGCACGGTGGTGCTCTGGTCCGACGCCAGCACGCGCGCCTTCGGGCGCATCTCGGCGCGCGGCGGCGCCGCCTCCGGCAACGGCGGGCTGGTCGAAACATCGGGCAATGTCCTGGACGTGAACGGAATCGCGGTCGATGCCGGCGCGGCGCATGGCGCCATCGGCACCTGGCTGCTCGATCCTTTGGATATCACCATCGCCGCGTCCGGCATCGCGGCCATCAGCGAGGTCGACGGGTTCGAGAAGACGCCGGCCGATCCCAAGGCGATGGATCCGTCGGTGCTCGTCAACGCCAGCACCAATATGGTGCTGCAGGCAAAGCACGACGTGGTGTTCGGCGCTCCGGTGAGTATCGCGGCCTCGGGCGTCGGTCTGACGGTGCAGGCCGGTAACAACATCAGCGTGAACCAGGCGCTCAATTCGAACGGCGGCGACCTGGTGTTCAAGGCCAACGACAGCACGTCCGGCAGCGCGACCGGCGGCGCGGTATTCGTCAACGCCGCGCTCAACTCCGGCGGCGGCAAGATCGACATCAGCGGTACCAGCGTCACCTTCGCTAACGCGGGCAGCGCCGTCAACACAGGCGGCGCCGGCATGGTCTTGCGTGCCAATACGGCTGGCGGCAGCGTGAGCCTGGCCAGCGGCACCAGCCTGGCGGGCACCGGCAAGCTCGAGCTGATCGCCGACTCCCTCACGCTCGCCGGCGCCATCAACGCGGGCGGGGCCAGCGGCACCTCGATCGTGGTCATGAAGCCCTATACGGCGAACCGGCCCATCAGCATCGCCAGCGGTGCGGTGGACGCCACGCTGACCGTCACCCCGGGCGACCTTGCCAACATCAGTGCCCACCAGATCAATATCGGCGACAGCAGCACGACCGGCGCGCTGAACGTGTCGGCGCCCTTTACCGCTGGTGCCGGACAATTGAATTCCCTCCTTCTCGAGACCAGCGGCAATATCTCAATCGGTAGCGCAATCGACCTGTCCACCAACAATGCGAACAGCTACTTGCTGGCCGGCCTATACGGTACCGGGCAAATCTCGGTGAGCGGTGCGCTCAAGGCAGCGAGCGTGGTGCTGCGCGGCGACCAGATGACGCTCGGCGCTGGCGCCGGCATCAGCGCCAACAGCGTGACGCTCAGCCCGAACAGCGCGGCCAGCGCGATCATGCTTGGCGTTGGCGCCACCGACAGCAGCGCCCAGCTCGGGCTGGACCAGGATGAAATCAACAAGATCACGGCGACCGACGTGACCATCGGCGGCACCGGCCAGAGCGGCGCGGTCACTGTCGGCGGCGCGCTTGCCATGCCAGCCGGTAGCAACCCGACGCTCACGCTCAAGTCCGGTTCGGGCGGCATCACGCTCTCGGCTGCGCTGTCGGCCCCCGGCCTGGTCTCGCTTGTCTCGGAAGGCGGCGCCGTCGCTGCCAGCGGCGGCACGGTCGGCGCAACCTCGCTGTATGCGAAGGGTAGTTCGGTCGATCTGATGGGTGCCAATCCCGTGGGCGTGGTGGCCGGCCAGGCAAGCGCGGGCGACTTCAGGTACAACTCCTCAAATGTGGTGAGCGTGCAGTCGCTCACTCCCGGTTCAGGGATCACGGCAAGCGGTGCGGTCGAACTGACCTCGGGCGCGGGCATTAGCCTGGAAGCCAATGTCAGCGCTGCCTCGGTACGGCTGGCGGGCGGGGGCGGCGCGGTGTCGATGGCGAGCGGCGCGACCGTCAGCGCCGCCACGGCCATCGAGATCGAGGCCGACCAGATGAAATTCGACGGCGCAGCCCATCTGAGTACGCCTGCCGGCCAGGTCTCGCTGATGTCCCACAGCGTGGGACGCAACATCGAACTGGGAACCGGCGCCACCGATGCGTCCACGGTGCTCGGCTTGAGCCAGGCCGAGCTGCTTACCATCGACAGCCACGGCTTGTCGGTGTCCAATTATGGAGAAAGCGTGGCAGGCACGCTCAGGGTGGTTGGCGCGCTCGACCTGAGCGCGTCGCCGCACCTGGCATCGACCACGCTGTCCTCCGGTTCCAGCTTTACCGTGGGCGCATCGCTCCAGGTGCCGGGCGCGTTGGTGCTCAGCTCGGGTCTTGCGATGGTGCTGGACGCATCGGTCGAGGCAGCCGGCAGCGTGGCATTGCATGGCAGCGGCGGCATTTCCGGCAGCGGCGTGATCAAGGGCGGCTCGGTGTCGCTCAATTCCTACTTCGGCATCGGTAGCGCCGATACGCCGGTCGATACCCAGACCGCAGCTTTGTCGGCCAGTAACAATCATGCCAACGGCAGCGCTCCCATCCATATTCGCAACAATTTCGCCGTACCCCGCAGCATGGTACTCGGGGCCGTCACGCAGTCCGACAGCAGCAACAACGGCGCCATCATCATCGACAATTACGGCGGCATGACCGTCGCCGGGCCGGTCAGTGCGAACGGGGGCGGCATCAGGCTCGCTACCCACAGCCCGTTGACGATCACCGGCAACGTCACGACCACCAGCGGCGACATCGCGCTCGAAGCGGGCGGCAGCGGCGACTTGACCATCGTCAGTCCGGCGCTGGTGCACTCGAGCACGGGCGCGATTTCCCTCAAGGCGGGCTCGACCATCACGGCGCCGGACGGCACCGTCACGACCGGCGGCACGATCACCCTGGCGCCATCCCAGGATACTCCTCCACCGGTGGTGGTGGTGCCGCCGCCGGCGCCGACGCTGAGCGCGTGCCTGGCCACGCCATCGACATCGGGCTGCAGCGAGATCCTGGCGCAGGCCCTGACCGACTGTATCTCCAACCCGACCGGAGCCAGTTGCACTGCGGTCCTGCCTACGCTGGCGACCTGTACAGCCAACCCGGGCGCCACGGGCTGCTCGGCGGTACTGCCATCGCTGGCCACCTGCGTGGCGAGCCCGACGGCCGCGGGCTGCAGCGTGGTCTTGCCATCGCTGAGCACGTGCGTGGCGTCGCCGCTGGCGAGCGGCTGCAGCGCGGTCTTGCCGTCGCTGGACGCTTGCGTGGCCACGCCACAGGCGAGCGGCTGCAGCGTGGTCTTGCCATCGCTAAACGCTTGCGTATCGGCTCCGCTGGCGAGCGGCTGCAGCGTGGTCTTGCCGTCGCTGAGCGCTTGCGTATCGGCTCCGCTGGCGACCGGCTGCAGCGTGGTCTTGCCGTCGCTGAGCGCTTGCGTATCGGCTCCGCTGGCGACCGGCTGCAGCGTGGTCTTGCCGTCACTGGCCACGTGCGTCGCCACCCCGCTGGCGAGCGGCTGCAGCGTGGTCTTGCCATCGCTGAACACGTGCCTCGCCACGCCGACCGCGTCCGGTTGCAGCGCGGTCTTGCCATCGCTGTCCGCTTGCCTTGCCACGCCGCTCGCGACCGGCTGCAGCGTGATCCTGCCAAGCCTGAACACCTGCGTGGCCAGTCCGGCCACCTTGGGTTGTAGCGTCGTACTGCCGTCGCTTGGCAGCTGCGTTGCCCAGCCGACGCTCGCCGGCTGCTCGGCGGTGTTACCTTCGCTGGCTAGCTGCACCGTGGCTGCGGCGACGGCGGGCTGTTCGGCCGTATTGCCAACGCTGTTTACCTGCGTCGCGGCCCCCGCCACGGCCGGCTGCTCGGCGGTGTTGCCTACGCTGGCTGCTTGCACGGTGGCGCCTGCCACGGCTGGCTGCTCGGCCGTGTTACCTACGCTGGACGCTTGTGCAGCAGCGCCTTCCATGGCTGGCTGCTCGGCGGTATTGCCGACCTTGGCCGCGTGTACGGCTTCCCCAGCCATGGCCGGTTGCTCGGCGGTGTTGCCGGCGCTGTCCATCTGCACGCTGGCCCCGGCCACGGCCGGTTGCTCGGCGGTATTGCCGACGCTCGCTGCCTGCACGCTGACCCCGGCCACGGCTGGTTGCTCGGCAGTGTTGCCGACGCTGTCAGTCTGCACGCTGGCACCGGGCACAGCCGGTTGCTCGGCAGTGTTGCCGACGCTGTCGGCCTGCACACTGGTCCCAAGCACGGCGGGTTGCTCGGCAGTGTTGCCGACGCTGTTGGCCTGTACGGCGGCCCCGAGCACCGCGGGTTGCTCGGCGGTGCTGCCGACACTGGCTGCCTGCACGCTGTCCCCAACCACCGCCGGTTGCCCGGTGGTGTTGCCGACGCTGGCCGCCTGCACGCTGGCCCCCGCTACCGCAGGCTGCTCGGTAGTGTTGCCGACCCTGCCCAGCTGCGTCGCGACTCCGACGTTAGCCGGTTGCGGTGCGGTGTTACCGGCATTGACGAGCTGCGTCGCGAATCCGGCACAGGCCGGGTGCAGCGTGGTGTTGCCGTCCTTGACCAGCTGCATAGCCAATCCGGCAGTGCCCGGGTGCAGCGTGGTGTTGCCGTCCTTAACGAGCTGCGTGGTCAATCCGGCAGTGCCCGGGTGCGCTCGCGTGTTACCAAGCTTGTCCAGCTGCGTCGCGACTCCGGCGCTGACCGGGTGCAGCGCGGTATTGCCATCCTTGGCCAGCTGCAGCGCGAATCCGGCGGTTCCGGGCTGCAGCGTGGTGTTGCCGAGCTTGGCCAGCTGCGTCGCGAATCCGACGTTGGCCGGGTGCGCGGCAGTGTTGCCAACCTTGGCCAGTTGCGTCGCAAATCGGGCGCTGCCCGGCTGCACGGCGGTGCTGCCGACCGTATCGCAATGCATCGCCAATGCCGGACTGGCAGGCTGCTCATCGGTGCTGCCCGGCCTGAGCGAATGTACGATCGACCCGGTTAAACCGGGTTGTTCCGTGGTGCTGCCGACGCTGGCGCAATGTGCCGCTAGCCCAAGCCTCCAGGGTTGCGTTGCAGTGCTGCCGACAGTCAGTTCCTGCATCGCGAACCCGAGCGCTCCGGGCTGTGTCGTGGTCATGCCGCCAGTGGCCAGCCCCGAGGCGACGAGCACCCCAGTCGCCCAGGCGATACAGACGACGGTGCAGATAATTAACACCACCACCGCGCGCAGCTCACCGGCCAGCACCAGCGGCTCCGGCGGCGCCGGCGGCGCCAGCGGCACCAGCAGCACCAGCAGCACCAGCAGCACCAGCAGCACGAGTGCCGCTGCCGACTCCGGCAGCGAGGCCAAGTCCGAGAAGAAGGACGAAGCGACCAAGTCAACAGAAGCGGACAGCACAAAATCGGGAGTGAAGAATGAGCCAGCCAAAAAAATGTACTGCAATTAAGGCCCTGCTGGCGCTTGCCCTGCTGTTCGTGGCGGGGCTGGCCTGCGCCGCGCAGGTCGCTGGCACGGTGGTCCACCTGAGCGGTCCGCTGCTGAGCAAGAAGGCCGACGGCAGCGTCAAGGTGCTTGCCGTGAAGTCCGAGGTGGAGCAGGGCGATACGCTGGTGTCGCAGAAGAACACCTACGCGCAGATCAAGTTCATCGACAACAGCGAGATCACCCTGCGCCCCGGCACCACGTTTACCATTGAAAGCTTTGCCTTCGACTCGGATAAGCCGGACACCGACAGCGCCAGTTTCAACCTGGTCAAGGGCGGACTGCGTTCGATCACCGGTCTGCTCGGCAAGCGCAACAAGGAAAAATTTGCGCTCAAGACGCCCACCGCCACCATCGGCATTCGCGGCACCACCTTCATCGCCGAGTTCGTCGAGCCGGAGCCGGAAGCGCTGGCATCGATGAACGCCTACCTGCTGGCCAGTACGGCAGGGATGGCGGGCAGCGCGCCGCCGCTCCAGCCTTTGCAACTGGCCCAGCTTGCGCCTCCTGGCGCACCGAAGGCGCCGGGGTTGCCGCCCGGCCTGTATGTCCAGGTGATCGACGGCTTGATTTCGCTATCGAACAAGGGCGGCACGCAAAACTTCGCGGCCGGCCAGTTCGGCTATACGGCGAACTTGATACAGCCGCCGGTGATAGTGCCGCGCAACCCTGGCATCCAGTTTACCCCGCCGCCAACGTTTAGCGCGTCCCCCGGCAATACAAACGGGAGCGGCGCCAAGGCCGCGGCGGCGGTCGACTGCGAAGTGCGCTAGGCTCGCCATCAGACGGAAAAAAACCCTGTGCACCGCAAGGCGCACAGGGTTTTTTCATGGGCGCCGAAAGGCGTCTTACAGCACTTCGCTCGCGTGGTCGGCCAGGCGCGAACGCTCGCCGCGCGCCAGCGTCACGTGCCCGCTGTGCGACCAGCCCTTGAAGCGGTCGACCACGTAGGTCAGGCCGCTCGAGCCCTCGGTCAGGTAAGGCGTGTCGATCTGCGCGATGTTGCCAAGACACAGGATCTTGGTGCCTGGGCCGGCGCGCGTGACCAGCGTCTTGAGCTGCTTGGGCGTGAGGTTCTGGGCCTCGTCGATGATCAGGAACTTGTTGACGAAGGTGCGCCCGCGCATGAAGTTGAGCGACTTGATCTTGATGCGCGAGCGGATCAGGTCTTGCGTTGCCGCACGGCCCCATTCGCCGCCGTCCGAATCGGACTTGTTGAGCACCTCGAGGTTGTCGTCGAACGCGCCCATCCACGGCGACATCTTTTCTTCCTCTGTGCCGGGCAGGAAACCGATGTCCTCGCCGACCGGCACGGTCACGCGGGTGACGATGATCTCGTTGTAGAGCTTGGTTTCGAGCACCTGCGCCAGGCCGGCGGCCAGCGCCAGCAAGGTTTTGCCGGTGCCTGCCTGGCCGAGCAGGGTGACGAAGTCGCACTCCGGATTCATCAGCAGGTTGAGCGCGAAGTTCTGCTCGCGGTTGCGCGCGGTCACGCCCCACACATTGTTCTTGCTGTGGCTGAAGTCGCGCAGGGTCTGCAGCACCGCGGTCTTGCCGTTGATCTGCTTGACCTGGCCGTAGAAGGGCGCCTCGCCGTTCTTCGGTTCGAGGTAGACGAACTGGTTCACCAGCAAGGTCGGCACCGTCGGGCCGGTCACGCGGTAGAAAGTGGCCGAGCTGCCGTTCTTGTTCTCCTGCCAGGACTCCATGTCCTTGCCGTTCTTGTTCCAGAAGTCGTCCGGCAGTTGCACGATGCCAGAATAGAGCAGGTCGGTGTCTTCCAGCACGTGGTCGTTGAAATAGTCCTCGGCCGGCAGGCCCAGCGCGCGCGCCTTGATGCGCATGTTGATGTCTTTCGACACCAGCACGATGGCGCGCCCGGGCTGCTCGGCTTCGAGGTTGCGCACCACGCCCAGGATCTGGTTGTCGGCCTTGCCGACAGGCAGGCCTTCGGGCAGGGTCGGGCCGCTTTGCAGCCGGGTCTGGAAGAACAGGCGGCCCTTGGCGTCCTTGTTGCCCAGCTTCGAGAGCGGGATGCCCGCTTCGATCGCGCCGTCGTCGATGTTGCCGACCAGCGCGTCGAGCGTGCGCGAGACCTGGCGTGCGTTGCGCGCCACTTCCGACATGCCCTTCTTATGGTCATCCAGTTCCTCGAGCGTCATCATGGGCAGGTACACATCGTGTTCCTCGAAACGGAACAGGGACGAGGGGTCGTGCATGAGCACGTTCGTGTCGAGCACGAACATCTTGGTCACGCCGGTCTGGTCGGCATGGCGGCTGGTGGACGACTTGACCACCAGCTCGACCGGCTTGTGCTTGGCCGGGTGCGGTGCTTCCAGGTCGAGCTGCAGCTTTTCCTTGCCGCGTGCAGCCGGCTTGGCCGCGCGCGCCTCGGGCACGGCGGCGGCGACTGGCTCGGCCGTCCTGGTCTTGCTGGTCCTGGCCGGCTTTGGCGCGGCCGCGGGCTTGCCGCTGATCAGGTCCTCGACCGGGGCAATGAGTGGCTTGGCGGCAGGCACGGCCTGTACCGCCGGCTTGCTGCGCTCGGCCTTGGGATAGTCTTTGGCCAGCAGCAGGGCGGCTGGCTTGGTTGGGAGTTTTGGCAGTGGCATCAGGGTCTCAATCTAAAAAAATCCAGGAGGGGAGCCGGGCGGCGTCGGAATTTGGCCGGCGGCATCGGTGGCACTGCGCTTGCAAAACAAGGCAGGAGCCCAAACAAGCCCGGCATGGTGTCCGGGCCGGCAGGCGGCCAGATTGGGATGATGCAGGAGGAAAACGGTCTGACTCAAAATAGACTGATGCAATCGAGTTTTACAGCAGGTTGATCAACTGTGGAGCCGGTCCGCTCAAGGCTGGCTCGTCACAAATTCCAGCACATCGTCGGCGTGATTCGGAACCTTCACGCCACGCCATTCTTTCACCAATTTGGCATCAGCGTCAATTATAAACGTGCTACGTTCGACCCCCCGAACTTGCTTTCCATACATATTCTTCATTTTCATGACGCCGAACTGCGTGCAAAGCGCCTCGTCGGGGTCGGAAATGAGTTCGAACGGCAGGCCCAGCTTGGACTTGAAGTTCTCGTGCGAGCGGATCGAGTCGCGGCTGATGCCGTAGATCTCGGCGCCGGCCTCGCGAAAGCGCGGATACAGGTCGCGAAACGCCATGCTCTCGGTGGTGCAGCCGGGCGTATTGTCTTTCGGGTAGAAATACAGCACTGTGTAGCGGGCCGGACGACCGGAAAGCTGGAAGTTCTGGTTGCCTGTCATGGCGGCGGAAAAATCGGCCAGGGGTGCTACGGATGGGCTATCAGCCACAAGTTCTCTCCAAAAAGGGTGAGTTAACGCACAGTGTATACCTTGGCAAGGCAAGCGGGGTAATGCCGCACCCGGACCGGTTCCTACCGAGGCGCCGGCGCCGCAACGAGCAGCTCGCCCGAGCGGCCCGGTACTTCCCCCCACGCAAGATCATAGTCGGGCAGCTGCCGGTGCTTCACTTTCTGGTAGGCCTGCGCCATCGAGGCGAAGCGGTAACCCTGCTCCTTCCAGCCGCACAGCAGCTGTTCAAATATGGGGGCAAGTTTTTGGCCTTCAAGCTCGGCATGCAAGGTGTACACATGGTCGCGCGCGGCGCCGGCCGTCAGGCCGAGCAGGTGCGCGCCGATGTTCTCGCGCGTGATGGTGCGGCCGTTGAGCTCGCGCCCAAGCAGCTCGTCGAGCGTGGGCAGCGTGGTCGGCAGTTCGACGCAGCGCCGGCCCGCCACGCGGTAAGGGCCGGCCCGCGGGTCGAGCAGGCTGCCGTCGGCGGCCAGCATGGCGCGCGAATCGGATGCGTAGCAATAGCCGGCCGCATCGAGCTCGGCGAACGCGTGCTGGTTCATCTGCCAGCCGGCCGCGCCGTGGGTGCCGGGCCAGGCTCCGAACACCTCGAAGAAGCGGCCAGCCGCGCGCCGCATGTGGCGTAAGGTCCAGCGCGCGTCGCGGCGGCGCACATTGTCCTGCCAGACTACGTGGTCCCAGCAGTGCACGCCGCATTCGAAACCGGCATCGCGCACCGCGCGCATCACGGGCGCGCACTGTATGCCGATGTCAGGAGCCGGCAGCAAGGTGCCGTACATGAGCGTCTTGATGCCATAGTGTTCGAGCACCGAGGTGCGCGCCACCTTCTTGAAAAATCCCGGACGCAGGGCGCGCCGCGAGGCCCAGCCGGTGTGGTCCGGTCCGAGCGAGAACAGGAAGGTCGCCTGCGCGCCGTGGGCGGCAAGCATGCGCACCAGCGCCGGCACGCCTTCGCGCGTGCCGCGAAAGGTGTCGACGTCGATCTTGAGCGTCAGCAGCGGGGCGTCGGGACTGGTCGGTTCGCTCAATGCATCAGTCCATCAGGGCGCGCGCGGCCGGCACCTGGCAGCGGTAGGCCTCGAAAATCCGGCGCAGCGATTGGGCCATGCCGGTGCGCGGCGCCCAATCGAGTTCGGCGCAGGTATTGTCGATCTTCGGGACCCGGTTCTGCACGTCCTGGTAGCCCGCGCCGTAATAGTCGCCGGCGCTGGTTTCGACGATCCTGACCTGCCTGGCCGCGGCTGCGTATTCGGGAAAGCTGCCCGCCAGTTCGAGCATCATGCCGGCCAGCTCGCGGATCGAAAAGTTGTTGGCCGGGTTGCCGATGTTGTAGATCTTGCCGCTGGCAATGCCGTTGCGGTTGTCGATGATGCGCACCAGCGCGTCGATGCCGTCGTCGATGTAGGTGAATGCACGTTTCTGGGCGCCGCCGTCGACCAGCGAGATGTTCTCGCCGCGCACGATATGGCCGAAGAACTGGGTCACCACGCGCGAGGAACCTTCCTTGGCGGTATGGATCGAGTCGAGCCCTGCGCCGATCCAGTTGAATGGCCGGAACAGCGTGAAGTTCAGCCCCTCCATGCCGTAGCCCCAGATCACGCGGTCCATCAGCTGCTTGGCGCACGAGTAGATCCAGCGCGGCTTGTTGATCGGGCCGCACACCAGGGGCGAGCTGTCCGAATCGAATTGCTCGTCTTCGCACATGCCGTACACTTCCGAGGTCGACGGGAACACCAGGTGCTTGCCGTATTTGTGCGCCGAGCGCACCAGCGGCAGGTTCGCTTCGAAGTCCAGCTCGAACACGCGCAGCGGCTGCCTGACGTAGGTCGACGGGGTGGCGATCGCCACCAGCGGCAGGATCACGTCGCACTTCTTGATGTGGTACTCGACCCACTCCTTGTTGATCGTGATGTCGCCTTCGAAGAAGTGGATGCGTCCCTTGTACGCTTCGTTGCCGAGCAGGTCGCCGATGCGGTCGGACTGCATGTCCATCCCGTACACGTTCCAGTCGGTCGTTTCGAGGATCCGCTTGGAGAGGTGGTGCCCGATGAAGCCGTTGACGCCGAGGATGAGGATTTTTTTCATCAGATTTGCTCCGAGAAACCTCGTCCTTTAGGGCGAGGAGTGAAAGGAGCCGACTGCGAAGCAGTCGATGCCTTAGGATTAAGGGTGGAACCAGCGTC